>Ga0209682_10000185_pt1 | contig 20976 bp, 15 predicted proteins | sample DOMMetBare2Fresh_2_FD_187471 | JGI IMG/M metagenome (GOLD analysis project Ga0209682, IMG submission 187471) | Wetland sediment microbial communities from St. Louis River estuary, USA, under dissolved organic matter induced mercury methylation -... | ecosystem: Environmental > Aquatic >... | reverse complement strand
TGTGGCGACCTATGGCCAGGTGGCCGCGCTCGCGGGATTGCCCGGGCATGCGCGGCAGGTCGGCCAGGCGCTCCGCGACAGTCCCGACGGCGTGGATCTCCCCTGGCAGCGGGTGATCAACGCCCAGGGGACCGTGAGCCCGCGCGGCGGCCTGGGCATCGAAGAGGGACTGCAACGCCATCTCCTGGAAGAAGAAGGAGTCGTCTTTAGCCCGCGGGGCCGTATCGACCTCGACCGGTACGGCTGGGACCCCGATGTTCGTCCGCCCTCGCGGAGGAAGGCGGGAGGACGGTCGGCGGTTCGTCTGCGGGAGATCGAGACTCTCCTGCGCGCCCTGGGCACGGCGGAGCGGGCCGCGGGGGCGAAGGCGTATCTGAAGAGCGACCTCGACTTCCTCGGCGTGACCACCCCTGACCTGCGCACCGCCGTCCATGCCTGGCTCGAGGGGAATCCGGACCTCGACCGCGCCGCCCTGCTCGATCTCGTGCGCGCCCTCTGGGAACGGCCGGTCCACGAGCTCCGCGCCGCCGGCATCGAGCTGCTGACCGCAAGGCGGCGGGAGCTGCGGAGCGAGGATCTCGACCTCCTCGAAGACCTCCTCCGCCGGTCGGGCACCTGGGCCTACGTCGACACCATCGCCGTCCACCTCGCTGGGCCGCTGATCGCAGCCGATCCACGGGAGACGAGCCGCCTCGACCGCTGGGTGAAAGACACCAACTTCTGGCTCCGCCGCTCCGCCATCCTCGCCCTTCTCCTTCCGCTTCGCCGGGGAGAAGGAGACTGGGCGCGCTTCGTCCGTTACGCCGACCTCCTCCTCGAAGAGAAGGAATTCTTCATCCGGAAAGCCCTCGGTTGGGTCCTCCGCGAGGTCTCGAAGAAGCGGCCCGAGCTGGTGCGGAGGTTTTTGCGGGAGCGAGAGGGGCGGGTGTCGGGGGTGACGCGGCGGGAGGCGGAGCGGTGGCTGGGGCCATGAGCGCTTACCGCCCATGACCGGCCCGCATGAGGGTGTATCGTCATCGCATCATGCGTACGACCGTCGACATCCCGGAGCACCTGCTCGCCGAAGCCAAGCAGCTCGCGGCCGAACGACACCTCCCGCTCACTCGGCTGTTCGAAGACAGCCTCCGTCTTTACCTCGGCGAGCAACGTCTGCGGCGAGCACAGGCCGGGCCGGCCCCTCTGCCGCTCTTGAGTGACCCGGTGCCGGTCGAGGGGATCGATCTCGACGATACGAGCCGCCTCTGGGAGATCGAGTGATTCTCTGCGACGTCAAGTGGTGCAACCTCGCCGCGTAAGCCACACCCGTAGCCCCTTGGCTTCCCACTTGGCGCGCCAGGCCGCCCCCGCCGTGGCAAGATGGCCGGCCATGGCGCGCTCTCCACGGCGGCTCCCGCCCCCGAGACAGCGCGAGAAAGGACCTGTCATGGGTTTCGGACCTCCTCGCCGCCTCGTCGGCCTTGCCCTGGCCCTCGGGCTGCTGGCCACGCTGCTGTTGCCGTCCACCATGTGCTCGCAGGAGGTGCCGGCGGGCTACGATGCGCTGGTCGCCCTCTTCAAGGAGTGGCGGGCCTTCGAGAAGCCGCCACTGCGCGACGGTGCTCCCGACTATGGAGTCGCGGCGATGGTGGCTCAGCACGAGGGGCTGCGTGCTCTCCAGGCGCGGCTGCGGGCGATCGATCCGGGCGGCTGGCCGGTCGCGCAGCAGGTCGATTACCACCTCGTGCGGGCCGAGATGAACGGGCTCGACTTCAACCACCGGGTGCTCCGCCCCTGGGAGCGCGATCCGGCTTTCTACCTCTCGGTGTGGCCGGAGCAGAGCGACACGCCGGCTCATGAGGGTCCGACGCACCACGCGGTGATCGACCTCTGGACCTACACCTTCCCGCTGTCCCCGGCGGACGAGGGGAAGCTGGCCGCGGAGCTGCGGACCATCCCGCCTCTGCTCCGGCAGGCGCGGCAGAACCTGACGGGCAATGCGCGCGAGCTCTGGCTGGCGGGCATCGGGACCATGCGCGATCAGGTGGCGGCGCTCGAAGATCTGAAGAAGCGAACCGCCGGGGCCGGTCCTGCCCTCACCGGCGCCACCTCCGAGGCCCTCCAGGCGACGCAGGATTTCGTCGCCTGGCTCGAGGAGCAAGCACCCTCGAAGACCGGCCCGTCGGGGATCGGCAAGGAGAACTACACCTGGGCGCTCCGCAACGTCCACCTGATTCCGATGACCTGGGAGGACGAGGTCCGGCTGCTGCGGCGCGAGCTCGATCGCGCCCATACCTCTCTTCACCTGGAGGAGCAGCGCAACCGGAATCTTCCGCCCTTGACGGCCATCGCCACGCCCGAGGAGTTTACGCGGCGGGGCAACGAGGCGGTGACCAAGTATCTCGCCTTCCTGAAACAGAACGAGATCATGCCGATCCGCGGCTTCATGGACCCGGCGCTGCGCGCCCATCTCGGTGCCTTTGTGCCCCTGGAGTCGCGCAATTTCTTCCAGATCGTCACCCACTACGAGCCGCTGGCCCTGTACACCCACTTCTACCATTGGTGGGACATCGCGCGCATGCAGGAGGAGCCGAACCCCAGCCCGATCCGCCGCGGCCCCCTGCTCTTCAACATCTTCGCCGCCCGTTCCGAGGGACTTGCCACAGGAGTGGAGGAGATGATGATGCACGCCGGCCTCTACGACGACAACCCGCGGGTGCGCGAGATCGTCTGGGTCATGCTGGCCCAGCGCGCCGCCCGCGGGCTGGGCTCCCTCTACGTCCAGGCCAACGACTTCACGCTCCAGCAGGGTCGCGACTTCCACGTCGAGTGGACTCCCCGTGGCTGGATGCGGAAAGACCTGGACCTCCTCGGCTTCGAGCAACAGCTCTACCTGCGCCAGCCCGGCTACGGCAGCAGCTACATCACCGGCAAGTACCAGATCGAGCACCTGCTGACCGAGCGCAGCCACCAGCTCGGCAACGCCTTCAAGCTCTCGGACTTCTTCGCCGAGCTCGACGCCGCCGGAGTCATCCCGGTCTCGATGATCCGCTGGCAACTGACCGGCAAGGACGACGAGATCCGCGCCCTGCTCGCGGACGGCGGCTGAGCGGGGAAGGGCGCGCGCCCTTGTCGAGACTATGCAGCAGGTACATAATGTTTCTGCTGCATAGTTCCCGCACCTCTCCCGCGGCGCAACGCCATGAAGCTCCCCTTTCTCGACCGCCACGAAGAAGCAGCCCGCTTCCAGCGCCTTCTCGACCGGGCGGAAGGTGGGCTCGGCGTCGTCTATGGCCGCCGGCGGTGTGGCAAGTCGCGGCTGTTGCGGGAGGTGCTGCCGCCGGGACGCTCGGTCTACTACGTGGGAGACGATCGGGAGGGGACCCTCCAGCGTGCCAGTCTGGCCACGGAGATTGGCCGTCTCCTGCCCGGCTTCGAGCGCGTCACCTATCCCGATTGGGATGCCCTCTTCGCGCGCTGGTGGCAGGAGGCGCGGCCGGGGACGGTGCTGGCTCTGGATGAGTTCCCGTCCCTCGTCGCGGTCGCCCCGGAGGTGCCGAGCCTGTTGCAGAAGCATCTGGACCGCGAGAGCGAGCGCGGCGTCCATCTTCTCCTGAGCGGCTCGTCCCAGAGGATGATGCAGGGGCTCGTCCTCGACCGCACGGCGCCTCTCTTCGGCCGCGCCTCGGAGATCCTCAAGATCTCGCCTCTGCCGGCCGGCTGGATCGAGGAGGCGCTCCATTTGACGGACCCCGCACGCGCCGTCGAAGCCTACGCGGTCTGGGGAGGGACGCCGCGGTACTGGGAGCTCGCCGGGGACCATCCGGATCTGCCGTCCGCCCTCCGTTCCCTCGTTCTGAGCCCCCTGGGCGTTCTCTCCGAGGAGCCGTCGCGCCTGCTCCTCGACGACATGCGCGATACGACGCAGGCGGCGTCGATCCTCTCCCTGATCGGCCAGGGGTGCCACCGCATCTCCGAGATCGCGGCGCGGTTGGGCAAGCCGGTGACGGCGCTGTCGCGGCCGATCCAGCGTTTGCAGGACATGGACCTGGTCACCCGCGAGCTGCCGTTCGGCGAGGAGCCGCGGGGTGGCAAGCGGACGCTCTACAAGATCTCCGATCCCTTCCTGCGGTTCTGGTTCCGTTTCATCGACGTCAACCGCTCCCGGCTCGGCGCCGGCCAGCTCGACGAGGTGGAGGAGGAGATCGGTGACCGGCTGGGGCACCACGTCGCCGAGGTCTGGGAGGAGTTGGCGCGCGCCAGTGCGCCGCTGCTCCAACTCGGCGGCAAGAGGTGGGGACCGGCCGGCCGCTGGTGGGGCCCCGGGCTCGACCGCCGGCCGCTCGAGATCGATCTGGTGGCCGAGAGCCTCGACGGTGCCAGCGTCCTTGTCGGAGAAGTGAAATGGGCGGCGCCGCGCGATCCGGAGCGTCTTCTGGCGGAGCTGGCGGTCAAGGCAGAACGGCTGCCCGCCGCCTCCGGGCGCGAGATCATCCTGGCGTTGTGGCTCAAAGCGCCGGTGGACGCGACAGCCGGGCAGGTGGTGACGCCTCGGCAGGTGCTCGACGTTTTGCGGTGACCGTTGAACGGAAAGCCCGATCCGCGTCACGGAACGGCCTGCTCGTTCAACGGAAAGCCCGATTCGTGCCACGGAACGGCGTGCCCGTTCAACGGAAAGCCCGATTCGTTGAACGGAAAGGTCGAACGGCGAAGGAGAAGAGGGCGGGCCACGTGGTGACGCCCGGCAGGTGCTCGACGGGCCATGCCAGTCTGGACGAGGTCCGTGCCGAGGGGGAGGCCCAAGGCCGCGCCGAGGGGGAGCTTCAGGGCTTGCGCAAGGCGATCGTCACGGGCAACGCCGCTTGACGCGACTCTCCCGCATCGTCACACTTCCCTCTGGAGAGAGCCACCATGTCCCGAGCCGTCAGAATCTCTGTCAGCATACCGTCCGAGATGGCCGAGAAGGCCGACCGCGAACGCCGAACGATCGGCGAGAGCCGAAGTGAGTTCGTCCGGCTGGCGATCGCGGAACGCATCCATCGCATGGCGGAAGCGGAGCGCCTGGAGCGCTATGTCCAAGGCTATCAGACATCACCCGAGGCCCCTGAGGAGGGCGCCCTTTCGTTGGCCATGAGCCGGGCCTCGCTGTCTGACGAGCCCTGGACATGAGGCGCGGCGAGATCTGGTGGGCCGACCAGGGGCCTCCGGTCGGTCGTCGGCCCGTGGTCCTCCTTTCCCGAGACGAAGCCTACAGAGTCCGCAACCAGGTGACGGTCGCTCCCGTCACGACCCGCATCCGCAACCTTCCGACAGAAGTTGAGTTGGGTCCGGGCGATGGTCTCCCAGAGATCTGTGTGGCCAACCTCGACGTGATCGCGACGATTCCCAAGGAATGCCTCAAGCAGAGAATCTCCCGGCTCTCTCTGAAAAAGATGCTACGCATTGAGTCCGCCATCCGCTTTGCCCTGGCCATGGAGGACTTGGGCCGCGCTTGACAGCCGCCGGCTCCCGGCTCCAGAGCCCCGACTCCCCGGCAAGGAGATCCCCCGATGCGCCCCCTTCTGCGATAATCGCCCCCATGGTGGCCAGCCCCAAGACCGAGCCGCTCAAGATCTTCCTCAGCCACGCCGCCGCGGATTTGGCGGTCGCTTCGGCGTTTGCTGGCGCGCTCCGAAAGGCCGGATTCCGTGTCTGGACGAGCACTGATGTGCAAGAGGGACTGGACCTGGGTTCTTCCCGGGGCGAAGCGATCAACGATGCGGTTCGAGCAAGCGATCTGTTCCTGCTCCTGCTGACACCGGCGAGTGCTCTTGACGATCTGCAGCTCCAGGAGCTGAGCTCGGCTTGGTCTGGTGTGAGAGTCGTCCCCATCTACTCGGACGCCGACGTCTTCTTCCAACTCCGCCATCCTCTCTGGGAGTCTTACTTGGAAGGCCTGAGAGACCTCCGGGGAGAGCAAATTGACAGTGTGGAGGGTCTCGCGAAACTGATCCGCGGCCTGCAGAAGCTGAACCAAGACAATACAGGGGCTTCTCAGGGAGAGTCTGCGCTGGTCAACGAGCTTGTGCGTGGCCGGCTCCGTGTCCGGCGCCTCGTGCTCGAGAACGTCCGTTGCCTCGAGAGTCTGGACCTCCCTGTGGCCGACGGGACCAACTGGATCACCGTCCTGGGAGATAACGCTGCAGGCAAGTCGACTGTTTTGCGCAGCCTCGCCCTGGGGTTGTGCAACGAGGGTGACGCCACCGCGTTGATGCGCGAGCTGCCCGGCAGCATGATCCGGGAAGGTGCCTCCTCCGGGACGATCCGGATCGAGCTGCACGACGACGAGGACGACCGCGACCTGACGATCGTCACCTCGATCTTCCGCGACGAGTCGAGCGGCGAGGAGAAACTGCGCAAGGAGACCGAACCGGCACAGGCCTTCCCTTGGAACCGGCTCTTCGTGTGCGGCTACGGCACCAACCGTGGGCGCCAGGCGCACGCCGGCTTCGAGACCTACACCGTCCGGGACGCGGTACGCACCCTCTTCGACGACGATGCGTCGCTGCAGAATCCGGAGCTCGTGCTGTGGCGCCAGAGCCGCGAGCTGCGGCAGGAGATCGAGCACAAGGTCCTGCAGATCCTGATGCTCGACTCTCCTGGCAACGGAGTCACTTATCACAAGGGCGGCCTTGAGATCGAAGGGCCCTGGGGCCGTCAGGGGCTGCGGGTCCTGTCGGACGGCTATCGCAGCACCATGCAGTGGGTGCTCGACTTCATCGGCTGGGGCGTCTACGCAGGGCGCTTCAATGGTGGCCGCGAGCTCGGCGGGATTCTGCTCATCGACGAGCTGGAGCAGCACCTGCACCCGAGCTGGCAGCGCTACATCGTCGACCGCCTGCGCCGGCAATTTCCCGCGACGCAGATCTTCGCCACCACCCATACGCCGCTCCTCGCCGCGGCGTCGGCCGACTTCGAGGATGCCCTGGTCTGTCGCCTCAAGGCCCACCTCGACGGCCCGCCGGAGCTGGTGATCATCGAGCGGCAGGAGTTGGCGGGCCTGCGCGCCGACCAAGTGCTCACCTCCGAGGCGTTCGGTCTGCTCACCAGCCGCAGCCCGGGCTCGGTCGACGACCTCGACCGCTTCGCCGAGCTGCGTGGCAAAGCCGAGCGTACGCCGGAGGAGGACGCCGAGCTCGAGGGCCTGTCGGAACAGCTCGACCAGAGCCTGCGCTTCGGTGAGCGGCCGTTCGAGCAGGAAGTGGAAGCCGCGGTCGGCAAGACCCTGCGCGAGATGTCTGCCGCCGCCGATCCGGAGCTGCTCGACCTCGAAACCAAGCGGCAGCTCCGCGCGCTGTTCGGAACGGAGCCCGGTGCGTGAGGCGCATTCCGCGGCGTCCCCGAAGCTCCAAAGCCTGGGAGCATTGGGTCACTGAGTGCGCCAAGGCGGCGGAGGAGCTGGCGCAGTGCGTCGCCCGCGGCGAGAAGCCGGAGATCGGCAAGCTATACAAGCTCAAGAGCATCAAGAACGAGTACTTCTTCGCCGCTGGGCCGCCCTTCTTTGGCAAGTGCGCCTATTGCGAGGTGAGGATCAAGGGCAATCATCGCGTTGACGTGGAGCATTTCCGGCCCAAAGCCGAGGTCACCGACGAGAACGGCCGGCCGGTCTACCTGCTGGACGATGAAGGGAATGTCGTCCTCGATGCCAACGGCGTTCCGGTCAAGCATCCGGGCTACTACTGGCTGGCCTACGACTGGACGAACCTGCTGCCGGCCTGCGCCGATTGCGACCAAGCGTGGAAGCGTACCCGTTTTCCGGTCGAGGGCCGCCATGCCCAACGCCCCGAAGAAGTGGCGCAGGAAGAGCCTTTGCTCATTCATCCGCTGAGCGACCGGGAGGCCGACGACCCAAGTCACCACCTGTTGGTCGACACGGAAACCGGTGTGATGTGTCCCCGGACCCCGCGAGGAGAAGCCTGCATTGAGATCCTCGGCCTCAAGCGGGACCCACTGGTCATGGACCGTTGGCGGGCTTGTCTTGCAGCGGAGGCTCTGTGGTTGCGCGTGCGGCGCAACGATCGTGCCGAAGCGGCGTTGAATGAGATGACTGCCATCCTGCGTGGCGAGAGGCCGTTCACTGCTGCCCAGACGGCGACCTTGCGAAAGCTGGCCGAGCGGGACGGTATCGTTCCGGTTGGCGGCGCGTAGAGAATCAACCATCCATGAAAAAGGACACCGCCTTGAGGAAAATCTCTGTTCGTACCGCCGCGCTCTGCGCCGGCCTCTGGCTCGTCACCTCTCCGCTCCGCGCCGACCTCGGCTTTCCCGACTACGTCAAGTTCCCGCCGCAGATTCAGATCGATCCCGATCAGTCGATCATCCACGAAGATCTGGGCGAGGCCGAATTTCCTGCGGATGCTTCGGGTGGACAGATGGCCACCAAGCGGGGTCATCACTACGTGCGTTGGCTCGCCTACAAGCCGGCGGCGGGGGAGCCGGCGCCGGGTTATTACAATGGCACCGAGGAGCGCATCTTCAAGGCCATGCAGGCGGTCTTCGTCCGCGGCGGCTGGCAGGTGGTCTATGTCAGCGAGGACAAATCGAGTTTTTCCCTGCGGCTCAAGAAGGACGGCGCCGACGTCTGGGCCAAGGTGAAGATGGATGCGCCGCAGGCGCAGGTGAATCTGGAGCTCATCGAGATCGGCGGTGCCGCCAACAAGCTGACGCTCGCGCCTCCTGCCGCGCAGCCGGAGAAATTTGGCGATGCCGCCGACATTCCGTACCTGGCTCCGTATCCCGGCTCCAAGCGCAAGGGGGAAGGGCACGGGAACGATCCCCTGGACGTCACCGAGCCCGGCAAGTCGGGCGGCGAGCCGGTGCTGGTCGGCAGCGGAACCCTGGTGCGTTCCTATCAAGGACCGTCGACCTTGTCCGCGCTCCAATTCATGGCGGATTACCGGGAAGCGCTGACCAAGGCAGGTTGGACCGTTCTCTATCCCACGGCGTCCCCCACCGGAATCCTGATCGCGCATTACACGAAGAATGGCCGCGACGTCTGGGCCAAGCTGTTCTATGAATATGGCGCCAGCCTGACCTACGAGGTCGCCGACGTGGGTGCGGAGGACTGGGCCGCGAAATTCGACAAGGATTGCCATCTGCCGCTCTACGGCGTGTTCTTCGATTTCAACCAGTCCGTCCTCAAACCCGAATCCGAGCCGGTGCTGGCCAAGGTGGCCGCCCTCCTCAAGGCGCGGCCCACCGTCCACGTGGAGTTGCAAGGCCACACCGACAACGTCGGCGGGGACGACGCCAACCTCAAGCTCTCCAACGCCCGGGCTGCCGCGGTGCGGCTCTGGCTCACCCAGCACGGCCTCGCCGCCGACCGCCTGACCTCGAAGGGCTTCGGCAAGACCCAACCCGTCGCCGACAACGGTACCCCCGAAGGGCGCGCAAAGAACCGCCGGGTCGAGCTAGTGAACCCGGCTTGCACGGCGCGGCGATAGTCTTTGCCGCGGAGGCGCTGGACATGGACGAGGACAAGCTCGGCGGCGTGCCGGGAGACGGCACGCCGCTCGACCGCTGGGTGCCTGTGCTCTACGACGAGCTGCGGGCGTTGGCCGGCAAGCTGCTTTCCGGCAAAGGGGCCGCCGTCACGTTGCAGCCCACCAGCCTGGTGCACGAGGCGTATCTGCGCCTGGTCGGCCAGCGGAGCATGGACTGGCAGAACCGCCTGCATTTCTTCGCCATCGCGGCGCGGGTGATGCGGCGGGTGCTCGTCGACCATTGCCGCGCCCGGGTGACGCAGAAGCGGGGGGGCGCTCTCCTGGCGGTGGAGCTGGCCGAGGCGGCGGTGCCGGCGCCGCGTGAGGTGGACGTGCTCACGGTGGACGGGCTGCTCACCCACCTCGAAGAGCTCGACGCCCAGCAGGCGCGGATCGTCGAGCTGCGTTTCTTCGCCGGCCTGACCATCGAGGAAACGGCGGAAGCGTTGAGCATCTCGAAGGCCACGGTGAAGCGCGACTGGGCCATGGCCAAGGCGTGGATGGCACAACAGATGGCAGAGCCCCCGGCCGCCGATGGACCCTGAACGCTGGCAGCGCATCAAGGAGATCTTCTCCGCCGCCCTCGAGCTCCCCCCGGAGCAGAGGGCCGCCTGGCTCTCCTCCACCCTGCCCGACGATCCCTCCCTGGCCCGCGAGGTGGAGGGCCTGCTCGCCGCGCACGACGGAGCGAGCGACTTCTACGACCGGGGCGCCCTGGCCGCGGTCCCCGAGGTGCAGCGGCAGCTCGAAGGAACGGTCGAGGGGATGCGTTTCGGCCCGTATCGCGTGCTCTCGGAGCTGGGGCGCGGCGGCATGGGGGCGGTCTACCTGGCGGTGCGCGACGAGCCGGGCTTCACCCGGAAGGTCGCCTTGAAGCTGGTGAAGCGCGGGATGGACACGGACGAGATCGTGCGGCGCTTCGTCGCCGAGCGGCAGATCCTGGCCTCTCTCGCCCATCCCAACATCGCCCGCCTGTTCGACGGCGGCTCGGCTCCCGACGGCCGCCCCTACTTCGTCATGGAGTACGTGGAAGGCCGGCCGATCACCGCCTATGCCGAGGAGCAGAAGCTCTCGATCGAGGCCCGGTTGCACCTCTTCCTGCGCGTCTGCCGCGCCGTGCAGCATGCACACCAAAGCCTGGTGGTGCACCGCGATTTGAAGCCGGCCAACATCCTGGTCGATGCCGAGGGGGAGCCCAAGCTGCTCGACTTCGGCATCGCCAAGCTCCTGGATCCGGGCTCGTTCGGCGGGATGACAGCCTTGACCGGGCTCGCGCCGGGACCGATGACCCCGGAGTACGCGAGCCCCGAGCAGCAGGCGGGCGGTTCGGTGACCACGGCCACGGACGTCTACGGCCTGGGGCTCCTGCTCTTCGAGCTGCTGGCCGGGCAGAGCCCGCGGTCGGTCGAGCGTACGCTGGGAGATGGAGGGTCCCACCGTCCGCCGAGCCAGGCCCTCGCCGCAAAGGGAGATGCCGAAGCGCGGCGCCTCGCCCGGCGCGTGGCCGGCGACCTCGACACCATCGTGGGCAAGGCCCTGGAACGCGATCCGGAGCGGCGCTACGGCACGGCGGCGGCCCTGGCCGAGGACGTCGAGCGGCACCTGACCCGGAGACCGGTGGCCGCCCGCCGCCCCACCCTGGCGTATCGCCTGAGCCGGACCCTGGTCCGCCACAAGCTCGCGGTGCTCCTGGTGCTCGCGGTCTGCCTGTTCGCGGCGACCTCGTCCTACCAGGCCTTCGCCGTGAGCCGGGAGCGCGACCGGGTCGAGGCCCAGCGCCGGCGGGCGGAGGCCCTCAACGATTTTCTGCAGAACATGATGCAGAAGGCCAACCCCGAGCAGAGCCGGGGGGAGACGCTCACGGTGCGGCAGGTCCTCGACGCCGGAGCGCAGGAGCTGCTGGCGCGCGATGCCCGGCGCGACGCCGAGACCTGGGCGGCGCTCCTCGAGACGACGGGCATCACCTACGCCGAGCTGGGCTTCCATGACGACGCGCGCCGCTACCTGGAACAGGCGTTGCGCCTCCGCGAGCGGCAGCCGAATCCGGGCCGGGACGCCGCCTTGGACATTGCCGGCACCTGGACTGCCCTGGGGGAGGTCGCCCTGCGGCAGGAGAAATATGCGGAGAGCCGTGGCCACTTCCGGCGGGCGATCGCAATCAAGGAGAGGCTGCTGGGTCCGGAGGCGCTCCCGTTGGTGAGGGATTGGAACGGCCTGGGAACGATCGCTCTCTCCGAGGGGGATCTGGAGGCGGCCGGCCGCTTCCTCGAACGGTCGCTCACCGTGGGCCGCGCGGCGGATGGCCAGAGGGATCTGGCCGAAACCTTCAACAACCTCGGGAGCCTGGCGGCGGCGCAAAGCCGGCTGGCCCGCGCGCAGGTCCTTTTCGGGGCGGCCTTGCACCATTTCCGTTCCACCCTGGGGAACGACCATCCGGACACCAGCGAGGTGCGGAGCAACCTGGCGTACGTGCTCTTCCATCGCGCGGAGTACGACGCGGCCGAAGCGCTCTACCAGGAGACCGTCGATCTGCGCCGGCGCCTGCTCGGGCCGGGCCACCCCGACCTGGCGCGCGCCCTTCTGGAGCTCGCCATTGTTCAGCGTCATCGCGGACGCTTGGCAGAGGTCCACGCCACTCTGGAGGAGCTGCTGGAGATTCGTCGCACCCATCGTTTCCCGGACGATCAGGATGCCGCGGAAACCTGGAATCTGCTCGGCCAGTTGAGCCTCGACCAGAACGATCTCGGCACCGCCGAGGACGCCTTGGCCAGGAGCTTCGCCATCTACCGCTCCTTGCCGGGAGAGCACCGTGCCGATCTCGCCAGCGTCCTGAGCGGCCAGGCCCGGGTCCGTCGCCGCCGTGGCGATCTGGCCGGCGCCATCGCCCTGGTCCGCCGCGGCCTTGTGCTGGTGCGCGCCGCCGAGGGAGAGACGCATCCTTCCGTCGCGGATTCTCTCGCGTTTCTCGCCGATCTCCTGCAGCAAGCCGGGCACCTCCACAGGGCGGAAACGGCTTGGCGGCAATCCCTGGACCTGCGTGCGGGGCCCGCGTGGGCGGACCACCCGGCCAAGGCCCGCGCCTTGATCGGGTTGGGAGGGTTGCTCCTGGAGACCGGCAGAGCCGCGGAGGCGCGGCCCTATCTGGAGGAAGCCCTGCGCATCCGGCGCCAGGCGCTGCCGGCCGGAGATCCCACGATCACCCGGGCCGAGGAGCGGCTCGGTGCCTGTTACGCGGCCCTGGGCCTCAGCCCTCCGTCCGGCTGAGCCCTTTTTCCGCGGTTTCCCGCGTCCTGGTTGTTCAACAGGAGGATCGACCATGGATGCCCGCATTTCCGCTCTCTGTCTCGCGCTCGTCTCCGTATTGTCCGCCGATGTCACCGCTTCGGCCGCCGCCGACCTCACTGCCGGCGAAGTGCGGCTCACCCTGTCGTCACGCGGGACCTCCGCCCTGCCCATCGACGGCCAGACCATCGCGGAACACGCCTGTGGCACAACCCTTCCCCAGAGCACCCCGATGGCCCACTGCCGTCTGACGATGGGCATCGATAGGAACAAACCGGTCACTATGGCCATCCCGACTCTGACCGGAACACCGTTTCCTCAACTCTTGGAATGGCAGGCGATAGGGTTGGATCTCGCAGGTACCCGGCCGGTTGAGTCCTCCTGCGGTGACTGGGACGTCTCTCTGCATCTCGATGACTCGGACGATCAACCGATTTCGGTGGTCTACCTGCGGGCTGACTTGGACGAAGAAAGCGGCCACTTCGTCAGCCTCCTGGAGATCCGAGCCCGCCTTCGCCTCGTCAATCCGGCGTCGCCGCTGGTCATTGACGAGCCTCTGGTGCTCGGGCTCAGCCTGGCCGGTGATTGGCGCATGGCCTCCCCGTCCGAGAAGACGCTGAGCAACCTGCTCCTCTTCGCCAACAGAGAAGAAATTCGTTGCTTTCCAATCTGGGTTGTCGAGCGCTCGGAATTTCTCGCTCCGTTCGTGGAAGATGAGTGCCAGATCTGCTTCTTCGGCGACCTCGAAAGCAGCACCGTCGGCGTCCCGAAGTAGCTCTACGCCTCGCTTCACCACAGGTGCCCGCTTGGGAGCCGCTCCGGCTTCCCAGGCGGAGCCTTTCTCAAAACCGTTCGCGACCAAGGAGAAGTGCCATGAAAACGATCACGGAATCCACCACGTTGCGTTGCCTCCTGGGAGGCCTCCTGCTGTTGGGGCTCGCCGGGAGGCCGGCTCTGGCCCAGGACGATCCGGACAATCCGCCGACCGGCGCGGTGGGCTACGATCTCGAAAGGAAGATCTGGCTGTTCGACACCGATGGCGACACCTTCCCGGATCTCACCGAAGAGCTGGGCGGAACCGACCCGCGAGATCCGGACAGCAACCCCCGGGCTCTGCTCGAAGCCGCCGGAGGCTCGCCGGAAGGCAGCAAGGTCGGGTTCACTTGGAAGACCTGCCGGCCGGCATTGCCAGGGAAGCCATGGACAGATTTCAGGCCGCTATCGGGTGCCCCGAATCTATGCATCAGCAGGTGGGTTCAAAACGCCGCGAATTACACGCAGGCGGCGGTCAATTGCCGGGCTCAGAAATCCCGCCTCTGCACCTATGAGGATCTCGGTTACCTCTACCTGGGGACTCCTCTTGACGCCATCTACAACCCGGCCGGCAAATGGCTCGGCGACTTCACCGAGGACAACTTTGTAAACTGCGGCAATTGGACCATCACTTTCGACAACGACCCGGACATCTGGGACTTCGAGAAGGCCTGCTCCAAATGGGAGCAGCACGAGTACTGGTGCTGCCACGATCGCGACTCTACGCACCCTTGAGGTGATGGCTTCTCGTGGCCGCCGCCTGGCCTCGGTGGCGGCGGCTCAGGAGCCCCCGAGCACCGCCTCACTCCGCTCGGCGATCAGCCCGAACCCTTTGGCCCGGGCCTCGGCGGCGAGATCGCCCGCGAGCCGGCGGGCTTCGGCGGTCTGGCCGCGGGCGCTGGCGAGCTGGGCGCGGAGGAGACGGCCCTCGAGCTCCCAGGTGGCGAAGCCGCTGCGGCGGGCGAGCTGCAACCCCTGGTCGATCAGGGCCTCGGCGGCGTCGAGCTTGCCGCGGGCGAGGAGCACCTGGCACCGCACGCGCCAGACCGGGAAGGAGGCGAGGGGGGTGCGCGGTGGTGGCAGCCGGGCGAGGGCCTGCGCACTTTCCCGGTCGGCGGCGTCGAGGTCGCCGGCGGCGAGATCGGCCAGGGCGAGGCCGGCCCGCGAGCAGGCGTCGAGGCTCGGGTTCCCCTGCTCCGCGGCGAGGGCGACCGCCCGGCGTGCGTCGACCCGCGCTTCAGTGCCGCGCCCGGCCTCGGCCAGCCAGAACGCGCTGTCACTGTAGGCCCAGGCGATCCCCTCCGGTGCTCCGATCTGGCGCCGCAAGGCGAGCGCCTGGCGCTGCAGCTCGACCGCCTGCGTCACGTCGCCGCTCCAGGCGGCGAGGTCGGGCAGGAAGCTCTGCGCCTCCGCCTCCCTGCGGCGGTTGCCTTGCAGGCGGTTGAGGCGGAGGCCCTCCTCGATCATCCGCCGGGCTTCGGCGAGCTCGCCGCGGTGCATGCGGTTGACGCCGAGAGGGTGGAGGAAGCGCTCGCTGCATTGGGTGCGGTACGCCTGGCAGGTGTCGAACGCCTCCCGCATCAAACGGTCGGCTCCGAACAGGTCTCCCTCTTCCAGCCGGCTGCTGCCGAGGTTGTAGAGCAGGACCGCGGTCCGGCCGACGGCGCCGGCCTCCCGGTAGAGCGCGATGGCTTCCTGGTCGGCTTGATCGCGCGCGGCCGTGTCTTCCTGCCGGCATTCGGAGAGGGCCACGCCGGTGTGCTGAAGAACGCCCGCGAGCAGGAAGCGGTTGCCGGCCGCCTCCGCCTTGCGCCGCGCGGCGGCGAGGTCCTCGAAGGCGCGCCCGCAGGCGGCGGTGGTCCCGGTGCGGATGCGTCCGACCGCCCGCGCCTCGAGCACGCGGACCTCGACCTCGGCCATGCCTTGCCGGCGTGCCGCCGCGAGGGCACGTTCGGCGGCGGCCATGCTGTTCGCGTAGTCCTCGACCGCATCGAAGGCGCCCGTTTCGATCAAGCCGAGGCGGGCATCGTCGCGCTCCGCCGGATGCTCCGCGCGCAGGCGGGAGAGGAAGGCATGCACCTCGGGGAGCTGCCGGGCCGAGACCAGGGCTTCGGCCAGGGCGAGGCCGTCTGCGAACCGGTGGGTGAGCTCGTACTGGCGCCGGAGGCGGCCGGCCGCCTCCGGCAGGTGGCGGGTGATGCCCAGGTAGGCGGCTTCGGCGGCCAGCCGCTGCGGCTCCGGCAATCCGCCCGACCGCTGCAAGGCCTGGAGCGCGGCCTCCTCCGCCTGGCGGTCGGAGCCCAGCAGCTCATAGGAACGTGCCAGGGCGAGCCAGGCGCCGGAAAAGCCCGGATCGGCTTCGACCGCCGCGCGGAGGCGCTCGGCCGCGGGCAGCACCTCGCTCCGCCGGAAATGCTCCAGACCCTCGGCATACAGCCGTTGGGCACGCGGCGTGGCCATCATCGTGGCGCGCTCGCCGCCGGCCAGCTCGCGCCGGCTGGCCCCCGTCCAGGCCACCACGGAGAGGAGGACGGCCGCGACGCCGGCGGAGGCCAGCCACAGCCGCAGGGTGGTGCGCGAGACGCCCGGCAGGGAGGCCGGCCGCTCCTCCTCGCTCCTTTCCTCCACCACCGGAGGTTTGTCCGGGAGGACCTCGACGGGAGCCAGGAACCGGTAGCCCTTCCCGCGGACGGTCTCGATCCACGCGTCGCCTCCGCCCGGGGCGAGCGCCCGGCGCACGACGCTGACCGTCCAGTGGAGGTTTCCCTCCTCGACGATCGTCTCGCCCCAGACGGCGGTGATCAGCTCGTCGCGGGTGACCAGGCGCCCGGGGTTGCGCACGAGGACGAGGAGGGTGTCGAAGGCGCGGCCGGCGAGGGCCACAGGCTCCCCGCCGGCGGTCAGCCTGTGCTCGGCCGCATCGAGCTCGAACGAGCCGAAGAGATAGAGATCGGACATCGCTGCCTCCAGCATTCACCAGGAGATGCGGAGAACGCGACGAAAAAGGGACACGGCCGGCGGGAGCCATGACTCCCCGCCGGCCGTCGAGCGGCGCGCGGCCGCTCCGCGGGCCTCGGCTCAGAGCATGTCCGGCAGCAGGGCGCCGCCGATCTCGCCGTGCACGTAGAGCCACGGGCTGTAGACGAAGCTGCTCCCGTTGCCGCCCCAGAGGACGCCGAGCAGCGTCGCCTCGTTGCCGTAGTCCCAGAACACCGGCGATCCGCTGTCGCCGCCCGCGCTGCCGGCCAGCACGACGTTCTGGCACAGCATCGTGATGTTGGTGCCCGAGACGTTGGAATTGACACAGGTGCCGGTCGTCGGGCCGAAGGTGCAGCCGGTGGTCCGGCCGACCTTGGTGACGAAGGAGCCGACCGCCGGCGAGCCGAAGAGGAAATCGGTCACCGGCAGGCGCGGGAAGGCCGGATCGACCGTCAGGGTGCCGGCGACGGGGCTGCAGGACAGCGGGTTGGCGATCACGCCGCCGGCCGAATTCGAGTCGCTCAGGTAGTCCACGAACGCGGCATCCGAGTAGCGGCACAATTTCCCGATGGGGCAGGCGCCGAGGACGAAGAACGACGGATCGGCGATCTCCGTCCCCACCAGGTTGAACACGCCCTGCACAGCCTGGAAGAAGCTGGTTCCCTCGACGGCGCTGCGGGTGTTCGTGCAGTGGGAGGCGGTGACGAAGCCCTTGACGCCGAAGCGCATGGCGTTGACGCCCAGGGTGCAGATCCCGCCCGAGTCATTCTGGATCTGGATGCCGTTCGGCATGGGGCGCATGCGGTCGGTCAAGAGCTCCGAGGTGGCGAAGGGAGCGGCCGCCTCCACGACCACCGCCTCTGCCGGCACCCGGCTGCGCCGCAGGGATTTCTGCAGCTCCGCGGTGAAGGTGCCGAGATTCTCCTTCTCCACCCCGAAGACGAGGCGGTTGCGCTTTTCGTCGATGTCGAGGAACACCGCCCCCTTCTGGGCGAGCAGGTCGCGCACGTCGTCCTTCCAGGTGAAGAGGTCGCGGAAGTCGTACGCCCCTTGCTGCGTCACCACCCGCTTCCCCAGGTTCTCCACCTCGCGGGCCTTGGACAGGTCCTGCAGGTAGACATGCGTCGTCCCCGCGGCATCCACGTACAGGCCCCCGAAACCGGGCACCTTCTCGGCGAGACGCGCATACTCCTCATCCAGGTTCAAGAAGGTCTCCTGCGCCCGGGCCGCCGTTCCGCCGGCCAGCAGCGCACCCATCAACAGCCAACCACTCCAACGAGACGTCATGGACATGATCCAGCTCCTTTCAACCCCGGCGGCGGGATGGCCGCCGTGCACCCCCAATCTGCCGTTCCCGGGGGGTGTGGAGCCTGTGAGGAGTCTTGGCGTTTGCTTGGAGTTGTCTGAGAGGGTGCCGCGGGCCGCTGCGATTCACCGCGAGCCGGTCCCGATTCGCGGTGAACTGATCCCGATTCGCGGTGAACTGGGACCGGATCACGGTGAACTGGGACCGGATCACGGTGAACTGGCTCCGATTCACCGCGAACGGCGGCCGCTTCACGGTGATCTCGCCCCGTTTCGCCGTGATCTCGGTCCGGTTCACGGTGAACGCGGCCGGCTTCACCACGAATCGGCGGCGCTTCACCGCGAATCGGCGTCGCTTCACCGTGAACTGGTCCCGGTTCACTGTGAACTGGTCCCGGTTCACTGTGAACGCGAGTTTTTTCACGGCGAATCGGCCGCGGATCACGGTGAGCGCCGGCTCCTTCGGATATCCTGAAGTCCAGCCATGCCCGACCCCAAGCTCCTCGCCGAGGCTCTCACGATCCTTCTCGCCCCGGTCCTCCCCGCCCTCCTCGGGGCGGGAGGCAAGGCAGCCGGCAAAGCCGTGGAGGAAGTCGGCAAGCAGGCCGGCTCGGCCGTCTCCGGCAAGGTCAAGGACATCTGGGATCGCCTCCGCGGCAAGGTCGAGCAGAAGGAAGCCGCCCAGGAAGCCGTCGAAGACCTGGCGCGGATGCCGGAGGACAAGGACCTCCAGATCGTCCTGCGGCAGCAGCTCTTCAAGATCCTCACCGCCGATCCCGCCCTCGCCGCCCTCCTGGAGCCTCTGGCCGATGCCGCGCGCACGGAGGTCACGGTGACCCGGGTGCAGGCCGGAGATGGGAGTGCCGCGGTAGGGCGCGACGTGCATGGTGACGTCATCATTCACAACACCACCGTCACCTCTCCCCCCGACCGCACCGGTCCCGACGCCCTCCGCCGGGCCTACTTGAAATGGCTGATGGAGCAGGTCGGCGTCCTCTCCCTGGCGGGCATCGATCCGGCGGCGGCGCGTGGTGAGGCGGAGGCCCGGCTGAGCCTCGATGCCGTGTACACGGGGCTCTGGACCCGGTCGTCCGACGAGGACTTCCCGGGGGCTGGGGTTCTTCAGAGGCAGGAAGCCTCGCACGAGCGGCGCGCCCTGTCGGCTCTGGAGCAGCTCAACCGCCACCGGCGCCTCGTGCTCCTGGGGGACCCAGGCGGCGGCAAGAGCACGTTCGTCCATTTCGTGGCGCTCTGTCTCGCGGGCGAGGCCCTCAAGGATCCCCAGATTCATCTCAAACTTTTGCGGGCGCCTTTACCGCAGGCGAACCCGAGGCGACCTGACGAGAAGCCGAAGCCGCAGCCGTGGGACCACGGTCCTCTGCTGCCGGTGCGGGTGGTGTTGCGCGACTTCGCGGCGCGGGGTTTGCCTCCACCGGGCGAACCGGTGACGGCGCTTCATCTGAGGACCTTCCTGGAGAAGGAGCTCGTAGACGCCTGCCTGAGTGAGTACGTCCCTTTCTTGTTCGAGGAGCTTCGGGAGAAAGGCGGCCTCCTCCTGTTCGACGGTCTGGACGAGGTCCCGGAAGCGGAGCAGTGCCGCGACCGGCTCCGGAAGGCGGTGGAAGAGTTTGTGAAGACCTTCAGCGCCTGCCGCGTTCTCCTGACGAGCCGCACCTACGCCTACCGGAACCAGGGCTGGCGGCTCGGCGGCTTCGCGGAGGCGGAGCTGGCGCCGTTCGACAAGGCGCAGATCCGGTGCTTCGTGGAGCGCTGGTACGGCCAGGTGGCGGCGACGGGCCGGCTCGGCCGCGAGGAGGCAGAGGGGCGGGCGCAGCTCCTGTTGCAGGTCGTGCTGGGGAACGACCGGCTGTCGGAGCTTGCCGAGCGGCCGCTTCTGTTGACGCTGATGGCGAGCCTTCACGCCTGGCGCGGGGGGAGCCTGCCGGAGAAGCGCGAGCAGCTCTATGCGGACGCCGTCGAGCTTCTTCTGGACCTGTGGGAAAGGCACCGGATGATCCCTGCTTCCGACGGCACGCCGCGACTGGTCCAGCCGAGCCTCACCCAGTATCTGGACGCCGGGAAGGATCAGGTCCGGAAGGTACTGGAGGAGCTGGCGTATGAGGTGCATTCGCACGGGGAGCTGGCCGGTACGGCGGATGTGGACGAAGGGAGGTTGATGAAGCGCTTGATGCGCCTGCGGCGCAATCCGGAGACGAACCCGGCGGATCTGGTGGACTACTTGAGCGAGCGGGCGGGCCTGCTGGTGCCGCGGGGTGTCGGGGTCTACACGTTTCCGCACCGGACGTTCCAGGAATACCTGGCGGCCTGCCACCTCACGGACCACGGGTTTCCGGAGACGCCGGCCGACCTCGGGCGCCGGGACCCGGATCGTTGGCGGGAGGTGGTCCTGCTCGCCGGAGCGAAGGCGGCGCGAGGGTCGGCGTTCGCCGCCTGGTCGCTGGCGGATTGCCTGTGCCCGGAGGCTCCGGGGCCTGCCCCCACTGCGGAGGATGCGTGGGGGGCGCACCTCGCCGGCCAGGTGATCGCCGAGTCGGCGGATCTGGAGAAGGTCGGCAAGGCCGATGCGGTGAAGCTGGCGCGGCTGCGGGAGTGGCATGTCCACCTGTTGCGGGCTGATCTCTTGCCGGCGAGGGAACGGGCGCTGGCTGGCAAGACGCTGGCGCGGCTGGGCGATCCGCGGTTCGAGGTGATGTCGCTGAGCGGAATGGAATTTTGCGTTGTGCCGGCGGGGTCCTTCCGGATGGGGGAAGGCAGGGAGGCCCACGAGCTGGAGCTGGCTTACGATTTCCAGATGGCCCGCTATCCGGTGACGGTGGCGCAGTTTCAGGAGTATGTGAATGAGAGCGGGGTACAGCCCGGTGATGCCGCCAGCCTCGGGGGACCGGCGAATGCACCGGTGGTGTGGGTGAGTTGGTTGGAGGCTCTGGCGTTTTGCCGTTGGCTGACGGCTCGCTGGCGGGCGAGCGGGCGGCTCGCGCAGGGTTGGCAGGTGACATTGCCCTCGGAGGCGGAGTGGGAGAAGGCGGCACGTGGGAAGGATGGCCGAGAATACCCGTGGGGGAAGGACGCCGATCCGGAG
>Ga0209682_10000184_pt1 | contig 21048 bp, 14 predicted proteins | sample DOMMetBare2Fresh_2_FD_187471 | JGI IMG/M metagenome (GOLD analysis project Ga0209682, IMG submission 187471) | Wetland sediment microbial communities from St. Louis River estuary, USA, under dissolved organic matter induced mercury methylation -... | ecosystem: Environmental > Aquatic >... | reverse complement strand
AAGCTGAAACCGCGGCCATCGAGGTGGCGCAGGTCGGTGGACATCAGCGCGCGCAGTTTGAGGTGCAGCGTCGGCCCGCCGCGCGGCGTCTGCAGCCCCTTGTAGATCCACTGCGGCCCGATGCCGACCAGGTAGTCGAGCGGCGGCATGCCCTGGCGCGATGCGTCGGACCGGGCGTTGAAGGCGCCGGTGGCGCTGAAGTCGAATTCCCACTGCGGCGTGTCGAACAGGCGGCCGCGCACGCCGCTGTCGTCGACGCGCAGGACCGTGCCGCGATAGACCAGGTAGGGCAGCACGATCCCGCGCGTGCGGGTGCGTTCGGCGCCCGGATAGTCGGGCACCCGGCCGACACCGCCGACCATGCCGGCCTCCCACAGCGGCAGGCCCGGGCCTGCGGCTGGGCCATCGCCCCCCGAGGCGGCGCTGCAAAGGGTCGCCGCCGCCGACAACAACAGGACTCGTCGAACCCACATGGGCCCCAGTATCGCGGCCGCAGCCGACTTGGGGCTTGCGAAACGGCACGCAGCCCCCATTTCAAGGTCAGGAGACGGGCCTTTCGGCCCGTGGAGAGGTTCAGGTCCCATGTTCAAGGCGGGCGCCCGTGCGGCGCGCGGGTTTGGGGGTTGTGTGGGCTTGGCTGCGCGCAGGCGCTGGCAAGGGTTGGCGACGCTCGTCCTCGTGGCTGTGTCTGGCTTGTCGATGGCGATGGCGCAGGTTCCGCCCTCGGTCCCCGGGTCGGCCGCCGCGCTGCACGCCCAGCGGCTGGAGCTTCAGCCGCAACTGCGCGCGAACGCCTTCGGCGAGCCGCTGGTGCTGCGCTCGCGCGAGTCGGCAGACCGGATCGAAGGCGACGTCTACGCCGAGGTTGCATTCCCGTTCGCCGCGATCGACAGCGCGCTGCGCACGGGTGCCGGCCTGTGCGAACTGATGGTGCTGCACTTGAACGTGCGGGCCTGCACGCCGTCGGGCGGCGATCGCGTGACGCTGGTGGTCGGCCCCAAGCGCAACAGCGGCTCGGGCACGGAGTACCGGATCGGCTATGTGATGCACGCCGACGTGGCCGACAGCACGCAGCTGCGCGTGAGACTCAGCGCTGCGGAGGGACCCTTGTCGACACGCGACTACCGCATGGTGTTCGAGGCGGTGCCGATCGACCGCGGCCGCAGCTTCGTCCACTTCGGCTATTCGTACGGCTACGGCTTGATGGCAAGGATGGCGATGGCCGCCTACATGACGACCGGCGGGCGCGACAAGATCGGCTTCACCGTCGTGGGCCACGACGCCGACGGCCGGCCGACCTACGTGGCAGGCGAGCGGGCTGCGATCGAGCGCAACGCGATGCGCTACTACCTGGCCCTGCTGGCGCATTGCAGCGTGACGAACGGATCGAACGAAGAGCAGAGCCAGGCGCGGCTGCGCACCTGGTTCGCGCTGACCGAACGCCATGCGGCGCAGTTGCACGAGTACGACCTGGCCGATTACCTGCGCGAGAAGCGCGCCGATCAGATCCGGCTGGCCGCAGCCCGCTGAGCAATCGCGGGCCGCATCCCCCGGCCCGCTGCACGCGGCCGCCCGTCAACGCACCGTGGGCTCGCCCCATCCGCCACCGAGCGCGCGGTAGACCGCGACGCGGTTCTGCAGCAGTGCCAGCCGGGTCTGCACGACCGCCTGCTCGGTGGCGAACAGCGATCGCTGCGCATCCAGCAGCTCGAGCGAACTGCTCACGCCGTTGCGAAACCGCAGTTCGGCCAGGCCATAGCGTGCGTTCTCGGCCTCGGCCTGGGCCCGCGTCGCGCGCAGTTGTTCGCCCAGCGTGGCACGGCCGGCCAGAGCGTCGGCAACATCCCGGAACGAGGCCTGGACCGCACGTTCGTACTGCGCCAGCGCGATGTCGCGCTGCACCTGTGCCAGCGCCAGGTTGGCCTGGTTACGCCCACGGTCGAAGATCGGCTGCAGCAACTGCGCGGCAAAGCTCCAGGCCCCGTCCTTGAACAGGTTGGACAGCTGGCTGCTCGCGGTGCCGAGGCTGCCGGTCAGCGTGATCCGCGGCCAGAAGGCGGCGCGCGCGGCACCGATGTTGGCCTGGGCCGCGAGCAGACCCTGCTCGGCCTGGCGCACGTCCGGCCGGCGCAGCAGCACGTCCGACGGCAGACCTGCCGGAACGTCGGCGAGCGTCACCGCCTCGATGCGTGGCAGGTTCCGGTCGACACCGGGCGGCATCGGCTCGCCGATCAGCAGCACGAGCGCATTGCGGTCGAGCTCGCGCTGGCGCTGGAACTGCACGAGCGCAATCCTGGCCGCCTCGACCAGCGTCTGCGCCTGGCGCAGATCCAGATCGGATGCCGCACCGTTGTCGAGCTTCAGCTGCGTCAGGCGCAGCGACTCCTCGCGCGTCGCGAGCGTGCGGCGGGTCAGGTCGAGCAGTTCCTCGTCGGCCACGAGCGCCAGATGCTGCTGCGCGACGGTGGCAACGAGCGAGATCTGCGCCGCCTTGCGCGCTTCCTCGGTGGCCAGGAGCTGTGCGGCTGCACTGTCACCGAGTGACCGCACGCGGCCGAACAGGTCGAGCTCGTAGGCCGAAACCGACAGGCCCGCGCTGTAGACCCCGCTGACGCTGCCATTGCTGCCGACCTGGCGTGCCGCGTTCGCACCGACACCGACCGTCGGCAACTCGTCGGCCCGGCGCAGCTGCAGCTGCGCGCGCGCCGACTCGATGTTGAGCACGGCCACGCGCAGGTCGCGGTTGTTGTTCAGCGCGCGCGCGATCAGGTCGCGCAGCGCGGGGTCGGTGAAGTAGTCGGCCCAGGCCGGCTCGGCCGCCGCCATGCCGGGCACTGTCCCGGCGTTGGGGAATGTGGCGGCCACCGGCGGCGGCAGCGCCGGGCGATCGCCGCGATGGACCATCTGCGTGCAGGCCGACAGGCCGGCCACTGCGGCCAGGGCCGTCGCAGCGTGAACGAATACCGAGCGCGTCATCATTCGCCCTCCTTCGCCCACGGGTCCGGGCGCGGTGGCGGCGGCACGTCGGTCTCGTGCGCATAAAGCTTGCGCTGCCGCTCGCTGCCCTTGAACCAGCGCCGCACGACGACGAAGAAGGCCGGCACGAAGAGCACCGACAGCACCACGGCCGTCACCATGCCGCCCATCACGCCGGTGCCGATCGCGCGCTGGCTGGCCGAGCCGGCGCCGCTGGCGATGGCCAACGGCAAGACGCCCAGCACGAAGGCCATCGAGGTCATGACGATCGGGCGGAAGCGCAGGTGCGCCGCCTCCAGCACCGCCTGCATCGCCGTGCGCCCCTGGGCCTGCAGGTCCTTCGCGAACTCGATGATCAGCACCGCGTTCTTGGCCGACAGGCCGATGATGGTGATCAGCCCGATCTTGAAATAGACGTCGTTGCTGTAGCCGCGACCCATGGTCGCGAGCACGACGCCGAGCACGCCCAGCGGCACGACCAGGATCACCGCGAACGGGATCGACCAGCTCTCGTACAGCGCCGCCAGGCACAGGAAGACGGCCAGCAGCGAGAAGGCGAACAGGTAGACCGCGGTCGAGCCGGCCAGGCGCTCCTCGCGCGACTGCCCGGTCCACTCGAAGCCGAAGCCGGCCGGCAGCTGCGCGGCCAGGCGCTCCATCTCGGCCATCGCCTCGCCGGTGCTGATGCCGGGCGCGGCGTCGCCGGCGATGCGCATCGTCGGGTAGCCGTTGTAGCGGATCGACTGCATCGGCCCGGTGATCCAGCGCGTGGTGGCAAACGTCGACATCGGGACCGCCTGGCCGCGCACGTTGGGTGCCGTCAGGCGCAGCAGGTCTTCGGGCTGCATCCGGTCGCGCGCCTCGGCCTGCACGACCACGCGCTGCAACCGCCCCTGGCTCTGGAAGTCGTTGACGTAGCTGGAGCCCAGCGCGGTGGAGATCGCGGCGTTGATCGCATCGAACCCGACGCCCAGCGCGCTGGCCTTGTCGCGGTCGATGTCGAGCTGCAGCTGGGGCGCGTCCTCCAGGCCGTCCGGGCGCACGCCGGCGAGCAGCTTGCTCTGCGCGGCCATGCCCAACAGCTGGTTGCGTGCGGCCACCAGCGCGTCGTGGCCGTTGCCGCCGCGGTCCTGCAGCCGGAAGGCGAAGCCCGTGGCGGCGCCGAGTTCGGGAATGGGCGGCGGACTGAGCGGGAAGATGAACGCATCCTTCACGCCCATCAGCGCGCCGAACGCGCGCCCGGCCAGCGCCTGTGCCGACTGGCCAGGGCCGGGCCGCTCGTCCCAGTCCTTCAAGGTCACGAAGGCGAGCGCCGCGTTCTGGCCCTGGCCGGAGAAACTGAAACCCAGCACGCCGACCATGCTCTTGACCTCGGGCTGTTTGAGGATGAAACCCTCGATCTGCTCCATCACCTTCTGCGTGCGGTTGAAGGTCGCACCAGGCGGCAGCTGGGCGTTGACGATGATGTAGCCCTGGTCCTCGTTCGGCAGGAACGAGGTCGGCAGGCGCAGCGCCAGCCAGACCACCGCGCCGACGATCGCGGCGTAGACCACCAGCATGCGCCCGGCACGGCCGAGCAGGCGCACGAGCAGGCCCTCGTAGCGCCGCGCCGTGCGCGCGAACCCGCGGTTGAACCCGCCGAAGAAGCCGCCCTTGGCGTGCGCGTGCCCGGCCTCGACCTGCCGCAGCAGCGTCGCGCACAGGGCGGGCGTCAACGACAGCGCCATGAATGCCGAGAACGCGATCGAGGCCGTCATCACGGTCGAGAACTGGCGGTAGATATTGCCGACCGCGCCGCTGAAGAAGGCCAGCGGCACGAACACCGAGATCAGCACCACGGTCACGCCGACGATCGCACCGGAGATCTGGCCCATCGCCTTGCGCGTGGCTTCGCGTGGCGGCAGGCCTTCCTCGCTCATGATGCGCTCGACGTTCTCGACCACCACGATCGCGTCGTCGACGACGATGCCCACCACCAGCACCATGCCGAACATCGTCAGCACGTTGATCGAGTAGCCCAGCGCCAGCAGCACGCCGAAGGTGCCCAGCAGCGCCACCGGCACGACGATGGTCGGGATCAGCGTGTAGCGCCAGTTCTGCAGGAACAGGAACATCACGAGAAAGACGAGGAACACCGCTTCGACCAGCGTCTCGACGACCTTGCCGATCGATATCTGCACGAAGCGCGAGGTGTCGTACGGGATCGCGTACTTCATGCCGGGCGGGAAGTAGCGCCGCAACTCGTCCATGCGCTGGCGCACCGCCTTCGCGGTCTCGAGCGCGTTGCCGGTCGGCGAGAGCTGCACCCCGATGCCGGTGGACGGCTTGCCGTTCAGCCGTGCCGAGGTCGCGTAGTTCTGCGCCCCCAGTTCGATCCGGGCAACGTCGCGCAGGCGCACCGCCGAGCCGTCGGCATTGGCGCGCAGGACGATGCCGCCGAACTGCTGCACGCTGGCGAGCTGGCCCTCGACGACCACGGTCGCAAAGACCGCCTGCCCCGGCAGGTTGGGCAGGTCGCCGATCGTGCCCGAGGAGACCTGCGCGTTCTGCGCGCGGATCGCCGCGGTGACGTCGTTGGTCGAGAGGTTGAAGCCGACCAGCCTGGCTGGGTCGAGCCAGACGCGCATCGCGCGCTCGGTGCCGAAGAGCTGGGCCTGCCCGACACCGGGCACGCGCTGCAGCTCCGGCAGCACGTTGCGCGCGGCATAGTCGCCCAGGGCCACCGGGTCCCACTTCGGGTCGTCGGACGACAGGATCGTGAAGAGCAGGAAGTTCGAGCGCGCCTTGTCCACCCGAACGCCCTGCTGCGTCACCGCCGACGGCAGGCGCGGCGTCGCGCGCGCGAGCCGGTTCTGCACGTCGACCTGCGCCAGGTCGGGGCTGGTGCCGGGCTGGAAGCTCAGCGTCAGCGTGCCGCTGCCGTTGGCCTGGCTGACCGACTCCATGTACATCAGGCCCGGCGAGCCGTTCATCTCCTGCTCGACGACCGACAGCACGCTGTCCTCGAGCGTCTTGGCCGAGGCGCCGGGGTAGATGGCCGTGACGACGATCGCCGGCGGCGCGACCGTCGGGTACTGCGCGACCGGCAGTTGCGTGATTGCGACCATGCCGCCCACCAGCACGAACAGGGCGATCACCCACGCGAAGATGGGCCGGTCGATGAAGAATCTGGCCATGGGTGGCGGCCCTTCAGCGGCTGGCCGCGGAGGCCGGCGCCGCGGCCGATGCGGCACCCGGTGCTGCCGCGCCGGCGGACGCGCCCTGCCACGGCACCGGCTTCACCGGTGAATTCGGCCGCATCTTCTGGAAGCCTTCGACGATGACCTGCTCGCCCGCCTTCAGGCCGTCGGTGACGATCCATTGCGCACCTGTCGAGCCGCCGATCTTCACCGGCCGCGGCCCCGGCTTGCCGCCCTCGCCCACCACCAGCACGGAGTCGCCCTGCGGTCCGCGCGTGACGGCCTGCTGCGGCAGCAGCACCGCACCGGCGATCTGGCCCTGCACCAGCCGCGTGCGCACGTACATGCCCGGCAGCAGCCGCGCCTGCGGGTTGGCCACTTCGGTGCGCAGCGTGACTTGGGCCGAGGTCGGGTCCACCGACAGGTCGGAGAACAGCAGCCTGCCGCGCTGCGGCAGCTCGCTGCCGTCGTCCAGCACGATGCGCACGGCGGCCGAGTCGGCGAGCGCACGCCCTTCGGCCGTGGCCTGCTGGCGCAGCCGGGCGACGTCGGCGACGGCCTGGGTCACGTTGACGTAGGCCGGGTCGATCTGCTGGATCAGTGCCAGCTGCGTGGCCTCGGCCTGCGTGACCAGCGCACCCTCGGTCACCAGCGCACGTCCGATGCGGCCGGAGATCGGCGCGGTGACGGTCGCATAACCGAGGTTCAGCTGTGCCGTGCGCAGCGCGGCGCTGGCTGCGGCGACATCGGCCTCGGCCTGCGCCTGCGCGGCCTGCGCATTGACATAGTCCTGCTGGCTGATCGCATTGGCTTCGCGCAAGGGCTTGAAGCGCGTGGCCTGGGAGGTGGCCTGCATCAGGTTGGCCTGCGCCTTGGCCAGAGCCGCCCTGGCGCTGTCGGCCGCGGCCTGGTAGGGCGCGGGATCGATCACGAACAGCACCTGGCCGGCCTTGACGTCGCTGCCCTCGCGGAACAGGCGCTTCTGCACGATGCCGGTGACCCGGGCGCGCACCTGCGCCACGCGCGAGGCCTCGACGCGGCCGGGCAGCTCGGTGGTCAATGGCGCGGTCTGCAGCGCCACTGTCACGACGCCGACCTCGGGCGGCGGCGGCGCGCCGGCCCCTGGCCCCTGGGCGGCGGGTGCCTGGCCCCCGCCGCAGGCCGACAGTGCGGCGGCGGCGGCGACGACGAGTATCAGCGCCGGGATGCGGCGTGCGCGGCGCGGGCGTGCAGCCACGCCGGTTAGGCTTTCGGACACGGATGGATCCTCGTGGTTCGTTCGGGGCCGGGCAGACGGGGCTGCACCGGCACCGATTCGGTCGACGGGCGCTGCGGCCGGAGGGCGAGCGCACCGACATCGGGTTGACCCGAATGTAGCGCGACTGGCACTCACCCCCCGGCGCGCTTGGCCGGATGCCCTTGCGCCTGCAGCCAGGCCACCACGCGTTCGGCATGGTCTCCCTGCACTTCGAGCACGCCGTCCTTGGCCGTGCCGCCGGCCCCGCAGACCGCACGCAAACGCTTGCCGAGATCGGCCAGCGTATCGGCGTCGAGCGGCAGCCCGCGCACGAGCGTCACGGTCTTGCCGCCGCGACCCTTGGACTCGCGGCTCACGCGGGCGATGCCATCGCCCAGTGGCGCCGGGGCGGCCTTGCGGCAGGTGCAGGCCGAAATCGGCTGGCGGCAGTTCGGGCACATGCGGCCGGCCTCGGTCGAATAGACCAGACCGCCGGAGATCGACTTCTTCATGCGCCCGATTGTCCGTCGCCGGCCGGGCCGTCCAGCGGCGCCAGCAGGCCCTCGAGGTCGTCCTCGCCGAACTTGACGGCCGCGCCACCGTCGTGCCCGAGGACACCCTCGGCCAGCGCCGCCTTGCGTGCCTGCAGCGCCAGCATGCGCTCCTCGATGCTGCCCTCGACCACGAGCTTGTAGACGAAGACCGGCTGGTCCTGGCCGATGCGGTGCGCGCGGTCGGTCGCCTGGCGCTCGACCGCCGGGTTCCACCACGGATCGAGGTGGATCACGGTATCGGCCGCGGTCAGGTTCAGGCCCACGCCGCCGGCCTTCAAGCTCACCAGCATGACCGGCACTTCGCGCGCCTGGAACCGGGCGACGACGCCGCCGCGCTCGCGTGCCGGCGTCCGGCCAGTGAAGACGAGGTGTGGGAGCTTCAAGCGCGCCAGTTCGATCTCCACCAGCGACAGCATCTCGGTGAACTGCGAAAACACCAGCACCCGCCGCCCTTCGTCGACCAGTTCGACCAGCATCTCGGTCAGCAGCGCCATCTTGGCGCGCTCCATGGTCGGTGGCGTCAAGGTGCCCTTGAGCAGATGCGGATCGCAGCAGACCTGGCGCAGCTTCAGCAGCGCGTCGAGCACGGCAATCTGCGAGCCGGCGAAACCCTGGCGCTGCAGCACGCGCCGCACCTGCTTGTCGGCGGCCAGCCGAACGCTCTCGTAGAGCTCGCGCTGCTGGCCCTGCAAGGTCACGCGGCGGATCACCTCGGTGCGCGGCGGCAGTTCGGTCGCCACGTCCTCCTTGCGCCGGCGCAGGATGAACGGCCGCACCCGCTGCGCGAGCAGTTGCGCGCGCAGCGTCTCGCCGTGGGTCTCGATCGGTCGCCGCCACTGGCGCACGAAGCTGCGCGCATCGCCCAGGTAGCCCGGGAGCAGGAAGTCGAAGTGGGCCCACAGCTCGCCGAGGTGGTTCTCCAGCGGCGTGCCCGTGACACACAGGCGATGGCGCGCCTGCAATCGGCGCAGTGCGTTCGCGGCCCGGCTGCCGGCGTTCTTGACCGTCTGCGCCTCGTCGAGGATGAGCAGGTGCCAGGGCTGCTTCGCGAGCACGTCGATGTCGCGCCACAGCAGCGGGTAGGTGGTGAAGACGACGTCGTGTGCGGCCATGCGGTCGAAGTCGCGCTGACGCTCTGCGCCGTGCAGCGTCAGCACGCGCAGCGCCGGCACGACGCGCGCGGCCTCGGCCTGCCAGTTGGCGATCAGCGACGTCGGCAGCACCACGAGCGACGGCCGGTCGAGCCGGCCGGCCTGCTGCTCGACCAGCAGGTGCGCGAGCACCTGCGCCGTCTTGCCCAGGCCCATGTCGTCGGCCAGGATGCCGGCCAGGTGCTGGGCGCGCAGGTACTGCAGCCACGCCAGGCCCTGCAATTGATAGGGACGCAGTTGCAGACCCAGGCCCGGCGGCTGCGGCACGGCCGGCGGCGCGCCGGCGTCGCGCAGTCGCTGCGCCAACACCGCCAGGCCGGCGTCGCCCTGCAGCTGCCATTGGCCCTGCGGGCCGGCGCGTGTGGCCTGCGCTTGTGCCAGCCCCTGGCGCAGCGCTTCCATGCGCTGGGCGTCCCAGTCCGACAGCGCCATCGGGCCGCCGACTTCGGCCGCACGCCGCGGGTCGGTCAGCAGGTCGACCATCGCGCCGACGATGGCCTTCAGCGGCGCGGCCGGGGCCTCGATGCGCCGACCGCCGGGCGCGCGCAGCAGGACGATGGCGTCGTCGTCGATGGCGGCGATCTCGCGTGCATCGAGCCAGCGCGCGTCGCGCTTGAGCAGGTCGGCCAGCAGCGGCGCCAGGTCCAGCGTCTGGCCATCGACCTCGACGCCCAGGCTCAGCAGCCAGGAGCCGGCGCGATGCGGATTGCGCAGGGCCGTGACCCCGGATTCGACGGCGCGCGGTGGTTCGACCAGTTCGCGCCCCTGCTCTTCACCGGTCGCGCGATCGATCACCAGCTTCCAGCGCTGCACCGGCACGCTCTGGTGTGCGAAGCCGGCACGGACCACGATGCGCCAGCCTTGCGCCTGCAGCCTGGGCACGACCTCGGCCCAGAACGCGCCGAACTGCGACTCCTCGGGCAGCGACCACAGGCCCTCGTGACCTTCGACCGCGCGCGCATCGCGCCACTGCAGCGCCTGCATCGGCAGCGGTCGCAGGCCGCTGGCCCACAACGCGTCGCGGGCGTCGGCCTCGGCCAGGTGGTCGCGCTGCAGCAGCACGCGTTCGTTCCAGGCGCCGCGCAGCAGCTCGGTCGCCTTCGGCCGCGTGTTGAGCACGCGCGTGGGCGCCGCGGTCTCCCAACGCAGGCCGGTGGCAGTCTCGTAGGTCCAGTCGACCTGGGCCACGCTGACCTGCGCACCGCGCGGCCCGAAGCCCGGCATCGCCCGCAGACCGAGCAGGCCGTCGCCGCGGGTCAGCGTCTGCAGGGTCAGGCGGGGGCGGAAGAAACCGGGGACCGGCGTGTCGGCAAGCATCAGCCGGCGAAGGTCTGGACGACCACGTCTCGGCGGCGGCCGGTCGGGGCAACGGCCATGTTCAGCCCTTGCGCTGCGGCGGCAGCTCGATGCCGGGAAAGATCTTGATCACGGCCGAGTCGTCCTCGCGCGCGTGGCCCGCGGTCGAGGCCTGCATGAACATCTGGTGCGCCGTGGCCGACAGCGGCAACGGGAACTTGCTCGCGCGCGCGGTGTCGAGCACCAGGCCCAGGTCCTTGACGAAGATGTCCACCGCCGACAGCGGCGTGTAGTCGCCCGCCAGCACGTGCGCCATGCGGTTCTCGAACATCCAGCTGTTGCCAGCACTGTGCGTGATGACCTCGTACAGCGCTGCCGGGTCCACGCCCTCGCGCAGGCCGAGCGCCATCGCCTCGGCCGCGGCGGCAATGTGCACCCCGGCCAGCAACTGGTTGACGATCTTGACCTTGCTGCCGTTGCCGGCACGCTCGCCGAGCCTGTAGACCTTGGCCGCCATGGCATCGAGAACACCGCCGGCCTTGGCATAGGCCTCGGGCCGGCCGGCGGTCATCATCGTCAACTCGCCCGACGCGGCGCGCGCGGCACCGCCGGAGATCGGGGCGTCGAGGTACAGCAGGCCACGCTCGGCCAGGCGCGCCTCGAGCGCGACCGACCAGTTGGGATCGACGGTGGAGCACATGACGAACAAGCTGCCGGGCTTCAGCGCGGCGGCAGCACCGTGCTCGCCGAACAGCACCGATTCGGTCTGCGCCGCGTTGACCACGACGCTGACGACGATCTCGCAATGCGCCGCCAGCGCGGCCGGCGTGGCGCAGGCCACACCACCCTGCGCCGCGAACTCCTGCGCCACCTGCGGCCGCGCATCGCAGGCATGCACGAGATAACCCGCTCGCCGCAAAGACCCTGCCATGCCCAGGCCCATGGCTCCGAGGCCGATGACGCCGACGTCTTGTCCCATCGAAGGACTCCTTGCTGCCGAAGCCGTCGACGATAACCGACCACGAACGTGGGGATTGCACGCGCGTGGGTGCAGTCGGATGCTCGCCGCCGGCCATGCAGCGGGCGACACGTGCAGATCCGCGTGCCGACGACCAATCCCTTGCCACGAGGAGACCGGACATGAACAAGACCCCCATCGGCACCGCCATCGCAGTGCTGCTCGCCAGCGCTGGTGCAGGCCTCACGGCGACCGACGCCCAGGCCCGCATCACGCGGATCCAGGTCACCAGCACTGAGTCGCCGACCTTCGGTGGCTATTCCTGGCCCGGCGTGGGCCGGTACGAAAAGCTCGTCGGCAAGGCCTACGGCGAGGTCGACCCCAAGGACCCGAAGAATGCGGTCATCGTCGACATCGCCCTGGCGCCGCGCAACGCGCGCGGCAAGGTCGAGTATGCGTTCGACTTCTACATCCTCAAGCCGATCGACTTGAGCAAGGGCGCACACAAGGTCATGTACGAGCCACCCAACCGTGGCCGCAAGACCTGGGCCAACATGGGCCGCGTCACGGTCGACCCTGGGGGCAACGGCAATGACCCGGGGTCTGCGATCACCGACCCCGCGGTGCTGGCCCATGCGTTCCTGATGCCGCGCGGCTACACGATGGTGTGGAGCGGATGGGACAAGTCCGCCGGCACGAGCAACGCCAACTTCAATTCGACGATCACGCTGCCGGTGGCCAAGAACCCCGATGGCAGCTCGATCACGGGGCCTGCCTACGAGTACATCACGGGGTCTGGCAACACCAACGCCATCCCGCTGAGCTATCCGGCAAGTACCTTGGACAAGAGCAAGGCGAAGTTGACCCATCGGGTGCACCTCGACGACGTGCCGGTCCCTGTGCCGGATTCGGGTTGGACGTACAACGCGGCCGGCACGTCGATCAACCTCGTCCCGGCCGGCTGGGTCGCGAACGACATCTACGAGTTCTCCTACACGGCCAAGGACCCCACCGTGAACGGCCTGGGCTTTGCGGCGGTGCGCGACTGGAACGCCTGGCTGCGCTACGAGACGAAGGACGACGATGGCAACCCGAACCCGATGGCCGGCGACATCCAGCGCATTTACACCGAAATCTCGTCCCAACCCGGCCGCCTGCTCAACGACTTCCGGCATCTGGGCTTCAACCAGGCCGAGAACGGCAAGAAGGTGTTCGACGGCCTGATGCAGTGGATCTCGGCCGGCAGCGGGTTGAACCTGAACTATCGCTTCTCGCAGCCCAACCGCACCGAGCGCAACCGGCAGGACCACCTGCATGTGGAGAACGTCTTCCCGTTCGCCAATGTGCTGACCACCGATCCGTTCACCGGCAAGGTCGACAGCCGCTACGCACGCTGTGAAGCCACCGGCACCTGCCCGGTCGCGACGGAGATCTATTCGTCCAACGAGTACTGGGTCAAGAGCGCCTCGCTGCTGCACACCACGCCAGACGGCCTGGCGGACTTGCCGGATTCACCACATGCGCGCAACTACCTGATCTCGAGTCACCAGCACGGCACGGGCAGCGCGACCTCCAAGGGCAGCTGCCAGCAGTTCCAGAACCCGCTCGACGCCGCGCCGGTGCAGCGTGCACTCTTCCTGGCGCTGGACGACTGGGTCAACGGCACGCCGCCGCCGGCCAGCCGGGTGCCCACCCTGGCGGCCGGCATGCTGGCGCCGCCGCTGCCGCAGTCGGCCGTCGGATTCCCCAGCATTCCAGGCGTCACCTACACCGGGTTGAAGACGACGCGATACCTGCTCGACTACGGGACGAACTTCTATACCACCGGCATCGCGACCATCAACCCGCCGGTCGTCGCGCCGCCCTACCAGGACAACCCTCTGAACGGCCCGATCTACCCGAGCTTCGTCCCGAAGACCGACGCCGACGGCAACGAAATCGCCGGCGTGCGCCTGCCCGACGTCACGGTTCCCCTGGCGACCTACACCGGGTGGGCGCTGCGCGCAGGCCCGCAAGCCAACGACGGCTGCGAATCCTCGGGCCAGTACATTCCGTTCGCGAAGACCCGGGCCGAGCGCATGGCCACGGGTGACCCGCGGCTGTCGGTCGAGGAGCGCTATCCGTCGTACGGCGAATACCGCAGCGCGGTGATGCGCGCGATCGACGGCCTGGTCAAGGACCGGCTGCTGCTGTGCGAGGACGCGCCCGACGCAATGAAGCGGCTGCTCACGGCAGGCGCCGCCGCCGGCGTGCCGGGCGCCAAGGGCAACGCGTGGCCGATGCCGACCGTGCCGCATTGCCTGCGGTAGGCCGAGGCTCCGGACGGCGTGTCAGCGTCGACGGGGTCCGGCGGGCGCGGAGGACGCCGGGGGTCGGCGCAGTCGGTATGCACCGGCCGATTCATGCGGCCGAGCCTGGCGCCCCCCCGCCGACCTGCGTCGAACCGGCGTGGCAACGTGCCGAGGCGCAAGTGCACGGCGGCACGCCGAGCCGGCCCAACATCAGCCGCGAGCGCGCACGCCGGTCACGGCGCGCCGTGCTTCGCCGAAGGGACCAAGGCCACTTCGAGCCACGGCACGAGCTCGTCGAACGTTCGCGCCAGCGCCACGGACATCGCCTGCGCGGCAGAGGTCGAGTCCTGGCGCAAGGTCTGCACCGAGGCCTCGAACTGCCGGTGGGCGACACGCACGCGCGAGCGGCGGTCGAACAGGTCGGCGGTCAACGCCAGGCGTGCGAAGCCCGGTGCCGTCCGAATGTCGTGATGGATGGTCTCGATGCCGATGGCCAGCATCCAGTCGGCACGCATCGGGTCGCCGGCCAGGCCCACGGCCGTGGCCACGCCACGCGCTTGCAGACGCTGCTGCAGCAGGCGCGGCACGAGGCGCACAGGGCGCTCCATCCATGTCGCCAGCTGGTAGAAGGCATATTCGTCCGCGCGTTGTGCATAGGCGATCGACAAGGTGTCGGCCATCGCGTTGCCGGGCTGGGCCTGCAACACCAGCGCATCCACCAGCGGCGCGGCACGCGGCGGCGAAGCGCGCTCGGCGGCATCGCGCAGCGCCAGTTGCAGCTGCGCACCGCCTTCGTGCCCGACATCCACGGAGACGCAGCCCGCCGCCGAAGACAGCACGGCCGCACACGCCAGCGGGACGTGGCGGCGTCTCAAGGCAGTTTCTCCCCGGGGCCGAGCTGTGCGCGGCCAGGCCCCAGCAAGGCCGTGCGCGGGTCGCGCAGACGCTCCAGCGCGCGGGTGGCCGTCTCGATGCTCAGGCGCAGTTCGCTGACGGCGGCGCCGACCTGGTCGTCGACCTGCTCCGCCGTTGCGTCCAGGCGCCGCGTCACGTTGGCGGCATGGCGCTCCATCGCCTCCACCGATGCCGACGCCTTGGCCAGCGCTGCGCTTGCGTCGCGCAGCGTCCGCTCGGTCTGCGCGAGTGTCTCGTCCAGCCGCTGACCTGCGCGCTCCGACAACCCTGCCATGCGCTGCCCCGCATCGCCGAACTGCACGGCCGCGGTGCCGACCGAGGTGGCCGCCGTACCGGCACGCTGCATGGTCTTGTCCAGCAGCGGCAGCTGCGCAGTGAGACCGGCGCTGAGATCGCGCAGATTGCCCACCGTCTGCATCAGGGCCCGGCGGTTCTCGGCCGTCAGCAAGTCGTTCAACTTGACCAGCGCCTCGCTGGCCTGCTCGCCGACCTGGTTGACACGCCCGGCGATCGCATCGAGGTCCGACTGACCTTCGACGATGACGGGGTAGCGCTCGCCGTCCGGCGCCTCGGACAGCGGAGCCCCCTGCGGGTCGGAATTGACGAGTGCGATCGCGGCGATGCCGGTGACGAAGTTGCGGGTGACCACCGCGCGTGTCGAGGCCAGCACGGGTACGCGCCGGTCGACGCGGACTTCCACGCGGACGCGGTTGGGTGTGGCGCCCGAGAGGGCGTAGTCCTCGACACGGCCCACCTTGATGCCGCGCAGGTTGACCTCGCCGCCGATTTCCAGCCCGTTGAGCGCCTGGTGCTCGAAATAGATCGCAAAGCGTTTGAAGTCGCCGCGCCCGCCGATGTCCTTGAGCCACAGCATGCTGGCCACGAGAGCGGCCATCAGTGCCAGGACCGTGGCACCAACCACCGTATAGCGCGCTTCAGCTTCCACCCGGGGGATCTCCTGGAATCATTCTACGGACCGAGAAGTACGCGCGGACCCACGGGTCGTCGAACCGCATGACCTCGTGCACCGGGCCGTCGGCCAGCACACGGCCGCGCGCCAGGACGATCACGCGGTCCGCCACGGTAAGCAAGGTGTCCAGGTCGTGCGTGACGACGAAGACCGTCAAGCCGAGGTCGTCGACGAGCGAGCGCACGAGGCGGTCGAACGCGCGCGCGGTGATCGGGTCCAGACCCGAAGTCGGTTCGTCGAGGAACAGCAGCTCCGGCTCGAGCGCGATCGCGCGCGCAATCGCCACGCGTTTGCGCATGCCGCCCGACAGCTCGCTGGGCATGCGCGCAGCTGCGGTCTCATCCAGGCCCGCCTGCAGCAGGCGCAGCGAGACCAGCCGTGCGATCGTGCTGCTCTCGAGCGCCGTGTGCTCCTGCAGCGGCGCGGCGACGTTCTGCGCCACCGTCAGCGACGAGAACAGCGCCCCGTCCTGGAAAGTCATGCCGAAGCGTCGCCGGACGGCGACCCTCTCGGCCTCGGATGCGGCCCACATGTCGGTTCCGAGCAGGGTCACGCGCCCCGCCGTGGGTCGATGAAGGCCGATGATCTCGCGCAGCAGCACCGACTTGCCGGTGCCGCTGCCGCCGATGAGCGCGACGAGCGAACCCCGCGCCACGTCGAACGACACGCCGTCGTGGACCGTCTGCGGGCCGAAGCGCGTGACGATGCCGTCCACCGCCAGCACCGGCGGCGCGCCGGCGGTGGCGGGCATCGGGGCAGACGCCGTGGCGGTCATCGCGCTCACCAGCCCAGCGCCTGGAACAGCACCGCAAAGGCCGCGTCGAGCAGGATCACGGCGACGATGCTCTGCACCACGGTCGACGTGGTAGCGGCACCCACGGCGCGTGTATCGCGTGCCACCGACATGCCCATGCGCGTGCCGATGAGCGCGATCACGAATGCGAAGACCGGAGCCTTGACGAGACCGATGACCACGTGGCGCAGCTCGAGCGCCTCGCGCAGCCGCGCCGCGAACGCGCCGGGCGCGATGTCGAGCATCGGCCCGGTGATGACCATCGCGCCGACCAGGCTCATCACGTCGCCGACGAAGACGAGCAGCGGCAGCGCCACTGTCAGCGCCAGCACACGCGGCACGACGAGCACCTGCCAGGTGTCCAGGCCCAGCGTGCGGATGGCGTCGATCTCCTCCGTGAGGCGCATCGAGCCCAGCTGCGCGGTGAACGCCGCGCCGGAGCGCCCGGCGACGATGACCGACACGATGATCGGGGCGAACTCGCGCGCCGTGCCGATGGCCACGCCGTCGACGACGAAGATGTTGGCGCCATATTTCTCGGCCTGCAGGCCGAGCAGGTACGCCATGACCACGCCGATCAGCGCGGTCACCAGCGCCACGACCGGGATCGCGCCGATGCCGGCATGTTCGGTCTGCACCGTCAGCTCGCGCAGGCGCAGGCGCGTCGGGCGCAGTGTCACCGCGCCGAGTGCCGCCACGGTGGCGCCGAGAAAGTTGAGGTGTCCGAGCAGCAGGTCGCCCAGCTCCACGGTGTGCCGGCCGAGCTGCGCGAGCACGCCGTGGCGCTCACCCCTCAGGCGCGCCGGTTGCAGGCCGAGGCGTGCCCGCACCTGCTCGACGACGCGGCGGTTCGGCTCGCTCAGGCCCAGCCATGTGGGCCCGGCACCGCTGCCGGCACCGCGCGTGGCCTCGACCGCCAGCAGCAACACGAGCGCCGACGCCGAGTCGATCTGCTCGAGGGCGCCGGCATCGACTGTCAGGTCCTTCGGCAGTACCAGCGCCGCGAGCGCGGCCTCGATCTGCGGCAGGTGGGCCAGCCGCCATGCGCCGGACAATCGCAGCGTCGCCCGCGGGGTGCCGGGCACGAGGCGGCACCAGGCGTTGTCTTGGGCGTCCTGTCGCAACAGACGGCCGCTCCGGCTCAGAACTTCATCTTCAGGCCGCCACCCGCGGCCCAGGCCCGGCCACGCTCGACCATGTCGTCGGCACGCGGCCAGAAGTGGCCGACGATCAGCTCGAAGGTCAGCCAGTCCTTGTACAGGGGCCGCTCCCACCGTGCGCGCACGCCGTAGTCGGTGAGGCCCACGCCCGAGCCCTCGCGGCCGGCATAGAGCGCTTCGAGCGCCAGCATGTGCCGCGCACCCATGTCGCGGTGCACGCCGAGCACACCGGACCATTCGAACCGCTTGCCGACCTGCGTGACCGTGACCAGCTGCAGCCAGCGCGCCGCCATGCGCGGTGTCAGCACATGGTCGAACGAGAAGGCCGTGGTCGAGCCCAGGTGGTCGCTCGACGACCAGAAGAACGTCTGGCGAAAGTCGGCGACGTCGGCATCCGACAGTGCCCAGGTCTTGCGGTAGCGCGCCTGCGCATACGGCTTCAGCCCGCCACGAAAGCCCAGGCGAAGGTCGAACGTATCGCGCAGGGCCAGACCCAGGCCGGCAAAGAAGCCTTGGTCGGTGCGCGCGTCGTTGATCAGGCGCTGCCGGTTCGTCAGCGTGCCGGGCCGGTCGGAGACGACCTCGTTGCGGTTGTCGCGGCCGAGAAAGAGGTATCCGCGCTCGCCCACATTGGGCAGGCGGAAGCGTGCATTGAAGCGCAGGTCGAAATCGGTCTTCTCGCCTTCGCGCGCCAGAAATCCGACGCTGGCGCGGCCGTTGGTGACGCTGCCGCCCTGCTCGAACGGCTTGTCGCCGAACCAGCTGTCGACGCCGCGTGCGAGCCACTCGGTCGAAGCCCGCACCGCGCCACGGGTGGATTCCCAGACCGGCTCGGTCACGCCCGCTTCGACCGGGGCCGACGCCGGCACGGCGGGTGCTGCGGCCTGCGCCCGCAGGGCCGACGGCACGAACAACGTCAAGCAGGCCAGCGTGAGCGCGCCATCGATCGCAGCGTGTCTCATGGGCCCAGTATCAACCCGGTACCGCGGCACGGGAAGCACTTGACTACTGCCAGCCGCCCCAGCGCCGGCGTGCGGCGTTCAGCTGTGGCATATCGGCATCATTCGAATCGGCCGTCGTGCGCCGCCATGGCGACCACGCAGGCCGCCGGCTCGAAGCGCGCGCCATGCAGCGCGGCGAGTTCACGCGCGCGCGCCACGAAGGCCGGCGCCCCCATGGCATTGATGAACTGCAGCGCCCCGCCGTGGAAGGGCGCAAAGCCCCAGCCGAAGATCGAGCCGACGTTGCCGTCGGCCACCGAGCGCAGCACACCCTCCTGGTGGCAGCGCGCTGCCTCGTTGGCCTGCGCGAACATCAGGCGGTCGATCAGCTCGCGCTGCGCCGGCTGCTGCGCAGCCACCGGGTACATCGTGGTCAGTTCGGGCCAGAGCTGCTTGCCGTCGTCGGTCCAGTCGTAGAAGCCCTTGCCGGCCTTCTTGCCGACCCGGCCGATCTCGCACAGCTGGCGGATCACGGCCATGCCCGGGTGCTCGACGTACGTCTTGCCTTCGGCCGCCAGATCCTTCTTCATCTGGTCGGCCACGTGCAGGCCGAGCGACAGCGACACCTCGTCCTGCAAGGCCAGCGGCGGCATCGGCATGCCGGCCTGCAGGCCTGCGACCTCGATGCTGCGCGGGTGCACGCCCTCCTTCAGCATCGCGATGCCTTCCATCACGTAGGTCGCGAAGACGCGGCTGGTGTAGAAGCCGCGGCTGTCGTTGACGACGATCGGCGTCTTGCCGATCTGCAGCACGTAGTCGAAGCCACGCGCCAGCGCCTCCGGCGAGGTCTCCTTGCCGACGATGATCTCCACCAGCGGCATCTTGTCCACCGGGCTGAAGAAGTGCAGGCCGAGGAAGCTCGACGGCCGCGCACTCGCCTGCGCGAGACCGGTGATCGGCAGCGTCGAGGTGTTGGACGCGAAGACCGCCTTGTCGCCGATCTGGCCTTCAGCCTTCTTCGTCACGTCCGCCTTGATCGCGCGGTCCTCGAACACCGCTTCGATCACGAGGTCGCAGCCGGCGAGCAGCGCGTAGTCGGTGGTCGGCGTGATCTTGGCCAGCAGCGCGTCGCGCTTGTCGGCCGTCGAGCGGCCCTTCTTGACCGCCTTGTCGAGCAGGCCCTGCGAGTACGCCTTGCCCTTGTCGGCGGCGTCCTGCGTGCTGTCGAGCAGCACGACGTCCATGCCGGCACGCGCCGAGACATAGGCGATGCCTGCGCCCATCATGCCGGCGCCGAGGATGCCCAGCTTCTTCACCTTCGACGGCGGCACGCCCTGCGGCCGCGAGGCCCCCTTCTTGATGGCATTGAGCTGGTACCACAGCGTCTGGATCATGTTGCGCGAGACCTGCGACATCGCGCATGCGGCGAAATAGCGGCTCTCGATCACGCAGGCGTTGTCGAAATCGACCAGCCCGCCCTCGAAGATCGAGCTCATGATGTGCTCGACCGCCGGGTAGTTGCCGTAGCTCTTCTGCGCGGCGATCGACGGCGCGATCGCGAACACCTGCACCACCGCGGGCGAGCGCGAGTCGCCGCCCGGGAACTTGAACTTCGGCAGATCCCAAGGCTGTTTCGCCTTCGGGTTGGCCGCGATCCAGGCCCGTGCCTTGGCCATCAGTTCGTCGCGGTCGGCCGCGGTGTCGGCCAGCAGGCCCATGCCCTGGGCCTTGGCCGGCGAGAGATCCGCGCCCTCGCCGCAGATCTGCAGCGCCTGCTGGATGCCCACCAGGCGCGGCAGCCGCGCCGTGCCGCCGCCGCCGGGCAGCAGGCCGAGCTTGACTTCGGGCTGGCCGATCTTGAGCTTGGGGTCGGCCAGCGCGATGCGCGCGTGGCAGGCGAGCGCGAGTTCCAGGCCGCCGCCGAGCGCGTGGCCGTTGATCGCCGCGACGACCGGCTTGCCCTGCAACTCCATCCGGCGCAGCACGGCCTTCATGGCCATCGAGGCCTCGAAGGGCTCCTGCGGTGTCGTCCACTTGGACATGCGATCGAGGTCGCCGCCAGCGCAGAAATCGGCCTTGCCCGACGTCAGGATCATGCCCTTGACGCCATCGGCAGCCAGCTTGTCGACCGCGGCGTGGATCCCTTCCATCAGCACGTCGCCGACCACGTTCATCGGCCTTCCGGCCAAGTCCATCGTCGCGACGAGGATGCCGTCGTCGCCCAAGGTGAGAGTGACTGCGCTCATGATCAGACCCTTTCGATGATCGTGGCGATGCCCATGCCGCCGCCGACGCACAGCGTCGCCGCGCCGCTACTCAGGTTGCGGCGCTCCAGTTCGTCGAGCAGCGTGCCGAGGATGATGCAGCCCGTGGCGCCCAGCGGATGGCCCATCGCGATCGCGCCGCCATTGACGTTGACGCGGTCCATGTCGAGGCCGAGGTCGCGCGCGGTCTTCATCGGCACGACGGCGAAGGCTTCGTTGATCTCCCACAGGTCGATGTCCTTCGCCTGCATGCCGGCCTTGGCCAGCGCCTTGCGGCAGGCCGGTGTCGGACCGGTGAGCATGATGGTCGGCTCGGAGCCGATGACGGCGGCAGCGCGGATGCGCGCGCGGGGCTTCAAGCCG
>Ga0209682_10000182_pt1 | contig 21213 bp, 9 predicted proteins | sample DOMMetBare2Fresh_2_FD_187471 | JGI IMG/M metagenome (GOLD analysis project Ga0209682, IMG submission 187471) | Wetland sediment microbial communities from St. Louis River estuary, USA, under dissolved organic matter induced mercury methylation -... | ecosystem: Environmental > Aquatic >... | reverse complement strand
GCTCTCCAGCGCCTCCGGATCGAGCTTGCCGGTCAGCTCCACCGCCACGGGGATGTTGTAAAGCGGGCTTCCAGGCTCCAGTTGATCCAGGAACCAGAGCCGTTGCTGCGCGAAGGAGAGGGGCAGCGGCTCCTCGCGCGACACCCGCTCGATCGCCGGCCCCCGACCTCCCTTCTCCCCTGCGATCCGCCCGGCCAGCCCGGCGACCGTGGGCGCTTCGAACACCGCACGCACCGGCAGCTCGACGCCGAACACCGCACGCACCCGCGACACCACCTGGGTGGCCAGCAGCGAATGGCCGCCCAGGGCGAAAAAGTCGCCCCCCGGCCCGACGCGCTCCAGCCCCAGAACCTCGGCGAAGATCCCCGCCACCAGCTCCTCGGCCGGCGTACGCAACGCCTCGGCGGTTCCCTCATCGCCCTGCCACTCCAGCGGCAGGGCGGCGAGAGCCTGGCGGTCCAGCTTGCCGTTCGCCGTCAGCGGCAGCGACTCCACGAAGACGTACGCCGCCGGCACCATGTACTCGGGCAGGCGGGCTTCGAGGAACGACCGGACCGCGCCGGCCGGCACCGCGCCCGGAGCGGTCTCCAGAAAGGCGGCCAGCGCGACGCCGCCGGACGCGTCCTGCCGCGGCAAGACCGCCGCCGAGCGCACCCCGGCATGCGCCACCAAAGCCGCCTCGATCTCGCCAAGCTCGATGCGGAAGCCCCGCACCTTGACCTGCTGATCGCGCCGGCCCAGGTAGTCCAACTGTCCATCGGGGCGATGACGGGCGAGGTCGCCGGAACGGTACAGGCGCTCCCCGGGCACCTCGCTGAAGGGATCGGGCACGAAGCGCTCCGCCGTCAGCTCCGGCCGTCCCAGGTAGCCGCGCGCCAGACCCGCGCCGCCGACGCAGATCTCTCCAGCCACGCCCACCGGCACCAGCTCCAGGCCGGGGCCGAGCAGCCGCAGGCCGAGGTCCGGGATCGCTTCGCCGATCGGGCTCCGATGGGGCTCTTCCAGGTCGGCCGGGCGCAGCGGGCGGTAGCTCACGTGGACCGTGGTCTCGGTGATGCCGTACATGTTGACCAGCCGCGGCGCCGCGGGGTCATGCCGCTCGGTCCACGGCCGCAGGCTGCCCGGGTCCAGCGCTTCGCCGCCGAAGATCACCAGCCGCAGCGCCAACCGTTCCCGCTCCGCCGCCGAGGCCTCGCCGTCGGCCTGGATGAGCTGACGGAAGGCCGACGGGGTCTGGTTGAGCACCGTCACCCCCTCCTCCACCAGCAGCTTCCAGAAGGCGTCCGGCGAGCGGCTCACCCAATAGGGCACCACGACCAGACGCCCCCCCAGAGCCAGCGCCCCCCACAGCTCCCAGACCGAGAAGTCGAAGGAGACGGAGTGAAACAGAGTCCACACGTCGGCAGGCCCGAAGCTGAACCAGCGGGCGGTCGAGGAAAGCAGGCGCGCCACGCTCCCATGGCGCACCAGCACTCCCTTCGGCACACCGGTCGAGCCCGAGGTATAGATCACATAGCAGAGGTGATCCGGCCCCACGAGAGCCGCCGGAGCCCGGTCGTCCTCCTCCGGAAGCTCAGCCGGCTCCGCGCCCAGGCGGACGACGGTGGCCACGGGCGGCAGGGCGGTCCGTCCATCGGTGACCAGCACCGCGAGCCCGGCATCGCGGCAGAAGAACGCCAGCCGCTCGGCCGGAGCGGACGGATCGAGCGGCACGTAGGCGCCGCCGGCCTTGAGAATCCCCAGCAGACCCACCACCAGCTCGAGCGAGCGATCGAGCAGCAACCCGACCCGCTCCTCCGGCCCCACGCCGAGGCGGCGCAGATGCCACGCCAGCCGGTTGGCCCGCCGGTCGAGGTCGCGGTAGCCGAGCGTCTCCCCTTCGAAGGTCACCGCCGGTGCCTCCGGAGCCCGCGCCACCTGCGCCTCCCACAGCGCCGTCAGCGTCGTCTCGCCCTGCGCCGGCTCCGCGGCGCTCCAGGCGAGGAGCTGCCGGCTCTCGGCCTCGCTCAGCAGCGGCAGCTCCGGCAGACGCCGCCCCGGCTCCGCCACGGCTCCGGCCAGCAGGCGCGCGAAATGGCCGGCCAGCCGCTCGATCGTCGCGCCATCGAACAGATCGGTGCGGAAGCCGATCGTGCCGGCGAGACCCTCCCCCTCCATCCCCAGAGTGAGGCTCAGGTCGAACTTCTCGGTCTCCTGCTCGAGCGGCCAGAGGACCGCCTCGACCGGCCCCAGCCGCAGTGATGGCGGCGGCTCGACGTCCAGCGTGAGCGAGACCTGGAACAGCGGCGTATGGCGGAGATCGCGCTGCGGATGCAGCTCCTCGACCAGCTTCTCGAACGGCAGCTCCTGGTGGGCATAGGCAGCCAGCGCGGTCTCCCGGACCCGCGGGAGCAGCTCCGCGAACGACGGCGCGCCGGAGAGGTCGGTGCGCAGCACCAGGGTGTTGACGAAAAACCCGATCAGCTCTTCGGTCCGGAGCTGGCCGCGGCCGGCGGCCGGCGTTCCGACGCTCACGTCCTCGGTAGTGGCGACACGGGAGAGCAGAGCCTGGAAGGCGGCCAGGACGGCCATGAACAGGGTCACCCCCTGCCGGCGCGCCAGTGCCTGCAAGGCGGGCAACAGGCCGGGAGACAGCGCCAGGGCGCGGCTGGCACCACGCGAGCTCATCACCGCCGGCCGCGGACGGTCGAGCGGCAGATCGAGCACCGGCGGCGCGCCGGCCAGACGGGTCCGCCAGTGGGCCAGCTCGGCCGCCAGCACGTCCCCCTGGAGCCAGCCGCGCTGCCAGACCGCGTAGTCCTCGTACTGGATCTCCAGATCCCGCAAGGGGGACGGGCGGCGCTGCGAGAAGGCGTCGTAGAGGGCGCCCAGCTCCCGGGCCAGCACCCGCAGCGACCAGCCGTCGCTGATCACGTGATGCATCGTCAGCAGGAGGAGCTGCTCCTCTTCTCCCAGGCGCACCAGGGCCGTCCGCAGCAACGGCCCACCCTCGGGATCACCGAGGTCGAACGGGCGGAGCGCCTCTTCCCGCGCCAGCCGGCGGGCCTCCCCCGGGCGCTCTCCGGCCGGCAGGCCCGTCAGGTCGACCTCCGGCAGATGGACCGGCGCCGGGGGATCGATCACCTGGACCGGCCCGGCGAGGAACCGCGTCCGCAGCGGCTCGTGGCGCCGCGCCGTCTCCCCGAGGGCCGCGGCGAGCACCGCACGGTCGATCCGGCCGCGCAGATGCAGCGCGGCCGGCATGTTGTAGGCCGGGCTCGCCGGCTCCAGCTGATGGAGGAACCAGAGGCGCTGCTGGGCGAAAGAGAGCGGCAGGGGCGCCTCGCGGGGCACCGGCACGAGCGGCGGGGCTGCGCTCCGGCCTGCACCCTCGATCAGTACCGCCAGCGCCGCCACGGTCGGCGTCTCGAAGACGCGGTGGAGCGGCAGCTCGGTGCCGAGCGTCTCGCGGATCCGCGCGGCCAGCCGCATGGCGGCCAGCGAGTGGCCGCCGTGGTCGAAAAAGCTCTCCTCCACGCCGATCCGCTCGACACCCAGCACCTCGGCGAAGAGGCCGGCGAGCAGCTCTTCGAGCGGCGTCCGCGGCGCCAGGAGCACGCGGGCGGGCTCGGCCGCGGGCGTCCACCGCGCCAGCGACCGGCGGTCGAGCTTGCCGTTCGGCAGGCGGTCGAGCGCGGCGCCGAAGGCGAAGGCCGGCACCATGGAGGACGGCAGGCGGGCGGCCAGGAAATCGCGCAGCTCCGCGGCCCCCGGCTCCCGCCCGTGCCCACCGTGCCAGACGACGCAGGCGAGGAGCGACCGCTCCCCGTTCGCGTCCTGGCGCACCACCACGGCCGCCTCCCGCACGTCCGGATGCACCGCCAGGGCGATCTCGATTTCGCGCGGCTCGATGCGGACGCCGCGGATCTTGACCTGGTCGTCCAGCCGCCCCAGGTACTCGATCTCGCCTCCGTGCAGATGGCGGCAGAGGTCGCCCGTGCGATACAGCCGCGCTCCCCCTTCCACGGAGAACGGATCGGGCACGAACCGCTCCGCCGTCAGATCGGGACGCCCCAGATACCCGCGGGCCACCTGCACCCCGCCGATCGCCAGCTCCCCAACGGCCCCCGGCGGCACCGCCTCAAGCCGCCGGCCGGCCGCATGGATCTGCGTGTTGCGGATCGGGCGGCCGATCGGCACCGGCCGCGGTGCGACGGCCGGCTCGCACGCCCAGGCGGTCACCTCCACGGCCGCCTCGGTCGGCCCGTACAGGTTCCAGAGCGGCACCGGCAGCACCGCGAGACAGCGCTGCTCCAGCTCCCAGGGCAGCGCCTCGCCGCTGACCAGCACCCGGCGCAGCGAACGGCAAGCCGCCGCCCCGTCCTCCGCCAGGAAAAAGGGGAGCATCGAGGGTACGAAGTGGATCGTCGTGATCCCTTCCTGCTCCACCAAGCGCACCAGATAGGCGGCGTCCCGGTGCCCGTCCGGCCGGGCCACCACCAGCCGTGCGCCGAGGATCAGGGGCGCGAAGAATTCCGGCACCGAGACGTCGAAGCCGAACGGAGTCTTCTGCAGGAACCGGTCGCCGGCCTCCAGGCGGAAGCTCTCCTGCATCCACAGCAGGCGGTTGACGATGCCGCGGTGGCTGTTGACCACCCCCTTCGGCCGGCCGGTCGAGCCCGAGGTGTAGATGACGTAGGCGGCGTTGTCCGGCGATGGCCGGACGGGCGACCGGATGCCGGGCAATCGGATGCCGGGCGGCACCGGCGGGACCGCGTCGAGCCGGACGTGGCGCGTGCCGGGCGCGAGCGGCGGGGTTCCGCCGCCGAGGGTGAGGAGGACAGGGGGACGGGCATCCTCCACGATCATCGCCAGGCGCTGCTCCGGCAGGTCCGGCTCCAGGGGCAGGTAGGCACCACCGGCGCCGAGCACACCGAGCAGGCCGGCCACCAGCTCGACCGAGCGCTCCGCCATCACCCCCACCACCACCTCCGGCCCCACCCCGAGCCCCGCCAGGTGATGCGCCAGGGCCGCCGCCCGGGCCGCCAGCTCGCGGTAGGTCACCCGCTCCTCGTCGAACACCACCGCCACCGCCTCCGGCGTGCGCTCCACCTGCGCCGCGAACAGCTCGAAGAGGCTCACCTCCGGAACGGCCTCCGCCGTGTCGTTCCAGGCCTGGAGGAGCTGATGGCGCTCCGCCTCGGACAGCAGCGGCAACGCCGAGAGCGCGCGCTCCGGGCTCTCCACCGCCGACCGGAGGAGCGTGGCGAAACGGTCCAGCAGACGCTCCGCGGTCGTGCCGTCGAAGAGATCGGTGTTGTACTGGAGCGCGAGGTGCAGCCCGCCCCGGCGCTCCACCACGTGGAGCATCAGCTCGAAAGGAGCCGGCGGCCGGGCGGGCGACAGCGTCTCCAGCCGGAAATCCTCCGGCCCCACCAGTGCTCCCTCCTCTCCCAGGGCGAACGCGGTGAGCCCCTCGACGCCGCGCGTCTCCTTCTGCATCACGAACGAGACCTGGAAGAGAGGCGGGCGGCCCGCGTCGCGCTCCACCTGGAGCTGCTCGACCAGGTACGGCAGCGGAACGTCGCCGTGCTCGAAAGCCGCCAGCACCCTCGTCCGCGTGCGCTCCTGGAGCGCGGAGAACGCGGGATCTCCCGACAGGTCGCCGCGCAGCACCACCGGGTTGACGAAATAGCCCACGGTGCCGGCGAAATCCGCGGCCGTCCGGCCGGAGCGGGGAGCACCGACTGCCAGGTCCTCCTGCCCCGTGTGGCGGCCGAGGAGAGCCTGGAAGGCGGCGGTGAGCGTCATGAACAGCGTGCCGTGCTGCGCCCGGCTGCGGGCGCGCAGAGCCGCCACGAGCCCGGCCGGCAGCAGGAGACGCCGGCACTCACCCCGCCAGGTCTGAACGGCGGGGCGCGGCCGGTCGGTGGCCAGGTCCAGCGCCGGCAACCCCGCCAGCTCCCGCTGCCAGAAATCCACCAGCGCCTCTCCCCGGCCACCGGTGAGCATCTCCTGCTCGCGCCGCACATGCTCCTCGTAGGGGAGCCCCGGCGGTCCGAGACCGGCCGGTCCTCCGCCGGCCGCCTCGCGGTAGAGCACCGGCAGCTCGCGCATGAGGATCGCGAGAGACCAGAAATCGGCCACGATGTGGTGGATGACGAAGAGGAGCACCGGCCCGCCGGGCGCACCGGTCAGCAGAGTCGCGCGGACCAGCGGCCCCCGCTCCAGATCGAACGGCCGCCAGGCTTCCTCGGCCAGCCATGCGCGCAGCCGCGCCTCGCTCCATTCCGAGGCGTCCTCGCGGGCCAGCACGAAGGTTTCTTGCGCGGCGACGCGCCGCCGCGGCTCGCCGGCCGCCGCCGGAAAGGCCGTGCGCAAGGCGGCGTGGCGATCGGTCAGAGCTTGAAACGCCCGCTCCAGCGTTTCCGCGTCGACCAGGGAGCGCACACGCGACGCCGCCGCGATGTTGTAAGCACTCTCCTCCGGTGCCAGGTGATGCAGAAACCAGAGCGAGCGCTGGCCGTGGGAGAGGGCGGTCATGCGTGAGCGGCAAGATACCCCTTTGCTCGGCGGATAGGCAAGCAAACGAGCAGCCACTTCGCCAGCTCTGCAATGCTAGAGTAGTGAAATCCGGAAAGAGGAGACGAACATGTCACAGGGCAGCTCCGCCTCTCTCGGCAATCTCGGCGTCACGATCCGCGACACCACCCGGAAGCTGGCGTCCCTGCTGCAAGGGACCGCCACCTTCCAGAATCTCGCGGTGTCCAAGGACAACGACTACCGGTTCCTCCCTCCTCTCGAGCTGGAGGGGAGCCACACCTTTCCGCTCGGGAACGCCGGCTTCTCGATCGGCGTCGGCTCCTCCGTCGCGCTGGAGGTCCGCGCCTTCAACTCGACGGACGACCTGGACGGCGACGGCGTGGTCACCCTGCGCGAAGGGGAGGCCTGGCTCAAGAACGAGGTCAGGGCGGCGATCCACGGCAACGCCGGAGGCTCGGTGGGGAGCCTTTCATTCGGTCTCGCCGGGGACGTCGCCGCGCGCCTGCTCGACTATCGCAGGCAGCAGCCCGGTGATCCGGTGCGCGACGCGCTCCTCCAGAGTCTCGCCGCGGCACGCTTCGCGATCCGCTGGGAGGACGTGGAGGCGGTGGCCCGGAGCGACGACCGGCTGGCCCTCCTGGTCAACGGCACGCTCACGTTCACCGCCCGCCTGACCGCGAGCGACGTGCTGGCGGGGAGCCTCGCGGCGCTCGACCGCGCCCTGGGCGTGACCGGAGCAGGAGCCTTCCAGGTCGACGCCGGAGCGGCCATCGAGGTCACGGCCGGAGCCCGCGACGACTTCCTCCTCGTCTTCTCGCGCGGCGCGGAGGGACGGATCGCCGTCGACGTCCAGAAGGCCACCGGCCGCCGGGCCGGCGTGACGGCTTCGCTCGGCGCCACGATCGGCTTCGCCAACGACGCGGCGCTCACCGGGCTGATCCACGGCTATCTCGCCGGCCGCCTCGGGGCCGGCCAGATTCCGGAAGGCATCGAGGACCGGCTGCTCGCCGAGGTCCGCCGGGTGACCGCAGAGAAGATCCAGCTGGCCTTCGTGTTCGCCTATACCCGGATCGCGACGCACGAGACGCTGCTCTCCTGCGAGGCCGAGCCGGCGGCGCTCGCGGACCTGTATCCGCGGCTGCTGCTCGGCGACGTCACCGGCATCGCCGGCCGACTGCTCGCGCACGATCCGCGGTTCGTCCTGCGCGACTACCTGCGCACGGACGTCCTCCAGAGAAACCGTTCCTTCGGCGTCTCCCTGCGCCTGCGGGACTGGGCGATCGGCGGGACCACGGCGGTGGCACGCACCCGCACGGTGCAACACAACGAGAGAGACATGGCGCGGGTCAGCCTCGACGGCCGCAAGAGCTACCGGGCCGACTGGCTCGACGACCGCGTCGAGTACGGCTTCGAGCTCGGCGCGGCGATGGAGAATTTCGCCCTGGAGCCCAAGGGGCGGGACTTCAAGCTCACCCTCGCCCTGGACTGGGCATGGACGGAAGAGGCGAGCCCGCGGCTCCTCCACACCATCCTCGACGTGGCCACCGTCTGGCGGATCGCCGGCGTCGGCGACCTCGCGGGCCTGCATGCCGCCCTCGATCCTCTCCATGGGGAGATCACCGCCGAGCTCGAGCTGCGGATCGACGACGACGGCGTCCGCCGGCTCGCCAAGGTCTCCGAGGGCGACCTCCGCCAAGCCTGGGCGCTCGCCATGGCGGAGGCCCTCCCGCCCCTCTTCATCGGCGACGGCCTGATCCTGCGCCGCGACGTCCTGGAACGCCGCCGGATCTACCAGGACGCCGCCGCGTGGCTGATCGAGGAGCCCACCGAGGTGGAGATCGTGGACCGGCTCCACTATCCGCCCGACGCCGACCATCGCCGGCTGGAAGCGATCGACCGCGAGGAGAGCGGGATCTCCGGCTCGGAGCCCGACCGCTTCCGGTTCGCGAGCCTGCACACGCTGTGGCGCCCCGAATCCCGGCAGGAAGGGCACCGCGCCCGCTGCAAAGCCGTCTTCGAAGCGTTCAACCGGCTGCGCGAGGTGATCGCCGGCGAGCGGTCGTGGACCGAGATCGAAAAGGTTTTCACCGAGCTGCAACGCCTGCTCACCCAACCGTTCACCGCGCGCCTCCTCGGCTCCGTCCTCGCCCAGCTCCTGGAAGGCACGAGCGGCCTCCTCACGGCGACCGGCACGGTCGTGCCCAAGGCGGGAGACCAGGCGATCGTGATCGGCTGAGGTAGACTTTCACCGTACGCAACTCCGAGGAGGAGAGCCCCCATGGCGTCCGCAACACCCCCGATCGTCGTCAGCCTCCGCAGCCTCAACCAGTCCATCACCGGCTCCGAATCCGCCCAGACGGCCGAGTCGGCCGTCCAGCAGGTGGCCGAGTCGCCCACCCAGCAGGCGATCCTCCTCGCCCAGTTCGGCGAAGCGCTCCGCGAGCTCGAGGACGAGGCCGAGAAAGTCGACCCCGAGGTCCTGTTCACCCCCCAGAACCGCATGGCCTCGATGCTGCAGAGCTATCTCGCCGAAAAAGGCGCGGAGCAGGGCGCGTTCGAAGCCGTCCCCCAGGGGGGCGCCGAGCTCAAATTCTTCACCGACGATTTCGCCGGCTGGGCCAGGAGCTTCTTCTCCTGGGTCCACAAGAGCGGCTGGCACGCCATCCTGCGGCCCGCGGGCGACGCGCCGGAGGCGCTCGGCGAAAAGGTCCGCCTCGGCCTCGTCGCGGACTGGGGGACCGGCCTCTATGGCGCCCCCGACTGCGCCCGCAGCCTCGACGCCGATCCCGCCGGCTTCCAATACCTTTTCCATCTCGGCGACATCTACTATTCCGGCACGAAGCAGGAAGTCCGCGACCGCTTCCTCGACCTCTGGTGCAAGCGGCCCGGGGCGGTCAGCCGGTCGCTCAACGGCAACCACGACATGTACTCCGGCGGGTACGGCTACTTCGAGGACGTCTTCAAGGCCTTCGGCCAGAAGTCGAGCTATTTCGCCCTGCAGAACGAGCATTGGACCCTGGCGGCGCTCGACACCGCCCACACCGACAACGACCTCGACGACGAGCAGGTCCGCTGGCTGAAGAAGGTCGTGGCCGCCGCGGGCGACCGCAAGGTCGTCCTCTTCTCGCACCACCAGCTCTTCTCGCGCCTGGAAAAACAGGGCAAGAACCTGGCCGCGAAGCTGGGCGACCTGCTCGCCGCGAAACGGATCTTCGCCTGGTATTGGGGGCACGAGCACCGTTGCACCCTCCACGCGCCGCACACCGCGTTCGGGATGTACGGCCGCTGCCTCGGCCATGGCGGCATGCCCTACGACCGCAAGAGAGCCGTGCAGATGCCCGAGGACCACCGCATCGGCGACACCATCTGGCGCCGCTTCGACGCCACCGGCACCGTGCCCGGCGGCCTGATGCTCGACGGCGCCAACGAGTACATGCGGGAGAAAGCCGAAAAATACGGCCCGAACGGCTACATGGCCCTGGAGATCGAGGGCCCGCACCTCACCGAGGCGGTCTACACCACCCACGGACAGGAGATCTACCGCAAGGAGCTGGCCTGATGGCCGGCGGCGACGAGAAGCTCGCGCGGCTCCTCGCCCGCGCCGAGCGCACCTTCGGCAACCGCCCGGTCGATCAGGCGGTCGCCAAGGTCCGGCAGATCATCGGCCCCACCCGGTTTCCGCCCGGCCAGGAGGAGGCGGAGGCGGCGATGGAATCCCTGCGCAAGGGCATCGAGCCGACGCCCCGCCAGCTCGCGTCGCTGGAGCTGATGGTCCGCCTCATGCGGCCGGCGGTCTACTCCCGCCAGGGGCAACTGGAGGCATTGCCGCCGTTCAACGAGTACGAGCCGGGGACGGTCGAGCGCTGGGAGCGCTTCCGCGGCCTCGTCTCCCCCTGGCTCTACTCGATCGGCCGCATCGACCGCGGCGGCCCCAACGGTGAGAAGCTCGGCACCGGCTTCGTGGTCGCCCCGGGGCTCGTGGCGACGAACCACCACGTGGTCTCGGCCCTCTCCTTCGGCGCCGACACGCTCGAAGAAGGGCAGGCCGTCATCCGCTTCGGCCAGGAGAAAGGGACTCCCGACGCGGAGGCCCCGGTCCCGGTCACCGGTGTGGCCGCCATCCATCCCACGCTCGACATGGCGCTTCTGACGATCAAGGACGGCCGCGACCGGAAACCGCTGGAGATCGAGACCGAAAACGTGGAGGAAGGGCTCGGGGTGACCGCGATCGGCTATCCGTTCGACGACCCCCGGAGCCCGCTCTTCGCGGACGCGATCTATCAAGGCGGCTACGGCGTCAAGCGCGCCGCGCCGGGAGAGGCGCTGGAGCGGAGCAATCCCTCCGTCGTCTATCACGACTGCTCGACCCTCGGCGGCAACTCCGGCTCCCCCATCCTCTCGCAGGAGACGGCCAAGGTCGTCGGCCTCCATGCCAGCGGATTCTTCATGTACCGCAACCAGGCGATCGGCGGCGCGAAGCTCGCGGAGCTCGTCGCCGCGCAGGCGTGAGGAGGCAGAATGGCGATCCGTGGGTTGATCATCGCGATCGAAAAATACGCGAAGATCCAGGGCTTTGGCAGCGAGCTCCCCGGCACCACGGCGGCCGGGGTGGCGTTCCGCAAATGGCTCCTCGAGACGAAGCAGGCGGCGCCCGAAAACATCCTCTTCTGCACGCCGGACGAAACCGCCGAAGGGCGCACCGCGGGCGCCACGATGGACGACCTGATCGATGCCCTGGTGACCCTCCACACCCAGGGCAAGGACGCCACCGAGCAGTTGTACTTCTTCTTCTCGGGCCACGGATTCCTGTTCGAAGAGGACCTCCGGCGGCGCGCGGCCGACGTGCTGCTCGCCGCCAACTTCACCTCGGCGAACGATCCGGCCGCCGGCCGGCGCGGGCTCAAGCTCGACGAGGTGCAGACCAAGCTCCAGATGGGGATGGGGTCGGGCGATCATTTCTATTTCATCGACGCCTGCCGCAACAAGGTGAAGGAGATCGACGTCCCCGGCACCGGCCTGAACCTCGGCCGGTCGGTGCTCGGCGATCCAACGGTCTATACGCTCTATTCGACCAACCGCGGCTCCGCGGCCTTCGTGACCAGCCATTTCTCACAGCACCTGCTCGACGGCCTGCGCGGCAGCGGCCATGCGAAGGTCTGGCGCCCCACCGGTGACATGGAGGTCACGCACTCATCGCTCCGCGAATACGTCAAGGAGAAGCTCGCCGGCCAGGAGACGGATGCGCGCGTCGACGGCGACGGCCACGGGCTCATCCTCGAAATCCGCCAGGTCCCGCAATATGAATGCACGGTCGAGGTGGCCGGCGCCAAGGCGCGCGACGAGTTCACCTGGTCGCTCTTCGACGCCCGCGGCCGCCCGATCGGCGGCGCGCAGAGCTTCCATGGACCGAAATTCCGTTTTTCCCAGACCCCGGACTACTACCGGCTCCGCCTGTCGTACGACGGCCGGCCTCTGGAGCCCGCCGAGCAGACGCTCGATCTCTGGGATGCCTGCGCGGTGCGCTTCTCGATGCCGACGCGCGGCGGGATCGTCCCGGAGGCCTTCCCCGCCCCCCCGATGGGCGCCCCGGAAGAGGGCTTCCTCGGCGGACCACCGGAGCCGCCACCTCCTCCCTCCCCGGGGCCGGTGCGCGCGGCGATCCTCTCCGCCCTTCCCTCCGAGGCCAAAGACGGTGGGAAGGTGGCCTTTTCGGAGTCCCTCGGCTGGATCGAGGACGACGACCTCGGCCTCTGGCTCGCCCTCCTCGGCGCCTCGCGCATCGTCCGGGACCCGGGCACCTTCTCGAAGCTCCAATCCTTCCCTCTGGCCCGCTTCGACGACGTGGCGGCCGGCGGCTCCGCCGTCTACGTGCTGGCGGGCCGCGACGACCTGGAGGGATTGCGCGTCGCCGTGGGAACCGCCCGCGCGGCGGACTGGACGGAGACCACGGAGGTCATGGCGGGCGTCACCGGGCTCCGCCACCTGCGGCTCGACCATCCCCCGGGGCCGCTCTTCCTCTCCCTCGCGGTGGCCGGGGATTCTCCGCAGACCTTCGTCAGCCACTGCCTGCCCAACCGGGCGACGCTCGTGGTGGCGACCGGGAGCACGACCCGCGGCGGCCTCCGCATCCAGCAATCTCTGCTCCCTCTGGCCCACCTGAACGACGAGCTCCCGCCCATCGTGCGCCAGCACCTGCCCCCCAACCGCCTGGAGGCGGTGAAATTCCTCTCTCTCGCGCAGCGCCAGTTCGCCCGCAAGCGGGAGATCGAGCCCACCGCCAACCAGGGGGGCTGGGCGGATCTCCTCTATGGAAAATGGCTCGATCCCGTGATCGCGCTGCTCACCGCCTATGAGCTGATCCGCCGGGGACGCCGGGAGCACATCAAGGAGGTGATCGGCAACCTGCGGTCCTACTTCCCCGGTCTGCCCGACACCGAAGCCCTGGCGAAGCTCGCCGGCCTCCCGTTCACCCGGCCGGCGTCCGTTCCCCTCGTCCTCGACGGTCTGCTGGCCTTCGAGGACTACGCCGCCCTCCTCCCCGAGACGCTGCCGGAAGACCGGCTCGACTACGCGGGGCCGTGGACGGCCTGGCGGCGGGCGGTGCGGTAGCTCGCACCGCCGCAGAGGCAGATCCCCAGGGGAGTTTCGCGCAGAGCGACTGAGGGGCCGGCGATGTGCCGCCCCGACAAACGGGCGATGAAACCTCCCTTTGCGTTGCCTCCCCCTACCCGCCCGCCCGGGGCTCCGTCAAGCTGGGCCTCCTAACCTGGAAAGAGGAACTGGCGCGTCGGCGCCGCGGCGCGGCAGCCGCTGGATCTCTCCGCAGCGCGGCAAGGAGTTACCCCCATGTCAACAAACGTTCGGAAGAATCTCAGGCTCTGCCTCGCCCTGCTCGTGCCGTCGCTCCTGGCGGCGGCTCCAGCGAACGCAGGGATGAACCGCTGGACTCCTTTCAGTCCCGGCGGGGGGAGCGTCGAACAGGTGATCGCAAGCCCGGGCGCCCTCTATGCCCTGGTAAATGGAGCTCCCTTCAAGAGCGAGGACCGGGGCATGACCTGGCGTTGGTCGGGCCTTGGGCTCCCTCCGCAGTTGACGGGCCGCCTCGCGATCGACCCGAGCCATCCCGATCATCTTTATCTGGCGGACAGCTTCCGGGGCATTTTCCACAGCGCCGATGGAGGACGGACCTGGGCGAACGTCCATGCGCAGAGCTTGGGCATGGTGGTCGCACTGGTACCGGCTCCCGCGGCGTCTCTCGTTCTCTACCTGGCCACAGACGAAGCGGTGTACCGGAGCAAGAACGGCGGCGTGTGGTGGGAAAGGGTGTTCCAGACGGAGGGCCGGATCACCTCCGTCGCCGCCGATCTGCAAACCATCGGGACAGTCTACGTCTCTCTCACCGGGCGTGAGGACGGCCTCTTCCGCAGTCTTGATGGCGGGGATGTGTGGGAACCAATCCTGAGCGATGGCGGAGTCACCGGCCTCGTCGCGGCCCCTTCAAGGCCCGGCAGGCTCTTCCTCACCCAGGGTTCCAGCGTGCGCGCGAGCCGCGACGCCGGAGCGACCTGGACCGAAGGAGCCTCGATTCCGAGCGGTGCCACAGCCCTCGCCGTGGATCCTTTCGACGCGGACACCCTCTACGCCGGTGGCCCGGGTCTCGCGGTTAGCCGGGATGGTGGTGCGATATGGACGCCTCTCAATGCGGACCTCCCCTGGTGTTGGTACGGCACTCGGATTCTGGCGCTCGCCTGCGATCCCATTCAGCCGGGGACGCTCTACGCCGGCTTCCAGTGGATGGGCGTCCTTGCCTCCCTCGACCGCGGCTCGACGTGGCAACACTCGGACCTCAAGGGAATGAGTGCCAACTTCGTCCGGAGGATCCGCTTCGCTCCGGGCTCCCCTCAAACGATGTACCTGATTCTGGAGGGCTCGATCGGTGATGCCGTGAGGACGCTCGACGGAGGCCGGACTTGGTCACATTTCGGAGAACCCCTGGAGACCCAGGGACCGATGATCGATTTGATCCATCACCCCCTCTATCCAAAGGTGATCTACGCGCTCGCGGGAGGGTTCGAGTCCTCAGCCCTGTTCCGCAGCCCCGATCGCGGAAAGACCTGGCGACGGATCGGGCCGGCGCCTCTCGGAGTGATCGCATTCTCCCGGGGAGCCCTGCTCTCGGCCGGTCAGGGGATCTGGCGGAGCGCCGACGGGGGGCGCACGTGGTCGGAGGTCCTCTCCGCGCGTGTTTCGGATCCCGGCTGTTCCGGCCCTCTCTGCCAGAGCCGCTACGTCTTCGATCTGATCACCCATCGGGGTGACCCCACGACCGTCTACGCCCGCACCTACGTCTATTCCGACGGGTCGGGGAGTACCCTGTACTATGAAGTCTTCCAAAGCCGGGACGGCGGCCTTCGATGGCGCCGCCTGCAGACTCAGAGGGACGGTGTGGCGGTGGCGTCGGCATCCGCCGCCACTGTCTATCTCGCTCAGGCCAACGACCTGCTCGGCAGCACCGACGGCGGAAGGAAGTGGAACAGAGTGGGCTCCCTCCCCGAGGGGACGGTCATCCAGGACCTGATCGTCGATCCCTTCGACCCGCAGACGCTCTACGCAGCCACGGCTGCACAGGGGATTCAGCGTAGCAGCGATGGTGGCGTCACTTGGTCTCCGCTCAATCGAGGAGAGCTTGCCAGACGGCAGTGGCTTTGGACGTGGAGAATCTCGGCGCATCCCGAGATTCCCGGGCATCTCTACGCGCTGCCCTTCTCTCATGGAGTCTTCGAGATGCAGCTTACGGAAGACATCGTGGCGCCTTGAGGCCTCGACCACGAAGGAGGGACCATGACCAGAAACCGGCGCATTGCCGACGCCCTCCGCGAAGCCGGCGACCTGCTGGAGCAGCAGGGAGCCAATCCGTTCCGGGTCGCCGCCTACCGCCGCGCCGCCGGCACGGTGGCGGATCTCGACCGGGACCTCGGAGAGCTCCTGGAGCACAAAGGGTCTTGGGGGCTGACCGCTCTGCCGCACATCGGGCACGGAATCGCCGGCGCCATCCGCGAGATGCTCGCCACCGGCCGCTGGGGGCAGCTCGACCGGCTGCGCGGCGACGCCGACCCGATTCGCCTGTTTCAGAGGCTCCCCGGGATCGGCCCCCGCTTGGCGCAACAGATCCATGACACGCTGGACGTCGACACGCTGGAATCCCTGGAGGTCGCCGCCCACGACGGACGCCTGGAGTCGGTGCCCGGCGTCGGGCCGCGGCGGGTGGCCCCGATCCGCGCCGATCTGGAGGCCCTGCTGCGCCGGAGACCCCGCCCGGCACGGGCGGAGCCGCCACCCCCCGAGCCGGCCGCGGACGTCCCCGGCGTCGACACCCTCCTGGACGTGGACCGCGAGTACCGCGAGAGCGCCGCGGCCGGCCGGCTGCCGGTCATCGCGCCGCGCCGCTTCAATCCGGAGAAAAAGGCCTGGCTGCCGGTGCTCCACACCAACCGGGGCCGCCGGCACTTCACCGCCCTCTTCTCCAACACCGCCCGCGCCCACGAGCTCGGCAAGACCCACGACTGGGTGGTCCTCTACTCCTACGACGACCACCACCGCGAGATGCAGCACACGGTGGTCACAGAAACCCGCGGCCCCCTCGCCGGCCACCGCGTGGTCCGCGGGCGGGAGGCGGAGTGCCGCGCCTGGGTTGAACGGGAGAAGGCATCGGCGGCGTAGGACGGCGCTCAGACCAGCCCCGCCTCACATCACCGGATCATCCTCCCTCTTCCAGTCCGCCTGCGGCAGAAGGCGGTCCCGGTCGTAGGGCGGATCTTCGTGGTCCGGCAGCTCATCCTCCGGCCAATCCTTCAGCCACCGGATCCGGTCCTCTTCGGCCGCGTAATACTTCATGTACAGATGGACGTGCTCCTCGCTCCCGCTCCCGACCAGATCGATGTGGCAGGCATAGGCCGCGTTTTCCGGCATCAGGACCATCGGCTCCCGCAGGACGTCGTTCCACAATTCGGTGTAGAGCTCCCGGTCGCTCAGATGGTTCGTGTTCACGAGGTAGGTCCGCAGCAAAGAGAGCCCATGGATGACCTCCCACAGCTTGCGGGTGAGCGCCTCGTCGTCCAGGGCATCCGGTTCCGGCAAGGGAATGCCGGTCTGCGGCAACACGTCGAACACCGACTGAGCCTCTCGCTCCTCGAAGGCGGCGACGTATTTTGCGAACTGCTCGTGCAGATCCTCCGGATCGTCATCTGTCGCCATGGGACCTCGGCCCTCCTTCTGACGTCTTCACTGGTCTCTGATTTCGAGGACTCTATCACCGCTCGCCCGGGGCAACCTCCCTGCCCCGACCAGCCGGCTGCCGGCCCCGAGCCCGGGACCGAGTCGCTCAGATCAGCGCGAAGGCGCGGTCGAGGGCGGCTTCGGCGCGGCGGGGATCGCCGGTCAGGGTGATGCCCAGCTCGATCAGGTTGTCGCGGAAGCTGCGCCAGCTTTCATCGCAGCGGACGCAGATGACGTGCGGCAACCGGCCGGAGGCGCTCGCCAGGCCGGTGGCCAGCACTTCCACCCGCCTGCCGGCATCGGCGAGCTCCGCACCCAGGGGAACGACGAGGGTGTCGACGCGGTGTCCGAGCGCGCGCAGATAACCGAGCAGGCGGTCGGGCGCGCTCTCGTCCTCGCTCCACGTCGCGCGGCCCTCCCGCGCGAGCTGTGCCATCTGCTCGCCGGCGCTCATCACCTGGACCCCGAGCGCGCGCAGGTAAAGCTCCAACGAGCGCCGGACCGTCCCCGGCTCGATGAGCGGCGCGACGGTCAGCGTACGTCCGGCGTGGGTGCCGGTGGCCGCCTCGGCCTGCCAGTGCTCGGCGGCGGCATAGCCCTGCCCGGCGAGAGCGTGGCGCCAGGAGGCTCCCGCGAAGCACTCACGCAAGCGCGGAGCCCACCGCTTCAGGAGATGCAGAGACGGGACCTCGCGCACACACGCCCGGATCGACTCCTCGAGGCTCGACCAGTCCGGCAGCAGGCCCTGGCGGAACTCCGGGCGCAACCGCCGGGAGAGGCGCCGCAGCCGGCGCAGCGCCTGGTCGGCCAGCCGGCGGAGCCGCTCCGGCGAGAGGCCGGACGCCGCCGTGGCCTGCGCCTCCCGGTCGACCTGGGTGTAGCCGGCGCGGGCCGCCGCGCGGAAATCGTCGGCGGCGAGCGTCTGGAGCGTGAACTTCTGGAAATGCAGGCCCATGATCGCCAGCCGCAGCGCCAGCGGGAGCTGCCGCGGCCGGTAGAGGAGCGTGCGGGCGAGGAAACCGGCATACGCCGGTGCCTGGCGCGAGAAGAGCTGCTTGCGCAGCGAGCGCAGCACCGCCAGGAGCTTGCCCGTCTCGAAGTGGCGCCGCCGGCCGGAGATACCCGGGCCGAGGTTCGACAGCAGCGTCCAGCAGCGCTGGAAGTAACTGCGCAGACCGCGGTCATAGAGGGCTGCCAGCACCCGCCGGTAGCCGTCGATCAGCACCCGCGGCTCGAGCTGCGGCCGGAAGTTGAGGGCGATCTCGACGTTGTTGCCGCTCGACTCGCCCAGCAACCGGCCCTCGGCCTCCAGGCGCGAGTAGAGGTCGGTGCCGCGGAGCGCCGTGAGCAGGCCCACCATGGCCCGGGGAATGCCCGCCTCCTGGATGAATTCGACCTGGGCGTCGAAGACCTCCGGGCCGTCGCCGTCGAGGCCGAGAATGAAGCCGCCGCTCACCTCGATCCCTTTGCGCTGGATCGTCCGCACCGCGTGGAGAAGATGGTGCTCCTCGCCCGCGCGGACGTTCTGCACCTTGCGGGTGCGCTTCAGGGCCTCCGGGTTGGGGCTCTCGATGCCCAGGAAGACCATGCTGAAGCCGGCGTCCACCATGGCATCCATCAGCGGCTCGAGCTGCGCCAGGTTGACGCTCGCTTCGGTGAACAGATCGAAAGGATGGCCCCGCTCGCGCTGCCAGGCGGCGACCGCCGGCAGCAGGCGCATCGCCTCGCGCTTGTTGCCGATGAAGTTGTCGTCGACGAGGAAGACCGGCCCGCGCCAACCGAGCGCGTACAGGGCGTCGAATTCGGCGAGCATCTGCGCGTTCGACTTCGTCCGCGGCACCCGGCCGAAGAGCTTGGTGATGTCGCAGAACTCGCAGTCGAACGGGCAGCCGCGCGAGAACTGGACCGCCATGGAGGAGTAGGCGTCGAGGTCGAGAAGGTCGAAACGCGGCGGCGGCGTGACGGCGAGCGCCGGTTTGCACTCGGGCCGGTAGAAGCGCCCGGCGGTACCCGCCTCCCAGTCGGCGAGGAACCGCGGGAAGGTCTCCTCGACCTCGTCGAGCACGTAGTGGTCGGCCCCCGGGATCTCGGAGGAAAACGAGGTCGGGTGCGGCCCGCCGACGACGACCGGCTTGCCGTGGCGGTTGCAGCGGGCGATCACCTCCCGCAGAGAGCGGCCCTGGACGACCATGGTCGAGGTCAGGACCAGATCGGCCCAGTCGAGGTCCTGGTCCGTCAGCTCGGTGACGTTCAGGTCCACGAGGCGCAACCGGTAGTGCGCGGGGAACAGCGCCGCCACGGTGATCAATCCCAACGGCGGCATGGCCGACCGCTTCCCCATCAGCTCGATCGCGTACTGGAACCCCCAGTAGGACGGCGGAATGCCGGGATAGACGAGAAGAGCGTTGCGGAGCTGCGGTGTGCACATGAGGGAGCCTCCCGCGCCGTATCATTTCAGTGTACTCCCATCCGCCCCCTTGTGCCCGGCTCTTATTCCGCCGCCTCCACCCGCACCCCCTCCTCGATCGCGTCGCTCGGGTGCACGATCACTCTCTCGCCCGCCTTCAATCCATCGAGAACCTCCGCCGCATCGGGATTGCGGTGCCCGATCCGCACGCCGCGGCGGCGGGCGCGGCCGTCTTCGACGGTGAAGACGGCCCAGCTTGCACCGTCGCGGAAGAGGGCGCCGGCCGGGACCTGGAGCACGTCCCGGGCTTCCCAGAGGACGATCTGCGCCTCGACGCGGAAACGGTCGCCCAGGGTGGCCGGCGGAGCGAGGAGATCGCCGATGACGTTGACCCGTTGCTCTTCGACGCCGAGCGGCGAGACCTTGGTGAACCCGGAGGGCTCGACGGTGCGCACGCGACCCTGCAGCCGCCGGCCGTCTCCGGCGTCGAGCCACATCGGAGCGCCCGGCCGCACCTGCACCGCGTCGGTCGACAGCACGTCCACCACCACCTCGAGCTCCCCGGGATCGCCCAGCTCGAGGAGCGCCGTGCCGGCGGGGACGACCTTGTCGCACTCCTCGCAGACGCGGAGCACCCGGCCGTCGACCGGAGCGAGGACCGGGACCGACGTGCCGCTCCCCACTCCTTCGAGGAGGGCCGCCCGCGCGTTCGCCACGTCGTAGGCCGCGGCCCGGGCGCGCTGGCGCGCCGCCTCCAGATCGCTCTCCGCGGTCTTCACCGCGGTGCGCGCGGCGTCCAGCGCGTCGGCGGCGACCACCTTCTCCCGGGCGAGCCGCTCGATGCGCCGCAGGGTCGTCCGGGCCTGATCCAGCGCGGAGCGCCCGCGGCGGACCAGGGCGTCCGCCTCGCGCTCTGACGCCTGTGCGGAAGCGAGACGGGCCTCCGCCTGCTGCCGGCTCCGCGGATCGAGGGGCGACGGATCGAGACGGGCCACCACCTCCCCGGCCGCCACGGCATCACCCGGATGTAAAGTGATTCGTTCCAGGCGGCCGGCCACCGGTGCCGCGGTCACATAGCGGTGATGGATGCGCGTTTCCCCTTCCTCCTCGATCACCACCCGGAGCGGGCCGCGGGCGGCGTTCCCGGTCTCGACGAGAACCGGCCGCGGACGTAACGCCGCGGCGGCCAGGGCCGCGGCGCCCACCAGGGCGAGGACCAGGACGATCCGTTTCGCTGAGATTTTCATGAGCATCACTCCCGGGTCTTCAGGACCTGGACGAGATCGAGCCGGTCGAGCCGGTGGCGCACCGCGAGCCCCGACACGACCGCCGCGACGGCCACGGTCAGAAAAGCGAAGAGATAGGTCTGGGCGCTCACCACCAGAGGCAGACGGAAGAGATCGCTCCCGAAACGCAACGCGAGGAGAGCGCAGACGCCGAAGCCGAGGGCGGCGCCGAGGGGGAGGGCGAGGAGCGTCAGCAGGGCCTGCTCGCCGAGCAACATGGCGGTGACCTCGCCGCGCGAAAAGCCCAGGATGCGCAGGCTCGCGAGCTCCCGCCCACGCTCCGACAACGCGATCCGCGCACCGTTGTAGATCACGCCGAAGGCGATGATGCAGGCGAAGGTGATGAGCGTGCTGATCGAGATCCAGAAGCTCTCGGCCACCGTCTTCTCGAACCCGCGGAGCGCCGTCTCCCGCACCCCCACACCGGTCACCGCCGGCAGCCGCTTCAGGCGGGCGTAGAGCTCCTCGCGATCCCGCGGGTCCACCGCCAGGTACGCGCCCGAGATCGTCCCCCCTTCGTGCATCAACCGGTTCAAGGCCGGCAGCTCCAGATAGGCGGACATGCCGAGCATCTCGTCCACCACGCCGGCCACCTTCACCTGCCGCACCGGCCGCGCCCCTTCCATCACCTCGACGGTCAGGGTGTCGCCGGGGCGGACGGCGAGCTTCTCGGCGAGGTGCGCGGTCAGCAACACCCCCTCGGCCGGCAGCTCGTGGCGGCGG
>Ga0209682_10000180_pt1 | contig 21368 bp, 22 predicted proteins | sample DOMMetBare2Fresh_2_FD_187471 | JGI IMG/M metagenome (GOLD analysis project Ga0209682, IMG submission 187471) | Wetland sediment microbial communities from St. Louis River estuary, USA, under dissolved organic matter induced mercury methylation -... | ecosystem: Environmental > Aquatic >... | reverse complement strand
GTGCAGCTTTCATCGCCCACGCCCAGGCGCCCGAGGTTGTGACCACGTTCGCGAGCGCAGCGCCGAGCGGCCGCTATGCGTTTGCAAGCTGGACGCCCAAGACACTCGGCGAGCTGATGCAGGGCAACAAGGGCGGCGAGACAGTGAACATCGTCGGCCATCTGTTCCTGCCACCAGGCAGCGACAAGGTGCCTGCCGTCGTGCTAGTGCATGGGTCAGGCGGCATCTACAGTGCGGAGCTCGACTACTGGCCGAAGCAGTTCAACGCCGCCGGCATCGCTGTATTCACGCTTGACATGTTCGGCCCTCGCGGCGTGCAGAGCACCGCCGAAGACCAGTCGCAGGTGCCGTTCCCGGCGGACGTGGCTGACGCGTTCGCCGCGCTCCGGGTTCTCGCCACGCACCCGCGCATCGACCGGCAGCGCATCGCCATCATGGGCTTCTCGCGCGGCGGCATAGCCACGCTGCGCGCGTCCGTCGAGAAGATCATCGCCGCCCAGAAGCTGCCGGACGGACTGCGGTATGCCGCCTCCATTCCGACCTACGCCGGCGGCTGCGCCGGAGTTTTCCGGCTGGTGGTAAAGCCCGGCGTGTTCTCGAAGGCGCCGATGCTGTTCATCCATGGCGACGCCGACGATTACACACCGATCGGGCCGTGCCAGGACTACGCGGACAAGATCGGCAAGGCCGGTACGCCGGTCGAGTTCGTGGTGATAGAAGGGGCGCAACACAAGTTCGATGCGGACGATCCCAAGCGCTACTACGTCCGCGGCGCGACTCGCACCAAGGCGGATTGCCCACTCGAAATCGACATCGACTCCCTTTACGCGTATGACCGGACGACCGGAGCGCGACTGCAGGGCGAGGCATACACGTCAACACTCAAGAACTGCGGTGCGGTCGGCGCCACGGTCGAGGGCAGCACGCGGGCGCGCGACAAGGCCGCGCAGGCGGCGGTCGGTTTTCTGAAGAAGACTTTCGCAAACTGAGGTTGCCAGTGAGCGCAGTGCCTGACCGCTGCAACGGAAGCGGCAACGCCGGCTCACGCCACGCACGCGGAATGACCGGGCAGACGCATGGTGGTGGGCAACGCTGACCGACTGCGGTTGGCCGTTCAGCAAAGTCAGCGACCGGCCGGTTCTCGAACGCCCGACAGGCAGCAACGGGTCGACTGCGCCAGTTCGATCCCGCAAGCAACGGGCACTCAATCAGTTCGTGATGCCGCCTGCCGCCGCAAGTCTTCGACTGAGTCGGCTTTCGGGATTTCGTCACTCCATGCGCGACGTTGAGCTACGTCGGCTCCACTTTGTGACCGGGCACTCCCAATGTCGCTTCCCGAGCGCGTGAACGCCTGCTCCTGGCCGACTCCGGTCTGAAGCTCGAACACGGCTCGTTCCCGTAACGCACGGAGTCTCCCGGCGGTATTTCGCGACAACGCCAAGGATCACCGGAACCACTCACATGAGGATCACACGTTCCAAGCCGCAATGATCTGATCGAGTCCGACGCGGTAGTCACGGAACGCCGGTTTCCATCCTGGCACTCGCGGCGCAGGCGCCCGCGCTGGCATCGCAAGCGCGGCCTGCTGCATGTGCTCCTCGCGCACCACCAGCTTCATCAGAGGCGCCGCAATGCGTGGCACGTGCAGCGGAAACCGCTTGCCGATCCGGTGGGCGAAAGCATCCATGAACTGCATGAACGACGCTGGCGTCCCGTCGGTCGCGTAAAGAGTCTTGCCAGCGTTGCGCGGCTTGGCGGCGGCGAGCAAAGCACGGACCGCATCGTATTGATGCAGGTGGTATTGCAGCGCCTTGCGCTCTCCCGCCCAGTACGGCCGGCCCAAGCGGAACGCCTTGACGTAGGCGCGCAGATCGCGACTCTCGGGGCCGTACAGATAGCCCAGGCGCACCACGCACGCGGGCAGCGGCCCTGACAGCGCAAGCTGCTCGCACTCCAGAATCATTTCGGCGATCGCGTGGAGCGGATCCTTCTTCGGCTCGCCGAGCACGAACGCGAAACTGGCGTGCACGAGCATGTCAGCATCGGTGCGCATCGCGCGGCGAACGCCGGCCAGCGCGGTTCGCGCAAGACCCTTCCACGCGTGGCCGTCGTGCAGCAGCGTGTTGGCCTGCTGTCCGGCAATGTTGATGTGAACGCGCCCCTGCACGCGCTGCTGCGACAGCAGGCGGCCCAGCTCGGAACGTGCACCGTTGATCGAAAGGCTCATCGCTGCCAGTCACCTGCAGACGCTTCCTTCTGCATCGCACTCCACACCGCCTCCACGTGCGCACGTTCGGTCGCCTCGGCGCCGATCGAAACGCGCACCATCCAGCGCCCATCGAGAATTGCGGGCGTCAGATAGGTCAGGCCCGAGCGATTGAGGCGCTCGGCCCACGCCTGCGTGTGGCGGTCGAGCGTCTCGCCGGCGAGCCCAGCGGGCTCATGGCGCACGCAGACCGTCTGCAGCGAAACTGGCGCCAGCACGCGCCAGTCCGGCGCCGCCTCGACCTGCTGCGCCAGCCAGCGCGCGTTCGCGAGGTCGCGGCGCAGGCGTGCCTGCAGGCCCGCCACGCCCTGCTCGCGGATCAGGAACCACAGCTTCAATGCGCGAAAGCGCCGCCCGAGCGGCAGGCCCCAGTCACGGTAGTTCTTCACGCGGCCGTCGGCCGAGGATTGCAGATAGCTCGGGTTGGTGGACATCACGCGCACCAGGTGCTCGGCGTCGCGCACGAAGTACACGGAGCAGTCGAAAGCAACGCCCAGCCACTTGTGCGGGTTCAAAACGATCGAGTCGGCGCGCTCGATGCCGTCCCACATCCAGCGGCACTCGGGCAGGATCATCGCCGAGCCGGCCATCGCGGCATCCACGTGCAGCCAGAGGCTGTGCCGTTGCGCCACATCCGCGACCGCGCCGACCGGATCGATCGCGGTCGTTGTCGTCGTGCCGGTGGTCGCGACCACGGCGCACGGCGTTCGGCCCGCAGCGATGTCGGCGCGGATCGCCGCATCGAGCGCATCGGCGCGCATCGCGTAACTGGCGTCGTGTCCGACGACGCGGATATTGTCGCGGCCAAAGCCCGCCAGCAGTGCGGCCTTGTCGACAGAACTGTGGCTGTGCGCAGACGTGTACACCACCAGCGGTTTGTCCTCCGCCTGCAGCCCGCCGCGCGCCAGCGCATAGCCCGTCGTGCGCTCGCGCGCACACAGCAATGCCACCAACGTGCTGGTGGACGCGGTGTCCTGGATCACGCCGCTCCACTTGTTGGACAAACCCACCATCTGCCGCAGCCAGTCGGCGGCGACCTCCTCCACCTCGGTCAGCGCGGGGCTCGATTGCCACGCGAGGCCGATGACCCCGAGGCCGGTGCTCACGTAATCGCCGAGCACGCTGGCGAGCAGGCTGTTGGCCGGGAAATAGCCGAAGAAGCGCGGGTGCTGCCAGAGCGACAAGCCAGGGACGACGATGCGGTCGAGATCGGCAAGGATCGCCTCGAACGATTCCGGCGTCTGAGGCGGACTAGCCGGCAGCATCGCCTTCACATCACCCGGCGCGGTTTGCGCCATCACCGGCAGCGATTCCAGGCGTGCGCGATAGTCGGCGATCCAGTCCACCACGGCGTGGCCGTGCTTGCGAAATTCTTCCGGTGTCATGGCTGGCTTGGACCTCCTAACGGGCGATTGTGTCATCGCCGCTGTGCGCCGGCCGGTCTTGGTCCTCGCTCTCCGATGCTTCGTCTTCCCATACGTAGCGTTTGAGCGGCGGCACATCCAGACGCCGCAGAGCGATCGCCATCGTGAGACCGATCAATGCAGCGGCCAGGTGAGTCTCCCACGACATTTGCAGCCGGATGGGGAACACGCCCCACACCAGCGAGCCGTACATGAAGCACACCACGAGGGATGCGGCGATTGCGCGCCGGTCACGCCGGAGCATCCCGGCCACGAAGACATAGCTGACCAGGCCATAGACCAATCCGCTCGCACCCAGATGCACGGATCCACGGCCGATGAGCCACACCGCGATGCCCGGTCCCAGGTAGACCCACAGCAACACCTTGGGCGATGCGTTCGGATAGAGGAACAGCATCGCCGTGCCCAGCACGAGCAACGGCAGGGTATTGGCGATCAGGTGCTCGAAGCCGCCGTGCACCACGGGCGCGAGGAAGATACCGGGCAGTCCGCTCAGTTGACGCGGACGGATGCCGAACGGCTCGGGGTCCAGGTCCAGTCCCCAGTTCATCAGGTGGATGAGCCAGATCAGGACGATGAAGCCGAACGCAATCTTCACCGCCAGCCGGAAGTGGGCTCGACTCTGCTCGGAGCCGGTGAAGGCCGGGTCGGGTACGTGGAACTGCATGGCGTTGTGACGGATATTGCCGCATCCGTCCGCGTTGCGCGGGCAACGGCTTCGCAACAACTCGGGACAACGGCCGGTGCAGTTGAGCGCGCACGGAGGCCAGTCCGTTGCGACTGCGACAGACAGAGGTGATCCTCCGCGCTCCATCGGCCGTGTCGATGGGCGTGCTTTCCCGATGACGCGGGTAAGGCGTTGATGCGCCGATATAGCAGGGTTTGTCGTCGTGCGGAGTGAAGAGTCCGCGACAGCGTACGGCGCCATGAGCGAGCGCCGCCCTGCGAAGTGTCGGTGAAACGAGCCGTTCGATTGTTCTCTCAATCGTTGCCTCGCGCATTGCCGCTCCTCCTGTTGTTTGAGTGGTTTCGCCGCGGCGCCGCACATAAGAGAGAGCGAAAGGCGGAACGTTGAGCGTGAAGCAACGTGCGCGCCACTTCCTAACAGTTCTTTTTAGATCATCGTCTTCACTTAGCACCGAGTGCTCGACGATGTCCGAACCGCAACGAACTGTAAGTTTCGTCGACAACTGTCGCGTCGCAATGCGGCAAGCTGCAACGCTTGGAACTTCGCGTTTCACCGTCCCAGAATTGGCGCGGCTTCGCGCGGTCCGGAGTAATGCCACGTCAGCGGCTGTGCGCGGTGTGGATCGGAGGTTCGTGCTACGTTAAACACGCTCTCAAACGGAGGCCCAACATGCGCAGCCTGCTTAGCAACAGCCTCGGAGTCCTTTTGACCCTTGGAGCGCTCCTGTCCTGCGGTGGAGGGGTCACCAAGGACGTCCCTCCTCAGATTACCAACCTCACTTGGTACAGCACTTGCGGCGACCCGGTGTGTGGTGTCTACCGCGGCCCCTTCCCAGGCGTCGCACTTTGTACTGCGCAGAAGCAGGGCGACGCGTGCACTACAGCCAACGCGGAGTGCGATCCCAAGAGTGATTGCAATGCGCGACTCGTTTGCAGCGATAGAGATCCCAAACTGCAGGTCGGGGGGTGTCCGATTTCGCGCGCGCTCTACAAGCAGGACATCCGATATCTGAGCGACGCGCAGAAAGTGCAGATCTCTGAGGAGATCCAGCGACTGAAGCTCGCCACCTACCGCTACAAGGATGTAGGGCCAAGCGGTTCGCAGCGGTTGGGTTTCCTGATTGATGATGTGGAGCGCAGCGCGGGCAGCACGCTGGCCACCTCAGCGGTAAACGCGGAGAGGGATCAGGTAGACCTCTACGGCTACATCAGCATGGCAGTCGCGGCGCTTCAGGTCCAAGCTCGACAGATCGATGAGCTGCAGGCAGAGGTGAGGCGGTTACGCGAGGCGAAGGGAGAGCGCGGACGCAACGGCGCTGCGCTTCCGTCGACAAACACTCCTTGATCGGCCCGTCAGCGTGCGCCGCTCGCGAAGCAGGGTGTTTACGCTGCTGAGGTGTCCCGGTCCTGCGTGACCGCTGTTTTCAGTTCACCTGGCTACGATTCGCCGCCGCACCAGTCAATCTCACCGCGCCCGCGCGCGTCGAGAAACGCATTCGTCCGCGAGAAATGCCGGCAGCCGAAAAACGACCGCGGCGGTCGGCGCGCCGACAGTGGTGACGGGTGATTCGCCGTCAGCACGAGATGATCACGTCCGGCGGTGGCGATCATCGGTGCCTTCGCCTGCGCATACGCGCCCCATAGCAAGAAGACTTTCGGCGCGGCATCGCGGGCGAGTTGTTCGACGATCAGATCGGTGAACTGCTCCCAGCCCTTGCCCGCGTGGCTCGTAGGCTGACCCTCCTCGACCGTCATCACGGCGTTGAGCAGCAGCACGCCCTGCCGCGCCCAGCGCGACAGATCGCCGGACGCTTGCGGCGCAGCGCCGAGATCGTTTCCGAGTTCAAGGAAGATGTTGCGCAGGCTTGGCGGCGGACGCACGCCGTCGGGGACGGAGAACGCAAGACCGTGCGCCTGACCGACGCCGTGGTACGGATCCTGGCCCAGGATCACAACGCGCACGGCGTCGAACGCGGTGAGTTCAAGCGCGTGCAGCGGTCGCGGCGGAAAGACCGTTGCGCCTGCCTTGATCCGGCCATCGACAAACGCGCACAACCCAGTGCATACGGCCGACGCAATGAAAGCGGCTGTACGCGCGCGCCAGTCGGACGGCAGCGCATCGAAGTGCGCGACAAGCGGACCTTCCAATTGCAGTTTCGATGTGTGCACGAAGAAAGGCTAACAGGCATGGGCGCCTTGCTCGAAGCGGTGGCCGTGCATGACAATGAGGCCCGTCCATGAATACCACCGCCCCCACCGTGCGCAGCGCGCATGCGATGACGCTGCCGCTGTCGTTGCTGCTGAACGTCGCTCATGCGCTCGACCACCTGGTGCTGCTGATCTTCGCCGCCGCGGTCGGCGTGATCGCGCATGAATTCGGCTTTGCGCGCTGGGAAGACCTGATGCCATATGCGACCGGTGCGTTTTTCGCCTTCGGTCTAGGAGCGCTGCCATCGGGCAGGCTTGGTGACACCTGGGGCCGGCGGCCAATGATGCTGACATTCTTCTTCGGCCTCGGCGTCTCGCTCTGGCTGGTCGCGCTGACCACGACCGCCTGGCAACTTGCGCTCGCACTGACGCTGGTCGGGGTATTCGCGTCGATCTATCACCCGGTCGGCATTCCGATGCTGGTGCAGAACTCGACCACCCCGGGTCGCGTGATTGGCGTCAACGGACTCGCCGGCAATCTCGGCATCGCGCTCGCCGCCTTGCTGACGGGTTTCCTCGTCAAGTATTTCGGCTGGCGCACGGCGTTTGTGGTGCCGGGCGTCCTGTCGATTGCGTGCGGCGTGCTCTTCGCCCGCATTGCAGTCGAAAGCGAACCGCCGGCGCGCCGGGCGGCGTCGAAGGAGAAACTGCCGCTCGACTCGATGGCACGCGCACTTGCCGTGATCACGTTGACAGCGACGACTGGCAATCTTCTTTTCAACTTCACCACCAACGGCAACGGCGAACTGCTGCGCGATCGGATGGCCGCCGTCGTCACCGATCCAGCCACCCTCGGCCTGCTGCTCGCCTGCGTGTATGCCGCGGCATCGTTTGCGCAACTCATCGTCGGTCGCCTGATCGACCGCTATCCGCTCAAGCAGCTGCTGCTGGCCATTGCGGTGCTTCAGGTTCCTTTATTCATCGCCGCTGCCAGCGCGCACGGCTGGGGGTTCTATGTGCTGGCGATCGCATTCATGGCGTTCGTCTTCGGCGCGATTCCCTTCACGGATGCGATGGTCGTGCGCTTTGTCGACGACCATATGCGGTCGCGTGTCTCCGGCATGCGGATCACCATCTCGTTCGGCATCAGCTCGGCTGCGGTCTATCTGCTCGGCCCACTGGTCAAGGCGGCGGGATTCAGCTCCCTGCTGCTGCTGATGGCTGGCATCGCCTGCGTTACCGTGCTGGCAGCGGCCGCCCTTCCCACGGTCGCCCACCGTTAACTGAACAGTCGCGCCAGCTCCACGCCCGGGTCGGGCGCGCGCATGAAGGCCTCGCCCACCAGAAAGGCGTGGACGCCAGCGGTGCGCATCGCCGCCACGTCGTTCGGATGCACGATGCCGCTTTCGGTGATCACGAGCTTGCCGCTCGGAATGTGTGCCAGCAGGCCGGTCGTGGTCTGCAGCGACACTTCGAACGTATGCAGATTGCGGTTGTTGATGCCGATGAGTGGCGTGTCGAGCGTCAACGCGACGTCGAGCTCGTCGGCATCGTGCACCTCGACCAGCACGTCCATTCCGAAACTCTGCGCCGCACCTTCGAGGTCGCGCAACTGGTTCGCGTCGAGCGCGGCGACGATCAGCAGAACACAGTCCGCACCCAGCACGCGCGACTCCGCGACCTGGTACTCGTCGATGACGAAGTCCTTGCGCAGCGCCGGCAGCCTGCTCGAACGCCGCGCCTGGTCCAGGTGTTCCGGCGCCCCCTGAAAGAACTGCACGTCGGTCAGAACCGACAGGCAGGCGGCACCGTGGTGCGCGTAGCTGGCGGCGATCGCGGCGGGATCGAAGTCCTTGCGCAGCACACCCTTGGACGGCGATGCCTTCTTCACTTCGGCAATCACGGCCGGCAGCCCGGCCGCGATCTTCGCCCGCAGTGCGCCCTCGAATGAACGCAGGCCGCGTTTCGCTTCGGCACGCGCGCGCAGCGCCGCGAGCGATTCGTGCGCGCGTGCACGCGCGATCTCGTCGCGCTTGACCGCAAGAATCTTCTTGAGGATGTCGCTCATTGCCCTTCAGGCGGTGAGCTTCTGCGTGGTGGCAACGAAGTGATCGAGCCGGCGCCGGGCCGCGCCGCTGGCGATCGCCTCGCGGCTCATGCAGATCCCATCGTCGATCGAGGCCGCGACATCGGCCGCGTACAGCGCCACGCCGGCATTGAGCGTCACGATCTCGCGCGGCGTGCCCTGCACATTCTCCAGCGCCTCCAGCACCATCGCACGAGATTCGTTTGCGTTACCGACCTTGAGCCCCCGATTCGAAACCATCGACAACCCGAAATCCTCCGGATGGATCTCGTACTCGCGCACGTCGCCGTTCTTCAGCTCGCCGACCATCGTCGCCGCGCCGAGCGAGACTTCGTCCATGCCGTCCTTGCCGTAAACAACCATCACATGCCGGCTGCCGAGTTGCTTGAGCACGCGCACCTGGATGCCGACCAGGTCGGGATGGAACACGCCCATCAACTGGTTGGGCGCACCGGCCGGATTGGTCAGCGGCCCGAGGATGTTGAAGATCGTGCGCACGCCGAGTTCCTTGCGCACCGGCGCGGCGTGTTTCATCGCGGCATGATGGCTGGGCGCGAACATGAAGCCGATGCCGGTCTCCCCCAGACACTTGGCCACCTTCTCCGGCGACAGGTTGATATTGGCGCCGAGCGCTTCGAGCACGTCCGCACTGCCCGAGCTCGATGACACGCTGCGGCCGCCATGCTTGGCCACCCGCGCGCCGGCCGCGGCAGCGACGAACATCGCCGCGGTCGAGATGTTGAAGGTATGCGCAGCGTCCCCGCCGGTGCCCACGATATCGACCAGATTCTCGTGCTCGGCAACCTCGACCTTGGTGGCGAACTCGCGCATGATCTGCGCGGCGGCAGCGATCTCGCCGATCGTCTCCTTCTTCACGCGCAGCCCCATCGTGACCGCGGCGATCTGCACCGGCGTCAGTTCGCCGCTCATCAGCTTGCGCCACAGTGACAGCATCTCGTCCTGAAAGATTTCACGATGCTCGATGCAGCGGATCAGCGCTTCGGTCGGTGTGATGGCCATGGAACGACTCCTCAACGAAGCGGCACATCAGTGCCGCTGAGTTCAATTAACTCCCCTCTCCCGCCGGGAGAGGGGCAGGGGGTGAGGGCTGGAGCGCGGCATCAGCCGCGCGGGCCAGTGCAAGACTCATTGCCGCACAAAATTCCTCAGCAACGCATGCCCATGTTCAGTCGCAATCGACTCCGGATGGAACTGCACGCCCTCGACCGCAAGTGTCTTGTGGCGCAGACCCATGATCTCGCCGTCGGCCGTCCACGCGGTGATTTCGAGGCATTCTGGCAGTGAGGGACGCTCGACCGCCAGCGAGTGATACCGCGTCGCCGTGAACGGCGACGGCAGTCCGCTGAACACGCCCTTGCCGGTGTGCTCGACGGGCGCGGTCTTGCCGTGCATCAGGGTCTGCGCGCGAATCACCTTGCCACCGAACGCGTGCCCGATTGCCTGATGGCCGAGACAGACACCGAGAATCGGCACCTGACCGCCGAACCGCCTCAGCACATCGAGCGAAATGCCAGCCTCCGTCGGCGAGCACGGCCCCGGTGAAATGCAGATGCGGTCCGGCTTCATGGCCGCGATTTCGTCGAGCGTGATTTCATCGTTGCGCGCCACACGCACCTCTTCGCCCAGTTCGCCGAAGTACTGCACCAGGTTGTAGGTGAAGCTGTCGTAGTTGTCGATCATCAAGAGCATTTTTCACCACAGAGACACAGAGGACACAGAGGCTAAAGCGCGATTCGACGAATACCGTCCTTCACTACCTTCTCTGCAAAGTTCAATAGAAGTCCAACCCGGAGCCGGGATAGCCGCAGGTACGTCAGAACCTGGGCCTCGTGAATGGGAAGAAGCTTGTCAACCGCTTTCAGTTCGAGCAACAACCGGTCCTCGACGACGAAGTCCATTCGGTCACCGATCTCGAGTCGAACGCCTTTGTATTCCACTGGGAGTGCGACCTGGGTCCTGAACTGAACTCCTCGAAGTGACAACTCCCTCGCAAGGCACTGCTCATAGGCAGATTCGAGCAGACCCGGCCCGAGCACGCGGTGAATCTCGATCGCTGCGCCGATCACCGATCCCGTCAGTTCATCCGGCTTGCTCTCTGTGATCTCTGTGTCTCTGTGGTTCATTCGCCACCCTTCCTTGACGCGAAGAATTCCACAAAGGCGGTAATCGCGCGGACAATGCCGGCGCGGTCGACGTCCAGATGCGTGACGAGCCGCATCGGCGAGTAAGGCAGGACGATGATGCCGCGCTCACGCAGCCACGCGGCCAAGGCGGCGACGCGCTCATCCGGCACGCGGACAAACACCATATTCGTCTGCGGCCCGTCGACCGCCAATTCCTGGATGGCACGCAGCCCATCGGCGAGCCGCTGCGCATTCGCGTGATCCTCGACGAGGCGCGCGACGTTGTTCTCAAGCGCGTACAGCCCTGCCGCGGCAAGAACACCCGCCTGCCGCAAGCTGCCGCCGAGCATCTTGCGTGACCGCCTCGCGTGCTCGATGAACTCGCGGGAGCCGAGCAGCACGGAACCGACCGGCGCGCCCAGGCCTTTGCTCAGGCAAATTGAAACGCTGTCGAAACCGCCTGCCAGCGCGCGCTCTTCACAGCCAAGCGCGGTGACCGCGTTGAAATAACGCGCGCCGTCCAGATGCGTCGCGAGACCGCGCGCATGGGCAAGTTCAGTCGCCTGCCGGCAGTACGCCAGCGCCACCGCCTTGCCGCCGATCGTGTTCTCCAGCGCCAGCAAGCGTGTGCGTGCATAGTGGGGATCGTCGGGCTTGATCGCGGCGTCGATCTTTTCGAGCGGGATCGAACCATCGGCGGCGTTGTCGAGCGGCTGTGGCTGGATCGAGCCCAGTACCGCAGCACCACCCGCTTCGGAGCGGTAGGTGTGCGCGTTCTGCCCGACGATGACCTCGTCGCCGCGCTGGCAATGCGTCATCAGCGCGGTGAGATTGCTTTGCGTGCCGCTCGGCATGAAGAGGCCCGCCTCGAAGCCGAGCCGTTCAGCAAGCACCGCCTGCAGGCGATTCACGGTCGGGTCGTCGCCGAACACGTCATCGCCAACATCGGCCTCGGCCATCGCCTTGCGCATGCCGGGCGATGGGCGGGTGACGGTGTCGCTGCGCAGGTCGATCGTCATCGGCCGTCTCCTGAAGATGCGGCGGCGAACGTGCGAAAGCCAAGCGCCGTGTGTACTTCGTCCAGCGTGCGCGCGGCGCTCGCGCGCGCAAACGCGGTTCCGTCACGCAGCACGCGATCGATCCTGGCATCGTCGAGGGCCGCGCGGCGCGCGCGCACGCCGCGCACGAACTCGATCACGGCCTGGGCAAAGACGCGCTTGAATTCGGCCATGACCCGCGCGCCGCCCAGGTGCGCGGCCACCAGCGTTTTCGCCCGTGCGCCGGCGCCGGAATCGAGCGCCTCGATCAGTTTGACGTGACTGTCCAGATGCGACGACGCTTCTCCTTCGGGAGCCGTCTGGCAGCCGGCGACCTTGCGTTCAATCTGCGCGTCGTCGTCGGACAACAGCAACGCGGTTTCGGGGTCGCTCTTGCTCATCTTGGCGTCGCCGCGCAGCGCCAGGATGCGCAACGCGTCCGCCAGCAGCGGCTGCGGCTCGACCAGCGTGGCGCCGTAGTCGGTGTTGAAGCGACGCGCAATCAACCGTGCCAGTTCGAGGTGCGCGAGCTGGTCCTGACCGACCGGCACCTGCGCGGCGCGATGAATCAGGATGTCGGCCGCCATCAGCACCGGATACATCAACAGCGCGGCGGTGGCGTTCTCGGGCTGCTGCCCGGAGCGCAGTTTCTCCTTCAGGCTCGGTTGCCGCAGCAGTTCGGACACGCGCACCTCGCGCGCCAGCAGGCTTGCCAGTTCGTTGACTTCGTGCGACAGCGCCGACTGCACGAACACGTGCACCCGCGTCGTGTCGATGCCGAGCGCGAGCAGGTCGCGCACCGTTGCACGCACCTGTTGCGCGACGCTTTGGGGTGCGTTGTCGGTCAGCGCATGCAGGTCTGCCACGAACAGGAGGATCGGCTTGTCGCTCGCTGCCTGTCGGCGCAGGATCGGCTGCACCGCGCCGACCACATTCGCCAGCGTCAGCGAACCGGTCGGACGCAGGCCGGTCAGCAGCGCAACGCGCGGCTCGATGGCAATCGCTTCAGTCGACATCGAAGCCATCCTCAACGGTCTCTGCCGCGCGCAACACCGCCCGGGCTTTCGCCTCCGTCTCGCGCCACTCCATCTCGGGGACCGAATCGGCGACGATGCCGGCGGCGGCCTGCGCGTACAGCACGTTGCCCTTGATCACGCCGGTACGGATCGTGATCGCCAGATCCATGTCGCCCGCGAATGACAGGTAGCCAACGGCGCCGCCGTAAATGCCGCGCTTGACCGGTTCGAGCTCGTCGATGATCTCCATCGCGCGCACCTTGGGCGCGCCGCTCAACGTGCCGGCGGGAAACGTTGCGCGCAGCACGTCGAGGTTGGTCAGGCCGGCCTTCAATTTGCCTTCGACGTGGCTGACCAGGTGCATCACATGCGAGTACTTCTCGATCACGTACTGCTCCGGCACCTTGACGCTGCCGATCTCGGCGATGCGGCCGATATCGTTGCGTGCAAGATCGATCAGCATCAGATGCTCGGCGCGCTCCTTGGGATCAGCCAGGAGTTCAGCCGCGAGAGCCGCGTCCTTCTCCGGTGTGCCGCCGCGTGGACGCGTGCCGGCGATCGGGCGGATGGCGACATAGCGCTCACCATCGCGCTCTTCGCTGCGCACCAGGATCTCGGGCGAGGCGCCGACGATATGCGCGTCGCCCAGGTCGTAGTAGTACATGTACGGCGACGGATTCAGCGTTCGCAGCGCGCGATACAGCGATAGCGGCGCATCCGCAAACTGCTTGCTGATCCGCTGCCCGATCTGCACCTGCATCACATCGCCCGCGGCAATGTATTCCTTGCTGCGCGCAACCGCGGCTAGATACCTGTCCTTGCCAAACTCGCGCATTTCGGGCCGGCGCAGGCTGGCGCGCGTGTGCGGCGGCTCGATGTGCCGATGCAGACGCGTCTTCAGTTCACGCAGCCGTTCACGCGCGCGCTGATAGCCCTCGGGATGCGTGGCGTCCGCGTACACGATCAGGTACGCGCGCCCGCTCAAGTTGTCGATGACGGCAAGTTCCTCCGTCAGCAGCAGATGGATGTCGGGCAGTCCGAGGTCGTCGGGCTTGGGTGTGGCCAACTTTTTCTCGATCAGCCGCACCGTGTCATAGCCGAAGTAGCCGGCCAATCCGCCGCAGAAGCGCGGGAGCCCCGGCCGCACCGCAACCTTGAATTGCGCGAGGTACCGCTCGATGAAGGCAAGCGGATCACCTTGATCCGCCTGCACCACGCGGCCGTCGGCGACGATCTCGGTGCGATGTTTGCCAGCGACCCCGCTGACGCCAATGAAGCTCTTGAGCGCAGTTCGGGCCGGCAGCCCGATGAACGAGTAGCGCCCGAAGCGCTCACCCCCCACCACCGACTCAAGCAGGTAGGAGTTGGCGCTCTGTGACTGGCTCTTGACCAGCTTCAGATACAGCGACAGCGGTGTGTCGAGGTCGGCAAAACTCTCCGCGATCAGCGGGATGCGGTTGTAGCCCTGGGCGGCAAGGGCCTTGAATTCAAGTTCGGTCATGCGTCACCTGCAAACATCGCGCAGCTGAAAAGTGCGCTGGGAATTATCGACAACGAAAGAGGCCGTGCGGGGCACGGCAACGCGGCGCTAGCTACGCCAGAACCAGACCCCCTGGGCGTGCCAGTTCATTGGGCAGAACCGGCACCAGGCCCAGCGATTGAGGTCGATCCGTTTGTCGAGGTGACGCATCGCGTCGTCGAGATTATCGAAGTGAAAGTTGGATTGTCTGCGCTGCGTCGAGCAGCGTGGGCACTATAGCAAAGACACCCGGCGAGCCGGCAAGCGTGCTCACATGTTCGCCCTCGTTGTAGCCGGTTTCGACGAGGACGACGTTGCAGCCGGCGGCGCGCGCCGCGAGCGCGTCGTTGATCGAATCCCCGATCATCACCGCCTCGGCCGGCGCGACGCCAAGCCGCTCGCAGGCGGCGAGCAGCAGGGCTGGATGCGGCTTCTTCTCCTTCACGTCGTCACCCGCGACCACCGCATCGAACCAGCCGGCCAGCTGCACGCGGTCGAGCAGCGGCACCGTGAACTCGCGCGGCTTGTTGGTCACGCAGCCGAGCCTGAGGTTGCTCGCTTGCAGCAGCCGCAGCGCCTCGGGAACGTGATGGAACACGATCGCCATCTCGCCGTTGGTCGCGTGATAGTGGCGATAGAACGCGGCGCGGCCGCGCGCGAAGTCGTCCGCGCCGGCATATCCATCTAGATCATCGGTCAGCGCGCGATGCACGAGCACGTCGGCCCCCTTGCCGACGAAGGCGGCAATGCGTTCAAGCGTCAGCGGCGCCAGGCCAAAATCCGCCCGCGTGCGGTTGGCCGCTTCGGCCAGGTCCGGCGCAGTGTCCATCAACGTGCCGTCCAGGTCGATCAGCACCGCCCGAATCATGTCGGGCGCTCATTTGGGCGATGGGCCAGCAGATCGACTTCGACCCGCGCGCCCCGGGCAAGCGCTGTCACACCGATGCACGTGCGCGCCGGCAGCCGCCCCGCCGCGAAGTAGCCTGCATACACGGCGTTGAAGCGCGCGTAATCCGCTTCGAAGTGCGTCAGGTATGCGCGCGCCGATACCACGTGCTGCAACCCAAGGCCAATGCCGGCCAGCACGATCGCGAGGTTATCCATCACGCGCCGGGTCTGCGCCTCGATACCGGCGGGCAGTGGCGCATCGGGTGCGCCTGGCAACGTGGGCATCTGGCCGGTCACGAAGACCCAGCCGTCGACTTCAGTGGCATGAGAAAACGGCGCGACCGGCGTCGGTGCGCCACCGACCATGTGAAACTGAATTGGATTCACGCGGCCCTTCGACTACGCGCCGCGGAACACGTTTTCCTCTTCGGCGGCCTGTTGCGTGACCACGCGCTGCGCGGCGGCGATCTCGCGCCGCATCGCGGCGATCGTCGCCTTGTAGTCCTTGGCGCCGAAGATCGCGCTGCCGGCGACGAAGGTATCGGCGCCCGCTGCGGCAATGGCTCGAATGTTGTCGACCTTCACGCCGCCGTCGACTTCGAGCAAGATGGCTTTTCCGGTCGCGCGTTTCCAGGCCTCGAGCCGCGCGCGCGCCTGGCCGAGCTTGGCGAGCGTTTCGGCAATGAAAGCCTGACCGCCGAACCCCGGGTTCACCGACATCAGCAGCACGAGGTCGAGCTTTTCCATCACATGGTCCATGTAGCCCAGCGGCGTCGCCGGGTTGAATACGAGCCCCGCCTTGCAGCCCTGATCGCGGATCAGTGCCAGCGTGCGGTCAACATGGCGCGACGCCTCCGGGTGAAACGTGATCACGTTGGCGCCCGCCTTGGCGAACATTGGCACCAGGGCATCGACCGGCTCGACCATCAGGTGCACGTCGATCGGCACCTGCACGTGCGGCCGGATCGCCTCGCACACGAGCGGGCCGATGGTGAGATTGGGAACGTAATGGTTGTCCATCACGTCAAAGTGGATCCAGTCGGCGCCGGCGGCAACGACGTTGCGTATCTCCTCGCCCAGACGCGCGAAGTCGGCGGACAGAATGCTGGGAGCAATGCGAGAATCCATGAAGGCAGTCCGGGTCGTTGAGGTTCGGGCAGATTCTACGAACAAACAGTCGCGAGTAACGAGTCGCTAGTCGCGAGTGGACCGGAGACGGCAAGGACCAAGCCTTTACTCGTGACTCGTGACTCGCGACTGAATCAAAATGGCGAAATACGAATTCCAGGTCAGCGTGCGCCCGCAGTATCTGCCCGAGCATTCGGATCCGGACGAGGACAAGTACGTCTTCGCCTACACGGTGACGGTGCGCAATATCGGCGAGGTCACGGCGAAGCTCCTCTCACGTCACTGGATCATCACCGATGCCGATGGGCACATTGAAGAAGTGCGAGGCGAGGGCGTGGTCGGCGAGCAACCCGTGCTGCGGCCGGGAGAAGCGTTCGAGTACACCAGCGGCTGCCCGCTGGAGACGCCGGTCGGCACGATGCGCGGCACGTACTTCTGCGTCGCCGAAGACGGCACCCGCTTTGATGCGGAAATTCCGGAGTTCGTGCTGTCGATGCCGCGCACCCTGCATTGACTACGGCCCCGGACCGTCCGATGGCGGTTTCCTGCGGCCGTGAAACATCGTCCACCAGACGATGAAAACCAGTAGTCCCAGCGCCAGCAGCGCTTCGAGAATGATCAGCCACATGGCAGTCGGGAGTCGGGAGTCGGGAGTCGGGAGTCAATACTGCCCTGTCGGCCGTCGGCGGTCGACAGTCGGCGGACATTCTAGGCATGCGGCGATCGTGGCGCTGACGTTGCTGCTGGCGGCGTGCGTAACGCCGCCGAAGCCGGCTCCTCCTCCGCCACCGTCAATCAAGACAGTGACACAGGCGCGCTATGTGCCGGTTGCGTTCGATGTGCTGCCGCCGCTCGCCGACGCTGATCTGATTGCCGCCTGGCCCGCGTTGCTGGCGTCCTGTCGTGTGTTCGATCGAGGAACGCGCCGCGCGGCCTGGGCGCCGCTATGCGGCGCCGCGGCGCAGGTCAGCGCCAACGATGCACGCAACATGCGCGCGGCACTCGCTCAGCACCTGCAAGTCTGGCGCGTGCTCGCCATTACGCGCGAAGACCTCGGCGCCGATGCAAAGGTCGAACCACGCGTCATCGCCGAGAGCGACCGCGGCCGCACCACCGGCTATTACGAGCCGCAACTCGCCGGCAGTCGCAGCCGGGGCGGACCGTTCATCCATGCGCTCTATCGGGTCCCCGACGATCTGCTGACCGTTGAACTGGGCTCGATGTATCCAGAACTCGCCGGCAAACGCGTGCGCGGGCGGCTCGATGGCAAGCGCGTCGTTCCCTATTGGTCACGCGCCGAAATCGACGGTCGCGCGCGGCTTCAGGGTGCTGAATTGCTATGGGTCGATGATGTGATTGACGCATTCTTCCTGCAGGTGCAGGGCTCCGGGCGAGTGCGCCTGCCCGATGGAAGTGCGGTTCGCGTCGGCTACGCCGACGCCAACGGCCATCCCTATCAGTCGATCGGGCGCATCCTCGTCGAACGCGGCGAATTGAAACTCGAGGACGCCTCGCTGCAGGGCATCCGCGCCTGGGCGCTCGCCAATCCCCAGCGTGTCACGGAGCTGCTGAATCAGAATCCGAGCTTCGTCTTTTTCCGCGAACTGCCGCTTGGCGATCCGAACGCGGGGCCGGTCGGCGCGATGAACATCGCGCTGACGCCTGGCTACTCGCTCGCGGTCGATCCGAACTTCATTCCGATCGGCAGCCCGGTCGTGGTGAACACCGTGCATCCAACGAGCGGGGCGCCGCTCGCGCGGCTGATGCTGGCGCAGGACGTCGGCGGCGCGATCCGTGGACCGCTGCGCTTCGACTTCTTCTGGGGATTCGGACGCGACGCCGGCGAACATGCCGGACGTCAGCGTCACGACGTGCAGGCGTGGATTCTGACGCCTATTGGCATGCGGCCCGAAGAACTGGTTGCGCGCTGAGCGTCGGCGTCACTTCTCTACTTCTTCTCGGTGGCGGCGCGCGCCAACCCGGCTTCGATGCGCTCGAGCGGCACTGCGCCCGGCAGACGGCGGCCGTCGGTAAAGAAGATAGTCGGCGTCCCGGTCACTTCGAGCTTCTGGCCGAGCGCGAGGTTCTGCTGCAATGGATGCTTGCAGTCCGCCGCCGCTGCAGCGGGCACCTTGCCGTCGAGCATCAGGTCGTTCCATGTCGCTGCTCGATCTTTTGCGCACCAGACACTGCGGGCACGCTCGAACGAATCGGCGGGCGAACTTGGATCCCGTGACAGGATCGGATAGAGGAACGTGTAGATCGTCACGTTCTTCATGCCCGCCAGGTCTCTTTCGAACTTCTTGCAGTACGGGCAGTTAGGATCGGCAAACACGGCCAACTGGCGCGAGCCGTCGCCGCGCACGACCTTCACGGCCTGGTCAAACGGCAGCGTCTTGTAGTCGACCGTCATCAGTTCGTCGCGTCGCGCCTGGGTCAGGTCCTCCTTCGTTTTCGAGTCGACGACGCGACCAACGAACAGATATGAGACCTCCTTGTCGACGTAGGCAATCTCGGTGCCGATCACAACTTCGTACAGCCCGAACGGCATCAGCTTGACCGACGTCGGTTTGGCGCCGAAGCGCTGCTCGACGCGAGTGCGGATGGTGTCCTCCGCGGACGCGGCCTTCGCGGCCGCGGCCTTCTCCGCCGGCTTGGCTGGCGTCGTCTGCGCTGCGGCTCCTGCCGCCGCGACTGCGATGATCAGTGCAAGAAGAACTCGGTACATGGAACTCCTTTCAAATCGACCCCGATTCTATCGGGCCAGGCGCCCCGACCAGGCGTGCCCCGCCGCCAATCGTCGTCTACTTCAAAGGGCTTAGCGCGTCGCCGCGTGCCGGATCAACGCGTTCTTCAGCGGCGCGAGCCGGTCGACCAGCGACAGCCCCGCGTTTCGAAATCTGCGCACCAGCGCATCGTCGGCCCCGAACAGCCGCGCCAGACCGTCCGTCGTGAGCCGCATGAGGTCGATCGCCTCGGCACGTGCCCGCGCATAGCGCCGCAGCAGAACCAGGTCGCCGGGATCGCGGAATTCTTCCCGCGCCGCCAGCACGCGCAGCAACTCCGACACGTCCTGCAGACCAAGGTTCAATCCCTGGCCGGCCAGCGGATGAACGACGTGCGCCGCGTCACCCACCAGCGCGATGCGATCTTCGACCAGCCGGTCGACGCGGATGACTCGCAACGGAAAGCCATGCACGCCACCTCGCAGCGCGAGATTGCCCACGACCGACTGCGTGCGTGCGGTGACGCGCTGCGCGAACGCCGCGGCATCGAGCGTCTGCAACTCCGCGGCGAGCGCCTCCGGCGCAGACCAGACCAGCGAGACGAAATCACCCGGCAGCGGCAGTAACGCAACCACGCCTTGATCGCAGAACCACTGGAACGCCACACCCTGGTGCGGCTCGGCGCAGGAAAAGTTGGCCACCAGCGCGGTCTGCCGGTATGCCGTCTCATCGGCGCTGATGCCGGCGGCCGCACGCACCGCGGAGCTCGCGCCATCGGCACCGACGAGCAGACGCGCCGAGATCGGACTGCCGTCATCGAGCTCGATCTGCGCGCGATCGGCATCGCGCTGCAAACCCGCAAACGATGCGCGCATGCGCGTGATGCCCGGCGTGTAGCCGCATGCAGACGCAAGCACGCGCGCCACTTCGCCCTCTTCCACGATCGACGCCAGGCGCTCGAGTGAAGCCTGATATGCGTCGAAAGTCAGTTCGTTGCCGGCATCGCCAAAGACGCGCATGCGGGCCACCGACTGCACCCGCGCGACGTTCATCTGTGGCCACACCTTCAGCCGGTCAAGCAGGTTGACGACCGATGGCGCCAAGGCGTAGATGCGAGCATCGAATGGTGCGGCATCGCTTGCCACGAACGCACGCGCATCCGGACCGATCAGTCCCACCTTGAGCCCGAGCTGCGCCGCGCCAAGCGCGGCAGTCATTCCGGCAACGCCGGCACCGACAACGGCGAGATCGAACGCAGGCTGTGCTGCTGACGGCGGGCTCATGATCCGGCGATTATCGCGAATCGCGCGGCCAATCGTGCGGACAGCAGGTTATTTCTTCGCCGGCTCCGGGCTCTTCGGCAACACGTCGGCCGCGACGTCGAAGTGAAAAACCATCTGATGGTGGTCGCCCGGATGAATCGTGGTCGCGCGACTGAACGCCTGGCCGCCGTAAGACGCCTCGACGTCATATCGACCGACCGGCAGTTCGACCAATAGCCATGGGCCCGCCATCGTGTGCTCGAACACGGGCGTCTTCTTCGCGTCATTGATTCGAACCCGGACGTCGGCCAGGTAGGCCCCTGACACTTTGGCAGCCGTGATCACCCACAGGCTGTACTTGTCGCGCTGCGCGTCGAGGGCCGCGATCTCACTTTCGCCGATACCGCCCGACACAAACGGGCCGCCGAGCGCAGTCTGGCCCGCGGTCACCGCCATCGCCGTCGACGCGACCAGCGCGAGAGCTGCGATCCCCAATACGGCGGATGCGCGCGCGATGGTGATGCATGAGCTTTTCATTGATGCTCCTGTTCCTGCCTCTGGTTCGGCTGCATTTTCGACCGATACCGCCGCGTATGCATGTTCGACGGTTCGGCGGGCTGGCACAGGTCAAAGAACGGGTCACGCGCAATTGCGGTATCGCGCGCATCGAGCACACTGATCGTTCGCAACCTTTGGTCAGCGGCGCGATCTAGATTGACCTGTCTGTATTGATTCCCCATTCCGTTGTCGGAGGAGACCGTCATGGCACAGAGACCACAAACCGTCACACCGGCGACCCGCAAGCCCGCGGCGAAGCGTCCGGCCAGACGCATTCATCGCGAGATCAAGCAGGACGCAGCGGCAGACGCTGCGCCTGCGGCTGACCGCGCAGCGCATATCACGCCACAGAAACGTGAACAGATGATCGCGGATGCTGCGTACTTGCGCGCGCAGATGCGCGGCTTCGAGCCCGGCCACGAAATGCAGGACTGGCTCGAGGCCGAAGCCGAGATCGATCGGCTGATTGCGAACTAACC
>Ga0209682_10000179_pt1 | contig 21455 bp, 19 predicted proteins | sample DOMMetBare2Fresh_2_FD_187471 | JGI IMG/M metagenome (GOLD analysis project Ga0209682, IMG submission 187471) | Wetland sediment microbial communities from St. Louis River estuary, USA, under dissolved organic matter induced mercury methylation -... | ecosystem: Environmental > Aquatic >... | reverse complement strand
GCCTCGCGGTGGCTGCGGCGCTACGCGCAGCAGGTCACCAACGCCTCCAACGGCGCGATCCTGAAGCCGGTCGGCGAGTAGGGGCGCGCGGCGGGGCGGCCGCCGGCGGCGCCCGGCCGGGCCCCGGGTGGAGCGAGGTCGAGATCGCCTGGCACTCGGGGTCGGACCCAGGGGTCAAGACGGCAACTGGCCCGCCGCCTCCGGGAGCTCCCCGGCCCCACTCCCGGGGCGGGCGCCACCGGCACCGGTGCGCCCACCGCCGGGAAGCCCACCATGCACCACCACCTGCCGAGGACCTCCGCCGCGCTGGCCGCGCTGCTCGTCGCCGCCGCCGCCGCCGCCACCACGCCGCGCCTGGAGGACCGCCTGGCCCGCGCCCACCAGAGCGCCCACCAGGGCCGCTTCGACGAGGCCCAGGCCGGCTTCCGGGAGATCCTGGCCGAGCGGCCCGACGAGCTCGAGGCGCTCACCGGCCTCGGCTACGCGCTGGCCTGGGCCGGGCGCCACGACGAGGCCCGCGCCCAGTTCCGCCGCGCCGAGGCGCTCCGGCCCGGGAACGCCGAGGCCGCCAAGGGGCTCGCCTACGTGGCGCTCTGGCGGGGCGACCTCGGGGAGGCGGCCGGCCGCTTCCAGGCCCTGGCCGCCAGCGCGCCCGGCAGCGCCGAGCCGCTGGTCGGCCTGGGGCAGTCGCTCTCCGCCGGCGGCCACCGCCGCGAGGCGCACGTCGCCTTCGCGCGGGCGGCCGCCCTGGAGCCGGCGCGCCAGGACGCGCTGCTCGGCCTGCGCGACACGGCGCCCCCGGGCCCGTCCGTCCGGGCCACGGCGCTCGGCGGCCTCACCAGCGCCGACGGCCATGACGAGCTCGGGCTGCGCTTCGCCGAGCTGGCCGTCGAGCCGGCCGAGGGCTGGCAGGCCTGGCTCCAGTACGACGACAGCCTGAGCCTCGACAACCTGGCGCTGGCCCGCGGCGACGTCCGCGCCCCGGCCTGGTACCTGGGTGGCCGGCGCGACTGGGGTGAGCGCGTCGCCACCCGGCTCGAGGCCGGCGTCCGCCGCCTGCCGGGCGGCGTGCAGCAGTGGCTGGCGCGCGGCGAGCAGGAGGTGGGGCTCGGCCCGGTGGCCACGCTCAAGCTGGGCGGCTGGATCGGCCCGCGCGACGACGACCGGACCGAGGGGGCGCTCCACGGCGGCGTCTCGCTGGCGCTGGGGCGCCACCTCAAGGTGGAGCCGGTGGTCTTCCAGGCCTGGAGCGGCGTGGCCGGGGAGCGGCAGCTGCGCGGGCTGCTGGCGGCCGAGTGGGCCTTCGACTCGGGCGTCACGGTGGGTGCGGGCGCCTCGACCGGTCGGGCCCGCAGCCCGCTCCCCGCGGCCGACGGGAGTCCCAGCGGCGCCTACGCACGCCTCGGCGTCCCGCTCGGCCGCGGCTGGAGCGGCCAGGCGCTCCTGAGCCGGGAGCGGCCGGTCGGCGCGCCCGACCTGACGCTGCTGGCGCTCGGCCTCTCGACGACCATCGGGGGGCGGCCGTGAGCCGCGCCAGGACGCGCGCGGTGGCGCTCGCCTCCACCGACCTGCCGCTGGCCCGCCTGGAGCGGCCGAGGCCGCAGCTCCGGGCCGCGTCCCCGGCGTCGGTCGTGGCCGACCGGATGCCCACCTCGGCGCTGGCCGCGCCCGCTCCGGCGCCCAGCCCGGCCATGTACCTGACCGTCTTCGCCGGCTGGCTCGTCGCCCTGGCCTGGTTCCACCCGCGGCTGGCCGGCCTGCTCGACCTCGCCACCGGCCCGCTCGGCTGGGCTGCCCTGGCCTTCTTCGTCCTCTTCACCGAGGTGGCCTGGCTCTACGCCGCCTTCAACCTGGGGGTGATCCTCTTCGCGCTGCGCTACCGCCGGCGCCACGCCCCCGCCGAGCTCCTCCGCGCCGCCGCGCCCCACGTCACGGCGCGGCCGCCGGTGGCGGTGCTCTACACCACCTGCAACGACTTCGTGGAGGCGAGCGCCGCCTCCTGCCTGGCGCAGGACTACCCGGCCTTCACCGTCTACCTGCTCGACGACAGCTCGGATCCGGCCTGGCAGGCGCGGGTGGACGCCTTCGCGGCCGCCCACCCGGGCCGCGCCCAGGTGATCCGCCGGGGCGACCGCCGCGGCTTCAAGGCCGGCAACCTGAACCACGCGCTGGCCCGGCTGGAGGAGCCGCTCTTCGCCCTGGCCGACGCCGACGAGCTGTTGCCGACCGACTTCCTCTCCCGGCTGGTGCCCCGCATGCTGGCCGACCCGGCCTGCGGCTTCGTGCAGGCCGGCCACCGGGCCAACCCGGCTGCGCGGAGCCGGTTCGCCCGCCTGCTCGGCCCGGGCATCGACACCCACTGGCGGTGGTACCAGCCGCTGCGCAACCGCTACGGCTTCGTCATGCTGCTCGGCCACGGCGCGGTGCTGCGGCGCGAGGCCTGGGCGGCGGTGGGCGGCTTCCCGGAGCTGGTGAGCGAGGACCTGGCCTACGCGCTCCGGCTGCGGGAGCAGGGCTGGCGCGGCCGCTTCGCCGAGGACGTCATCTGCCACGAGGACTTCCCGGACGACATGCGGGCCTTCCGGGTGCGCCACATGAAGTGGACCCGCGGCACCTGCGAGTTCCTCTGGAAGGAGATGCGCCGCCTGGTCCTCTCGCCGCGCATCCCGCTGGTGGAGAAGCTGGACGTGCTCTTCCCGACCCTCAACCTGCCCCTCTCGCTCGCCTTCTTCCTCTTCATCCTCGACGCCAACGTGCTCCTGCCGGCGCTCTTCGGCCGGAGCCAGCCGCTCACCCTGGCGCTGGGCGGGCTGGAGCTGGCCCTGCCCACCGTGGCGCTCGACCCGGCCTTCGGCGCGGTCATGACCGCCGACTTCTTCGCCATCACGGTGCTCACGCTCCTGGCGCCGGTGCTCTGCTTCGTGGTGGATGGCTGGCGCGAGCCGGGCCGGCTGCTCCGGTTCCTGGCCGGCAGCACCGCCACCTACGGCACGCTCGGGCCGCTCTCCTCGGTGGGGGTGCTGCTCTACGCCGCCACCGGCAAGGCCGTCTTCCACGTGACCGCCGACCGCGGCGCGGCCGGGGCGCGCCCCGGGCTGCGGGCGCGGCTCACGGACCTGCTGGCCGGCAGCCACCCGGACCGGCTGGCGGTGCAGGCCTTCGAGGTGGCCTGCGGCGTCGGCTTCGGCCTGACCTGCCTGGCCACCGCCCAGGTCTCCTTCCTCGGCCTCTCGCTCGGCTACCTGCTCCTGCCGGCGGCCCACCGGCTCGGCTGGGACGGCCGGCTCATGGGGGCGCTGAGCTGGCTCCCCTTCGCCTTCATCGTCCTGGGGCTGGGGCTGGGCGGGCTGTCGCTGCTCGGGATGCAGCCGGTGCTCTTCGGCTTCGGGTTCCACTTCTAGGCGCAGCGCACCGTGACGCCGTGGCTGTGGAGCTCGTCGGTGGTGGAGGCGGTGCTCACCGCGGCATTGGCGGCCAGCTCGGCGAACATGGCGGCGGTGATGGTCACCGAGTGGGCGTGGGCCGACGTGCCGGTGATGTCGTAGGTCTTGTCCGCGCCGGCCGCCACGTCCGCCGCGGGGACGGTGAGGACGTGGCCGTGGTTGGCTCCGATGGAGGCGGCGGTGCCATCGGTCAGGCAGTTGCCGCCGGTGGTGGAGTCGCTGGAGGAGCCGCAGGCGGCGGCCCCCACGGCGAGGGCGGCGAGCTGCAGCACTTCACGTCGGGTGAACGCCATGGTCGATCTCCTGGTCCCTGGGGGTCTGGAGGCCAGGGAGCAACCCTGGTGACACCTGTGCCCGCCCCGGCGCGCCGGCACGGCCCTTCAGGCACGCCGGCCGGCCCACCCGGGCTGCGCCCGCCCGGCCGGACCGCGCCGCAGCGCAAACGACCCATTTGGGCCAGGGAGGGCGGAGGTCCAACGATCCGGCGACGTGTGGCGGGTGCGAGGGCCGTCTAGACTCGCCGGACTCCGGGAGGGGCCGTCTGGCGCGTCGCGCCCGGGCCGTCCCAGCACTGCCCGGGCAGGAGCGTATCGATGGCGTCGGATCGTCTTCACCCTGGCCGCACCGCGCGGCGGGCCGGGCTGGTGGCCGGGCTCCTGTCCGCCTCGCTGGCGCAGGCGCAGTTCCCCGTCAGCGAGAGCTTCAACAACGGCACCGCGCCGGGCTGGACCCTGCTCGGCGGCGCCGTGCTCACGAGCGGCGGCATCGACCCGGCCGGCGCCGGCTGGCTCCGGCTCAACGGGGCGGCCGCCAACCAGGTCGGCGGCGCGGTCCTGGGCACCGCCTTCCCGTCCACTGACGGCATCGTCGTCACCTTCGACTACGCCGACTGGGGCGGCTCGGGCGGCGACGGCTTCTCCCTCTTCCTCCTGGACGGCGCCACCGCGACGCCGACCATCGGGGCGAGCGGCGGCTCGCTGGGCTACGCGGGGCGGTACTCCAACGCCACCTGCGCCACCGGCCCGCTCACCGTGGCCAGCCCGGGCGTCACCAACGGCTGGGTCGGCGTCGGCTTCGACGAGTACGGGACCTTCTCCTCCTGCTCGGCCGGCGTGGCCGGGCCGGGCGCCGCCGCACAGTCGGTGGTGATCCGCGGCTCCGGAACCCGGGTAGCGGCCGGCCAGGCCCAGACCGCCTTCCGGTGGCTGAAGGGCGTCACCTTCGCCTCGGTCCTGGCCGGGACCCGGATCGACCAGGTGCCCCGCAACAGCTCCCGCCAGGTCCAGGTCGCCGTGGTCGACCGGAAGGTCACGGTGAAGGCCGAGCTCGGCGGCGTCATCCGCACCCTGGTGGACGCCTTCGATCTGGCCACCGCCACCGGCCAGGCGGCGGCGCCGGCCACCTTCAAGCTGGGCCTCTCCGCGTCGAGCGGTACCTCGACCAACGCCCACGAGATCCGCAACGTCCTCATCCAGCTCCCGGCCCGGCTGGCGGTCACCCAGACCGCCTCACCGGCGGCGCCGGCCGGTGGCGGCACGGTGACCTACACGCTCACCGTGGCCAACGACACCACCAACGCGGTGGCGGGGGCCTCGCTCGCCGAGGCCTTCCCGGCCGGCCTGACCGGCGTGAGCTGGACCGCCGCCACCGCCGGCGGCGCCACGGTCGGTCGCGCCAGCGGCACCGGCAGCCTGGCCGAGACCCTCACCCTGCCCAAGGGGGCCACGGTGACCTACACCGTGACCGCCACCGTGCCGGCCGCCGCGATCGGGCAGACCCTCACCTCCACCGCCACGGTCACGCCGCCGGCCGGCGTCTACAACCTGCTGGGCGGCACCGCCACCACCTCGTTCACGGTCGGCAAGATGGCCACCGCCACCGCGCTCGCCGCCAACCCCTCGCCGGCCCCGAGCGGCGCCAACGTCACCCTGACCGCCACCGTGACCCCTGTGGCCCCGGCCAGCGGCACCCCGGGCGGCACGGTCACCTTCCTCGACGGCACCACCACCCTCGGCAGCGCGACCCTCGACGCCTCCGGCAAGGCCAGCTTCACCACCTCCGCGCTGGCGGTTCGGACCCACTCGCTCACCGCGGCCTACGGCGGCGCGGCGACCTGGCTCGCCTCCACCTCGCCGGCCGTCGCGCTCGACGTGGGCCAGGCGGCCACCGTCACCACCCTGACCGCCTCGGCGGCGACGAGCACCTACGGGACCTCCGTCACCTTCACCGCCGTGGTGGCGGTGGTGGCGCCCGGCAGCGGGACCGCCTCTGGCACCGTGACCTTCTACGACGGGACCTCCAGCCTCGGCACCGGCACGCTCAACGGCGCGGGCCGGGCCACCCTGGCCACCTCCGCGGTCGAGGCCGGGAGCCGCTCCATCACCGCGGTCTACGGCGGCGCCTCGCTCCTGGCCGGATCCTCCTCGGCGGCGCTCCCGCTCACCGTGGCCAAGGCCACCTCCAGCATCGCGATCCTGGCCATCCCGAACTCGCCGGTGAGCGGCCAGGCGGTGGCGCTCCGGGCCAACGTCTTGTCCGCGGGCGCGACGGCGACCGGCACCGTCACCTTCAAGGAGGGGACGACGGTGCTCGGCAGCGCCGAGCTCAACCTGGGCGAGGCGGTCCTCCTCGGGGTGCGCCTCCCGGCCGGGAGCCACCTCATCACCGCAGAGTACGGGGGCGACGCGAACCACGCGGGCGCCACCTCGCTCGAGCTCACGCTGCGGGTCGACCCGGCGGCCACCACCACCGCGCTCACCGCCACGCCGGCCGCGGCCGTCTCCGGCGAGCCGGTGGCCCTCCGCGCCACCGTGGCGGTGGCCGCGCCCGGGACCGGGACGCCCACCGGCCAGATCACCTTCACCGAGGGTGCGACGGTGCTCGGCACGGCGGCGCTCGACGCCTCCGGGACGGCCACCCTGACCACCGCCGCGCTGGCGGTCGGGCCCCACGACCTGGTGGCGAGCTTCCCGGCCGGCGCGGGGCTCTCCGCCAGCCAGTCCACGGCGGCGCGGGTGGTGGTGGGGCGCGCCGCCACGGCGGTGGCCGTCACCGCCACGCCCAGCCCGGCCCAGTCCACCGACCGGGTGCTCCTGTCGGCGACCGCCACGACGGTGGCCCCGGGGGCAGGCATCCCCCAGGGCACCGTGACCTTCAAGGACGGCGCCGCCGAGCTCGGCACCGCCGCGCTCGACGCCACCGGCCAGGCCACGCTGCAGGTGGGGCCGCTCGCCCAGGGCGACCACGCCATCACCGCCGGCTACGGGGGCGACGCCAGCCACGCCGCCGCCAGCGGCGCGGTCACCCTGACGGTGACCGAGCCGGCCGTCACCCGGGTGGCGCTCTCCTCCTCGCGCAACCCCTCGCGCCGCGGCCGCCCGGTCACCTTCCTGGCGGTGGTGAGCGGCCCGGGGTCGGCCGAGGCCGGCACGGTGACCTTCAAGGACGGGGCGGCCGTGCTCGGCACCGCCACGCTCTCCGGAGGCCAGGCCACCTTCACCACCCGCGAGCTCGCCAGGGGGACGCACCCGGTCACCGCCGAGTACACGCCGGCCGGCGGCGCGGCCGCGACCGGGACCCTGGCCGACGGCCAGGTGGTGGAGAACTCGCCGCCGGTGGCGCTGGCCGGCACGGCGCTCTCGCTGGGCGGGCCGTCGGCCACCGGGGTGGCCCAGGAGGCGGTCATCGACGCCCGGGGCGGCGCGCTCGACACCGCGGTCGGGACGGTGGAGCTCTGGGCCCGCGCCGGCTGGACCGCGGCCGCGGAGGTCGGCCCTGCGCCGACCCTGGCCAGCCTGGGGGACGGGAGCACCGACCGCTGGCGGCTCGGCCTGGCGCCGGATCGCTCCCACGCGGTGGTGGCGCTGGGCGCCGCCGGCGCGGAGCTGGCCGCCGACCTCACCGACGGCCGCTGGCACCACCTGGCCCTGGTGGAGGACGGCGCCCGGGCGACGCTCTTCCTGGACGGCGCCGTGGTCGGCGAGGTGCCCGCGCCCTTCGGCGACGCCGTCGCGACGTCGCTGGCGCTCGGCCGGGGCTTCGTGGGCGCGCTCGACGAGGTGCGGGTCTGGTCCACCGCCCGCAGCGCGGCGGAGCTCCAGGCCTCGGCGCTGCGCCCGCTCGCCGGGAGCGAGCCTGGCCTGGTCGGCCTGTGGCGGCTCGACGAGGGGAGCGGCCTCGAGCTCTTCGACGGTTCGCCGAGCCACCTCGACGGCGCCATCGCCGCGGCGGGCGGCGCCGCCCCGTTCGCCGCCTCGACCGCCTGGAGCAGCCGCACCACCACCACCGGCGCGCCCATGGACCCGGTCGCGGCCGGCTACGACCTCGACGGCGAGCCGCTCACGCTCACCGTGACCACCCCGCCGGCGCACGGGACGGCCAGCGCCGCCGGCGGCCAGCTCGGCTACCGGAGCGAGGCCGGCCACGTCGGGACCGACGCCATCGGCTTCACGCTGGGTGACGGGACGGCCGAGGCGAGCGCCACCCTGGCGATCGTGGTGGACCGGATCCCGGCCTGCCAGGTGAGCGCCGACTGCGGGCGCAGCGGCGACGTCTGCGTCTCGGGGCTCTGCCGGCCCAAGGCGTCGGTGGGCGTGGAGGCCGGCCCGCTCGGCTGCGCCGGCGGCGGCGGCGGCCTGGCGGCGCTCTGGTCGGCGCTGGGGCTGCTGGCGCTGGGGCGGCGCCGCGCCGGGCGGCGCGAGCGGTAGGCGGGGCCGGGGCCGAATGGCGGCCTGGGCGGCCCGACCCTGCCGCGGCCTGGGCGGCCCGCCTGGCCTACGGCTTCGGTGGCCCGCCTGGGCTCGACTCGTTGGGCGGCGGCGGCGGCTTGCCGGTGGCCGGCGAGACGCCCACCCCGGAGCCCGAGGAGCCAGCGCCGCCCTGGCCGCTCACCGTCGGCTGCGGCCAGGGGTTGCACCGCGGATCGCTGGAGACCACCCCCGGCGGGCAGCCGGGGTCGAGCGCCACCTTCGGCTTCTCGCACCAGCCGGAGGCCGGGTTGCAGACGTAGCCGTCGGTGCAGACCGCCCAGCAGCCTCCGGACGAGCGGGAGGCGCCGGCGGCGCCGAGCGCCACCGCCGAGTTGATGGCGGCCGCGCCCACCGTGTAGGGCGCGGAGGAGGCGCACCCGGCCAGGCCGGCCAGCGCGGTGAGGAGGGCGAGGCGGGTGGTCCGGGCGGCGCACGGCATGGCGGTCTCCTTCGGCTCGAGGGGACCCGCTAGGCGCGGGCGAAGCGCGCGGCGACGCCGGCCCCCTCGGCGCGGGCCCGGCCGTTGGCGGCCAGGTGCTCGCAGAGGTGGAGCACCGCCTCGACCTCGTCGGGCGCGCCGGCCGCGGCGGCCAGGGCGGCCGCGTCGCGCGGCTCGGCGCCGAGCGCCTTCACCACCCTGGCCTGCAGCGCCAGGAGCGCCGCCGCCGCCTTCTTGCCGGCCTCCACGCCGGGCTGGTGGTAGGCGTTCACGCCCACCAGGGAGGCGTAGAGCCCGACCGCCCGCTCGAAGAGCGCCAGGAGCGCCCCCAGCGTGCGGGCGTCGAGCCTGGCCACCGTGATGGTGATCGACTCGCGGGCGTTGCCGGAGAGGGCGTCGCGGGTGCCGAGGAGGAGCCCGTGGAGGTAGTCGCCGGCGGTGACGCCCGGCTCCACCTCGAGCGGCGCGCCGCCGTCGGCCAGCACCCGCACGAAGGTCACGAAGAAGTCGTGCACCCCGTCGCGGAGCTGCTGCACGTAGGCGTGCTGGTCGGTGGAGCCCTTGTTGCCGTAGACGGCGATCCCCTGGTCCACCCGGTGGCCCTGCAGGTCGAGCCGCTTGCCGAGCGACTCCATGACGAGCTGCTGCAGGTAGCGCGAGAAGAGGAGCAGCCGGTCCTTGTACGGCAGCACCACCATGGCCTTGTCGCCCACCCCGCCGGTGGCGTGGTACCAGCAGAGCGCCAGCAGCGCGGCCGGGTTGGCGAGCGGCTGGCGGAGGCGGGTGGCCTCGTCCATGGCGGCGGCGCCGGCCAGCAAGCCGTCGATGTCCAGCCCCTGGAGCGCCGCCGGCAGCAGCCCCACCGCCGAGAGCTCGCTGGTGCGCCCCCCGACCCAGTCCCACATCGGGAAGCGGGCCAGCCAGCCGGCCGAGACGGCGGCCCTGTCGAGCGCCGAGCCGGCCTGGGTGATGGCCACGGCGTGCCTGGCGAAGTCGAGGCCGGCGGCGCGCCAGGCCGCCTCGGCAGCCAGCATGCCGTTCCGGGTCTCCGGCGTGCCGCCGCTCTTGGAGGTGACCACCACCAGCGTCTCGGCGAGCGAGGCCCCGAGCCGCGCGAAGGTGCGGGCGAAGCCGTCCGGGTCGGTGTTGTCGAGGAACTCGGGCGCCAGCCGGTCCTGGCCCGGCTGGCCGAGCGCGTCGGCCACCAGCATGGGGCCGAGCGAGGAGCCGCCGATGCCGATGCAGAGGAGGCGGCGGAAGGCGCCGCCGCCCGGCGGGCGCACCCGGCCGGCGTGGACGTCGGCGGCGAAGGCCTTGACCGCCAGCACCGTCCCCACGATCTCGTCGCGCAGCGCCGGGGTCGGCGCCAGCGCCGGGGCGCGCAGCCAGTAGTGGCCGACCATCCGCCCCTCGTCCGGGTTGGCCTGCGCGCCGCCCTCCAGCGCGGCCATGGCCTCGAAGGCCTGGGCCATCGGGCCGGAGAGGCGCTTCACCACGCCGTCGTCGAAGCCCATGCGGCTCGGGTCGATGGTGATGCCGACGGCCGGCACCTCGCAGCGGAGGGTGCGGTAGCGGTCCCAGCGTTCGCGTGCGTTCATGGCCGGGAGTCTACCCGGTCCCAGGCCACCGCGAAGAACCCGTCGGTGCCGTGCCGGTGTGGCAAGAGGCGCAGCGCGCCGTCGGCGCCGAGCGTCTCCGGGGGGACGGACGGCGCCACCCGGCGCCAGCCAAGGTGGGCCGCCTCGAAGGCGGCCGCCACCGCCTCGTCCTCCTCCCGCCGGAAGGTGCAGGTGGCGTAGAGGAGCCGGCCGCCGGGGCGGACGCAGGCCGCCGCCTCGGCGAGCAGCCGCCCCTGGAGCGCGGGGAGCGGGGCGAACGCGGCCGGGTCGAGCCGCCAGCGCAGGTCCGGCCCGCGCCGGAGCGGGCCGAGCTCCGAGCAGGGGGCGTCGACCAGCGCGCGATCGACGGTGAGCCCCGCCGGCGGCGCCGCGCCGTGGCGCACCACGAGGCCGGCCGCGCCGGCCCGGGCCGCCCGCGCCTCCAGGCGATCGAGCCGACCGCCGTCCAGGTCGCAGCAGTGGACCCGCCCGGTCGCGCCCACCGCGGCGGCCAGCGCCAGCGCCTTGCCCCCGGCGCCGGCGCAGCGGTCCAGCACCACCTCGCCAGGCCGCGCCCCGAGCGCCGCCGCCAGCAGCTGGCTCCCCTCGTCCTGCACCTCCAGCCAGCCGTCGCGCCAGGCCGGCAGCCCGAGCAGGTTGAGCCTCGGCCCCGCCACCTCGAGGCAGGTCTCCGCCAGCCGCCCGGGCCGGGTGGCCACGCCCTCGGCCAGGAGCCGCGCCGCGAGCGCCGGGCGCGTGGCCTTGAGCTCGTTCACCCTGAGGAAGATCGGCCCGGGGCGGCAGAGCGCCGCGGCCAGCGCCTCCGCCTCCGGGCCGGCGGCGGCGACGAGCTCGCCGGCCAGCCAGTCGGGCAGCGACCAGCGGTCGGCCAGGCCGTCCGGCGGCGGGCGCGGCGGCGGCAGCGCGCCCGGCGGCAGGCCGGCCAGCGCGGCGGCGTCCTCCCGGCCGCAGAGCTCGCGCAGGAGGAGCGCCAGGAGGAGGCGCGGCGTCCCTTCCGCCTCGCCGAGGTGCCAGCGCAGGCGGCGGCGCCACAGCCCGACGCCGAAGAGCGCCTCGGCGGCGGCGGCCCGGCCGGCGGCGTCCGGCCGGAGCGCGCGGAGCAGCCGGTCGAGCACGCGCTCGGCCGGCGCGCCGGCCAGGACCTCCGCCAGCGGCGCGTCGAGCGCCGGGTGGAGGGCCGGCAAGGCGCGCCAGTCGAGGGCCTGGAGGCGGGGGTGGGGCACGGGGTGGTCATGGTACGCGAGCCGCAGGGCCGGCGAGGGCAGGCCGAACCCCGGGTAGGCGTGAACCCGCGCGGCGGCCCGGAGAGCGGCAGGATTCCGGGGAGTTGCGGCCGACCGACGTGGCATGAGCCTCGCTACCCAGGTCGCCGGGATGACCAGCTTCCACGCCGCCACCGTCGCCGCGGCCGACTCGGTCGGCGGCCTCGATCGCCACGACGTGGTGCGGAAGCTCCAGGAGACCTTCAGCTCGCCCAGCTACCGGCCCCCCATGCTGCCGCAGGTGGCCATGGAGGTCATGGCGCTCTCGCAGAAGCCGGGCGCCACCTTCGAGGAGCTGGTGGCGCTCCTGCAGAAGGACGCGGTGCTGGCGGCGCGCGTCCTCTCGGTCGCGCAGTCGGCCAGCTTCGTCGGGCGCTCGCCCGTCCAGACGCTCCAGCAGGCCTCGGTGCGGCTGGGGCTGCGGGCCATGCGCGACCTGGTGCTGGAGGCGGCCCTCAACATGAAGATCTTCCGGGTGCCGGGCTACGACGCCGCCATGGAGCGGCTGGCCCGCCACTCGGCGGCGGTGGCCCACGTGGTGCGCGCCGTCTGCCGGCGCACCCGCATCGAGGCCGAGTTCGCCTTCCTGTGCGGCCTGCTCCACGACGTCGGCTTCCCGGCCTCGCTGCTGGCGCTCAGCGCCGATCCGGAGTGGCGGAGCGCCAGCTTCGAGGAGCTGGCGCCGGTGCTCGACGAGGTCCACGAGGAGGCCTCCGGCGTCCTGGCCCGGCTCTGGAAGCTGCCGGAGAACATCCAGCGCATCGTGGCCACCCACCACGAGCTGGCGCCGGGCGGCAAGGTCGAGCCGGTCAACGCCGCGCTCATCGTGGCCGAGCACCTGGTCTGGGAGGCGGGCGCGGGCCACTCTCCGCCGCCCCCCGACGCCGACCCCTTCGCCCGCGGGCTCAAGGAGCCGCAGCTCGACGCGGTCGACGTCAACTGGACCGGCGTCGTCGAGGAGGCCTGCAGGCTCCTCGGCATGGACGAGCTCATCCTCGGCGCGGCCCGCGTCGAGGCCTTCCAGATCGTGAGGGGGCTCGGCGGCAAGGCGGCTGCCCCGACCGCCCCGCCGCGGCCGTCCCGCCTCCGCTGAAAGCGCCCAGCACCCGGCCGGTCAGCGCGCCGGGGCGGGTGGCGCCTGCGGCGGCTCCGCGGCGGCCGGCTCCGGCGCGCCGCCCGCCTCGCCGACCCGCGCGGCGCAGGCGGCGTCGGCGGCGCCCCGCACCGCGGCCCGGCGAGCCAGCTCCAGCGGATCGGTGAAGAGGACCGCCCCCTCGAAGCGCCGGTCGGCCGCGCCGGGGGCGCTGGCGCGCAGGTAGGTGGCGACCACCCGGCCCGGGAACTCGGCGGCCAGCGCGGCGAAGCGGGCCGGCGCGCGGCCGGCGCCCTCGCCGAGCAGGATGGCCGCCTGCGGGAAGCTGGAGAGGAGCTCGCGCAGGGCCGACTCCAGGCCGCCGGGCCCGGGCTGCGGCCGCACCGCCAGCGGCGGGAAGCCCTCGCGGGCCAGCGCCGCCCGCAGCGCCGCCACCTCGCCGGCCGGGCGGCCGGTCACCAGCACCGCCGCGGCGGCGGGCCGGGTGCCGGTGAGCAGGCAGCGGAGCAGCACGCCGAGCGCCGCCGGCGGCGCCTCCGCCTCGCCGGGCGCGCGCGCCGGGCGCAGGAGCCCGGGCCAGCCCTCCAGGTCGAGCACGACGAGGAAGGGGGCCGCGTCGTCCACCACCAGCACCTCGCCGGTGGCGGCGGCCTTGCCCGCGGCGGCGCGCGCCACCATCGGACCCACCGGGAAGGGCCGGTCGGCCGGGGCGGCGAAGGTGGCCTCGAAGCGGCCGTCGGGCGCGGCCGCCGCGCGGCGGACCTGGCCGGCCAGCGACACCTCGACGACCAGGCCCCGCCCGCCCTGGCCCACCACCGTGACGAGCGAGGGGCGGCCCAGGGCCGGGTAGAGGAGGAGCCGGTCGTCGGCGCGGGCGGGCGTGGCGAGCAGGGCCAGCGCCGCCAGGGTGGGGACCAGGCGCATGGCCGGATGGTACCACCGGGGCCGCCGGGGCCACCGCGCCCAGGCGCCCGCCGGAGGCGGCCCGGCTCCATCCGCTCGCCTCGGCGCGCTGGCTGCGGTACACCGCACCCCGTGAAGCCCTGGGAGACGATCGAGAAGGCGCTCGCCCCGGACGGCACCGAGATGGTGCTGGCCCGGCGCGACGACGAGTGGGTGGTGCGGTACGGCGGCAAGGTGCTCATGTCGAGCCGGCAGCACGGCTCGGAGGACGCCCTGGCCGACCTGGCGCTCAAGAAGGCGGCCAACCGGCGGACGGTGCTGGTGGGCGGGCTCGGGCTCGGCTTCACGGTGCGGGCGGCGCTCGACCGGATCCCGGTGGACGCCAAGGTGGTGGTGGCCGAGCTCACGCCGGCCCTGCTCGACTGGAACCGGCGCCTGGTGGGCAAGCTGGCCGGCCGGCCGCTCGACGACCCGCGCACCCACGTCCACATCGGCGACTGCGTGCAGCGCATCCTGGAGGCCCGCTCGGCCTACGACGCCATCCTGCTCGACATCGACAACGGGCCGGGCTCGATGGTCCACGAGTCGAACCACCGGCTCTACGGCCGCCGGGGCATCGCGGCCTGCCGCGACGCCCTGCGCCAGGGCGGCGTGCTGGCGGTCTGGAGCGCCCACCACGACATCCCGTACCTGGAGCGGCTCCGGCGGGCCGGCCTCGACGCCGAGTCGCGCATCGTGCCGGCGCGCGGGGACGCGGGCGGGCTGAAGCACGTCCTCTTCCTGGCGGTGAAGGCGGGGCCCGGGCGGTCTGCCCGCGCGGCCGCCGGCGCGAGGGCCGCCGGCGCGAAGGGCGGCGGACCGAAGGGCAAGGGTCCGAAGGGTGGCGGCTCGACGGGCGGCGCCCGGAAGGGCGGCGCCGGCGTGGGGAAGCCGCGCAGCCCAGGTGTGCGTCGATCGACCGCGCCGGCCGGCGGCCGAAGGACTGGCGGCCGCCCCCACCGGTGATAGACCTCGGGTGATCGGCGCCTGTCGGGACGCGGCGCGGGGCCCGGGCGGAGTTGGTGCGCGCGGGTCCGGAGGCGACACCATGACCAGGCAGGTTCTCGGCGGGATGGTCCTCTCGGCGCTGCTGGCGGCCTGCGGCGGCGGCAGCAGCGACGACGACGGCGGCTCGTCGGGTCCGCCCGCGCCCAGCGCGCTCCAGGTGGCGGTCGCCATCACCCGCCAGGCGAGCGACATCGACGGCACCTCCAGCGTCGAGTGGTACGTCTCGATCGCGAAGTACGGCGTGGGGGTCAACAGCGCCATCGTCAACATCAATGGGAAGCGCGTCCCGCGGGTGGAGGGCTTCGCGGACGGCTACTACGACCTGACCGCCAGCGCCCTGCCGGGCGGCGAGGTCACCGGCGAGGCCACCTATGTACCGGGGCAGGACTTCACGGTCACGGTCTCCACGGGCGGCGTCACCTACACCGACACGCTCACCGCGCCCGGCGGGATCTCGCTCGATCCCGGCGGCGCCAGCGCCTCCTGGACCGCCCCCTCCACCTACGCCACGGTGGACGTGCGCCACCGCTTCGGCGCCGACACCTGGGGGGTCCCGGCGGCCCGGCCCGGCCCGCTCACCAGCCCGGTGACCGTGCCCGCCTCGGCCTACCCGTCAGCCGGCGACTACGTCCTCAACACCTGGCTGCAGAACCCGCGGCGGCCGGCCGGCGCCTACGCCGGCTACGGCTACTTCGCCTCGCTGCGCGGGCCCGACACCTACTTCTACGTGAACGACTTCAGGGAGCGGCTGGTCACCAGGCCGTAGGGCGCCTCAGGCGCCGGCCAGCGCCAGCAGCTCGTCCAGCGAGCGCAGCACCGCGTCGGGCGCCTCCGGCAGCCGCTCGCGCGGCTGGCCGCTCCGGTTGCACCAGGCCACCCGCAGCCCGGCCACCTTGGCGCCGTGGACGTCCCAGCCGTTGGCCGAGACGAACAGGAGCTCTCCCGGCCAGACCCCCAGCCGGTCGCTCGCCAGCCGGTAGACGGCGGCGTCCGGCTTGTAGACGCCCACCTCCTCGACCGAGAGGGTGAGGTCGAGCAGCCCGTCCAGCCCGGCGTGGCGGGTGGCGGCCGCCAGCATGCGCGGCGTGCCGTTGGAGAGGATGGCGGTCTTGAGGCCGGCGGCGCGCAGCCGGCGCAGCGCCGGGGCGGCGTCCGGGTAGGCCTCCAGCCGCTCGTAGGCGTCGAGGAGGCGGTCCCGCAGGCCGGCCGGCTCGAGGTGGAGGCTCTCCAGCGCGAAGTCGAGCGCGTCGCCGGTCACCCTCCAGAAGTCGGCGTGGCGCCGCATGCCGACCCGCAGCCAGCTGTACTCGAGCTGCTTCCGCCGCCACAGGTCGGTGAGCGGCTGGAAGGCCTCCCCCAGGTCACCGCGAAGCCCCGCGGTGGCCGCGGTGAAGTCGAGGAGCGTCCCGTAGGCGTCGAAGACCGCTGCCCGCGCGCCGGCGAAGGGGGAGGTCATGTGGGAATCGTACCACCCGTCCGCGGCGCGGTCCGGCACCTGGAAAGGGGGCCCGCGACCGTGCTACGACGCGCACCCCGTGATCCGCTTCGACGCCATCTCCAAGCAGCACGGCCGCCAGATCCTCTTCCTGGAGGCCTCCGCCGTGATCCACAGGGGCGAGAAGGTCGGCCTGGTCGGCCCCAACGGCGCCGGCAAGTCCACCCTGTTCCGCCTGGTGACGCGCGAGGAGGCGCCCGACGAGGGCACCGTCTCCATCGACCGCGGCATCACCGTGGGCCACTTCTCCCAGGACGTCGGCGAGATGGCCGGGCGCACCGCGGTGGAGGAGACCATGGACGGCGCCGGCCCGGTCTCCACCGTGGCCGCCGAGCTCCACCACCTGGAGCACGCCCTGGCCGACCCGGAGCGCGCCGACGAGCTGGAGGCGCTGGTGGAGCGCTTCGGCCTGGTGCAGGCCCGCTTCGACGAGCTGGGGGGCTACGCCCTGGAGGCGCGGGCGCGCGAGATCCTGGCCGGCCTGGGCTTCACGCTCGAGATGATGGACGGCGACGTCGGCACGCTCTCCGGCGGCTGGAAGATGCGGGTGGCGCTGGCCCGCATCCTGCTCATGCGCCCCGACGCCATGCTGCTCGACGAGCCCTCCAACCACCTCGACCTCGAGTCGATCATCTGGCTGGAGGAGTTCCTGCGCGCCTACGAGGGCGCCATCCTCATGACCTCCCACGACAAGGAGTTCATGAACCGGGTGGTCCAGAAGATCGTCGAGATCGACGGCGGCGAGCTCACCAGCTACTCGGGCAACTACGACTTCTACGAGCGCGAGCGGCGCATCGCCGACGAGCACAAGCAGGCCCAGTTCGACCGGCAGCAGGCCATGCTCAAGAAGGAGATGGCCTTCATCGAGCGCTTCAAGGCGCGGGCCAGCCACGCCGCCCAGGTGCAGAGCCGCATCAAGAAGGTCGACAAGATCGAGAAGGTCGAGCCGCCCAAGGTGGTCCAGAAGGTGGCCTTCGAGTTCCGCCCGGCGGCGCGCTCGGGCGAGGACGTGGCCCGCCTGGCCGGCGTCACCAAGGGCTACGGCGCCAGGCCGGTCCACGACAGGCTCGACCTCCTGGTGCGGCGCGGCGAGCGCTGGTGCGTGCTGGGGGCCAACGGCGCCGGCAAGTCGACGCTGCTCAAGCTGGTGGCCGGCGAGAGCCGCCCCGACGCCGGGGTGGTGACGGTGGGCGGCAGCGTCAAGATGGGCTACTTCGCCCAGCACGCCATGGAGCGGCTCGACGGCGAGGCGACCATCTGGGACACGCTCCAGGGGGAGTTCCCCAAGGCCTCGGTCGGGAGCCTGCGCACCCTGGCCGGCTGCTTCGGCTTCTCCGGCGAGGAGATCGAGAAGCGCTGCCGGGTCCTCTCCGGCGGCGAGCGGGCCCGGCTGGTGCTGGCGCTCATGCTCTACGACCCGCCCAACTTCCTGGTGCTGGACGAGCCGACCAACCACCTCGACGTGACCACCAAGGAGATGCTGGTGGAGGCCCTCTCGAGCTTCGAGGGGACCATGCTCTTCGTCTCCCACGACCGGCGCTTCCTGGCCGCGCTCTCCAACCGGGTCCTCGAGCTCACGCCCGAGGGGCCGGTCCCCTACGGCGGCGGCTACGGCGAGTACGTGGCCCGCACCGGCCGCGAGGGGCCGGGGCTGCGCCACCTCGGCAGCCGCTGACGGCGCCGCCGGCCCTCGGCGTCCGGGCCGGCCTGGCGTAGACTCGGGCCCGCCATGAAGACCGTCCGCGTCCACGGCTGCCTCCCGACCCTGGCGGTGCTCGCCGGCCTGCTGGTGCTGGGCCTGTTGGCGGCCGCCTTCGGCACGGTGGCGCTGGCGATCGGCGCCGGGCTGGCGCTCCTGGTGGCGGCGCAGCGGCTGATCCGCCGGCTGCTCGGGGGGTCGGCGGGGAGACGACCCGGCACGGGCGCGGGCCCGGGCGCGTCGCCGCGGGAGCGGCCGACGGTGGAGGTGCTGCCGCCCGGCTGGATCGAGCGCGAGGAGACCGGCCCGGTGGTGGACGCCGAGGTGGTGCCGCTGGACCGCGGCGCCGATACCGCGGCTCCCGATGGGTCGCGCGAGAGAGAGCGGACGCCTCGCGGGTAGAGGGGAGGACGGGGCCCACACCGTGGCCCCGCTCCACCACCGGAGGTCCCCATGTCGTTCTCCCGCCTCTCCGCCACGCTCGCCGCCTGCGGCGCGCTGGCCCTCGCCGCCGGCTGCGCGGCCCCCGCCGCCAGCCGCAAGACCACCACCGACATCAACGAGGGCACCGCCGCCGGCCCCATGGCGCCGCGCGACACCGCCGTCGTCCGCGCCGACCCCGGGCCGCAGGACGAGTCGGCCCGCCGCGGCGCCTGCACGCTCGACCGCGTCCACTTCGCCTTCGACTCCGCCCAGCTCGACGAGCCGGCCCGCGCCGAGCTCAAGGCGGCGGCCACCTGCCTGGTCGAGAAGCGGCCGGCCGACGTCCTGGTCGAGGGGCACTGCGACGAGCGCGGCACCTCGGCCTACAACCTGGCGCTCGGCAACAAGCGGGCCGCCGCGGTGAAGGGCTACCTGGCCGATCTCGGCGTGGCCGCGCCGATGAAGACCATCTCCTTCGGCAAGGAGCTGCCGGTGGCGCGCGGGCACGACGAGGCCGCCTGGCGCGAGAACCGGCGCGCCGAGCTCAAGCTGCCGGGTGAGAAGCGCTCGGACGGGGCGCAGGTGGCCAGCCGGTAGGGTGGTGGCCGGGCAGTCCGCGGCGCATCCGGTCCTCCCCGGGTGCGCCGCGGGCTGGTGTGACCCGCGCCGGGAGTGAGGGCGGCGCGCGCCTGGCCTGCGCGACCGGGGGTGCGCTAGAGTGGCCGCGGCGCCGGAGCACCGGCCGCCAGGACTCACTTCCGAAGAGGACGCTCCACCTTGGCTCGAGACCGTCGCAAGGGCCCCAAGCCGGGCCGTGCCGGGCAGCAGCGCCGCCGCGGCCCACCAGGCCCCCGCACCCACCACGCCGCCCCCGTCCCCCTCACCGAGGAGGGCGTGCCGGCCGCCATCCCCGACGCGCCCCGGCCGTCGCCGGTCGTCTCCGTCACCGCCGAGAGCCGCGCCAGGTACCCGTGGCTCCCGGCGCGCGTCATCGCCGGCAGCCGCTGGCGCGGCCCCGGCCACGTGGCGGTGCGGGTGGACGAGACCGGCACCGCGATCCCGTAGCGGGCCTGGTTTCAGCCTGCCAGGCTTCCCGCGCGGCCAAAGGCCGGGTCGTCTCCATCAACGTGTCGCAGGGCGGCGTGCCGAAGCGGCCGGTGCCGGAGGCGCGCGTCGGCACGGCGGGGCTGGCCGGCGACGCGCAGCGGTGGAAGCACCACGGCGGGCCGCAGCGGGCGGGGGATCCGGTGGTGCTGCTCGGCGAGCCGGCACGGTAGTGCGGCGGCCCGGGCGCCCGGAGGCGGACGCCCGGACCTCGGCGTCAGGCCTGCAGCGTGGCCTTCACCGACATCGCGATCTTGAGGGCCGCCGAGATGGGGCAGCCGGTCTTGGCCCCCTCCGCCGCCTTGGCGAAGGCCTCCTGGTCGATGCCCGGCACCCAGCCCTTCACCTCGAGCGCGCTCGACCGGACCTCGAAGCCGCCTCCGGCCTTCGGCCCGAACTCGATGGTGCAGCTCGTCTCGAGCCGCTTCGCCGGGTGGCCGCCCGTGGCGAGGGCGTGGGAGAGGGCCATCGAGAAGCAGCTGGCGTGGGAGGCGGCCAGCAGCTCCTCCGGCGTGGTCTTGCCCGAGAGCCCCTCGGTGCGCGCCTTCCAGGTGAGGCCGGCGTCGCGGAAGACCCCGCTCGCCGCGCTCGCGCTGCCGCTGCCCGTCATGAGATCGCCTTCCCAGTGCGCGCTGGCTCGGCTCTGCATGGCTCGCTCCTCGGTGGGGCTCCTCGCCCGGTGGGGGTCATCGCGGCCTCGGCGTCGGCTGTCTCCAGGCCCGGCGCGGCGCGGCGACATTCTGTGCCCGAGCCGTGGCCCGGGTGGACGCGCCCGGGAGGGGAGGCCCCGGGAGGGCGGACGCGGGCCGCCCCTCCTCAGATGGTCGGCTCGATGACGTGGTCCACCAGCGCGTCGAAGGGCCGCGGAGGACCGGGTCGAGGCGCACCGGAGTCCATGTGGACCCGCGACCACCTGGCGCACCGCCGCCCGCGACCCAGGAGAAGGACGGCAACGGGCCGCCGCGCTTCAGGAGTTGGAGCGTGCGGCGACGGGCCGCGTGCCGCCTGGCTGGCACGATCCATGCTCAATCAACCGCCAGCCCCGTCAGGCACGTGAACGCCAACGGAAACGAGGAGCGCCATGCCCGGATCTTGCTGGAAGCTGTCCGAGAGCCACCTCGCCGACCTCACGCCGGAGCGGGCGCGCGACCTGGTGGTGGAGTGCTTCTACTTCGCGCAGCACGAGACCTTCGCTCGCACCAAGCGGAAGCTGGGGATGACCCACCTCGACGAGGCCTCGTTGCGCGCCAGCCTCGTCGGCGCGGTGCGGCTGGCCTTCGAAGAGACCGGGGGCGACTACGAGCACCCGACGGCCGCCTCGCTCCGGAGCGCCATCGCCGTGCTGGCGCGCAAGGCCGAGTCGTGGGGCACACCGAGGGACATCATCCAGCACCACGCTGATCAGATCGGCGGCCTGCTGGGGCGGCTGGGAACCGGTGGAGCCTAGAAGGCCGCTGGAGGACGCGCCCCTGATGGCCCCGGCCGCCCCCCCGTTGAGCTGCTGCGGGGTTGGGCACCTGTCGATTGCTCGAAGCTGCTGCGGGCGGGCCGGGCCGCCTCCCCTCAGACGGTCGGCGCGATGACGTAGTCCACCAGGGCCTCGAAGCGCCGCGGGTCGGCCTCGAAGGCGGCCCGGTAGATGATGGCGTCGCGATCGATGGCCCGGTCGGTGGCGAGCACGCCGTCGAGGTGGTCGAGCTCGTGCTGGAGGAGCTCCGACTCGGCGCGGGCCAGCCGCTCCCACCGCTGCGGCCGCCCCTCCTCGTCCTGGAAGGCGACGGTGACCGAGGCGTGCCGGCGCACCCGGACGAGCAGGTCCGGGAAGCACATGCAGTCGTCCCAGAGCGTGAAGGTCTCCTCGCTCCGCCACTCGATGCCCGGATTGACGAGGACGCGGGTGCCGCGGCCGAGGTTGATGGCCACGAAGCGCCGGGCGATGCCGAGCTGGGGCGCGGCGATGCCACGGCCGAAGCCGCGCTCGGCGCGGAAGGCGTCCAGGGCCGCCACGAGCCGCCGGCGCTCCTCCAGGAAGGCGGGGCTCCGCGGGTCGTCGACGGGCGCCGCCACGAGGCGGAGGCGGGGGTCGCCGAGGGGCAGGACGCGGTCGGTCACGGGCGGCCTAACCGCGGGCCATGGCCGCCAGGATCTCGGGGTTCTCGACGAGGTGGACGCCCGGCGCC
>Ga0209682_10000178_pt1 | contig 21525 bp, 20 predicted proteins | sample DOMMetBare2Fresh_2_FD_187471 | JGI IMG/M metagenome (GOLD analysis project Ga0209682, IMG submission 187471) | Wetland sediment microbial communities from St. Louis River estuary, USA, under dissolved organic matter induced mercury methylation -... | ecosystem: Environmental > Aquatic >... | reverse complement strand
GCCCTTCGCCCAGATGGGCTCCCTCGTCAGCTCACGTACCGGTCCGGGCCGGCCGCCTTGCCCGGATCCGCGGAGCGGACCTCGCCGTTGACGGGGAGGTGGACCCGGAAGGTGGAGCCGGCGCCGACCTCGGTCCGCACCTCGATCCGGCCGCCGTGGCCGCGCACGATCGCGTGGGCGATGGAGAGCCCCAGCCCCGTCCCGACCCCGATCGGCTTCGTGGTGAAGAACGGCTCGAAGATCCGGTCGAGGTGCTCGGGAGCGATGCCGACGCCCGTGTCGCTCACCGCGAGCTCGAGGTAGCGGCCCGGCGCGCCGCCGCGGGGTGACTCCCCGGGGCCGAGGTCCCGCACCGCGAAGGCCAGCGCCCGGTGGCCCGACGCGGCGACCCGGGCGATCCCCTCGCGGAGCGTGGCGCGCAGCGGCTCGTCGAGCGGGACCACCTCACCGCGCAGGCGCGCCCGGGTGCAGAGCGCCAGCACCACGTCGGGGCCGCCCTTCAAGTAGGCGGTGCGCCGGCCGCCCACGTCGTGGAGGGTGGTCATGCGCTTCCGCTCGGCGTCGAAGGGGAGCTCGGCGACCCTCGGCGGCGGGCGGAGCCCGGGCGCCAGCACCGCGACCGCGGCCAGGAGCGCCGCCTCGGTCGGATCGCCCACCAGCACCCCCTCGGCGGTGAGGTGGGCGTCGTTGTTGGCCGCGGCCACCTCCAGGAGGAGCGCCAGCGCGGGCGGATCCGGGGCCGGCCCGCCCACCGGCTCGATCGCGCCGTCCGCGGTGATCCTGGCCTCGTCGGTGCCGACCAGGGCCAGGCGGACGGCCATCTCGTTCCGGGTCAGCGTGCCGGTCTTGTCGGTGCAGATGAAGGTGGTCGAGCCGAGGGTCTCGACGGCGTGGAGCTTGCGGACGATGGCGTGGCGCTCGGCCATGCGGCGCACGCCCTGCGAGAGGGCCACCGTCACGATGGCGGGCAGCCCCTCCGGGATGGCCGCCACCGCGAGGGAGACCGCCACCAGCAGCCCGGCGGTGAGGGCCGCGCGGAAGACGGGGTTGGAGAGCGCCTCCAGCGCCGGGCCGCCCACGCCGCGCCAGGCCACCCAGGCCTCCTCCAGGAAGACCACCACGGCGATGGCCAGCACCAGGAAGGCGATGCGCTTGCCCACCGCCGCCAGCTCCTTCTGGAGCGGCGTCGGACCGGCCTCGGTGCGGGAGAGCAGGTCGGCGATGCGGCCCACCTCGGTGCGCTGGCCGGTGGCGGTCACCACCAGCCGGCCGCGCCCGGCCGCCACCGCCGTCCCGGCGAAGGCGCAGTTCCGGCGGTCGCCGATGGCGGCGTCGGCCGGCAGCACGCCGCGGGAGACCTTGTGGGCGGCCTGGCTCTCGCCGGTGAGCGCGGCCTCGCCGACCCGCAGGGCCACCGCCTCCACCAGCCGGCCGTCCGCCGGCACCTGGTCTCCGGCCTCGAGGCAGACCAGGTCGCCGGGGACCAGCTCCGCGGCCGGCACGTCGCGCTCGACGCCGCCGCGGATCACCGTGGCGGCCGGCGCCGCGAGCGCCTCCAGCGCGTCGAGCGCCGCCTCGGCGCGGTGCTCCTGCACGAACCCCAGGATCCCGTTGAGCAGCAGGATCGCCAGGATCGCCACCGCCTCCGGGACCTGGCCCTCGAAGGCGCTCAGGGCCACCGCGGCCAGGAGGACGTAGATCATGAAGTCCTGGAACTGGGCCAGGAGCCGCCGCCAGGCCGGCGTCCGCTTCTTCTCGGCCAGCAGGTTCGGGCCCCACTCGGCGCGGCGGGCCGCGACCACGGCCTCCGGGAGCCCGGCGGCGGCGTCGGTGCCGAGCGCCGTGAGGACGGCGGCGGCCCGGAGCGTCTGGGCCGGTGCAGTCAGGAGGGAGCTGGGCTGGACGGGGCTCGGGGCGCGCAACACCGACGAGGCTAGCACCCGCGCCGGTGGCCACCCTGGCTCGTATGGGACCTGCGGCGGGTCCGCGTGCGCCTTGGGGCGTGGCGGCACGCCGCGCCCGGCTCGGGCCGCCCGGACCCCGTCTCAGTGATCGTGTCCCCACTTCCGCTCGCCGGCCTCGACGCGGATGGGCAGCACGTTCTCCGGGAGCGGCAGCGGGCAGGTGGCGAAGGCGGTGAAGGCGCAGGGCGGGTTGTAGGCCCGGTTGAAGTCGAGCAGCACCACCCCGTCCTTCGGCGCCGAGGCGACCAGGAAGCGGCCGGCGCCGTAGGTCTCCCTGGGCGCGGTCCGGTCCTTGAACACGAAGAAGAGCTCCTCGCCGTCCTGGGTCGGGGTGAGCGCGTAGGTCGCCCCGTCCAGCGTGAAGACGGCCCGGCCCGGCAGGTCGACCGCCTCGGTGGTGCCGATGGCGGTCGGCTGCTCCACCCGGCGCGGCGCGGCGAAGGGCTCCCAGCGGGCGGTGACGCGCCAGCGCGGCTCGAAGGGGAAGGCGTCGACGCCGGCGAAGGCGGCCCGCGCCGGGCTCTGCGCGTCCCAGACCCTCAGGGCGAGCCGGTCGCCGCGCTTGATGACGGCGATGGCCACGCTGCCGCGCTCCAGCCGCTCCGCCCCCTCCACCGCCAGCGCCCGGTCGGTGGCGGCCACGCCGCCCACCGTGTAGCCGTCCTGGGCGCCGGCGCGGAGCCGCACCTCGCCCCCCTGCACCAGGAAGGCGCCGGGCAGCCGGGCCACGCGGTTCTCGCCAGGCTGGAGCCAGTGGAGCCCGGTGAGCGCGAGCCAGCCCTGCGGCCGCTTCAGCCCCTCGGTCCGGCGCTCGCGCCAGGCCTGCCACTCGGCGCGCAGGGCCTCGGGGGGAGCGGCCAGGGCGGCACCGGCCAGCAGGGTGAGCGGGAGGGCGAGGAGCGCGGTCTTCATGGCCCGTTCATAGGCGAAGGCGGGGCGGACCGCCACCTGGCCGGCCGACTGGCCGGGCGCCCGGCGCTACCCGGCGAGCCGGGCGATGGCCGCGGCGCTCGCCACCGCCGGCGCCCGGGGCAGCCGCTCCAGCCGGAACCCGGCCACGAGCTCGGCCGGCGCCAGCGCCGCACCCAGCGGGCAGAGGCCGGAGAGCGCCGCCAGGAAGCCGGCCACCGCCCGCGGGTCGGCGCCGCGGGACCGGAGCTCGCCGAGCGAGAGGGCGGCGTGGCGCTTGGCCAGCCGCTCGCCGTCCTCGCCCACCACCAGCGGCAGGTGGGCGAAGCGCGGCGCCGGGAGGCCGAGGGCGCGGTAGAGCTGGAGCTGGCGCGCCGTGGAGGGCAGGAGGTCGTCGCCGCGGACCACCTCGGTGATCCCCATGGCGGCGTCGTCCACCGCCACCGCGAGCTGGTAGGCGGCGATGCCGTCGGCCCGCATGACGACGAAGTCGCCGGTCTCGGCCGCCACGTCGAAGGCGCACGGGCCGTGGACGGCGTCCTCGAAGGCCACCGGCCCCGGCTCGACGGCGAAGCGCCAGGCCGGCCGGCGCCCCGCGGCGCGGCGCGCCACCTCCTCCGCCGGGAGGGTGCGGCAGGTGCCCGGGTAGCGCGGCCCCTCGTCCCCCGCGCCGTGCGGGGCGCTGGCCGCGGCGGCGATCTCGGCCCGCGAGCAGAAGCAGGGGTAGGCGCGCCCCGCCTGGCGGAGCCGGTCCAGCGCGCCCGCGTAGCGGCCGCCCCGCTCCGACTGGCGGTAGGGGCCGCAGGGGCCGCCCACGTCCGGCCCCTCGTCCCAGTCCAGCCCGAGCCAGCGCAGCTCCTCGAGCTGGCGGGCCTCCAGCCCGGGGCGGACCCTCGGTCGATCGAGGTCCTCCACCCGCATGAGCCAGCGGCCGCCGGCCGCCCGCGCCGCCAGCCAGGCGAGGAGCGCCGTCCGGGCGTTGCCCAGGTGCAGGGGCCCGGTGGGGCTGGGGGCGAAGCGGCCGCGGTATGGCATGGCAGAGGCGCCCCGGGTTAGAACAGGCGCGCCAGACCTTCGACTGATATCCCGGGTACCACTTCCCACTCAAGCTCGGTCACCGCATGCCCCGTCAAGCTGGCGTCCTCCTCCCGCTCTTCTCCATCCGCTCGGCCGCCGACTGGGGCGTGGGCGAGATCCCCGACCTGGTCCCCTTCGCCCGCTGGGCGGCCGGGGCCGGCTTCGGGATGGTCCAGGTGCTCCCGGTCAACGAGGTGTCGCGAGGGCAGTCGAGCCCCTACGGCGCGCTCTCGGCCTTCGCCATCGACCCGGTCTACGTGGCGGTCGAGGCGCTCGACGACTTCCAGGCGGCCGGCGGGCTGGACGCCCTCTCGGCGGGCGACCGGAAGCTCCTCGCGGAGGTCCGCGCCGCGCCGGCCGTCCGCTGGGGGCCGGTGCGCGAGCTCAAGGGGCGCGCCCTGGAGGCGGCCTTCGCCTCCTTCGTGGAGCGCGAGTGGCGCCCCAAGACGGCCCGGGCCCGCGAGCTGGAGCGCTTCGCCCGCGAGCAGTCGGCCTGGCTCGACGACTACGCGCTCTTCGTCTGCATCCACGACGAGCTCATGGAGGGGAGGAGCTGGCTCGACTGGCCGGAGCCGCTCCGCGACCAGCAGCCGGAGGCGCTGGCCGACGCCCGGGCCAGGCTCTCGCAGCGGGTCCTCTTCCGGACCTGGCTCCAGTGGGTGGTCGACCGCCAGTGGCACGCCGCCCGGCGCGGCGCCAACGCGGTGGCGGTGGAGCTGGCCGGCGACATCCCCTTCATGGTGGCGCCCGACTCGGCCGACGTCTGGGCCCGGCGCCAGGACTTCCGGCTCGACGCGCGGGTCGGCGTCCCGCCCGACGCCTTCAGCGCCACCGGCCAGGACTGGGGGCTGCCGCTCTACCGCTGGGCCGACATGGAGGCGGGCGGCCACGCCTGGTTCAACGCCCGCGCCGACCGGATGGCCGACCTCTACGGCTTCTACCGGATCGACCACGTGGTGGGGCTCTACCGGACCTACCACTTCGTTAAGGACGCGCCGCCCGCCTTCACCCCCTCGGAGGAGCCGGACCAGATCGCCAATGGCGAGCGGATCCTCAAGATCTTCTCCAGGCTGGCCAAGGTGATCGCCGAGGACCTCGGCGTGGTGCCGCCCTTCATCCGCGCCTCGCTCGACCGGCTCGCCATCCCCGGCTACAAGGTGCAGCGCTGGGAGCGGAAGTGGGACGCCGCCGGCCAGCCCTTCACCGATCCGGTGCGGTGGCCCGGCTGCTCGGTGGCCACCACCGGCACCCACGACACCGACTCGGCCGCCGAGTGGTACGAGGGGCTCCCGGCCGAGGACCGCGCCCAGCTCCTGGCCCTGCCCTCCATGGCGGCGGTGCGCGCCAGCGCCGGCCCGCGCTACGACGAGCCGGTCCGCGACGCGCTGCTGGAGATGCTCTACGCGAGCGGCTCGGACCTCTTGCTCCTGCCCTTCCAGGACTGCTTCGGCCACCGCGAGCGGATCAACGTCCCGGGCACGGTGAACGACCAGAACTGGACCTACCGGCTGGCGCAGACGGTGGCCGAGCTGGCGGCCGATCGGCCCTCCCGGGATCGGCTGCGGGCCCTGGCGGCGCGCAACGAGCGGCTCATCGCCCGGCTCATGACCTGATCCCGGCAGGTTGGCCGGGCCCGGGACGACCCGCCAGGCCGCGGCTTGCCATCGCCGATCGGAGCCTTATGTAGATCGGCATGAGGACCCGCCCCGTCGACGAAGAGACCGCCCAGGAGGAGCCGCGCGACGTGACCATCTCGGGCGGTTGCCCGACCTGCGACGGCCAGACCGAGATCCGCATCGGTCCCTGGGGCGTGCGTGCCTACTGCGCCCGCTGCGCCCGCGTCTCCCGCGCCCTGGTGGTCGAGGGGCAGGGCGGCATGCGGCTCATCCACCCGGCCGCGGCCGCCTGAGCCCCGCACGGATCCCGCCGTGGCGAAGCCGACCGCCTACCTGGTCCGCCACGCCAAGGCGGAGTCGAGCGCGCCGGGCGGAGACGCGGCCCGCTGCCTCACCGCCGAGGGGCGCGCGCGCTTCCTCCGCCACCTCGAGGCGAACGCCGCCGGGCTCGAGGTCCGCCGCATCGTGACCAGCCCGTACGCCCGCGCCGTGGAGACGGCCCGGCTGCTGGCGCAGGCCACCGGCGCGCCGGTGGTGGAGGACCAGCGGCTCGGCAGCGGCGCCTCCGACGGGCAGAAGCTCCTCGCGCTGGCCGCCGAGCTGGGGCCGGGGAGCGCGCTGGTCGGCCACAACCCCGAGCTGGCCGAGGCGGTCCACCTGGCCGGCGCCCGCGACGCCGAGGTCCCGCCCGGCACCATCGCCGCCCTCGACGCCGACGGCCGGCTCGCCTGGCTCAGGCCGGGCTGAGCGTCCTGGCCTCGTCGCCGCCGGAAGCGGCGACGGCCGGGGCGCGGATCCCTCCGCACCCCGCCAGCGCCTCCCCCCGCTGCCGCTCCGGATGCCTCAGCTCGCCGTCGGCTGGCTGGCGCCGGCGCTCGAGCCGTCCATCGTCGTGCCGGCCGGCTTCTCGGCCGCCGCGGCGTCGAGCGTCTTGACCGCGCCCACCACGGTGTCGAGCGCCGCGCGCACCACGTCGGCCACCATGGCGAGGAGCCGGCCCGGCCTCCAGCCCTGGCCCTCGCCGCCCTCCTCATCGTGCCGGTGGTGGTGGTGGTGGCGGCGGTGGTGCCCGTGGTGCCCCTTCCCCTTGCGCACCGCCTCCGACGCCGCGTCGTCCCTGGGCGAGGTGGCGCTGGCGCCGGCCGCCTGGGCCGAGGCCGCGGCGGTCTCGGTCGCGGCGGTGCCGGTCGCGCTGGTTGCGCTCGCGGTCCCGGACGCGGTGGACGCGGTGGCGCCGGACGAGGCTGCGCCGGCCGCCGAGGTCGAGCCCGTGGCGCTGGCGCCCCCGGCCGCGCCGGCGGTCGAGCCGGCCGCGGCGGTGGCGTCGGGCGACGGGGCCTTGAAGAGCGTCTCCAGCCTGCCGCTCTTGGCGGTGGCCTCGAAGCGATCGGCCAGCATCGTGAGCACGTTGGCCTGGCGCCCCTGGGCCTTGCCGGCCTGCTCGCGCAGGACGGAGGCCACCTGGCTCATGGCCGCCTTGAACTTCTCGGGGTCGCTCTTGGAGAGCTCGTCGAGCCGGGAGAGCAGCGTCCCGGTCTGCGAGACCTCGGTCTGGGTGGCGGGCGGCAGGATCTCCACCCGGACCTGGACCACCTGCACCGACACGGTGGTGGCATAGCTGGTGGTGGAGCCGACGCTGGACACGGACATGGCATGAACCTCCCTCTCTGGTAGGCCTTCGGCACACCGTTGCCGTCCGATAAGTCCCCCCCGGCGACCGGCTTGCTATGCTCTACCGCCATGGTCACCCCCGGGTCCCGCGAGGCCGCCCCGCCGCCGGCGCCGCCCCCCGCCCAGCCACCCTTCCTGCAGGAGCTCGACACCCTGGTGCGGGCCCGCTACCCGCTCGTCTACCTGGTGACGAGCGAGGAGCTCCGGGTCGAGGCGCTGCTGGCCGATCTCGCCCAGCGCCACGGCAAGGCCCTGCTCGGCTGGACCGCCACCCAGGGCTACCGCCGCCTCGGCGGCGCCCGGACCGTGCCGCCGCCCGAGGGGGCCACCCAGCCGCTCGAGGCCCTCCAGGCGGTGGAGCGGCTCAACGAGCCCTCCATCGTGGTGCTGAAGGACTTCCACCCCTACCTCTCCGACCCGGCGGTGGTGCGGGCGCTGCGCGACCTGGCCCACGCCCTCAAGTCGACCTACACCACCGTGCTGCTCCTCTCGCCCTCGCTGGTCATCCCGCCGGAGCTGGAGAAGGAGATCTCGGTCCTCGACGTGCCGCTCCCCACCGCCGAGGAGCTCATGGCGCTCCTGCGCGAGATCGCCACGGTGCTCCGCCAGACCAGCCGCACGCCGGTGGAGCTCACCCGCGAGGAGGCCGGCCAGCTCATCACCGCGGCGCTCGGGCTGACGCTCTCCGAGGCCGAGAACGCCTTCGCCAAGGCGGTGGCCCACGACGGCAAGCTGGGCAAGGGCGACATCCAGCTCGTGCTGGAGGAGAAGCGGCAGGTCATCCGAAAGAGCGGGCTCCTGGAGTACTTCGCCCCCGACGCGGCGCTGGAGGCGGTGGGCGGCCTGGAGCTCCTGAAGGGCTGGCTCGGGCGGCGCGGCGCGGCCTTCTCGGAGAAGGCGCGCGCCTTCGGCCTGCCCCAGCCGAAGGGGCTGCTCCTCCTCGGCGTGCAGGGCTGCGGCAAGAGCCTCACCGCCAAGGCCATCGCCGCCACCTGGCGGCTGCCGCTCCTGCGGCTCGACATGGGGCGCATCTTCTCGGGCCTGGTCGGCTCCTCGGAGGAGAACCTCCGCAAGGCCATCCGCACCGCCGAGAGCGTGGCGCCGGTGGTGCTCTGGGTGGACGAGATCGAGAAGGGGCTCTCCGGCCTCTCCTCCTCCGGCTCCTCCGACGGCGGCGTCACGGCGCGGGTCTTCGGCACCTTCCTGACCTGGCTCCAGGAGAAGACCGCCCCGGCCTTCGTGGTGGCCACCGCCAACCGGATCGACCTGCTCCCGCCGGAGCTCCTGCGCAAGGGGCGCTTCGACGAGATCTTCTTCATCGACCTGCCGGCGCCGGCGGAGCGCGAGGAGATCCTGCGCATCCACCTGGCGGCGCGGCGGCGCGACCCGGCCCGCTTCGACGTGGCCGCGCTGGCGCGCGCCGCGGTCGGCTTCAGCGGCGCCGAGCTCGAGCAGGCGGTGGTCTCCGGGCTGCACGACGCCTTCGCGGAGGGGGGCGAGCTGGCGCAGCGCCACCTCGAGAAGGCCATCGCCGAGAGCCTGCCCCTCTCGGTGACCATGCGGGAGCAGATCGCCACGCTGCGCGCCTGGGCCGCCACCCGGACCCGCCCGGCCTCGGCGGCCGTCGCGGAGCCGGTCCCGGGCCCGCCGCGCCGGGGCTGACGCCATGAGCGACGACCGCCGCCGCCGGCGCTTCCAGCAGATCGAGCGCCCGCGGGCACCCGGCGACGCGCCGCCCGACGCCTCGCCCGGCACCGACGCCCGCTTCGGCGGCCTGGCCCGCCCGGCGACCCCGCCGCCCCGGGCGCCGCCCCCGGAGGCGGCTGGCGAGGCCTCGCCGCCGGCGCAGGGCGTGCCGCCCGAGCCGACCGTTCAGCCCGAGCAGCCGGGCCCGCGGGTGGCCGCCGGCCACGTGGACCGCTTCCGCCCGGCGGCCGAGCAGCCGCTCCAGGTGGACGACCTCGGCGAGGCCAGCCAGCCCTTCATCCGCTGCTGCCGCTGCGAGACCGACTGCTCGCGCTACGCGGCCCGCTGCACCACCTGCGGCGAGTCGCTCGACGGCGACGAGCAGCGCGCCTTCAACCGGCGGCTCTGGGCGGAGCGGCGCGCCGTGGCGGCGTCCGAGGCCGAGGCGGCCGCGGCGCGGCAGGCGGCACAGGCGGAGGCGCGCGCGGAGGAGGCCCGGGCCCGCCGCGCCATGGGCGAGGAGCTGGCCCGCGAGGTGGGGGCCCGGGAGCGGGCGCGGCTCGAGGCCGAGGCGGGGCAGGGCTTCGGCTGGCCCTCCGGGGGCGACGGCGGCTGGGCCTCGGGCGGCAACGGCGGGCCGGGTGGTGGGCTGGGCGGCGGCCTCGGCGGCTGGACGCCCCACGGCGTCCGGCTGCTCCGGTTCATCCCGGACCCGCGCTGGCGGGTGGCGGCCGGGGTCGGCGCGGTGGCCCTGGCGGCGCTGCTCTTCCTCCTGAAGCCGGCGGCGGGGCTGGTGGCCGCCATGGTCATCCTCGGCCTGTTCCTGCCGCCGGGGCGGTTCGGCCGCTTCGGTCGATTCGGCCGTTTCTAGGAATATACCCAGCTATTCCGGCGATTTGCGTGGTGCCGTGCGTGGTGCCGGACATGCCGGTGATCGACCGGCGGCGCGGTGCCGGACACGGGGTGGAGCGGCCGGCGGCCGCCTCGATCGACCCGGGACACTGCGGCGCTTGATCTCCCCCCGGCGATTGGCGAGATTCCGCCCCTCCCTGCGGTCCTGCCCACCTCCCTGGAGGACGTTTTGCCGAACGCCAGCCCCGAGCTCGTCGAGAAGGCGGTCAACACGATTCGCATGCTGGCCGTGGATGCGGTCCAGCAGGCCAACAGCGGCCACCCGGGCATGCCCATGGGCGCGGCCGACATGGCCTTCGTGCTCTGGAGCCGGCACCTCCGCTTCGACCCGGACGACCCGCGCTGGCTCGGGCGCGACCGCTTCCTGCTCTCCGCCGGCCACGGCTCGGCGCTGCTCTACGCGCTGCTCCACCTGGCCGGCTTCGACTGCACGCTGGAGGACCTGAAGAGGTTCCGCCAGCTCGGCGCCCGCACCGCCGGCCACCCGGAGTTCGGCCACCTCCCCGGCGTGGAGATCACCAGCGGCCCGCTCGGCCAGGGGTTCGCCAACGGCGTCGGCTTCGCCATGGGCCAGGCCATGCTCTCGGCCAAGCTCGGGGCCGGCAACCCGGTGGCCGACCACTTCACCTACGCCATCGTCTCCGACGGCGACCTCATGGAGGGCGTCTCGGCCGAGGCGGCCAGCTTCGCCGGCCACCACCAGCTCGGCCGGCTCATCTACCTCTACGACGACAACGGCATCACCATCGACGGCAAGACCGCCATCACCTTCTCGCGCGAGGACGTCACCAGGCGCTTCGAGGCCTACGGCTGGCAGGTCCAGGCGGTCGATGGCCGGGATCATGCCGGCATCCACGCGGCCATCGAGATGGCCAAGGCCGACCCGCGGCCGTCGCTCATCCGGGTCAAGACCGTCATCGGCTACGGCTCGCCCAAGAAGGCCGGCACCTCCGGCGTGCACGGCGCGCCGCTCGGCGAGGAGGAGCTCAAGGCCACCAAGGAGGCGCTCGGCTGGCCGCTCGAGCCGCGCTTCCTGGTCCCCGACGACGTGCGCGCCTTCTGGGGCGCGGTGGTGGCGGAGCGGCAGGTGCAGCGGCGGGCCTGGCAGGAGAAGGCCGACAAGTGGCGCCAGCAGAACTCGCTCGAGTCGGCGCTGCTCGACAGCCACGTGACCCGCTGGGTGCCGGCCCACATCCAGGAGCGGCTGCTGGAGGCCGGCCCGGCCGCCGACGCCACCCGCAAGCTCTCCCAGGCGGCCATCAACCGGGCCGCGCCCATCGTCCCATGCCTGGTGGGCGGCTCGGCGGATCTCGCCGAGTCGAACCTGACCGAGATGAAGGGCGCCGGCGGCTTCGCGGCCGACAAGCCGGAGGGGCGCAACGTCCACTACGGCATCCGCGAGCACGCCATGGGGGCCATCGCCAACGGCCTGGCCTACGACGGGCTGCACATCCCCTTCACCGCCACCTTCCTGCAGTTCGCCGACTACATGCGGCCGGCGGTGCGGCTGGCGGCGCTGGCCAAGCTCCAGTCGATCTACGTCTGGACCCACGACTCGATCTTCCTGGGCGAGGACGGCCCGACCCACCAGCCGATCGAGCACCTCTCCGCGCTGCGGGTCATCCCCAACCTCCACGTGGTGCGCCCCGCCGACGGCGAGGAGGTGGCGGTGGCGTGGGCCCACGCGCTGACCCGCCGCGACGGCCCGACCGGCCTCATCCTCTCCCGCCAGAAGCTGGCGGTGGTGGAGCGCGACGGCGCCTTCGACCCGGCCGCGGCCGAGAAGGGCGGCTACCTGGTCCGGAACCCGGCCGGCGCGACCTTCACGGTGGTGGCCACCGGCAGCGAGGTCGGCCTGGCCCAGGCGGCCTTGAAGCTGCTCGCCGGGCGCGGCCTGACCGGCCGGCTCGTCTCCATGCCCTGCCTCGACTGCTTCGAGGCCCAGCCGGCCGCCTGGCGCGACGCGGTGGTGCCGCCCGGCCAGCCGGTGGCGGCCATCGAGGCGGCGGTCGGCGTGGAGTGGTGGAAGCTCACCGGGCGCGACGGCCTGGTCATCGGCATCGACCGCTTCGGCGCCAGCGCGCCGGAGAAGGCGCTGGCCGAGGCCTACGGCTTCACGCCGCCCCAGGTGGCCGACAGGATCGAGGGGTGGCTGAAGCGGAGGTAGGCCAGCGCCCCCGCGGCGCCGGCCGGTGACGGGGGCGTGGCGGGCCGCGGGCGATGGGGTGTCCGCCGGTGTGCGCTTTGACAGGGGGCGGCCCGGCCGGTATCGAGGTGGGATCATGCGTCCACCGTCCGCGCCCGCCGCGCCGCTCCTCCTGCTGACCGCCCTGGCGGCCACCTCGCTGGCCGGCTGCGGCGGCGGCGGCGGCGACTCCTGCAGCGCCACCCCGCAGGCGGTGGAGGCCACCGGCGCCTGGCAGTCCTGGGGCCCGGGCCAGTGGACCGCCTGCACCCTCTCGGTGAAGGCCCCGGCGCTGGCCGCCGACGAGCGGCTGGCGGTGCTCCTGGTCAACGCGAGCGGCGACGACAACGCCACCGCCACCGTCTCGGTGACCGGGACCAGCCCCTCCGTCCGCACGCCGGGGACCGCCCCGCTCCTGCTGGCCGAGCCCGCCTCGCCGGCACCGGCGGTGGCGCCCGACCCGCTGGCCGCGCCGGCCCTCCAGGCGGCCTCGCTGGCCCGCTGGCTCGCGGGGCCAGGGCCCCGCCTCGCCGCGCAGGCCCGCGCCCGGGCCGGGCAGGGGCGCGGCGCCGTGCAGGCGGCCGTCCTCCCGGCCACCCGGACCTTCTGCGTCTACACGCTGCCGAGCTTCACCAGCTGGACGCGCCAGACGGCCACCCTGGAGCACGAGTCGACGCACGCCGCCTACTACGCCACCAGCGACGTGCGGGCCGGGCTGATCGACCTGGCGACCCGGGTCCGGCCCGACTTCTGGGCGACGCTCGACAGCTACTACGAGGGGACGGTCTCGACGCGGAACCCGGCCGGCGCCAAGGACATCCACGGCGCGCTCACCGCGGGCTTCGGCGCCCAGAGCGACTACGACGCCAACGGGAAGATGATCTTCCTGTTCACCGATCTCAGGGCCAAGGACGCCACCGGCCAGGCCACCAGCTTCGTGGCCGGCTACTTCGACCCTGGCGACACCCAGCCGGCCGACGAGACCCCCGGCTGCACCGCCAGCGGCGCCGGCCGGGGCTCCAACGGCGCCGACATGCTGTACCTCATGAACCCGGTCACCTACGCGTCGATGGGCTACGCCATCGACACGGTGATCGACTCGGACCTGCCGGCGGTCATGGCGCACGAGCTCCAGCACGACGTCCTCTTCAACGCCCGCTGCCTCGTGGACGGCGTGCAGGCCCGCTGCGCCGCCTCCGGCGACAAGAAGACCACCGGCGATCTCTGGCTCAACGAGGGGCTCTCCATGGTGGCGGAGGACGCGGCCGGCTTCGGGCTCAACGACGCCTCGTCGCGCCAGCGGGTGGCCGCCTACCTCGCATGCCCGGCGGGCAAGTACACCTGCCACGAGACCGCCAGCATGACCGCATGGCCGGCCGGCGGCGGCGACCCCAACGGCAACTACGGCGCGGTCCACGCCTTCCTGCGCTGGCACCTCGACCAGCAGGCCAAGGTGAGCGCCGCCGCGCCCGCGAGCTTCACCCGGGCCCTGGTGGGCGCCACCACCGACGCCAAGAGCGCGGTGGCGGCCGCCAGCGGCCTCCCCTTCGTGGAGGGCTCGGTCCGCTTCGCCTCGGCGGCGCTCTTCTCCGGCTGGCCCACCGATCCCGTGCCGGACTGGGCCTTCGCCACCGGCACCGCCTGGAGCCCCTTCCACGGCAGGCTCTCCTGGCCCTCCTTCGACCCCCTGCCGTCCGGCCCGGCCACCGTGCCGCTGCGCACCGACGGCTGGCAGGTGCTCGAGACCGGGCTCGGCTCGGGCGGCGACGCCAGGCTCACCGTCACCTCCACCGCCGCGGCCAGGGCCACGCTGGTGGTGGCGCGGGTGAAGGGGCGGCTCGGGGAGCCTTGAGGCCGGTGCCCCGGGGCCTGCGCCGGAGGCCGCGGCAACGAAGACGGCGCGACCGCTCAGCGCGGCCGCGCCGTGGCGCGGTTCGGTTCGGTTCGGCGCGATGGCGCCTGGGCCCGGCTCCGCCTAGCGGACCATCGGCTGCGCGGCCACCGGCTGGACGGCCGGGGCCATCGGCTTGCGCTCGATCCGCTCGCCAGCGGCCAGCATCTTGAGCGAGAGCGAGAGCAGGCTGGCGAGGAGCTCGCCCGAGCCCGGCACGTCGAGCTTGCGGTAGATGCGCTTGCGGCGGGCGCGGATGGTCTCGGGCGAAACGCCAGCGGCCGCCGCCGAGTCCTTGCACGCGAACCCCTGCGCGATGCGCAGCACCTCGGCCCGCTCGGCCGGGGTCAGGCTGGTCCCCTCCATGAAGCGCGCGGCGAAGGGGGTGAGGATCTCGATGTCGATCTGGGCCATGTCGTCTCCCGATTCTGGCCCCGAGTTGGGGCCTGAGGCTGGTGTCGGTAGCTCGCGTCGCCAGTAGGGTCCTGTGAAACGCCCCAAACCGGTCCAGCACCAGTCGATCCGAACGTTAATGCCGACCCGTTCGGTTGCCACCCCCTGTTCTCCACTTTTTTGTAACCTACTGCAACGAAGGACGTTTTTAGGCGCTCGCCCCACGCGGGAAAGCGACCGATTGCCCAGTCCCGTGCCCGTGGCTGGCCCGAAGGGGTCATCCACGGACTGAACGGATCGACGCAGGACCTGCGCATCCACTTAACTCTGGGTCAATTCGGACGGCCCTGCGAGGGGCGCTTCGCTCCGCGGCCCGGTGAGGAGCGGGGCGGTGCGGCGCTCAGCCCATGGAGATGCGCTCGCGCCGCTTGGGTGGGTCGATGGTGGCCGCCTGGTCCCCGCCCGCGGCCCGCGCCTCGCCCAGCGCCAGGCCGGCCCGCTTGACCAGCGCGCCGAAGGCGACGGTGCCGCGCCCCTCGTGGCTCGCCACCCCGGCGCTCACCGTGAAGGCGAAGGCGTTGGAGCGCTGGCGCACCCGGTTGCAGACCCGGCGCGCCACCAGCAGCCCGCCGGCCGACTCGGTGTGCGGCATGAGGACCAGGATGCGGTCCTCGGCGAAGGGCACGGCGATGTCGATGTCTCGGGTGGCGCCGGACACCAGCCCGGTCAGCTCGCCGAGCAGCGAGGCGCGCGAGGGGGCGTTGAGCCGCTCGGAGATCCGGGCCCAGCCGTCGATGGCGATGAGCGACAGCGAGATGGGGATGGCGTAGCGGCGCGAGCGGCGCACCTCCACCAGCATGAGCCGCTTCAGGAAGGCGAGATCCGCTGCGGGGCCGCCGCCGCTGGCGTGGCGCCTGGCCGCGGCCGCCCGGAGCCGGCGCGCCTCGGTGAGCCGGGCCGCCATGCCGCAGGTGCCGGCCACCTGCGGGCCGGTGAGCGGGCCGACCAGCGCGCCGTCGGCGCCCAGCAGACCCGGGTAGCCCTCCGCCTCCTCCTCGTCGAAGAAGAGCATGAGGACCGAGAGGTGGGGGTCCACGCCCTTGAGCGCGGCCACCAGCTCGCCGGCGCTCGGCGAGGCGCGCACCACCGCCGCCACGTGGCGGGCCGGGTCGAGCAGGCGGGGGGCGTCGGCCGGCGGGGCCACGTCGACCGGCAGGCCGGACTGCTCCAGGCCGCGCCGCAGCGCCACCACCACCGGCCGGGACTCGACCGCCACCAGGATGCGACCCGCCATGGCGCGGCAATGTATCATCCCGGGACCGTGGCCCTCCCCCGAATCGCCCTGGCCCAGATCGACCCGACCGTCGGCGACCTCGACGGCAACGCCGCCCTGATCCGCCGGGCGGCCGCCACCGCCCGCGCCGCCGGCGCCGGGCTGGTGGTCTTCCCGGAGCTGGCCCTCTCCGGCTACCCGCCCCGCGACCTCCTCGACCTGCCCGAGTTCGTGGCGCGGGTGGAGCTCACCCTGGCCGAGCTGGCCGCCCCGGCCGACTGGTCGCGCGGCCTCTCCCTGGTGGTGGGGTTCCCGGAGCGGGCGGCCGGCGCGCCGCCCCCCGGGCTCATGAACGCCGCGGCGCTCATCGAGGGCGGCCGGGTGGCGGCGGTGGGGCGCAAGTCGCTCCTGCCGACCTACGACGTCTTCGACGAGACCCGCTACTTCGTCCCCTCCGACCGCGCCACGGTGGCCCCGGCGGCGGGCCTGGCGGGGGTGGCCGGGCAGCTCGGCCTCTCCATCTGCGAGGACATCTGGAACGACAAGCGGTTCTGGCAGCACCCCCGCTACCAGCGCGACCCGGTGGCCGAGCTGGTGCGCGGCGGCGCCGGGCTCATCGCCAACCTGTCGGCCTCGCCCTACGCGCTCCACAAGCCGGCCCTGCGGGAGCGGATGCTGGCCGCCAGCGCCCGGGACCACGGCGCGGCGGTGGCCTACGTGAACCAGGTGGGCGGCGACGACGCGCTGATCTTCGACGGCGGCTCGATGCTCCTCTCGCCGAGGGGCGAGGTGCTGCTCCGCGCCCCGCTCTTCGAGGAGGCGGTGGCAGTGGCCGGCCTGGACGGCAGCGCGCCCGCGCTCCTGTCGCTCGACGGCCATCCCCTCGCGGCCCCCGCGCCGCCGGCCGCCGACCCGGACGCCGACGAGCTCCTCCGCGCCCTGGTGCTCGGGGTGCGCGACTACGCCAGGAAGTGCGGCTTCCGCTCGGCGGTGATCGGGCTCTCCGGCGGCATCGACTCGGCGCTCACCGCCTGCATCGCCGCCGAGGCGCTCGGCCAGGCGCAGGTGCTGGGCGTGGCCATGCCGAGCCGCTACAGCTCCGACCACAGCCGGGAGGACGCGCGCCTGCTGGCCGAGGCGCTCGGGGTCCGCTTCATGGAGGTGGGCATCGAGCCGATGCACGCCGCCTTCCTGGCCCGGCTCGGCGAGGCGCGGGGCGCGCCGCTGGGGGATCTGGCGGAGCAGAACGTCCAGGCCCGCATCCGCGGCCAGATCCTCATGGCGCTCTCCAACGACACCGGCGGCCTGGTCCTCTCGACCGGCAACAAGAGCGAGCTGGCGGTCGGCTACTGCACGCTCTACGGCGACATGGCCGGCGGCCTGGCGGTGATCGGGGATCTCCCGAAGACCATGGTCTACCGGGTCTCCCGCGCCGCCAACGCCCGGGCCGGGCGGGCCCTCATCCCGGAGCGGACCTTCACCAAGCCGCCCTCGGCCGAGCTCAAGCCGGGCCAGGTGGACCAGGACTCGCTGCCGCCCTACGAGGTGCTCGACGACATCCTGCAGGCCTTCCTGGAGGAGCGGCGCGGCGCCGAGGAGATCGTGGCGCGCGGCCACCCGGCGGAGCTGGTGCGCAAGGTGCTGCGCATGGTGATGGGCACCGAGTACAAGCGCTACCAGGCGGCGCCGGTGCTCAAGGTGAGCGAGAAGGCCTTCGGCGAGGGGCGGCGGTTCCCCATCGCACAGGGGTGGCGCTATTGAGGATGGCGCGGTCCGCCGCGGCGGGCCGCATCACCCCTCGCCGAGGCGGGCCAGCCTGAGCCCTTGCACCCGCTCGAAGTGCCGGCGATTGCGCGTCAGCAGGAGGCCGTCGTTGGCGAGGCATACGCCGGCGATGAGGTAGTCGGCCATTCCGATGGGCTGCCCCTGGGCCTCGACCTGCACCCGGACGGCCGCCGCGGCGCTGGCCTCCTCCGGACCGAGCGCCAGGATGGTCATGGCGTCGAGCAGCGCGTCGACCGCCTTCCGCTGGCGCTCGGAGCGGACCCCCGAGCGGAGCTCGAAGGCCGTCACCGCGGTGGTGGCGAAGGACCGGGTCCCGAGCTCGACCGCCACCCGCGCGGCCCCGTCGCCCCGCCCGCGCAGGAAGTCGATGAGGACGTCGGTGTCGGCGACGATCACCGCCACCGCTCCCGCGCCGCCCGGACCGAGGCGCCGAGGGCGTCGGCCTCCTCGTCGCTGAAGCTCCCCTCCGCCTCCAGCGCCCTGGCCACCGCGTCCCGCCTGCCCCGGTGCTGGCGCATGTAGAGGTCGAGCGCCTCCCGGATGAGCGAGGAGAAGCCCTTCTCCCCGCGCTGGGCGGCGAGCTTGAGCAGCTGCGCGCGGTGGTCGCTGGTGATCTCGACGGTGGTCCGCATGACCGGATGATACATGCATGTGCATGCAGGTGCAATCCGGGACCCGGCGGGCCCCAGGCCCATCCGTGAGTCGCGCCGCCCCCCCGACCGGTGCTACACCTCCGGTCCCGACCGGAGGTCACCTCGTGCTCGTCTTCGTCCGCTTCCTCCACATCCTCTCCATGGCCGCCTGGCTGGCCGCCTCGCTCTGGCTCGCCGGCGACGCCCGCCGCTCGCTCTCCGGCGGCCGCGACCAGGCCATGGCCTTCCTGGGCCGGGCCCGCTCCGCGCTCCTCACCGACCGGGCCGCCGGCGCGCTCACCATCTTCACCGGCCTGGGGCTCATCCACCTCGCCAACGCCTGGCCGCCGCGCCTCGGCCTGGTGATCGGCTTCGTGCTGGCGCTGGTGCGGGCCGGGCTCACCGACGCGGTGATGGCCCCGGCCCTCCGCAGGATCGCCGTCGGCCTGGCCGACGGCGCCGAGCCTTCGACCCTGGTGCCGCACGCGCGGCGCATGGCGGCGGTCTCCGGCGTGGGCCACCTGGCCTGGCTGCTGGCGCTGGCGGCGATGGCGCTGCCGCTCTGAGTATCAGGGGGCGCCTCGCCCCCTCCCCATCGGCAAAGCCGCTGGGGCCCCTCCCCCCAAGAAGAAGCCGCTCCGCGGGCCCGGGCTGCGCCCGGGTCGTGAAGGGGCCGCGCCCACGCCCCACGAGAAGTCGCCGCTCCGCGGGCCCGGGCTGCGCCCGGGTCGTGAAGGGAGGCCGCCCCTTCCCGGCGCGAGCGCCTCACCAGAGCTTGAGCACCGCCGCGGCGACCAGCCAGAGCGGCACGCCGAGGAGCAGCGCCAGGATCCAGGCGGCGGTGAGGGCCCGGCGCCGCCGGGTGCCGGGCGGCTCGCGCAGCGAGAGCGCGCGCAGGAGCCCGGCGGCGGCGCCGGCGGCGAAGAGCGGGACGGCGAGGAGGAGCAGGTCGAGCGGCACGCGGCCCCTCAGATCTGCATCACGTCCTTCTCCTTGGCGGCCAGGATGGCGTCCACCTGCTTCACGCCGTCGTCGGTCTCCTTCTGCACCTTCTCCTGCGCCTTCTTGACCTCGTCGGCAGAGGCGTCGCCGTCCTTCTCGGCCTCCTCGAGGAGCTCCTTGGCGTCGCGCCGCTCGTTGCGGATGGCGACCTTGAACTCCTCGGCCTTGTGGCGCACCTGCTTGACGATCTCCTTGCGCCGCTCCTCGGTGAGGGGCGGGATGGGCACGCGCACCATGTCCTTGTCGGACATCGGGTTGAAGCCCAGGTTGGCGTCCCGGATGGCCTTCTCGATCACCGGGATCATGTTCTTCTCCCAGGGCTTGGCGATGATGAGGCGCGGCTCCGGCACCGAGAGGGTGGCCACCTGGCTGAGCGGGGTGGCCGTGCCGTAGTAGTCGACCCGAACGTTGTCGAGCATGTGGAGCGAGGCCCGGCCGGTGCGGACGGTGGAGAGATCGGCCTTCATGGTCTCCAGCGTCTTGAGGATGCGGCCGTGGAGGTCCTTCAGGATGTCGTCGACGACGCTCATGGTGCGCTCCTCGCGGCTCCGGGCTAGACCTTGGACGTCCCGCCGCGGCTCACGGTGGTACCGATCTCCTCGCCCTGCACCACCTTCTTCACGTTGCCGCGCAGGGTCGAGTCGAAGACGATGATGGGCAGGTCGTTGTCCATGCAGAGGCTGATGGCGGTGGAGTCCATCACCTTCAGGTTCTTCTTCAGGACGTCGATGTAGGAGAGCTGCTTGAACTTCACGGCGGCCGGGTTCTTCTTGGGATCCTCGGTGTAGACCCCGTCCACCTTGGTGGCCTTGAGCAGCACCTCGGCGTGGATCTCCATGGCGCGCAGGGAGGCCGCGGTGTCGGTGGTGAAGTACGGGTTGCCGGTGCCGGCCGCGAAGATGACCACCCGCCCCTTCTCGAGGTGGCGGATGGCGCGCCGGCGGATGTACGGCTCGCCGACCTGGTGCATCTCGATGGCGGTCTGGACGCGGGTCTCGACGCCGAGCTTCTCGAGGGCGTCCTGCAGCGCCATCGAGTTGATGACGGTGGCGAGCATGCCCATGTAGTCGGCCGAGGCGCGGTCCATCCCCTCGGTGGCGCCGGAGACGCCGCGGAAGATGTTGCCGCCGCCGATGGTCAGGGCGACCTCCACCTTCATCTCGACGCAGTCCTTCACGTCCTGCGCGATGGCGACCAGCGTCTTGGGGGAGATGCCGTACTTGCCGTCCCCCATGAGCGCCTCGCCCGACAGCTTGAGGAGGATGCGCTTGTAGCGGGGCTTGTGCTTGTCGGTGCGCTCGCTGGCCATGGTCGGCGGGTTCTATCGGAGGGCGCCTGGCCGGTCAAGGCGCCGGGTTTCCCGGGGATTCTAGCCCAACGGCCCGGTGCTGGTCGGCGGCGTCCCGCCGCCAGAGGCCTGCGCGTCTCCGCCGCCCGCCCCGGTGCCCCGCCGGCGCCGCCGGCGACCGCCCCTGCGGCGGCGCTTCCGGCCGTTGCCGGCGGCCTGGCCGGGCTGCCCGGGCTCGCCCCCGGTGGCGGCCGTGGTGGCCTCGTCGGCCTCCTCGTCGCCCTCGGGCCCTTCCTCGTCCTCGTCGCCGACCCCGACCTCCATGACCGCCCCGGCCCCTCCGGCCGGCAGGGCCTCGCCGACGGCGTGGGCGTCGGCGAAGCGCGGGCGATCCTGGCGCTCCTGGCGCGCCGGGCGGGCCGGCCGCTCGGTGCGCTCCGTGCGCGCCGGCTTCTCCGTGCGCGCCGGACGGGCGGCCGGGTCGTCGCCTTCGGGCCGCGGGGGGCGCTCCTGGCGCGCCTGGTCGCGGCGGCTCTCGCTCCCGCCGACCTCGGCCGGCTCGTCGCGCGGCAGGTCGGCGATCCGCTCGGCCTCCCCCTCGACCTCGCCGTCGTGGCGGGGGGCCTTGTCGGCCTCGGCCTTCCAGCGCTCCAGCGCCTCGCGCCCCTGCCCGCTCGCCTCGACCGAGATCTGGAGCAGCTGGACCGCGTCGTGGAAGTGGGCCTGGCCGGCCAGGCCGCGCCCGCGGCGGCGGCGGCGGCCACCGGCGGCCTGGGGGCGCTGCCCCTCGCGGAGCTGCGGCTGGGCCTGGAGCGCCAGCCGGATCCGCTCGGCCACCTTGCGCGGCAGCCGGGAGGTCTGGACCAGCGCCTCGAGGAGCGCCGAGGCCGGGCCGTCGCCAGGCTCGCCGGTGTCGAGGTGCATGAGGAGCGAGCCGAGCAGCACCGCCTCGGAGACCTCGGCGCCGGAGCGGACCAGCCGGTCCAGCGCCGCCAGGTGGGCCGAGAAGGCGCGGCGCTGCGGCTCGTCCCAGCGGTCGTGGGCGTCGCCCAGGGCCGGCAAGATGACCGGCAGGGCGCCGCAGGCGCGCAGCAGCGAGAAGGCCCGGGCCGAGCCGCCGCAGCGGAGCAGCTTGAAGATCTCCTCCAGCACCCGGGCCGGCGCGCAGCGGGCCAGCTCGGCGGCGTGGCGGCGCATGGCCTCGAAGGTGTCGGGGGCGATGGCGAAGCCGAGCCGGGCCG
>Ga0209682_10000177_pt1 | contig 21590 bp, 17 predicted proteins | sample DOMMetBare2Fresh_2_FD_187471 | JGI IMG/M metagenome (GOLD analysis project Ga0209682, IMG submission 187471) | Wetland sediment microbial communities from St. Louis River estuary, USA, under dissolved organic matter induced mercury methylation -... | ecosystem: Environmental > Aquatic >... | reverse complement strand
GAGGGGTCAGCCGAGCTCTTCGGACAACGTTTCGGAGCTGAAGGGAGGCTCCAGGCCGTGCGCGTAGGCGTGCCGGGCGAGCTCGGACTGAGAGACCCCCGCCTGCTCGGCAGCGGCACCGAGTGTCACTCCACCGCGCGCGTAGAGAGCGAGCACCCGCTCGATCCGCAGCTCCCGCAGACCTCTCTCCAGGACTTCGAGGAGAAAATCCTGGTGAGCGGACCGCAGCTTCTCGGCGAGGAGATCGGGAAGTTGCAGGGTCAAGGACTGTCCGGCCACGACTTGAGTATAGCGGCTCAGACGGGAGGAGGTCACCGGCTGGCCGGCGGCGAAATCGAACCGCGGACGCGCCGAGGCCATGCGACCTGATCGCGGAACGGCTACTGAGCCACCCGAGAACCTCCAGGCAGGGGCTATCGCCTGCGGCTGACGAGGTCGTTACGGTGCCGGCCGGCACCCTCACCTGTCTGAAGGTGGATGCCCGCGGGCGGCTCCCGAACGATGGGACCGTTGTATGCGCAGCAGCTACACCGAGATGGCGGAAGCACTCGCCAGCGGCTGCGAGGTGCGACTCCACCTCGTACCTGTCTCGAGAGGTGACTGAGCAGGCGCGGTTTGGGGCACCGAACACCCGCGAGGGGTGTCCGGTGCGTCCTGGCCCAGCGGGAACATCTCTGCCGGTTCCGGCGGTCAGCCCTGCCGCTCCTTGTTGATAGCTTCCTCGAGCCGGAAGCGGAGGCTCAGGTAGGTCGTGAGAGCAGGTTCTTCCTGTATGAGCGGCGCGATTTCCCGGAGAAGATGCAGGAAATCGCCGTATTGAAGGCTCAGGCTCTGGTGCGTCGTGCGGAGCAGGATCTCGTTCTGAGCTTGAGGCCCTTTCTGGAGAGCGCTCTTCCAGTCCGAAAGCTGCCAGTGGCCGGGCGGGTACGGCAGCCGGAGTGCGGCGAGGGAAGGCCTGAGCCAGAAATGCCACGCCACATACACAAAGAGAGCTGCAGCTGCCACAGAGCCTACGATGACGAGGCCCCGAGCGAGAAACAAACCCGCGAAAGCTAGCACGCCCATCACAATGGGGCCGATGAGGGACAGGCCAAGGCATCCAGCAAGGCGCGGAAGAACCCAGGACGAAGTCTTGCGGAGCCCTGCCCGCGTGCCCAGCGCATTTATGACTTGAGTACCTGATGTCGCAATGTAGCTTATCGCGCTGTTCAACGGCCTTGTCAAGGAGGGACTCTCGATCTGTTCACGGATCAATCGGAAAGCGGCCGGCCCGATAAAAGGGAGTGAGAGAAGGCCAACGACGAAGAGGAGGGGGACGACCCAAGGAGAAAACCCGAGCCTCTCGGAAGTCTCTGGCAAAACCCCCCAGATAAGGTACATAATCGCCACGACAACGGCCCCGACAGCTATCACTCCCACAGACCCCTTGAACAAATCAGGGAGGACCTCGAAGCCGCATTCAGTCCAGGCCAGGCTAAGGTACCTGCGCGTTGTCTTGCGTGGCCGCAGCGTTGCCACCGAGTAGAGCATCAATGTGCTCTGGTGAAGAAGAAGCCCGAGAACGGGCAGAAACACGGCAAAGAAAACACAGGGTGCCGCAGAGGCCATGACCCCGCCTGGTACTATGTTCCAATCGCCCTTCCAGAGAAGGAACGCGGTATTGACCAGGATATGCCCTACAGGGGCGGACCAAAGAATCCAGGCCCAAAGGTGAGCACGGTCAGCTCGAAGGGCGAAGAGCGTGGCTCCCGAGGTCAGGAGGACGTGAATCGCGCGGTGATAGGTTAGGGGAGGGATGAAGAATAGCTGGTAATTTTGCAGGCCTTCAGACAAGCCCCAGGAACAGAGGAGTAACAGCGCGAGATTCGCGAGCGAACAACCAGTCGCGACCAGGAAGCAGGCAAGGGGCCATGCACGCTTCCCGCCCGCTACGTGGAGTGCCTCGACATAGACCGGCCAGCGCGGCAGGAAGTCGTTGGTCGCCAGGTCGCTGCCCATCTTGGTGGCGAGGTCGGAGCGCCCGGGCAGACCGGGGCCGGTTCTCAGGATGAGTGCCTGGTTGCGGACCCATGAGATTTTTGAATCCAGAGGCTTCTCAAGGGCAGTGAGCAGCTCGACGTCGTTCAGGTGCTGGCAGGCTTGCATCATTTTGACCTGAGTGATCGGGTCGCCGTGCTCGATCAAGGTATCAACCGCTTCTCTGAGGCATGGCCGAAGCTGCTCGCTGACGGCGGGAGAACGGCCGGCGCTACGGCGACTTACACGAGCTCCGAGCTCGACCCGATTGGCGAGAGTCGCCTCCCGTTCGTAAGGGACCTTCTGCTTGGCCTCTTGGAAGGCCGAAATCTCGGTCTTGATCGCACGTGCCAGAGCCTTAATGCCGTCCTCTGCTCCCTCCATCAAGACGAGATTGATCATGGTTTCCTGCCAGCGCGGTGCATCAAGCTTGCTCAGCCAGTCGATGTCTGGCGCGTGAGTGCGAATATGGAGAGCCGTAAAGTACTCTTGTAGCCGATGGTTCTCGAAGCGGATGAGGTGCTCCGCCTCCGGGATCGACGCGGTGAGCACGCCACACTCTTTGCCGACGTCGATCATCTCCCGCATGTCCTTTGTTTCTTCCGGGCTGGTTGTGTGGTCGATCAACTCCTCAACCTGGATCGCCGCTCCTCGGTTGTTTTCAGTAATGATGAAGGCAATGCGCGACCAAGCGCACAGCGCAGCGTTTGCAGGCGGCAGCTCGACCCCTTTGACTCGTGACTCGTGCAGCTTGCGCTCGTAGGTCCTCTCGACAAAAGCCTGGAGGAGTTGGACTCGCGACTCAGGCCACGTGCGCTCTTCCCGCAAATAATCGCAGAGTAGCCAGAGGACGAACGGGTTGGTTGCATCGATCGGCAGCTCGCCCGAGGCCAGCCTCTGAGCGAGACCACAGACCTTCCAGGTCGTGCCATCGATCTGGAGTGACCGCACCTGCAGGAACTGCTTCAAATAGGCGCCGATCTGGGAGCGGCGAAAGGGGAGCAAGACCAGCCGGCTATGGGTGAAGACCGGGCTGAAATCGGTGATCCTGCAGGAAAAGAGGGTACGGGTGTTCGTGTTGGATCTGCCAGCGAACAGGCTCAGGGCGGCGGTGTGCTCGGTGTAGCGATCACGGCTCATCTCATCCATGCCGTCAAAGAAAATGATGAGTCGGCCGTTGGCGCCCAACTCATCGATCAGATCGCTGATCTCCTCAGAATGGGAGGCCCGCTTGACGTAGTCCAGCACTTGGGGAGGGCCGACTTCGCCGTCGACATGGAACTCCCCCAGCCGCACATAGAGAGGCACCGTCGGGAACACGCGCCGAAGCTCAGAGCTTGCCAGGTCGAGCGCTGCCTCCTGAAGCGTGATTGTCTTACCGCTCCCGGGATCCCCCAGGAGTATGAGAGGTTTTGAGCTTTTCAAGATTCGCCTGGCGATGTTCTTGATCAACGCGCTTTTCCGACTGACGGACGCGATGAGTGCGTCGGCCGAATCGCCTCCCCGAGCTTGGCCGAGCACCTCCCGAATGATCCGGTGAATCGGCTGGACGAACGGGTCTTTAGACTGGCTACCAGCCGGGAATTCAGGAATCGTACGAGCATGAAGGGGTAGCCGCGTTTTCTCCGCGAGTTCTGCCCCCAATCGGCTTCTCAGATCTTCCAGGTAATTTTGGATCTTGCGCAGCTCGAGCGGCTTGGAGAGCGGGCCCCTCTCTGTGAGTGCCAGGTGAATTCGGGGAAGAAGGCGATCTAGACGGTGCCGCAGGATTCCCGGGCGGCTGAGGCGCTCAGGTGGCGCCGGCTGAAGTATGCACCCGGGTCTCTCGCCGGTGATCCCCCAGATCAGGCGTTCCCAGGCCTCTTCAGATAGACCGCTCCGGAGGTCTACCCAGGTGAAAGCTCCGAGGAAAGTCGGGAGGGCGGGTCTTTCGGAAATGCCTGGGAGCAGGACAGGCAGGACGGGGAACTTGCGGCGGGCAGCCTCGGCAAGAAATGCTCGCATCTCCGATTCGTGCCAGGGACCGAAGCCAGAAGGGCCGACGAACACCGCGGCGGCCCGGCTGGTCGCGATGGCTTTTTCCAGCGCCTCCTGCCATTTTCGCCCAGGCACGAGCTCATCTACATCAAGCCAAGGCTGGAGCCCGCGTGCGCGCAAGCCTTCTGCAATCACTTTCACGATGTCCTTGTCAGCCGTGCTATAGCTGAGGAAGACATCCGGGCTTTTCTCGACAAAGGGGTCGACGCTCATTATTCAGTTCTCGCAGTTGAACGCTTTCAACAACGTTGCGTCGGTCAAGGGCGGATCGAGGCCGGCCGCATAGACATGCCGAGCGCGCTCGGACTGGGTGACCCCCGCCTGCTCGGCGGCGGCACCGAACGTCATCCCGCCGCGCGCATAGAGAGCGAGCGCCCGCTCAATCCTCAGCTCTTCAGGCAGGAGATCGAAAGGTTGCGGGTTGAGGCGCTGTCCAGGCATTGCGTGAGGGCCGCTCAGCGGGCGCGCTCGGCCCGCGGCAGGCGCAGGAGGCGTTGGAAGCCCGTCACGTTCCTGCGCGCGTCGGCGCCTCCTGCCACCAGCCAAATATAGCGCAGGGTGGTGGCCACGTCGGTGACCGCGTGGCTGAAGGAAAGGGAGGCGATGCCGAAGGCGCTGGAGCGGTCGTCGAAGCGGCCTCTCCCGGAGGCGTAGCCGATGCGGCGGTATTCGCGCCCCACCAGGGGATAGAAATCGCGCCCGCGCCGCAGGGCCTGGGCGAGGACCGGCGCCACGTCCCGCCGGCTCTCCAGCCCGGCCGGTACGCCGTAGAAGACGAGCGGAAACCGCGGCTCGGCGCTCTCGGCGTAGCGCAGGAAGTCGACGAAATAGCGCCCCTCCTGGGCGTCCGCGGCCGAGGTGGCCAGCGGGTTGTTGGCGTCCGCCATGGCGTGGGAGATCCGGCCCAGGCGCCCCACGAGCTGTTCGAAGGGGCGGTGCTGCCGGATGTCCTCGATCGCCGCCTGCACGTCGGCGAGGAGCACCTTGTCGAGGGAGCCCGAGCCGTCCGGGTTCTTCATGTGGCGTCCGGGGTCGGAGTCCTGGAAGGGTGCGAGGATGCCCTCCTCGAAGGCCCTCTTGTGCTTGTAGATCTGCCGTGCCAGATCGGGAGGAGCGAGCGCGGCGGCCTCGCGGCCGATGACGAGCTGGGTGGCGGGGGTCCAGGCGGCGGCCGGTGCGGCGACGGTGAGGGCGCAGGCCGTCAGGGCGAGAAGAAGATTCCATCGGTGCTGCATCTGGCCGTATTGTACGGTCGAACCTGCCGGAGGTGCCGCTCCTTGACCAAGCCCCCTCACCGCCTCGACGTCCTCGGCCTCTTCTGCCCGGTCCCCATCCTCATCGCCGCACGCGAGATGCAGACGCTCGGTCCAGGCGATCTCCTGGAGATCGTGGGCGACGATCCCGGCATCCGGGAGGACCTGCCCGCCTGGTGCGAGCGAGCCGGCCACCGTCTCGTCGAGATGGCCGACGAGGAGGGGGGGGCGATCCGCGGGCTCGTCGAGAAGGGGCAGCCCCGGCCGCGAAGGAAGCGCTGATGCTCCGTTTCTCCCCTCCGGACGTTCCGGTGCCGCCCGAGGCGCGGTGGATGCTCCTGCGCGCCTTCGGGCCGCCGGGGGCTCCATTTCCCGAGCTGGTGGATGCCGCCGCCGCTCTCGCCATGGCGCGCCGGTTCGAGGTGGCGCCGCGGGTGGCGGCACGGCAAGGGCGGGCACGGCTCGCCGCGGAGCTGGGTGGAGAGGCGGCCGTAGTGTGGCAGCGCGACTTGACGGCGGCGGCGGCGCAGGGTCTCCGCATCGAGGCGGTTCTGCGCGAGATTGCCGAGGTCGCCGCGCAGCGGGAGATCCCCCTCGTCCTCTTGAAGTTCGCCGCTCTGCAAGCCGCCGGCATTCTGGCTCCGGGAGCGCGGAGCGCCTGCGACCTCGACCTGCTGGTGCCGCCGGAGCAGGCGGAGGCTCTCCAGCAAGCGCTCCTCGCCCGGGGCTTCCGCTCCTCCGGCCTCCCCCCCTCCGAGCATCAGCTCCCGGCCCTCGTTCATCCGGCCGGCGGCGTGGTGGAGGTCCACCGGCTGGTGCCCGGCGTACGGCCGGGCTCGGCGGGCTCGGCCACGGTGGCGTCCCTGGCCGCCGCGGTCCTCCTCCTGCCGGCTCCGGACCTGCCGGGCTGCTCCCTGCCGGCACGCGAGGCCCTGATGGCGCACGCACTGGTCCACGGCATCGGCCAGCACGGCTTCTGGCCCGACTCCTATCCTCTCCTCCGCACACTCGCCGACCTGATCGATCTCGGCTTCCATCACGACGACGCGGCCCCCCTGGCCGAGAGAGCCATCGCCCTGGTCGCCCGCGACGTCTCCGCCGAAGAGGCCGAAGCGGTCCGCGACCTCTGCCGAGCCCTCGCCACCGGAACCGACCTTCTCTCTGCTCCTTTCCCCGGGAGGGAGGGGGCGCCCCTCTCCCGCTCCGCGGGGGAGGGGTCGGGGGAGGGGGGGGAGGGGGAGGCTCCGGCCACGATCCTCCTCCGCCACATCCTGGCCGGCCGGCTCGACGCCGACTACGCGGCGGCGCTGCGGCTCAACCTGTTCCGCAGCCAGCCGAGCGACCGAACGCCGGTGGGCCGGGTGGTGCGGACGGCCCTCGCCGCCGTCTTCCTCTCGCGGGCGCAGATCGACGCCATCTATGGCCGCCCCCGCCACCCTCTGGGCTACCTGGGCCGCCGCCTCGCGCGGCCGTTCGACCTCCTGCGCCGGCTCTGGATCTACAGCGCCCGATCTCTCCGGTCGAAACCGTGAGGGTGACTTGTCCTCTCGGGAGGACGTTTCGTGAATCCCCTCGGGCCGTCTCCCCCGATGGTCCTCCTGGCACCGCGCTTGCTTTGAAGGAGCGGTGTAAAGGAGAACCGACATGCGAACCTCGAAATCCCTTCTGATCGCCGCCCTGACCTTGACCGTCGCCGCTCCCTCTGTTCTCAGCGCCCAGGGTTGGGACCGGAGGGGTTCGGACCGCTCTGACCAACGCTGTGACACCCGCTATGACGCGCGCCGTGTGGCGGTCCTGGCGCATGAGCTGGAGGAGACGGCCACCTGGATCCGCCGCGAGGCCGAGCGCAACAACCGCCGGCCGGACCGTTGGGAGGCGCAGATGCTCTACGAGCTGCGCGACCTGAGCATCGAAGCGGGTGCGTTCCACGACCGGGTGGAAAGCCGCCGGGGAGACTCCTACCGCGGATCGGGGGATTTCGACGACCTGGCGCGGGCGTACCGCCAGACCTGGACCGCCCTGGACCGCGTCAACCAGCGGCCCTACATCGACCGCGGGATGGAGCGGATCGGCGCCCTGCTCTCCGAGCTTTCCGGGTACTACGGCCGGAGCCGCGACTTCCGGTACAGCCGGGGCCGCTATGACCATGACCGGTACGATCACGACCGGGATGGCCGTGGCCGGTATGACCATGACCGGGATGGCCGGGGCCGGTATGACCGGGATGGCTGGAACGACCGGCGGGACGACCGGGACGGCCACCACCGGGACGGCCGGCAGTAGGCAGTAGCTGGCCGGTCCCCCCCTCTCCCGTTGCCCCCTCTTCCATCGGGAGAGGGGGGCGGTCTGGTGGTTACGGTAAAATCGAAACCGCGCCACCACCGCACCCCACCATGGCCGACCTCCGCCTCCTCTTCACTCCCGCTGCAGACACGGTCTACCGCGCGCACCTCGCCGATGCCCGGGGCCGGCGGCTCGGTGTCGAGGTCCCGTTCACACCCTTTCTCTCCGACGACGACTACGAGGACCTCCGCTGGTATCTGGAGGAGTACCTGGACCTCCCCGACGGCGGGGCGGTCGTGCGGGCGGAGCGCATCGAGAGGAATCTCGATACCTGGGGCCGCCGGCTCCATGAGGCCCTGTTCACGGTCCCGGACAACCGCGCGCTTCTCGACGAGCTTCTCGCCGGACCGGAACCACGCCGGCTGACCGTCGCCACCCGCGACCCGGCGCTGTTGCGGTTGCCGTGGGAGCTGTTGGCCGATGAGTCGGGGAGCCTCACGCAGCGATTGTCGGTGTGCCGGCAGTTGGAGGAGCTGGTTCAGGCGGAGAGGGCCACGCCGCGCCCGGCGAAGCTCCCGCTACGCATCCTCTACATCGTCAGCCGGCCGGCCGACGCGGGCTTCATCGATCCACGGTTCACGGCGAAGGCGCTCCTGGATGCCCTCGAACCGCTCGGCGCCAACGTGCGGGTGGACTTCTGCCGGCCGCCCACCCTGGAGCGGATGGAGGAGATGCTGTGCATCCGGCAGGAGGCCGGCGATCCATTCGACATCGTTCACTTCGACGGCCACGGCACCTTCCTGTCGAAGGAGCAGGTCGGTGTGCTTTGCTTCGAAAAGCCTGCCGATGCCTTCGGTGCCTCCGTGGCCGAATTCATCTCGGCCATCAACCTCGGCGATCTGCTGGCGCGCCATTCCATCCCGCTTGTCATCCTCGAGGCGTGCCGTAGCGCCACGGTGGGCAAGACCACCGTCTTCGGCTCCGTCGCGGCGTACCTGATCCACGCGGGGGTGGGGAGCGTGCTAGCGATGAGCCACGCCGTTCACGTCGAAGCCACCCGGCTGCTGTTGGATAGCTTCTATCAAGGGCTTGTCCGCGGTGCCACCAGCGGTCAGGCTGTGGCCGAGGCTCGGAAGGCGCTGCGGACCACCCCATCGCGTTGGATCGAATCCGGTCCAGGTGGGCGCACCATTGAGCTGAATGATTGGTTTCTGCCGCAGCTCTATCAGAGCGCCGCAGATGAAGCGCTCGTTCCGGCCGGTGCCAACGCCGAAACCGAGGAAGCCCGCCGCAGCTACCGCAGCCCGGCCAAGCGCGATGAACCCGGCTCCTTTCCGCCCCCGCCTCAATTTGGCTTCCGGGGCCGCGCTCGTGAGCTGCACGAGTTGGAGCGCCGGTTCCGGGCCGGGCGCAGCATGGTGCTGCACGCCATGGGAGGCATGGGCAAGACCGCACTCGCCACCGAGGCCGCGCATTGGTGGACGCGCAGCGGTTTGTTCCGCGATGGCGCGTGTTTCGTGAGCTTCGAGCAGTTCATGAGCGCCGACCGGGTGGTACAGGTGCTCGGCACCTACCTCGACGGGCCGAAATTCGATCAGATCCCCGCCGCCAAGCAGCGCCGCCGCGCCATTGCGCTCTTCCGGCAAAAGGCCGTGCTCCTGGTCTGGGACAATTTCGAGAGCGCTCTGCCGCAATTCAGCGACGGCGCCGCCAGTCCCTACACCGACGACGAGCGCCACCGCCTCGCCGAGCTGTTTCGCGATCTCACCACCGGTCGGGGGAGGGGTTGCCTTCTCGTCACCTGCCGTCCCGGTGACACCGGCCTCCCCGGCGCGCAACGGTACGAGCTGCAAGGCCTGGACCGTGCCGACAGCCTGTGGCTGCTCGCGAGCATCTTGGAGCGTGAAGGCCTCACCCTCACCGATCCCCGACTGAGTCGCGAGAATCTTGAGCCACTGCTGCGCGACCTGGCCGATCATCCGCTTTCTCTGGAGCTGGTCGGCCCCCATTTGAAAACAGTGACGCCCGAGGAGATCCGCGCGGACTTCGGCAAGATCCTCGTTGAGCAGCAGGAGGCCCCGGAAGAACGGAATCGATCGCTGCTCGCCTCCCTGGAATTTTCTCTCCGTCACTCAAACCCTGCCGCCCGTGAGGCCCTGCCCTGGCTCGGCCTCTTCAGCGGAGGCGTGTTCGAGGAGCTTCTGCTCGGCGTGAGCCAGCTCACCCCGGAGGTCTGGGAGCCCATCCGGCGGGAGCTCGAACGTATCGCGCTTCTCCGCACGGAAGGGGGGCTTGGCCTCAACGGTCGTCCCTTCCTGCGCTTCCATCTCACCCTCGCCTTTGCCGTCGCTGATTCCACCCTCGCGCAGAATACGGAGATCCGGCAACGTTTCCTCGAAGTCTATGGTGTCCTCATGCAGACGCTACTCAGGGCGCTGGAGGGTTCGCAATCGCGTGTCGCGCTGGAAATCCTGAACCGCGAGGAAGCGAACTACCGCACCGCCGTCCAGTGGGCCGTGGCCGATCAGCAGCAGCGGGCGGCCGCGGAGCTGGGCGAAGTATTCTCCCGCTGTCTCAAAATGTCAGGCCGCTTTCGCGAACACGATGCCTTGGTGCAGTGGCTGAAGGACGCGGTGGTCAAGCATGGCTTTACGGCCGAAGCCGCCGATTACGAACGGCGGCACGCCTTGACGCGCTTCAGCCAGGGCGATCCGCAAGGTGCGGTGGACCAGCTTCAGACACTTATCGAGCGCCTCCGCCACGCAACCGATTTCGATCCTGATCTTCACTTAATGCTGGCGCTCAGTGACTTGGGTTGGGTGTTGACCGAGGCAGGTGCTCCTGCGCAAGCTATCCCCATCCTGCGGGAATCCATCCGTAACTCGAAGGCGCTTGTGGAGAAAGCTGGCGGCCGACCTTGGGAAGCACTCTCGCCTACTAGGGAGTTGATCAACCTCTCCGATGCGATGGGTCGACTGGCTTATGCGCTGATGTGCGCAGGCCAGCTCGCCGAAGCTCTTGCCATGGCTGAGAAATGTGTCGGGATTTCAATAAAGCAGGGCGCTCAACGCGCAGTCGCCGCCGCCCACGGACGATGTGCTGACATTCTCAGGGAAGCGGGCCGCTGCGATGAGGCCGACGCCCGCTACGCTCTAGCCCTAGCCACTGCTCGAGGTGCCGGGGACAAGGAAATGGAGGGAATAATCCTACAGAATCAGGGAATGCTCGCCGATGATCGCTATCAACTCGAGCGCGCCAGCCGGCTCTATCAGCAGGCGCTCAAGCGCTTCCAGGAGTCGGGTGATCAGGGTTCGATAATGCGGACCTACAACCTCCTTGGCGTGGCTGAACGAAAGGCTAATCGGCTGGCCGAGGCGCGAGTGTGGCATGAGAGATCGCGCGAACTGGCCGTACAGTTGAAAGATCAGGACGGCCTAGCCAATGCCGCCCAGAATATCGGAGCACTCTGGCACCGGGAAGGCGAAGCCGCCCTCGATCGGGGCGACGAAACCGCCGCCCGGCGGCATTTTGAGGAAGCCCGCGGCTCCTTGAAGGAGAGCTTAGAGAACTGGCAAGCCCTCGGCAGAGAGTCCCGTGAGGCCGACTCATGGCACGGGCTCGCCATCGTCCATCTCTGCCTCGGCGACCTAGCCGTCGCTGAACGTCACGCCCACGAAGCCCGCCAGATCCACGAATCCCTCGACCTCAAGGAAGCATGGGGGGACTATCAAATCCTCTCCATGATTGCCCAAGCCCGCGGCGACCTCGCCGCTGCCGCCGAGTGGGCCAAGAAGCGCGATGACCTGCTCGCCGAGCTTGATCGCCGGGCCGGGGGAAGCCAGGCTGAGGGCATTCAGTACACCTCGTCGTGACTGCCGACCGTCTCCAGAAGAATGGCTTCGGCGTCCTCGTGTTGGACGAAGCTGAAGACGATTCGAAGGTCGTAGCCGGCGCTGCAGGCCCAGGAGCCTTCGAGCTTCCCCTTGAGCTTGTGGGTCCGGAGCCTGGAGTCGAAGGCGTCTTCTCCGAGAAGCACCAACGCGGTTCCGAGATCCACGGCCAGGGAAGGGCTCCTTCTGGCGACACGGCGCGCGGCTCGCAGGAAGGCGGGAGAAGGGAGGAGCAGCCGTTTCACGAGAGAATGTCGCGGAGAATCTCGTCCGGCGTACCTGGGTGGCAGCGGCCGGCCTGATAGTCGCGCCGAGCTTCCCGGATCTCCTCAGCGAGCTCGTCCCGGCGATGCTCGATGAGTCTCCGCTGGACGATCTCGACGAGCTCGGCTTGCTCGGCGAACGGCAACTCGTCGACGGCGTCCAATAGCTCTGCGAAACGCATGGGCTCTTCCTCCCTCAGTTCTTCCAAGCAGTATAGCCGACTGCCTCCTGGCCGGTCTCCGGTCGCCGCTCCTTGAGCCCCCTGTGATATACCATTGCCCCGATGCCCGGCCGCCACCTTCGCCTGACCGCGCTGTGTCTCCTCCTTCTGGCCGCCTTACCCTTGGCAGCCGGGGCGGACACCTGCACGGATTGCTTCGCGCAGCCGGTGCCGGATTGTTGCCCCCCGGCCTGCGCCCGCTGCATCGCCTGCTGCAAGCTGCCGACCACCCTGTCCCCGGTGCCCCAGGTGGCGCCGGGGGAGGGGGCCACGGACTGGGTGGGCCGTCCGGCGGAGCCGCGGCCCGCCGGCTCCCCGCCGCGCGACGTCTTCCACGTTCCGAAGCTCTCCCTTCTCTAGATCCAGGTTTGCCGTTGCATCGCGCCGCACGCTGCTGAAGCGTGCGTTTCGAACCTGTCTGCGAGAGGTGACCGATGAGATTTCGCTGGATGTGCCCATGGGCCGTCCTCTGTCTGTGTGCCGTTCCCGGCTTCGGTCAGGGGAGAGTCTTGACGATGGACGAGGCGCTGGCCCTGGCCGCCGAACGGGCGGCGGGTATGGTCCTGGCGCAGGGCCGGCTCGAAGAGGCCCGCGCCCGCCGGTCCCGGGCCGGCCGGCGGTTTCAGGAGAGCCCGGCCCTCGAGGTGAACGGGGGATACCGGCGGGCGGAGGACGGCTTCTTCGATTTCGAGGCGGCGGTGACCCAGGACCTCTATTCCAGCCGGCAGCGGGCCGCACGGCTCGCGGGGACGCAGGCGGCCGTCGACCGGGCGGAGGCGGAGGTCGCGGAGGCGCGCCGCCGGCTTCTGCGGGAGGTCTGGACCACCTTCTCCCGTGCTCTGGAGGCCGGCGGCCGCGCCGGGTTCCTGGAGCGGAGCCGCCAAGCCGCGGACGAGCTGCTGAGCACCACCGAACGGCGGTATGAAGCCGGGGAGGCGACCGCGCTCGAGCTGAACCGGGCCCGCGTGGCGGCGGCACGAGCGCGGGCGGAGCAGGGCGCGGCGGAGGCCGAGGGGGACACCGATCTGGCCGAGCTGAAGGCGCTGCTCGGCCTCGGCCCCGAAGAGACCGTCGAGATCCGTGGCAGCCTCGCTCCCCAATCGACGGCTACGCTGGAGTCCCTTCTCGCCGGGCTGGTCCGGCGGCCGGATCTGCTGGCCCTCGCGGCGGAGCTGCGCGAAGCCGAGGCGGAGGTCCTGCTGGGAGACGCTCTGGCCCGCCCGGACCTGGGCGTCCGGGGAGGGATCGCCCGGGAGGAAGGGGCGGAGATCGTGACCGCGGGCATCGTGGTGACCCTCCCCTTCCACCAGCGCGGCCGGGAGGCGATCGACGTGGGGAAGGCGCGGGTCTCGGCTCTGCGCCAAGCTCTCGAAACCGCCCGCCGGGCCGCCGACGCGGAGGTCCGGGGGCGGTATGCGGCCCTGTCGCGGCAGCTCGCGGCGGTGCGGGAGCTGGAGAGTACGGCCCTCCCTGCCCTGGACGACAACGAATCCCTCGCCCTGAAGAGCTTCGAAGCCGGTGAGATCGACCTGGGAGAGCTTCTCCTGATCCGCCGCGAGATCCTGGAAATCCGCCTCGCCTATCTGGAACGCCTCCTCGACGCGTCGCTGACGCGCTTCGAGCTCGAGGCGGCCGCTGGAGCCCTGCCATGAAGACGACCGTCTGGACGATCTGGCTGATGCTGCTCCTCCCTCTCGCCGGCTGTGGCGGCGGGAAAAAGAGCGGCGAGGAGCCCCCCTCGGCGGAGGCCGGGCACGAGGAGCAGCATGCCGGCGAAGAGCACGCGGCGGAGGAAGGAACGCTCGCCGTCGACGCCGAGGTGCTCCGGGACTTGAAGCTCACCACCTTTCCCGCCGAGTTGCGGCCGGGCGGCGAGGGGGTCACGGCGCTCGGCGAGGTCCGGGTGAACGAGCAGGCGTACGCCGAGGTGGGCACGCCGATTCCTGCCCGGATCATCCGCCTGGTGGCGAGCCCGGGCCAAGCGGTGCGGCGCGGCCAACCCCTGGCCGAGCTGCAGAGCGTAGAGCTGGGGCAGGCACGGGCCCGGAGGACCGCCGCTCTCGCCCGGACGGAGCTGGCGCGCCAGACCGTGGAGAGAAAGCGCGGGCTCGCCGCGGAGCGCATCGTGTCGCGCGGCGAGCTGCAGAGAGCCGAGGCCGAGGCCGCCGAAGCCGAGGCGGACCTGCGGGCGGCCGAGGCGGCTCTCGATGCCCTGGGAATCGGGCGGGGTGACGCCGGCGGGCTCTCCGCGTTCACCCTCCTGGCCCCGCTCACCGGTACCGTGCTGGAACGCACCGCGGTGCAGGGGCAGACGGCCGCTCCGGACCGGTCGCTCTTCCGCATCGCCGACCTCGCGAGCCTCTGGCTGGTGGCGCAGGCGGCCGAGCGCGACGCCGTGCGGCTGCGGACGGGCGCCGCGGCCGAGGTGGTGCTGGCGGCCCTCCCCGGCCGGAAGCTGCCGGGCACGGTCGAGTGGATCGGCGGCGAGGTGGACCCGCATTCGCGGACCATCCCGATCCGCATCGTCCTGGCGAATCCGGACGGCCGCCTGCGGCCGGGGATGTTCGCCACCGCCTGGATCGCGACGGGTGAAGCCGGTGCGCAGGTCGTCGCCGTGCCGGCCACCGCCCTCCAGAGGATGGGCGACCGGTGGGTGGTCTTTCTCGACCGTGGCCGGGACCGGGGCGCCGGCCGTTTCGAGGTGCGGCCGGTCGAGCGCGGGCGGGATCTGGGGAACGAGGTGGCGATCCTCTCCGGTCTGAAACCCGGCGAGCCGGTGGTCGTCGAAGGTGCCTTCGTGCTCCGCGCCGAAGCCGAGAAGCAGGAAGGCGGCGCCGAGCCGCATCACCACTAGGAGACCGCCATGATCGAACGCATCCTCCGCGGCTCCTTCGCCCATCCGGCCCTGACCGTCCTCCTGGCCCTGGCCGCGTCGGCGGCCGGCGCGGTCTGGCTCACCGGCCTGCAGCGCGACGTCTTTCCCGATCTCGCGACGCCGGTGTTCAGCGTCTTCGTCCAGAACCCGGCCATGGGCACCGAGGAGCTGGAGACCGGCGTCGCCATTCCCCTGGAGGTCGGCCTGGCCGGGCTGCCGGAGGTGCGGCGCATCCGCTCCGGCACCCAGGCCGGCGTCACCCAGGTGCGGGTCGAGCTCGAGCCCGACGCCGACTACTACCTGTCGCGCCAGCTCGTCACCGAGCGGGTCAATCAAGTGGCCCGCGAGCTGCCCGCGGGCACCGGCGCACCGCTCGTCTCCAGCCTGACCGGCCGGCTCAACGAGATCATGGAGCTGGTCATTGAGGCGGACCCCGGCGCCGCCGGGCTCATGGAGCTGCGCGATCTGGCGGATTTCGAGGTGCGCAACCGCCTGCTCGGCGTTCCCGGCGTCGCCGCCGTCGAGGTGCTGGGAGGCCATCTGCGCCAGTTCCAGGTGCAGCTCGATCCCGGCCGCATGGCGGCGCTCGGGGTGACCCTGGGCGAGGTGATGACCGCGGTCGAGCGGTCGAACGAGAACGCGGCCGGCGGCTTCGTGGCCGAAGGATCGATCGAATGGACCGTGCGCGCGATCGGCCGGGCGGACCATGTGGGCGACCTGCGGGCGACCGTGGTCGCGATGCGCGACACCACCCCGGTGCTGCTCGGCGAGGTGGCCGACGTCCGCGAGGCCCCCGCGGTGCGCCGCGGCATGGCGCACGGCCTCGCCGAGGAGCTGGTCAACTGCCGTGTTTCCAAGCAGTTCGGTGCCGATACCGTGGCCGTGGCGCGGGGCGTGCGCGCGGCCGTGGAGGACATGGCCAAGAGCCTCCCGCCCGGGGTGCGGGTGCGCGTCCTCTACGACCAGGCGGACCTCGTCGCCTCCTCGCTCGGAGGCGTCGGCCGCGCCGTTCTGATCGGCGGCGTGCTGGTGGCCGGCGTCCTCCTTCTCCTCCTGGGAAACCTGCGCGCCGCCCTCATCGTCACCGTCACCCTGCCGCTCTCGATCGCCCTCTCCGGCCTCCTTCTGAAGCCGGCCGGCATCGGCCTCAACACCATGACCCTGGGCGGGCTCGCCATCGCCGTGGGCCTCCTGGTCGACGCGGCGATCATCCTCACGGAAAACGTCCACCACCGGCTGTCCAGTTCCCAAGGGGGCCAGGGGGTGAGGAGCTCGAAACGAGAGATCGTGCTCGCCGCGGCTCTGGAGGTGGGGCGGCCGATCGCCTTCGCCACCCTCATCGTGGTCGCCGTCTTCACTCCGCTCTTCGCGATGAGCGGTATCGAAGGGCGCATGTACCGGCCGCTGGCCGCCGCGGTGGTGGCGGCGATGGCCGCCTCCCTGGCGCTCTCCCTGACCCTGGTCCCCGTCCTCTCCGGCTGGCTCCTGCGGCCGTCGCGCTCCGGGGCCGGCGAGGACGTGGCGTTGGTCCGCCGTCTCAAGGCTCTCTATGCCCCGCTGCTCTACTTCTGCATGCGCCGTGCGGGGCTCGTCCGGGTCCTGTCTCTCGCCGTCACCGTTCCGGCGCTCTTCCTCGCCCTGCGCATCGGCTCCGACTTCATGCCCCGCCTCGACGAAGGAGCGCTCCTCCTCCAGACCCTGCTGCCGCCCGAAGCCTCCCTGGAAGAGGTGGACCGCCGCAACCACCGGGTGGAGGACGTCCTGCGCCGCTTCCCCGAGGTGCAGGAGGTGGTGCGGCGCACCGGCCGCGCCGAGCGCACGGAAGATCCGATGCCGCACGTCCTCTCCGACGTCCTGGTGGTCCTGAAACCGGAGCGCGCGCGTTCGATCGAAGCTCTGGAGGAGGAGATGCGCGAGAAGCTGGAGAAGGTCCCCGGAGTCACCGTGCTGTTCACCACCCCCCTGGGCATGCGCATCGACGAAGGGATCGGCGGCTCTCCGGCGGACCTCCAGGTGCGCATCTTCGGTCCCGATCTCGACCGCCTCTCCAGCCTGGCCGGGCAGGCGCGCGAGCTGATGGAAGGTGTCGAGGGGATCACCGACCTGCGCGCCGAGAGCCTGACCGGCCTGCCGCAGATCCGCATCACCGTGGACCGCGAGGCGGTGGCGCGCGTGGGACTGACTCCGGCGGACGTGGTGGACGCGGTGCGGATCGGCCTGGCGGGGGAGGAGGTCTCGCAGGTCTGGGTGGGGCAGCGCCGGTATGACCTGGTCGTGCGCCTGGCCGATGACCGGAGGAACGACCTCTCGGCCCTCGGCGCCCTCTTGATCGACGGGCGGAACGGCACGCGCGTGCCGCTCGGCCAGCTCGCCCGGGTGGAGCGCACCTTCGGTCCGGGATCGATCCAGCGCGAGGCCGGCAGCCGCCGGGTGGCGGTCGAGGCGAGCGTCGCCGGCCGCGACCTCGGGAGCACCGCCGCCGAGGTGCGCGAGCGCCTGGGGCGGAGCCTCCAGCTCCCCACCGGCTATTTCTTCGACGTCGGGGGCCGGGTGGAGAGCCAGGCGCGGGCGATGCGCTCCCTGGGGCTCGCCATCGCCGTGGCCCTCCTCGCCGTGCTGGTCCTTCTCTATCTGGCTCTGGGATCGTTCGCCGAGACGCTGGTCATCCTCGCCACCCTGCCGGACGCCTTCGTCGGAGGGATCCTCGCCCTCTGGCTCGCCGGAGAGACCTGGAACGTCTCCTCCCTGGTCGGCCTGATCGGCCTCTTCGGCATCGCCGTGCAGAACGGTCTCGTCCTGGTCACCCAGACGCGCACCCTGACCGCCGAGGGGAAGCCCTTCGGGACAGCCCTCCACGAAGCCGCCATCGGCCGCGTCCGCCCCAAGCTGATGACCGCCGGCTGCGCCATCCTCGGCCTCCTCCCTCTCCTCGTCCTCCGCCTCCACGGCTCCGAGATCGAGCGCCCCCTGGCGATCGTGATGGTCGGCGGGCTGATCACCTCGACCCTCTTCACCCTTCTCGCGCTGCCGACCTTCTATCTCCTGGTGCACCAGTGGCGGCAGCGGCTGGACGCGAGAGGGCGATGAAGCCTCGGCAGGGCTCGTGAGCCGCGTCTAGGGCCGTCTAAAGGCAATGCTGTTCGGATAGGGCGGGCGTCGACGCGGCCAAACCCGGCGATGAATCGCCGGGCTAGCAGCAGCGCCCCATGAATGGGGCTTGAAAGCCGGGTTCACCCGGCGCCGCTGCTAGCCCGGGCATTCATGCCCGGGTGGCAGGGCGGCCTAAGCGAACGGTATTGCGTCTAAAGGTGCTGAGAACCTCGCCCTGCCTCACGAACCGTCGCAAGACCTGGGCGACCTCGAGATCCAGCAGGTGGGGTGCGTGAAGCGATGTGTCCTGACTCAGGAGGCGTGGGGTCATGGGAGCTCCGGCGGCGGTCTGGAGGAGGACCTCCAGGACCGCGGACGCATCCACGACGATGATCATCGGCCTTCGCGTTCGGCCGCGACCGCGGCGGCGACCGGCTCGGCCGGCTCGACCCGTGAGCGGTGGGTGAGACGTTCCAGGAGCTTGTCACGCGTGGGCCGTTCCAGCGACCGCTCGATGTCCTGCAAAAGGTACTCCGAGATCGACATCCCCGCGAGCGCGGCCCGCGCCTTGAGCTTCCGGTGGATCTCGTCGGGTACGTTGCGGATCTGGACCATGACGGACATGTGACCAGCCTAGGAACATGCGCACCGCATGTCAAAGAGGACGATCAGATAAGGCTAACGAGCCCCGCGGTAGCGTTAACGCCTCCGAGTTAACGCTACCGTGCCACGAGTTAAGCCTAATGAGGACCGAGTTAACGTTAACTCGCCTCGCGTTAGCCTTAACGCGCCCGAGTTAACGGCTAACCGGCGCGAGCTAACGCTATCGGGGTCCGAGCTAACGCTATCGGGCTCCCGGTTAAGGCTATCCGGCTCCGAGTTAACGCTAACTCGGGACGCGCGGGAGGCGTGGCTTCAGACGGCGAAGGAGGAGCCGCAGCCGCAGGTGCCGCGGGCTTGGGGGTTGTTGAACTTGAACCCCGCTCCGGCCGTGCCGAGCACGTAGTCGATGTTGGTCCCTTCGAGGTAACGGGCACTGACCGAGTCGACGTAGAGCGTGAGGCCGCTCTGCTCGTAGATCCAGTCGTTGTCGCGCGCTTCGCTCTCGAAGTCCAGAGAGTATTCGAACCCGCTGCAGCCGCCGCCCCGGACCGCGATCCGCAGGCCGTGCGTCGGGTCGATCCCCTCCTGGTCGCGGGTGATCTTGACCATGTCGACGGCCTTGGGCGTCATCGTCACCGGCGTATAGGCTTCGTCGATGAGCTGGCTGTCCGGCTGCACCTGTTCCAGATTCTCCATGCGTGTCTCCTTCTTCAAGCCCTGAAACACCCACCCCGGGGTGGGGAATTCCACCAGTCATTCCACCACGAGGGCCCTCTACCAAGTCAAGGTACACTAAGCGGCCTTCAAGGAGCCGCCGTGAACGATCTGCCCCCCAGAAGCTCCCCCCGGACCGAAGAGCCCTCATTAGAGAGAGTGCGGCGAGCGGGCAAAACCGGGATCAGGCCGAGCGAGGTGGCCGCCGCCGGCCTGTGGGCGGAGCATCGCGCCGCCCATGAGCAGCGGGTCGCGCAACAGGTGGAGGCCTTCCAGGCGAGGGTGGCGGAGCATCTGCGGCTCCTGGACGCGCGGGAGCCGCACCCCGCTCCTCTCGTGGCTGCACCCGTCCGTCCTCTCGCCTCCACGCCCGTGCCGGTTCCGTCTCCGGTTCTACCTTCTCCTCCTCCCGCCCCCGCTCCCGCGGTGCGCCTCCCCCTGGTCGAGCTGCGTCCGGCCCTCGCAGGAGCGCGGCCACCGCTGTTTCTGGTGCATCCGGCGAGCGGCCAGGCCGAGGTTTATCGAGCCTTGGCGCGTCACATGGCTCCCGATCTGCCGCTCTACGCCCTGGAGGCTCCCGGGCTCACCGGAGGCTTCGGGGCGGAGGCGGCCTCCCTGGAGGCCCTCGCCGTGGTCTACGCGGACGCGGTGCAGAGCCTCCAGCCGCAGGGCCCCTACCGGCTGGGGGGCTGGTCCACCGGCGGTGTCTTCGCGTTCGAGATGGCGCGGCGGTTGCGCGTGCGGCGGGAGGAGATCGAGCTGCTGGTGCTGATCGACAGCCATGCTCCGGAGCCCGAGCACCTCGCGTCGCACGAGGAGTCCCTCCTCTTCGCCTCCTTCGCCCGCGAGATCGCCGGCATGGCGGGCAAGAATCTCCCGGTCTCGCTGGGCGAGCTGCGCCGCATGCCTTCCGAGGACCGGCTCCCCTGGGTCCTCGCCGCCGCCCGCCGGCTGGAGGTCCTCCCGGACTCGGTGTCCCCCGGGGAGGCCCGCCGGCTCTGGGAGGTCTACCGTGCGAACCGGCGCGCCGCCGAGACCTGCCGGCCGGAGCGCCAGCACCTGCGGGCCGTTCTCTTCCGCGCCACCCGGCAGGGTCACGAGGCGGACGGGAAGCCCTCGCTGGGCTGGGCGCGCTGGATCACCGGGCGCATCGAAGTGGTCGCGGTGGACGGGGAGCACACCGACATCCTCCGCGAGCCCGCGGCCGAGGCCGTCGCGCGGGGGATCTCGGAGCGCTTGTGAGGCCGGCGGAACTTCCGCTATACTTGCGCCGGTGAGCCGGTCCGCCTGCGGCTCGACCGCCTTGTCTTCTCCAGGAACTTTTTATGGTCTCCGGGGGGGCTTGCGCCCTCTGATAGGATCACCCGTCCCATGGAATCCATCATCGTTCGTGGTGCACGCGAGCACAACCTCAAGAACGTCCACCTCGAGATCCCGCGGAACCGGCTGGTGGTCATCACCGGCGTCTCCGGCTCCGGCAAGTCGTCTCTCGCCTTCGACACGCTCTTCGCCGAGGGGCAGCGGCGCTACGTCGAGTCCCTCTCGTCCTATGCCCGGCAGTTCCTCCAGCAGATGGAGAAGCCGGACGTCGACTCGATCGAGGGGCTGTCGCCCGCCATCTCGATCGAGCAGAAGTCGGTCTCGAAGAATCCGCGCTCGACCGTGGGTACGGTCACCGAGATCCACGACTACATGCGTCTCCTCTATGCCTCCATCGGCGTCCCGCACTGCCCGAGCTGTGGCCAGACGATCCGGCCGCAGACCGTACAGCAGATGGTCGACCGCGCCCTGGAGATGCCGGAGGGGACGCGCCTGATCCTCTACGCCCCCTACGTGCGCGGCAAGAAGGGGGAGTACAAGAAGCAGCTCGCGCAGATGGCCCGCGAAGGGTTCATGCGGGCGCGCATCGACGGCGAGCTGGTCGATCTCTCCGGCGAGCCGCCGAATCTCGACAAGCAGAAGAAGCACTCGATCGACATCGTCATCGACCGGATCGTGGTCAAGCCGGGAGTGGAGAAGCGCCTCGCCGGCTCGATCGAGACCGCGGAGCTGTTCTCGTCCTGGCGGTCGGACCTCGAGGTGCTCGCCGAGACCTCGGGCAAGAACGCGCTCATCGTGACCCCGTCGGCCGACGTCGACCTCGCCGTGGCCGACATCGTGCGGTCGGCCTTCGGGCACGCCGGGCAGAAGTGCTCGGCGCTGTCGCTGCTCATCCTGGTCGGCTCGGCCGGCCGGTCGGACCGGCTGCGCCGCCAGCTCGCCGACGCCGTGAGCTCGTTGCGGGTCGGCCCGGCGACCGACCTCGCCACCACGGTGGGACCGTTGACCGAGCCGGCGTCGGGCAA
>Ga0209682_10000176_pt1 | contig 21632 bp, 6 predicted proteins | sample DOMMetBare2Fresh_2_FD_187471 | JGI IMG/M metagenome (GOLD analysis project Ga0209682, IMG submission 187471) | Wetland sediment microbial communities from St. Louis River estuary, USA, under dissolved organic matter induced mercury methylation -... | ecosystem: Environmental > Aquatic >... | reverse complement strand
TCCTTCAAAAAAGCCCCCAGCCGTGCCGTTGCGGCTTCAAGCGCCTCAAGAGTTTTCGCTGAGAGCACCAGCAACTGCGCCGGCCTTCCCGGCGCCTCGCCTGGCGCCACCTCCGGGGCCTCTTCGAGCACGGCGTGCACGTTGGTGCCACCGAGGCCGAAGGCGCTCACGCCGGCCCGGCGGGGGGTGCCGTTCGCCGGCCACGGGGTGGCCTCGGTGCAGACGTAGAAGGGGCTCGATGCGAAGTCGATCCGCGGGTTCGGGCGCTCGAAGTGGAGGCTCGGCGGCAGCGTCTTGTGGGCCAGGGCGAGGGTCGCGGCGAGGAAGCCGGCGACGCCCGCGGCGGCGCTGCAATGGCCGAGGTTCGTCTTGACCGAGCCGATCGCGCAGGTGCCGATGGCCCGGGAGCCGGCGCGGCGGAAGGCGCGGGTGAGCGCCTCGACCTCGATCGGATCGCCGAGCGCCGTGCCGCTGCCGTGGGTCTGGACGTAGCCGATCGAATCGGGATCGACATCGGCAAGGAGAAGAGCCTCGGAGATCGCCGCGGCCTGCCCGTCCACGCCCGGCGCGGTGAAGCCCACCCGGGCCGGACCGTCGTTGGTCACCGCCGAGCCGCGCACCACCGCATAGATGCGGTCGCCGTCCTCGAGCGCGTCGGCGAGCCGCTTCAGGGCCACCACGCCGCAGCCGTTGCCGTCCACCGAGCCTGCCGCCGCGGCGTCGAAGGCGCGGCAATGGCCGTCCGGCGAGAGGATGCTCCCCTCCTGGTAGATGTAGCCGCCGGAGAGCGGCGTGCTGATCGACACGCCGCCCGCGAGCGCCAGGTCGCACTCGCCGGTCAGGAGCGCCTGGCAGGCGAGATGGATGGCGACCAGCGACGTCGAGCAGGCCGACTGCACGGCGATGCTCGGTCCCGTGAGGCCGAGCTTGTACGAGGTGCGGGTGGCCAGGAAGTCGCGGTCGTTCCCCAGCAGGAGCTGCAGCACGCCGGACGCTTCGGCCCACTCGCGGTGCGGCAGGAGGTTGAAGATCAGATAGGCGTTGGCGCCGGAGCCGGCGTAGACGCCGGCCCGGTTGCCCGCGCGCAGCGGATCGCAGCCGGCGTCTTCCAGCGCCTCCCAGGCGCACTCCAGGAAGACGCGGTGCTGCGGGTCCATCTGCTCCGCCTCGCGCGGCGTGAACCCGAAGAACGCGGCGTCGAAGAGATCGGCGTCCGGCAGCACGCCCTTGGCCCGCACGTAGCGCGGATCGGCGAGGAGGCGTGGATCGATCCCTGCCGCGGCCAGCTCGTCCACCGAGGGAAAAGAGATCGATTCGACGCCGCCCTGCAGGTTGCGCCACAGCTCCGCCGCGGAGCGGGCTCCGGGATAACGGGCCGCGAGGCCGACGACGGCGACGCGCGGAATGGATTCGGACGGATCGAGATCGGGATCGCTCATGAAAAACTCCTCGGACGGGCGTGCTTCAGGACCTGCGGCCCCGCAGAGATCCCCGCGCTTGTTGGAGCTGGCGCAGCGACGCGCGGCGCAGATCGATCCGCTCGCGCGCCTCCTCCGCCGCCGCGGAGTCGGCGGCGGGCGGCGGCGCCTCCGCGGCCAGCTCCCGCGCCAGGCTTTCGATGGTCGGATGATTGAACAGCGCCGCGATCGGGATCTCCCGGCCCAGGACCTCGCCCAGCCGGCTGTGCAGGCGCACCATGGCGAGCGAGTTGCCGCCGATCTCGAAGAAGTTGTCGCGCACGCCCACCTGCTCGATGCCGAGGATCTCGCTCCAGGCGGCGCAGAGGGCGCGCTCGAGATCGGTCCCGGGCGGGGTGGGAGCGGTGGTGCCTGCCTGCGGTGCGGCGGCCAGGACCACCTGGCGCTCGGCGGCGACCGGCAGCGTCGAGCGCCCGGCGAGCCTTGACAGGGGAAGGGCCGGATCGGCCGCGGCGGCGGTGAGGAGAGCGCGGAGCCCCGTGGCCAGCCGCTCCACCGTGGCGCGGTCGAACAGGCCGGTGGCGTATTCGAGCACCCCGGTCCAGCCGGACGGGCCTTCCTGCACATGGAGCATGAGGTCCATCTTCGCGGTGCCGTTGGGGAGCGGCTCCGGCTCCAGCGCAACGCCGTTCAGGTCGAGATCGGGAAGGCCGGCCTGGAGCGCCAGGAGGACCTGGAAGAGCGGCGCGCGGGCCGGATCGCGCCGCGGTTGCAGGGCATCGACCAGCTTTTCGAACGGCAGCTCCTGGTGGGCATGGGCGGCGAGCACGGTCTGTCGCGCCCGGCCGAGCAAGGTGAGAAAGCCGGGGTCCTCCGTCAGATCCATGCGCAGCACCAGGGAATTGACGAAGAAACCGATCAGGTTTTCGGTCTCCTTGCGGGTGCGGCCGGCGACGGGTGAGCCGATCGCGAGGTCGCGCTGCCCGCTCCAGCCCGCCAGCAGAGCCGAGAAGCCGGCGAGACAGACCATGAACGGCGTCGCCCCCTCGCGGCGGGCGAGGGCGGTGAGCGGCGCGGCCAGCTCCGCGCCGAGGACGACCGGGACCTCGCCGCCGCGGAAGCTCGGCGAAGTCGGGCGCGGCCGGTCGGTGGGAAGCTCCAGATCCGGAAGGCCGCGCAGCCGCTCGCGCCACCAGGAGGCCTCGCGCTCCACCACCGCGGGGGTGAGCCGCCGCCGCTGCCAGACCGCGAAATCGGCGTACTGCACCGGCAGCTCGGGCAGCCGCGGCGCCGCGCCGCGGGAGAGCGCGCCGTAGATCTCTCGCAGCTCGGCGAGCAGCACGCCCATGGACCAGCCGTCCGTGGCGATGTGGTGCAGGTTGAGCACCAGCAGGTGCTCCGCGGCCTCCAGGCGGAGCAGGAAGGCGCGCAGCAGCGGTCCGCGGTCGAGGCGGAACGGCCGCCGCGCCTCCTCCCGCGCGAGGCGGCGCGCCTCTTCGTTCCGGACGGAGCCGCCGAGCGCGGAGAGATCGATCCGCGGCAGGTCCTCACCAGGCGGCGGCCCGATCACCTGGACGGGAGCGCCGCCCTCGGCCGGAAGGACGAAGACGGTGCGGAGCGTCTCGTGGCGGCGCACCACGAAAGCGAGCGCCGCGGCCAGCTCCGCGGCGGCCAGCGGGCCGCGGAGGCGCACCTGGAGGGGAAGGTTGTAGGCCGCCGATCCCCCGTGCAGGCGGTCGAGGACCCACAGGCGCTCCTGGGCGAAGGAGAGGGGAAGCGCGTCCCCGCGCGGGACCGGGCGGATGGGGGCGCCGGCCAGGGGCTCCGTCGCCGCGTGGGCGGCCAGCGGAGCGCGGGCGAGCCGCGGGCGGTCCACCTTGCCGTTGGGATTGAGCGGCAGCTCCGGCATCTCGACGAACAGGGCGGGGACCGACGGCTCCGGCAGGCGCTCCTGGAGATAGGGGCGCAGCACGGCGGCGAGATCCGCGCTTCCGGTCCCCGTCCCCCGCCGGACGACGAACGCCACGAGCGCCTTGCCGCCCGGCAGGTCCGCGCGCGGCAGCACGGCCACCGCGGCGACTTGCGGATGGCCGGCGAGCGCCGCCTCCACCTCACCGGGCTCGACGCGGAAGCCGCGGATCTTCACCTGCTGATCGAGACGCCCGAGGAACTCGATCGTCCCGTCCGGCCGCCAGCGGGCCAGATCGCCCGTCCGGTACAGGCGGCCGCCATCGCCGGACGGATCGGGGATGAAGCGCTCCGCCGTCAGCTCCGGCCGGTTCAGGTAGCCTCGCGCCAGGCCGTCGCCGCCGGTGCAGAGCTCTCCCGGTACTCCCACCGGCACCGGCTGCAGCCGGCGGTCCAGCAGCGCGACGTGGGTGGCGGCGATGGGCCGGCCGATCGGCGCCGGGCTGCCCGGGTCGAGCTGCCGGGGGAGCGAGAGGGCCGTGGTGAAGGTGGTGTTCTCGGTCGGGCCGTAGCAGTGGATCACCTCGCAACCGGGCAGAGCGTCCAGCGCCCGTCGCAGATGGGACGGCTGGGTCACGTCGCCCCCCACCAGCACCTGGTGCAGCGGGCGCAGGTCGCCGAGGCGCTCCTCCACGATGAGATGGAAGAGCCCGCTGGTCAGGAAGGCGGTGGTGACCTGGTGGCCGGCCAGCACCCGGCCGATCTCCGTGAGCGCCGGTACGCGGCCGGGGAGGACCACCACGCGCCCGCCGGAGAGGAGCGGTCCCCAGACCTCCACCGTCGCCGCGTCGAACAGGGGGGACGCCAGGTGCACGAAGGCCGCCTCCGGTCCGCCGCGGGCATGCCCGGTCTCTCCCTCCGGCCGCACCAGGCGGACGACGCCGCGGTGCGGGATCTCCACCCCCTTCGGCCGTCCGGTGGAGCCCGAGGTGTAGATCACGTAGGCGAGATGCCCGGCCGAGCCCCGCGGCGCGGGATCGTCACCGCTCTCGTGCGCCAGCTCCCCGTCCTCGTCGAGCAGGACGCAGGGGACGTCCGCGCCGGCCGGCAGTGCGCCGAGAAGCGCCCGGCGGGTCACCAGCACGGTGGGCGCGGCGTCCGCGAGGAGGAACGCGAGCCGCTCGGCCGGATAGACCGGATCGAGCGGCAGGTAGGCGCCGCCGGCCTTGAGCACGGCCAGCATGCCGGCCACCAGCTCCAGAGAACGCTCCAGCAGGAGCCCCACCCGGTCCTCGGGCAGGACCCCGAGGCGCCGCAGGTGGTGGGCGAGCCGGTTGGCCTGGGTGTTGAGGTCGCGGTAGGTCCACCGCTCCTCCCCCTCCTCGATCGCGACCGCCTCCGGCCGCAGCCGTGCCTGCTCCTCGAACAGGGCATGGATCGTCGCCGGCGGGACGGGGACGTCGTTCCTGCCCCACTCCGCCAGGATCTGCCGGCGCCCGGCCGCGGTGAGGAGAGGCAGGTCCGACAGCCGCTCTCCCGGCGCGCGGACGGCCCCCGCCAGCAGCTCCACGAAATGCGCCGCGAGGCGCTCCGCCGTGGCGGTCTCGAAGAGGTCGGTGCGGATCTCCAGGGTGCCGGCGATCTCCGAGGGGCCATCCGCCAGGAGCAGGCTCAGGTCGAATTTGGCCGTTCCGGTGGGGATCTCGGCCAGGTCGAGCACGAGGCCGGGGAGGGCGAGCGGCGGCTGCGGCGCGTTGTGGAGCGCCAGGAGGACCTGGAAGAGCGGCGTCCGCCCGCGGTCGCGCTCCGGAGCCAGGTCCTCGACGAGCTTCTCGAAGGGGACGCCCTGGTGGTCGTACGCCGCCAGGGTCACCTCGCGCACGTGGCCGAGGAACGCACGAAACGGCGGATCGTCCTCCAGCCGCACCCGCAGCGGCAGGGTATTGACGAAGCAGCCGATCAGCGGCTCCACCTCGCTCCGGGCACGGCCGGCGACCGGCGAGCCGACGGTCACGTCGTCCTGTCCGGTGACGCGGGAGAGGAGCGCCGTCCAGGCGGCCAGGAGGACCATGAACGGAGTGGCTTCTTCCTGCTGCGCGAGCTCGCGAAGGCCGCGCGTGAGCTCGGCCGGGAGCGTCACCGGGACCGCAACTCCGCGATCCGAGAGCACCGCCGGCCGTGGCCGGTCCGGGATCAATTCGAGCGCCGGAGCCCCAACGAGACGCGTCCGCCAATGCGCGAGCTCCCGCTCCAGCACCTCGTCCTGAAGCTCCCGGCGCTCCGCTTCGGCGACGTCCGCGACCTGGAGCGGGAGCGGCGGGAGCGGTGAGGGCCGGCCCGCGGAGAACGCCGCGACGAGAGCGGCCAGCTCGCCGCGCAGCACGCCGAGCGACCAGCCGTCCGCGATGACGTGGTGCAGCACCAGCACCAGCCGGTGCTCGGCGGGGGCGATGCGGAGCAGGAGTGTGCGCAGCAAGGGGCCGGCGGCCAGGTCGAACGGCCGGCGGGCAAAGGCGGCGGCGAGGCGGGTGGCTTCGGTGGCGCGGAGGTGATCGGGGAGAGCCGTGAGGTCGGCGAGGGGGGCCGGAGGATGCGTTGCCGGCAGGACCGCCTGGACCGCCTCCCCGCGATGGACCGTGAACACCGTTCGCAGCGCTTCGTGGCGGCGCACGATCTCCGAGAGCGCCGCATCCAGCAGCTCGGGGCGCAAGGGACCGCCGAGGGTCAGCAAACCGGGAATGTGGTACGCCGCGCTCTCCGGGTCCAGCCGGTGGAGGACCCACAGCCGCTGCTGAGCGAAGGAGAGAGGAGCGAGGCGGGCGCCGGGGGGTGGCTCGGGGCCTTCCACCGGCGCGGCCAGCAATTGGGCTCCGGCCGCTTCGAGGCGCGCGGCGAGGGCGGCGGGGGTGCGCGCGTCGAACAGCTCGGCGAGCGGCAGGTCGACGCCGAACGCCTGCCGGGCCTCCAGCAGCAGCCGGACACCGAGGAGGGAATGCCCGCCGAGATCGAAGAAGTCGTCGTGGAGACCGACCCGCTCGCGGCCCAGGACCGTGGCCCACAGCTCCACCAGCCGCTCCTCCAGAGGAGTCCGGGGTGCCGCCCAGGGCTGCTCGCGCACGCTCCGCGGGCGGCGGGGTGCCGGAGCGAGCACCGGCGCCTCCGTCCCTGCCTCCAGGCGCCGGGCGAGCTGCGCCACCGTGGGCGCGGCGAAGAGGGCGCTGACCGGGAGATCGACACCGAAGTCCCGCTCGATGCGGGAGACGAGGCGGGTGGCGAGGAGCGAATGGCCGCCCAGGGCGAAGAAGCTCTCGTGCGTCCGGACCTCTCCGGCTTCGAGCAGCTCGGCGAACAGCGCGCAGAGCCGCTCCTCGGCGGGCGTCCGTGGCCTGCCGTCGCCCGCGTCCGCGCCCTCCGATCCCTGCCGCGCCAGCGCCCGGCGGTCCACCTTGCCGTTCGGCGAGAGCGGCAGCGCCTCCAGGGAGACGAAGGCCGAGGGGACCATGTGCTCGGGGAGCGTGCGGCGGAGGCCCTCGCGCAGCTCCGCCGCGGAACGCTCCGCCTCCGTCACCAGGAAGGCCACCAGCCGGCGGCCGAGATCCTCGTCCTCCAGTGCCAGCACGGCCGCCGCCCGCACGCCGGGCAGCCGGGCCAGAGCCGCTTCGACCTCCCCCGGCTCGATGCGGAAGCCGCGGATTTTCACCTGGTTGTCGAGACGGCCGAGGAAGTCGAGGGTGCCGCCTTCGCGCCAGCGGGCGAGGTCGCCCGTCCGGTAGAGCCGCGCGCCGGGTGTGCTCGCGAATGGATCGGGCACAAAGCGCTCCGCCGTCAGCGCCGGCCGCCCCAGGTAGCCACGCGCGAGGCCGGCGCCTCCGAGGTAGAGCTCGCCCGGCACGCCCGCCGGCACCGGCCCCAGGTTGGCGTCGAGCACATGGGCGCGGGTGCCGTCGATCGGCCGGCCGATCGTCACCCCCTCCCCGGCGTGGAGCCGGGTGAAGGTGGAATAGGTTGTGTCTTCCGAAGGCCCATAAAGGTTGTAGAGCCGCTCGACGCCCGGCACCGCGCAGACCGCGTCCACCAGGGCCGGCGGGACCGGCTCGCCGGCCAGGTTGACCGTGCGCACCGAAGGGGGCAGGCCACCGCCGCGCACCAGCTCGGCCATCGCCGAGGGCACGGTATTGACCAGCGTCACCTCGGACGCGGCGGGGAGCCGCGGCAGCTCCAGGGCGTTCTCCGCCAGGATCACCCGGCCGCCCACGGAGAGCGGCACGAACAGCTCGAAGACCGAGAGGTCGAACCCCACCGAGGTCGCCGCGAGCACACCCGACAGCTCCGCCGGAGAGAAGACCCCGCGAGCCCACTCGACCAGTGCCACGGCGCTCCGGTGCTCGACCGCCACCGCCTTGGGAACCCCCGACGAGCCCGAAGTGTAGATCAGATACGCGAGGCTCCCCGGCAGCGCGCGTTGATCGGACGGATCGGTCCGATCGGTCGGATCCGTCCGATCCCCCAGGTCCACAGTTGCCCCTGCAAATCCCGTGAGCCCGCCGCGCGTCACCAGCACACGCGCGCCGGAGTCGCGCAGCAGGAGGGCCAACCGCTCCTCTGGATAGGCCGGATCGAGCGGCACGTACGCGCCGCCCGCCTTGAGCACCGCGAGGAGCGCGACCACGAGATCGGGCGTCCGCCCCAGGTGAACGCCGACGCGCACCTCCGGTCCCACGCCCAGCCGGCGCAAGTGATCGGCGAGCCGGCTCGCCCGGCGGTTCAGCTCCTCGTAGGTGACGCGCTCCGGCCCGGCGACCAGGGCCTCGGCCTGCGGCGTGTGGGCCGCCTGCTCCTCGAACGGCTGATGGAGGAGGACGCTCCGCGGCACCGCGGCCGGCCCGGTGCTCCACGTGGCCAGGACCTGCTCCCGCTCCCCGGGCGTCAGCCAGGGCAACCGCGACAGCGGCAGCTCCGGAGCCTCCACGGCACCGGCGAGGAGCGTCGCGAAGTGGCCCAGCATCCGCTCGGCGGTCGAGGCGTCGAACAGGCCGGCATTGACCTCCAGAGAGAGGCCGATCCCGCCGGACGGCAGCTCGGCCGCACGCAGCGTGCAATCGACCTGCGTCCGCCGCTCCTCGATCCGCAGCGATTCCAGCTCCGCTCCCGCGAGCTGGAGGCGTCCGCCGCTCTCGCCGAGAGAAAAGAGGGAGAGCCCCGCGGGGTCCCCGGGACGTGCCCGTTGCAAGAGAAACATGGTCTGGAACAGTGGCGAACGTGCCGGATCGCGCTCCGGCCGCAGCCGCTCGGCGAGCAGCGGAAACGGGAAATCGCCATGCGCCAGGCCCTCGGCCACCGTCCGCCGCATCCGCCCCAGCAATCCGGAAAAGCCGGGATCGCCCGCCAAATCGGCCCGCAAGACCACCGGATTGACGAAGTACCCCACGGTCTCTGCCCACTCCGCCGCCCCGCGCCCCGCTGCCGGAGCCCCCACGGCGAAGTCGGCCTGCCCCGACCGCCGGCCGAGCGAGGCCGCGAACGCCGCGAGGAGTACCGTATAGAGCGTCGCGCCCCGGGCCGCCGCGAGACCGCGCACGCCGTCCGCCAGCCGCGGAGGCAGCTCCAGTGCCCGTGCCACCCCCCGCCATGTCTGCACCGGCGGGCGCGGCCGGTCGGTGGGAAGGTCCAGGTCCGGGAGCCCGGCCAGCCCCGCGCGCCAGAAATCCCACAGCCGGGTCCCGCGAGGTCCGTCGAGCATCGCCGCCTGCCAGGCGGCAAACTCCGCGTTGCCGTCCTTGGGAGGTGGCGTCCCTTTCACCACCACCGCCAAGGACGCGAAATCCGCCACGATGTGGTGCACCACAAACAACACCACTCGATCCGCCCCCCGGTCGAGCACGCGAACGCGCAGAAGAGGCCCCTCCTCCAGCGAGAACGGCCGCCAGGCCTCCTCCGCCAGCCGCTCCTGCAACCGCGCCTCGCTCCACCCGGTCGCGTCCCTCTCCTGCCAATCGATCTCCACCTGTTCCCGCACCAGCCGCCGGGGCTGTCCCTCCTCCGCCGGAAACACCGTGCGGAACGCGGCATGGCGCTCCGCGGCGCTCTCCAGGAAGCGCCGCAGCTTCCCCGGATCGAGCCCCCGCGTCCGCGCGGCCACCGCGATGTTGTAGGCACCCGATTCCGGAGCGAGCTGGTGGAGGAACCACAGCGCTCGCTCGCCCCAGGCCAGTCCGGCATTCTGAAGTGGGCCAGGTTCCCCCTCTCCCGGACGGGTGTGAGAGTCCACCAACCCCTCCGCCAGCCGCCCCGTCCCCGCTCCCTCCAGAATCTCCGCGAGCGGGAGCTCCACCCCCAGCGCCGACTCGACCGCCCCTTTGAGCTCCATCGCGGCGAGAGAGTCGAGCCCATGCACGGTGAGCGGCTCGGCCGGATCGATCGCGTCCGCGGAGACCCCCACGGCCGCAGCCGCCCGCTCGCGCAGGAAGCGTTCGAGGGCGACCACCCGTTCCGCCGGCTCCAGGAGAGCGAGATCCTCCCGCCGGAGCACTGTGCCCACCGCGGCTTCACCGCCGCCCTCTGCCACCGTGCTCCGCCCGAGGACCGTCAGATGCCCGGCGAGGTACAGCTCGCGGCAGAGGCGCCGCTGGATCTTGCCGCTCGACGTCTTGGGCACCGAGTGGGCGCGCACCAGGACGATCTCGTGCGTCTGTACCTCGTGCTCCTCGGCGAGCGCACGGCGGATCGCCGCGGCCAGCTCTTCCAAGCCTTGCCGGCGGTGCCGCTCCACCTCCTGCACCACGACCAGCCGCTCCTCGCCGCCGCTCTCCACCGAGAACGCCGCGCCGCACCCGGGCCGCAGGTCCGGATGGCTGCCCTCGGCGGTCAGCTCCAGGTCCTGCGGATAGTGGTTGCGCCCGCGCAGGATGACCAGGTCCTTGAGGCGGCCGGTGGCGTACAGCTCTCCTTCGTGGAAGGCGCCGAGGTCGCCGGTGCGCAGAAACGGCCCTTCGCCGGTCGTGGCGAGCCGGGCGCGGAAATCGCGCTGCGTCGCCTCGGCGTTCCGCCAATAGCCGCGCGCGACGCTCGGCCCGGCGATCCAGATCTCCCCGGTCTCTCCCGGTGCCCGTTCGCCGCCCGTCTCCGGATCGACGATGGCGATCCGCTGCTCTCCCCGGGCCCGGCCGCAGCTCACCCGCCGCCGCTCCTCGATCTCCGCCGTCCGCGGTTCCCGGTCCACCACGCCGCCGCTCACCAGGAGCGTCGCCTCGGCGAGCCCATAACAGGGGTAGAACGCCTCCCGGCGGAAGCCGCTCGGAGCGAACGCGCCGGCGAACCGCTCCAAGGTCTCGGCGCGCACCGGCTCGGCGCCGTTGAACGCCACCCGCCAGCTCGACAGGTCGAGCGCCGCCCGGTCCTCGGGAGCGATCCGCCGCACGCAGAGGTCGTAGGCGAAATTCGGCCCGCCGGAGGTGGTGGCGCGGTAGTGGCTGATCGCCGCGAGCCAGCGCAGCGGCTTCTGGAGGAAGGCGACGGGCGCCATCAACACGCAGCGCCCTCCGGCGTGGAGCGGCTGGAGCACGTTCCCGATCAGCCCCATGTCGTGGTAGAGCGGCAGCCAGCCCACCACGACCGAATCCTCGTCCTGCGCGAACGCCTCGCCGATCATCCGCTCGTTGTGCAGGAGATTGGCGTGGGTGACCATCACCCCCTTGGGCGTCGCGGTCGACCCCGAGGTGTACTGGAGGAATGCGATCCCCTCCGGGTCCGGCTCGGGCAGCTCGCGGTCCGCCGCCGGCAGCGCCTCCGTGGCGATCCAGCGGAGCGCCGCGAGCTCCGGCAGGTCCGGCAACCTCCGCACCCCCGCGAGGATCGCCGCCGTGGTCAGCACCGCCCGCGGCTCGGCATCCTGGGCGATCGCCCGCAGGCGCGTCTGCGCCCGGTCGTTGGGCCGCGGCGGATAGGCCGGCACCGCCACGACGCCGGCCTGGAGACAGCCGAAGAAGGCGGCGATGAATTCCAGGCCCGGCGGATAGAGCAGCAGAGCCCGCTCGCCGGGAGCGCACGAGGTGGCGAGCGCGGCGGCGACCGCCCGCGCCCGGGCATCGAGCTCGCCCCAGGTGAAACGGGCGCCCTCCTCCTCGCCGTCGGCCAGGAAGATGAACGCATCGCGTTCCGGCCGCTCGGCGGCGCGGAGGCGAAGGAGACCCGGCAACGTCGCATAACCCAGACTTGAAGAAAGCATGTGCTGCCTTTCCATCAACAGAGCCCACCGTGAAGCCCGCCAGCGGGCGGCCCGCGGCCGGAGGCCCTTTCTACCAGAAGTGCAGTTCATGCGGGGTACGGGACAACGAAGAGCTCCACCCGCGGGGGGAGGGTGCCGTTGTAGACTCTCGGCGAGGCCTCTTGTTTGAAGGAGCGCTCCAATATGCCCAGAACCTCCTGGTACTCCCGGTTTGCGAAGTGGGCGGCGCACTACTGCGGCCGGCCCATGGTGTTCGCCCTTGCCGTCGGCGTCATCCTGGCGTGGATCGTCACCGGGCCTCTCTTCGGCTTCAGTGACACCTGGCAACTGGTCATCAACACCGGCACCACGATCATCACGTTCCTGATGGTCTTTCTGATTCAGAACACGCAGAACCGGGATACCGAGGCCATCCAGGTCAAGCTCGACGAGCTCATCCGTGCCACCAAGGGAGCGCACAATGCTCTTCTCGATCTGGAGGAGCTCGAAGTGGATAACCTCGATGCGTTCCGAGCCAAGTACCAGGCGCTGGCCAGTGAAGCACGGGCAGAGTTGAAGCGTGGCGAGGAGGACACCGGATCGCCGGAGCCATGAGCAAGAAAAAAGGGCACCTCGGGAGAGGTGCCCTTCGTGCTGCCGGCGCGCGAAGCGCGGTTACGGCTCGGTGATCGGAGCCGTCCAGATCTCTTCCTTGCCGGCGCTCCTGCGGTCGGTCCAGGAGGGGAGGAACTTGCTGGCCCAGCCGGAGACGCTGTTGTAGTCGCCGTACTGGTTGCCCGAGTCGGCGCCGGCGATCGTCTCGTTGGTGGCCGCGGTGGTGACCTTGGTCGCGGCGCTCCAGGTGGCGCCGTTGTCGGCCGAGGTCTGGTAGTAGACGTTGGTCGTCTTGCGGGTCGAATCGCCCACCGTGTCGTAGTAGATGACCGCGATGCGGCCGGTGCTCTCGTCGACCGCCAGCGCCTGGTTGAACTGGTCGTTCAGCCCGGCCTGGTTGTTGATCATCGCCGCCGCCGACCAGGTGGCGCCGCCGTCGGTGGAGCGGGAGAACCAGATACGGGTCTTGCAGGTCGAGGCGGCGTTGGTGCCCGGCTCGTTGGCGGCCGCGGTGCAACCGGTGGCGCCGGTCAGGTCGGTCCAGGCGACGTAGACGTTGTTCGTCGCGCCGTTCTTGTAGGCGCCGCCGCTGGTGTAGATCAGGGCGCGGCGGTTGGCGAAGGCCGGGACGCCGATGTCATAGGCATCGAACATGGTACGCACGACCACCGCGGTGCCCCAGGCGGCGCCACCGTTGGTCGACTTGCGGACGATGATCCGGCGGTTGGTGGTGGTCGGCCAGAAGACGAAGACCTCACCGGCGCTGTTGGTCTTGATATCGCAGCCGATCGCGGTGCCTGTCGACTCCGCGCCGCTCACCACGAGCGGGGTCGTCAACCAGGCGCCGGTGGCCCTGCGGTAGTTGATGTAGGCCGGGTTGCCGTTGTGCCAGCAGGCGTAGATGGAATCCTTGAAGGTCGACGTGGCGCTGTGGTCGATCCACATCAACTGCTTGTCGGCGCTGGTCTGGGTGCCCGAGAAGGTGCTGTCGAACGTCCAGGACGAGCCGGCCGTGCTCGACGAGTACGAGCGCATCTTGAGGCTGGTGCCGGCGGAATTGATGCCGATGGTGGTGGACCAGGCGACGCCGGTGGTGCGCCAATCGACCGTCGGGTCGGAATGGAAGGCGTCGGTCGAGGTGAACGGCAACGTCGTCTGGCCCCAGGTCGAGCCTCCGTTGGAGGAGTAGAACTGGGCCTGGTGGCCGCCCGAGACGATGGCGTTGGAGGCGGCGATCACCTGGTTCGGGTTCCCGAAGTTGATCCGGATGTCCGACTCGGAGCGCGGGCTGGTCTGCGCCCCGGAGACGCGGACGTTGGTGCCGGCCGTGGTGCGATCTTCCGGCGGAGCCAGGTCGAGATCCCGCAGGCCCGGGATGAGGTCCTGGTGGTGCAGCATCCACTCATGAACCTCGTGGAGGACGCGGGGATAGCCACCCGTGGGATCGCTGGCCGAGTAGGTCAGCTCGGGATGGGCCTTGCGCCACATCACGCGCAGCCAGGCCGGGAGACCGATCTTGTCGTTCTTCTCGCCGGGGCGGAGCATCTCGAAGTCCTGGTTCTGATAGATGAGACTCTCGAGATTGCTCCCCGGGACGACACGGTCCTTGGCGAGCTGGCGCTCGATCGTGGGCCACTCGCGGACCTCGCCCGAGGCAGCCAGGGCCGGCCGGGAGAGGGTGAGAAGCGAGAACGACAGGACCAACAAGAGCATGGACAAGTACCGCTTACGCATTCAAATCTCCTCCTCGAATCAGGAATCTCAGAACGGCTCCTGCGCACGCACGAGCATTGTTCTGAGGGGTCTTGGGTCTACTAGAAAAGATGGTGCGGCGAGCGCCGGAAAACGAGCCGGAGAATCGCCGGAAACGTCTCTCTTGTCGCGAATTCAGGTCAAACCCTTACACCGACGGGCCTTTGCCACTGTGAATTCAGGGTAAAGCCTTGCGCGGTGATCCCGCGGATCCAGAAGAAGCCTACGCCGCCGGACGCGTCCGCAGCGCAGCGAGCTGGCGCTCGATCTCACGCAGGACGGGGAAGGTCGGATCGAGGTGCAGCAACCGGTTGTGGGTGCGTGTGAGGAGGGCGATGGCTTCGGCCCGGCGCTGCGCGTCGTCCCCGGGCGGGGAGGCGGCCAGGAGGTCGAGGGCGAGCTCGCAGTCGATCGCGGCGGCCAGGTAGTGCTCCTCGCCGAAGACCTGCACGGCGAGCTGGCGGGCACGCCGGTGCAGCTCCCGGGCTTCGGCCGTCTGCCCTTCGCTGCGTTCGAACCCGCCGAGCACGGAGAGCAGCCGTGCGCGTTGCTCGTCCCCGGTCCGGCCGATCGCCTCGAAGTGGGCGATGACGGTCCTCAGCTCGGCGATGGCCTCCGTCTTGCGGCCGAGGGCGAACAGGACCCGGGCGCGCTCGCCGCGCGCTCCGAGGACGAGAGAGTGCTCGCTGTCCACGAGAGCGCCGAGGCCGGCGATGCCGCGGTCGCACTCGGCGAGAGCGGAGGAGAAGAGGGACTGCCGGAAGAGGATCTGGGCGAGGACGAGCCGTGCGCTGGCGGCGGCGAAGCGGTCGGTGTCCCCGGTGACGTCGAGGACCTGGCGGATGGCGGCTTCCGCGGCGGCGAGCCGCCCCTGGTTGAGCAGCGCCTGGCTGAGGACGCCGAGAGACAGGGCTGTTTCGGGGTGGCGTGCCCCGAGCGCGCGGCGGCGCAGCTCGTAGGCCGCCCGTGCCAGCGCCTCCGCCTCGCGGGACCGTCCACGGGAGAGGAGGAGGTCACCGAGGTTGTGCAGGGGATAGGCCAGGCGCGGATCGTCGTTCGGAAGGCGTTGGCGCAGCACCTCCAGGCTCTTGCGGTAGTCCGCTTCGGCCTCGTCCAGCCGGCCGAGCGCTTGCAGGATCACGCCGCGGTCATTCCAGGTGAGGCCGGTCTTTTCGTGCGTGTCGCCGAGGATGCGGCGGTAGGTCGCCAGGCGGCGCTCGGCGACCGGCAGGGCGAGCACCGGCGAGCCGCCGGCAAAGAGGGCTTCGACCAGCGGCTCGCGCGCGTCGGCGGCGGCGAGGCTGTCCTTCCCCTCGATCTTTTCGAGGCGCGCGACGGCGCGCTCGAGCAGGCCGCGCGCCGGCCGCGCCTCCCCCTGGTCGAGCCGGAGCCAGGCGAGGGTGACGAGGCTCTGCGCCACCTCGGCCGAGCCCGCGCCGAACCGCTTCTGGCGTAGCGTGAGCGAGCGTTCGGCGAGAGCCTGGCCTTCGGGGAGGAGGCCGAGCTTGCGATGCAGGTTGGCCATCAGGTCGAGCATCTCGGCCTGGAAGTCCGGCTCGGCGGCGAGCTCCCGGTCGACCCGGCGGACCCCGGCTTCCAGCAGGGCGCGGGGCGTGACAGCCTTGCTCCGGGCCTCCTCCGGGTCCAGCGCCTCGAACACGGAGACCAGGAAACCGCGCGCCCGCTCGGCCCGCAGGGCCTCGTCCCGCGCCAGGCGGGCCTGCCAGAGCGCCACCGCGAGGCCGCCGACGAGAGAGAGGAAGGCGAGCGCCGCCGCGGCGACGCCCAGCCGGTGGCGGCCCACGAAACGGCGCGCGCGATAGGCCATGCCGCCCTGCCGCGCCTTGACCGGCCGGCGGTCGAGGAAGCGGCGGAGATCGTCGGCGAGCGCCGCGGCGCCCAGGTAGCGCCGCTCCGGCTCGCGGGAGAGGGCCTTGGCCACGATCGCATCCAGGTCCCCCTGGAGGCGGGTGGGCCGGACCGGCACCGCCCCCGGCGCCGTCTCGCCCAGGCGTTGCATGCGCGCCGAGGGGGGCTCGAAGACCTCGGCGGCGAATTCCGCCATCAGCGACGGCAAGGTGCGGGCGGCGCGCGGAAACGGCCTCTCCCCGGTCAACAGCTCGTAGAGGAGGATGCCGAGCGCATAGACGTCGGTCGCCGTCGTCACCGGCTCGCCGGTGATCTGCTCCGGCGCGGCATAGCCCGGGGTGAAGGCCCGCGCGCCGAGCCGGGTGGTGACGCTCTCCGTCGGGGTGGAGCCGCCGGCCTCGGGCGACAGGAGCTTCGCGATGCCGAAATCGAGCAGCTTGGCGCGGCCGGAGGTGTCGACGAGGACGTTCGTCGGCTTCAGGTCCCGGTGCACCACCAGGCTCCGGTGGGCGTGGTCGACAGCATCGCATACCTCGATCATCAGGCGCAGCCGTGCCTCGAGGGAGAGCTTGCGGCTCTCGCACCAGTCGGTGATCGGAGTGCCGTCGACGTGCTCGAGCACGAAGTAGGGCTCGCCGCTCTGGCTGCGTCCGCCGTCGAGGAGGCGGGCGATCCCGGGGTGGACGAGACGCGCGAGAATCCGCCGCTCGCGCAGGAAGCCGGCGTGAATCCCCTCCGATTCGAGCTCGGGGCGGATCAGCTTCAAGGCGACGCGGCTGTCGAACTCCCCGTCGGCCCGCTCGGCGAGCCAGACCTCGGCCATCCCGCCCCGGCCGAGGATCGAGAGGAGCCGGTAGTTGCCGATCCGCTCGCCGACCCGCCCGGTCGCCAGAGGCGGCCGCGGCTGTCCCGCGGAGAGCGCACCGGCGACGAATCCCGGCGCCCGGTCGACCAGCGATCCGCTCAGCTCGTCAACTTCGCTGGAGTCGGCGGCCAGGAGCTCGCGCAGCCGGCGGGCGAGGTCCGGGTCCTCGCGCACCAGCGCATCGAGCCGCCGGGCACGGTCCGCCTCGTCGAGCTCCGCCAGCTCATCGAACAGCTCTTCCCAGGCGGCGCTCAAGAGGCGGGTCTCACATCCCTCCCACCGCCAGCAAGCCGCTCCGGGCCATCTGGATGAAGGGCTCGGGGAAGAGGCCGAGGAGGAGGGTGGCGACGGCGCAGATGGCGATCGCCGCGACGAGGGCCGGAGCGCGCAGCGGCACCGCCGCCGTCTCCGTGGAGTCGGTCTGGTACATGTAGACCACGATGCGGAAATAGTAGTAGAGGGAGATGGCGCTCGTCACCACCCCCACCACCGCCAGCCAGGTCCATCCCGCCTGCACCGCCGCGGCGAACAGATAGACCTTGCCGAAGAAGCCGCCGGTGGGGGGAATCCCGGTCAACGCCACCAGGAAGATCACCATCATCGCGGCGAGGAACGGCGAGCGCTGCGCCAGGCCCGCGTAGTCCGCACAGGTCTCTCCCGCGTACTCCCGGCGTTCCAGGAGGACCACCAGGCCGAACGCGCCCATGGTGATGAAGGTGTAGGCGAGCAGGTAGTAGATCACCGACCAGAGGCCGATCTCCGAGGCCGCCACGACGCCGATGAGCACGTAGCCGGCGTGCGCGATCGAGCTGTAGGCGAGCATCCGCTTGACGTTGTCCTGGGTCAGCGCCGCGAGGTTGCCCCAGATCATGGTCGCCGCCGCGACGGCCGCGACGATCCATTTCCAATCTCCGTAAATGGTTCCCAAACCCTCGTAGAAGATGCGGATCAGGATCGCGAAGGAGGCGGTCTTCGAGGCGACGGCGAGATAGGCGGTGACCGGCGTCGGCGCGCCGGTGTAGACGTCCGGTGCCCAGATGTGGAAGGGGACGGCGGCCACCTTGAAGAACAGGCCCGACGCCAGGAGAATCCAGCCGAGCGGGACCAGGAGATTCCCTTCGGCGCTCGCGCGCCGCACCCCTTCCGCCAACTGATTCAGTTGCACCGTGCCCGTCGCGCCGTAAAGCAGCGAGATGCCGTAGAGCAGGATGGCGCTCGACAGGGCGCCCAGGATGAAATATTTGAGCGCCGCCTCGTTGGAGCGCAGGTGGCGTTTGAAATAACCCGCCAGGATGTAGCTCGCGAGCGCCATGGTTTCGAGTGCGATCCAGATGGTGAGGAGCGTGTAGCCGCTCGCCATCAGCAGCATCCCCGAGCTCGCCAGGAGGAGCAGCGCGTAGTACTCGGCCGCGCGGTACCCCGCCTCTTCCATGTAGCGGATCGACAGGAGGATGGTCAGCGCCGTGGCGATCAGCACGACCGATTTCCAGAAGATGGCGAAGCCGTCGATCACGAACGTGTCGTTGAAGATGAGCAGGCGTCCGGGGACGCTCCGCCGCACCGCGTAGAGATCGATCGCGGTGAGGACGAGGCTCGCCAGCGCCACCACCGCCGAATGGCGGTTGCCCAGGCCGCGGCCGATCGTCCCGACCAGCAGGAGGAGCAATCCTGCCGAGGCGAGGAGGATCTCCGGAGCGAGGAGCAGGAACTCTTGCGGATTCTGCACGGCTCACCCCCCGACTTTCGACACGACGTATTTCACCGGCTCCTCCAGGATCTGGAAGAACGGGCGCGGGTAGAGGCCGATCCAGAAGCAGAGGAGGACGATCGGCACGAGGTAGAGGATCTCCCGCCAGTCGAGGTCCGCGAGCCCCTGGTTCTCCTGGTTCGTCAACGGTCCGAAGAAGACGCGCTGATACATCCAGAGCATGTAGGCCGCGCCCAGCACGATGCCGAGCCCCGCCAGCGCCGCCCACCACCAGACACGGTTGAACGCGCCCACCAGGATCGTGGCCTCGCCGATGAAGCCGTTGAGCGCCGGCAGGCCGATCGACGACATGGTGATGATCAGGAAGAGGGTGGCGTAGACCGGCATCACGGCGGAGAGGCCGCCGTAGTCGGCGATCATCCGCGTGTGCCGGCGCTCGTAGATGATGCCCACGAGCAGGAAGAGCGCGCCGGTCGAGAGGCCGTGATTGATCATCTGGAGCACGGCGCCATTCACACCCGGACCGTTCAGCGCGAACAGGCCGAGCATCACGAAGCCGAGGTGGCTCACCGACGAGTAGGCCACCAGCTTCTTCATGTCCTTCTGCGCCATGGCCACCATGGCGCCGTAGAGGATGCCGATGATCGAGAGCCCCGCCATCCACGGCAGCAGCGCCTTCGTCGCCTCCGGCAGGATCGGCAGCGAGAAGCGGACGAAGCCGTAGGTGCCCATCTTGAGGAGGACGCCGGCCAGGATCACCGAGCCCGCCGTGGGCGCTTCGACGTGCGCATCGGGCAGCCAGGTATGGAACGGGAACATGGGCACCTTGATGGCGAAGCCGACGAAGAGGGCGAGGAAGATCCAGACCTGCAGGTCCTTGGGGATCTGGCTGCCGATCTCGTGGAACTGCAGGATCGAGAAGGTCAGCGCGTTGCCCAGCCCCGGCCAGCCGGGGAGGCCGCCCGCGTTGTAGAAGTAGAGGGCCAGGATGCCGAGCAGCATGAGCACCGAGCCGGCCAGGGTGTACAGGAAGAACTTGATCGCGGCGTAGAGCTTGCGCGGCCCGCCCCAGATGCCGATGAGGAAGTACATCGGCACCAGCATGACCTCCCAGAAGACGTAGAACAGGAAGAAGTCCATCGCCATGAACACGCCGAGCATGCCGGTCTGGAGCAGGAGCAGGAAGACGTAGTACTCCTTCTCCCGCGTGGCGATCGCCTTCCAGGAGGAGAGGAAGGAGAGAACCCCGAGGAGCGTGGTGAGCAGCACCAGGAGGAGCGCGATGCCGTCGATGCCGAATTCGTAGCGCGCGCCGATCGACTCGATCCAGGCGGCGCTCTCGCGGAACTGGAAGTTGCCGGTGCCCGCCGCGCTCCGGTCGAACGCGAACCAGAGCGGGATCGACAGCAGGAAATCGAGCAGCGCGACGCCCGTCGCGAAGCGCCGGATGAAGGCGGGCCGGTCCTTCGAAACGAACAGGAGGATCAACGCGCCCAGCAAGGGCACGTAGCAGACGATGCTCAGGATTGGAATGTTGTTCATGACTCCCCCAGAAGCGCGCGATCCCGCTTTCAACCCTGCCGCAGGGCCATGTAGAGGCAGACGAGGGCGAACATGCCCGCGGCCAGCACCAGGGCGTAGCTCCCCACCGTGCCGTTCTGCACCCGGCGGAACATCCGGGAGCCGGCGTCGAGGGTGGTACCCACCAGGTTGACCAGGCCGTCCACCACGTATTTGTCGAACAGGCCCGAGAGCAGCGAGAACGCCACGGTGACGTGGCGCGCGCCGTTGACCAGCAGGCCGTCGATGAACGATGCGTCGAAACGGAAGAGCCCGCGCGCCGTGGCCCAGAAGCCGCGCACCACGGTCGCGTCGTAGAGCTCATCCACCCAGTACTTGTTGCTGAGGAGGCGATGCACGCCCGGGAAGCGCTCGGCCCAGGCACGGCCGCCTTCGAGCCCGCGGTCGCCGCCGAACACCCGCGACGCGGCGAAGATGGCGAGCGCCGCCACGGTGAGCGCCACGATCGCCGGGATCAGCGCGCCGATCGAATGCTCCGGAGCGGCCAGCCCCACCGGGCGGACGAGGACCGGCTCCAGGAAACGCTCGAAGACGTTCCATCCCGGGAATCCCACCCAGCCCGACACCACCGCGCCCACGGCCAGGACCCACAGCGGCAGCGTCATCACCGGCGGCGATTCGTGCAGATGGTGCTCCTGCTCATGCGTTCCCCGGAACTTCCCATGGAACGTCAGGTAGACCGCGCGGAACATGTAGAACGCGGTCAGGGCCGCGGTGAGGAGGCCCACGCCGTAGAGCACCCATTGGCCGTGCCCCAGGGCCGCGTGCAGGATCTCGTCTTTGCTGAAGAATCCGGCGAACGGGAAGATGCCGGCGATGGCCAGCGCCCCGATCAGGAACGTGCGATAGGTCTGCGGCAGCGCCGCCTTCAAGCCGCCCATCTTCCGCATGTCCTGCTCGCCGCCCATGGCATGGATCACCGAGCCGGAGCCGAGGAAGAGGAGGGCCTTGAAGAAGGCATGCGTCATCAGGTGGAAGATCGCCGCCGAATACGCCGTCAAGCCCGCCGCCAGGAACATGTAGCCGAGCTGCGAGACCGTGGAGTAGGCGAGGACTTTCTTGATGTCGGTCTGCGCGAGGCCGATGGTGGCCGCGAAGATCGCGGTCGCCGCACCGATCACGGCGACGAGCTGCGAGATCCCCGGCGCGAGCTGATAGATCACGTTCGAGCGCGCCACCATGTAGACCCCCGCCGTCACCATGGTCGCCGCATGGATCAGGGCGGAGACCGGCGTCGGGCCGGCCATGGCGTCGGGGAGCCAGACGAAGAGCGGGATCTGCGCGCTCTTGCCCGTGGCGCCGATGAACAGGCAGAGGGCGATGAAGGAGGCGAGGCTCAGACCGAGCACGTACGGACCCTGCACCAGGGCGGGATTCTTCACGATCTGCGGGAACAGCTCGGTGAACTTGAGCGTGCCGAACGACGAGACCAGCGCGAACAGGCCGAGGAGGAAGCCGAAGTCGCCGATACGGTTGACGATGAACGCCTTGCGGCCGGCGTAGGGCGGGAATTCCTGCTTGAAATAGAACCCGATGAGCAGATAGGAGCAGAGCCCCACTCCTTCCCACCCGACGAAGAGCACCGCGTAGTTGTTGCCGAGCACCAGCAGCAACATGGCGCCCATGAAGAGGTTCAGGTAGGTGAAGTAGCGCTGGAACCCCTCCTCGTGGGCCATGTACCCCACCGAGTAGAGATGGATCAGGAAGCCGACG
>Ga0209682_10000175_pt1 | contig 21645 bp, 20 predicted proteins | sample DOMMetBare2Fresh_2_FD_187471 | JGI IMG/M metagenome (GOLD analysis project Ga0209682, IMG submission 187471) | Wetland sediment microbial communities from St. Louis River estuary, USA, under dissolved organic matter induced mercury methylation -... | ecosystem: Environmental > Aquatic >... | reverse complement strand
TCACGTCGTGATCTCTGTTGGCCTTCTGGAGGAACCGGGTGCACTGCCCGATGAGACGCCGGCGCGATCTGCGGGCCCTGACCTTGCGCGGGTCATTGAGGTCGTACGTATCGCAGGTGTATTGAGCGTGCTCGTCCTCGCGGTCTACGGGCTGGATCTCGTCAGCCACCGCCTTGAAGTGCTGTCCCCAAGGCTGGTCACACGGATTGAGCAACGAGCTGCCATCGGCTCGTCGAACGGGAGCTTTCCCACGCGCGGAGTTACAACGGCTACAAATATAGAAGCAGTTCTTGTAGTCATCGGCCCTGCTCGGATCAACGCTCTGCGGAACGAAATGTTCGATGTGCATGAAGGCCCAGCCGTCCGACCCGCTGGCCGCGATGTCCGCCTCATGCAGCAGGCAAAAGGCGCAGGTGAAGCCGAATTCCCAGCGCAAGCAAGGGCGGTATAAGCTGAAGTGCGCTGCCGGCGGCTCGTGCCGGCGAGAGATCGCCTGCGCCCATGGGTGGGTTACCGGAGGGAGGATTCTGTTCATTGCCTTCCCAACCGCCTTTCCATCTCTTCGAGCTCTGCGAGGAGTTTTCGTCCCTCGCGGGGGTCGAAGACGAGCTGCGCCCGGAAGTGGAGCTCCATCGCATCAGCTTCTCGCTCCTGCAAGGCACGCAGCTTCTCCTGAAGCGGACGGATCGCAGCCTTGAGCCCCGGGTCGCCTGCCCGCTCGGTGATGAGATCCCGGATCTGGTCATAGAGACCGTCGATCTCCCGGGTGACGGCATCCATGTCGGCCGGCCCCTCCTCGCCGGTTTGCAGGGGGAGAATCTCGTCCTCGAAGTCAAGCTCCTCCTCTTTGGAGACCTCGGGGACACGCACCAAGGCAGCCTCCACCGCCTGGGTCACGAAAGCGTCTCTGTCCGACAGCCGGCACACCTTCCTGGCGATCTCGTCGGGGAACGTGATTGAGATTCTCATTGAATACCTCGCTGGGCACCCCGCAGGCCCCACTCCACGTCGCGCCGCAGCGCATCGCGCTGGTGGGTGGCCAAAGTCCGGTCTTTCACGCCGCCCAGTTTACACCAGTGGTCACCGAGGGAGGTTCTCGCCACGGCAGGCCGTCTCCGCCTCGGCAGCCGGCTGGTCCCGGTGGGCCGAACCGGATACCATGCCGAGGATCCGTGGGAGGACACATGACGGCACCGCTGCGATCGGCGTCTCTCTCCACCGCCCGGCTGGCGTTGGTTCTTCTGGCTCTCTTCACCGGCTGCGTGCAGGCTCCCGACCTGACTCTGACCTTCCAACTGGACACCGGGGGATCGGCGCCCTCCGCCGGCGCCCTGCTGGAAGCCCGCGACACGCTCCAGCGGCGCCTCGAGCGGCTGGGCGTGCGCCCCGCGGTGGTCGAGACGGCCGGTACCGACCGGATTCTGGTGCGGATCTCCCGAGCGGACGACTCGGAGCAGGTCCGTCGTGTTCTCTCGAGGTCGGCCGTGTTCGAGCTCCGCCTCATCCGCCTGCCGAAGGATGGGCCGCCACTTTCGTCGCGGGACGAGGTGCTCGCCCACCTCGGCGGGCAGTTGCCGCCGGATCTGGAGATCCTGGAGGAGGAGGTCCGGGGCACGGACGGTACGGTGACCGGCACGAGGTACAACGCGGTCGAACGGCAGGCGGTGCTCACCGGCCGAGACGTCAAGTCGGCGCGCCCCGGCCTCGGGCAGCTCGGGCAGCCCATCGTTGAATTCTCCGTGAAGCCGGAGCCGGCGAAGGCCTTTGCCCAGGCGACGGGCGACAACGTCGGGTCCCTCCTCGCCATCGTGATCGACGGCCGCGTGGTCTCCGCGCCGCGGATCAATGCCAGGATCGGAGAAGCTGCCGTCATCGAAGGGGGCTTCACCAAGGAGCAAGCCCAGGATCTCGCCATCCTGCTCGGCTCCGGCCCCCTCCCCGGCCGTCTCACCCTCATTGAGGAGCGGGTCGAGGGAGGCCGGCGCTAGCTAGCTGGGGGGCCAAAGACATCGAATCCGAGACAGGTTCCTGGGGCGACGGCCCGTGTCCGTGGGGGGAGTAGGGGCTGCCTACGGCGGGGTTGGGGTTGCAGCGCTCCGGCTCTTCAGCCGGCGAGGAGCCGCCTTCGCGGTCCCCAGCTCTTCGCGGACAACCTGCCGCACCGCCGCCAGCACGGAGCTCTGATGCAGATAGGCGACGAGAGCATCGTTGATCAACGTCTGATAGTTGCCGCCGCCGGCCTGGTCGGCCATCGCGCGGAAGGCATCGATCACCGACGTGTCCAGGCGAATGGAAATCTTGGTTTTGCCGGGCTCGGGCTTGACCACAGGCCCACGCTTCGCCTGAGAGAAGTCGATGTCCCGGTAGGGCTCAGGAGCGAAGAGCGCCCCCGGGCAGTTGCCTCGCCGTGGGAGAAACCGCCTGGTGGCTGGAAGACGGCACCGAGCTCGGCCCCACCCTCCAGGACGGCGGCGAGCCGCTGACCGACCTGCGGGCCATGCTCGGGCCGTCGCGGTATGCGGTGCTGGTGCGGCGGGCGTTGTTTCCAAATCCGCGGTAAGAAAGGGCAGGCACAAGGCCTGCCCCTACGAGACGGCCGCGTGGCCGGCCCGCGGAAAGCGTCCTGAGCCCGGAGAGCACTCACCAAGCGGTGCCGGTCGCAGAAACCGCCCCCCTCAGGCGCCGCCGAGCAGGGCCAGGGCGCGGCGGTAGCGGTGGAGCCGTGCCAGGTCCGCCTCGGTGGGGTGGGGGAGGCGCGAGAGGTCCATGTTGTCTTCGAGGTCGGCGCGCTTGACGGTCCGGCCGATGGGGTGGGTGGCGGCGCGGGCTACGAAGTCTTCGTAGGTCTCGCCGGTGCGCCGCGTCAGGGCATCGACGGCGGAGACGACGGCCTCCGAGAAGCCCGCTTCCCGCAAACCCTCCAAGGTCCATGGGGTGTCTTCCACCACGTCGTGAAGGACCGCGGCGATCTTCTCCTCCAGGGAGGGCAGGCGGAGCATGACGCGCAGGGGATGGAGGATGTAGGCCGCTCCCGCCTTGTCCGTCTGCCCGGCGTGGGCCTCCGCCGCGATCATGATCGCTCGTTCCAGGGTTGCCATCTCGAGGAGCGACTATATCGCAAGGGTGCGGGCCCGGAACCGGCGGTTCTTGGCGAGAATCTTGCAAATGTGCCGAGCCGGAGTGTTTCTCAAACTGCCCGAGGTGTGCCCATCGAGAGAGGAAAACGCCATGAAGAGCTGGATGTGGTTGGTTCTCGTTCCCGCCCTGCTGCTCCTCCTGCTGCCGGCGGTGCCGTCGGCGGACACAGGCCCCTCCTACGTCGGGAGCAACAATTGCAAAAAGTGCCACTTCAAGGAATGGAAATCCTGGTCGGAGACCAAGATGGCCAAGTCCTTCGAGCAGCTCAAGCCCGGCGTGGCCGCCGCGGCCAAGAAGGCGGCCGGTCTGGACCCGCAGAAGGACTATACGAAGGATGCGGCCTGTCTGCCGTGCCACACCACGGGCTACGGGAAGCCCGGCGGCTTCACCAGTATCGCGGCCACCCCGGACCGCGCCGGGATCGGCTGCGAGACCTGCCACGGCCCGGGCGGTACCTACACCAAGCCCGAGCACATGAGCCTGAAGAACAAGGAGTACAAGAAGGCGGAGCTGGTCAAGGTCGGGCTGGTGGGGACGATCACGGCCGCGCAGTGCACCACCTGTCACAACGAGAAGAGCCCGTTCTTCAAGAAGGGCACGAAGTTCGACTTCGAGGCGAACAAGACCAAGGGGACCCATGCGGTGTCGCCTCTGAAGTACAAGCACTGAGAGAGTGTTTCGGAAGTGCGGCTTCATCGCGCTGAGTCCTCACCCCCTGGCCCCCTCTCCCATCTTCCACCCACCCCCCGCCGGGAGAGGGGGAACCCCCAACCCTCTTTTTTTCTTGCCTTTGGGTGGTGGCGCCCCCTCTCCCGGGGTTGGGGGAACGGGAGATGGGAGAGGGGGTCGGGGGGTGAGGACTCCGTGCGATGCACTTCCGAGACACCCTCTGAGCCGCTCTCCGCCCCGGCCGCCGGCTGGTCCCGGTAAGCCGAACCGGATACCATGCCGGAATCCGTGGGAGGACACATGACGGCACCGCTGCGATCGGCGTTTCTCTCCACCGCCCGGACCAAGGAGCAAGCCCAGGACCTCGCCATCCTGCTCGGTTCCGGCCCCCTCCCCGGCCGTCTCACCCTCATTGAGGAGCGGGTCGAGGGAGGCGGGCGCTAGGCTCGGCGGACATGCCCACGTTCGCCCAGGCGGTGCAGGCAGCCGATGCGACCGGGTTGCCGGTCGTGGAGGGATTCGCCGTCCAGCTCGCGGCCGGGACCGGCGCGGCGGCGGTGACCGCCCGGCTCGATGCCCGGCTTCCGGGATACGGATGGTCGGCCGAGGAGCTGCCGGAGGGGTGGGTGGTCTGCCGCGGCGGCGGCGCCCCGTCCGAGGTGCCGTCGCTCGCCCTGGCCTGGGAGGCCGTCCGGGAGATCAAGGCGCTCCCCGGTGTCCGGAGCGCCGAGCCGTTGCTGCTCACCCGGTTGCCGGTGGCGACGGATGCGGAGGCGCAGCGCGGCTTTCCGCTGTGGGGCAAGGTGAGCGACGACCGCTTGCAGCAGATCCAGGCGGCGAGCGGCGCGGCGCATCGCCAATGGCCGCTGGTCCAGTTGGGCGTCTGCGACGCGAACGGTCAGGGGGGCGCGTGGGCGGCCTGGCGGGCGGAGCATCCGGGCCAGGAGCCGGGGGCGGGGATTCTGGTCGCCCATCCGGACACCGGCTATACGAGCCACCCGCGCCTCCTCCCGCATCTCGCGGCCCGTCCGGGGGACCCGCCCGGCCACCATGGCCGCAATTTCGTCGAGCGCGACCGGCCCGATGCCGCCACCGATGGACTCGACCCCCTGAAGGAGCGGTCGTTCGGCCATTTCCCGGGGCATGGCACAGGGACCGCGAGCGTCATCGTGGCGGGTGGCGATCCCGGCCATCCGTGGGGCGTGGCGCCGGGAGCGCAGCTCATTCCGCTCCGCGTGTCGTCCTCGGTCATCCACCTGAGCTTCCAGAACCTCTGCGACGCCTTCGTCGAGGCGATGGCCCGCGGCGCGCACGTCATCTCGCTGTCGCTCGGCGGGCCGCTCGGCTCGGGGCTGCTGAACGCGCTGGTCCGCCGCGCGCTCGACCAGGGCATCCTCGTCGTCTCGGCGGCCGGCAACAACACCCCCACCGTGGTCTTCCCGGCGCTCCTCCCCGGCGTCCTCGCCTGTGCCGCGAGCAATGCCCTGGCCGCGCCATGGCGCTTCTCCGGCCTGGGGGACGCGGTGGCCATCACCGCGCCGGGCGAGCTGGTCTGGCACGACCAGGCGCGCCTCGATCCGGGGATGCCGGCCGATGCGCAGACGAGCGGCAGTGGCACTTCCTATGCCACCGCTCACGTCGCCGGCCTGGCCGCTCTCTGGCTCTCCTTCCATGGCCGTGACCAGCTCATCCAGCATTGTGGCGGCCGGCCGGAGCTGCTGCCGTTCCTGTTCCGCCTCTGCCTCCAGACGTCGGTGGACGCGAAGCCGAAGTTCATCCGCAAGGGGAGCGGCGGCTTCGGCGCGGGCATCGCCCGGGCGGACAAGCTGCTGGCGGCGGCGTTGCCGGACGTGGCGGCGGTGGCGAAGGAGAGGAGCCGGATCCTCGCGGAGAAGCCACCCACCGTCGTCAGCTTCCCGGCCAGCTCCTGGTGGAACATCCTGACCCTGCCGACGCTGGCCGGAGGCTTGCCACAGTTGCCGGCTCCGGTCGAAGCGGCCGAGCGTGAGGAGCGCCTCGTGGCCCTGCTGGCCGAGATCGCCGGGGGGCGCAACGGCGACGACTTCGCGGAGATCGGCGCCCTGGCGGCGACCGATCGCGCCCTCCAGAACGCCCTGGAACGGGCCGGCCGGAGCCCCCACGGCACGGTCTCCGCCCCGGCCGTGCGGCGTTACCTGCTGCGGGAGGGGCGGCCGCTCTCCGCCTCGCTCCGCGCGAAGCTGGTGCAGGCACGGGACGCGGCGCGGGACGCCTGGCTCGCGAGCCATCCCGAGCTCGCGACGCTCCAGCCGCCTCCGATGCGCGATGAGACGCAGGAGGCGAAGGCCGCGTATGCCATTGTGCCGCCGGCGGCGCGCCGGCTCCGGGCCTATGCCTTCGATCCGGGACGTGCCACCCGCAGCGCCGATGCCGCGGCCAACGAGATCACCATCCCGGTCTTCTTCGAGCGGAACCTGAAGCCGGGTCCGGTCGGCGACTATCTCGAAGTGGTGGACGTGGACCCCGCCTCCGACTGCGCCTACGCTCCGGTGGACCTGAACCATCCCTACCTGCTGGCGCAGGACGGCCTGCCGCGCTCCGAAGGCAACCCCCAGTTCCATCAGCAGATGGTCTATGCCGTCGCGATGAAGACGATCGACCATTTCGAGGAGGCGCTGGGCCGCCCCCTGTTCTGGTCGCCCCTGCGGGCCTGGGACTGGCGGCGCGGCGATGACGAGGTCCTGGCTCCGGAGGACGAGTGCTCCGTCCGTTTCGTCCAGCATCTGCGTCTCTATCCGCATGCCCTGCGCGATCGAAATGCGTTCTATTCGCCGCAGAAGCGCGCGGTCCTTTTCGGTTACTTCCCCGCGGGCGGCACGGACCCCGGTGTGGAGGCTCCCGGCGGCGTCGTCTTCACCTGCCTGTCGCACGACATCATCGCCCACGAGGTGACCCACGCCATTCTGGATGGCATGCACGTCGATTTCATCGAGGCGACGAATCCGGACGTGCTCGCCTTCCACGAGGCGTTCTCCGATCTCGTGGCCCTGTTCCAACGCTTCACGTATCGCGGCCTGCTGCAGAACCAGATCGCCCGCGTGCGGGGGAAGCTCGACGGCGGCAGCCTCCTGACGCAGCTCGCCCGCCAGTTCGGGGAAGCGACCGGACGGCGCCGGGCCCTTCGCGAAGCCGTCGGCCGGGTCCCCGATCCGTCGTTGCTCGCACAGATCCAGGAGCCGCACGAACGGGGCTCCATCCTCGTCGCCGCCGTCTTCGACGCCTACCTGACGATCTACGAGAACCGGGTGGCCGACCTGCGGCGGATCGCCACCGGCGGCACGGGCATCCTGCCCGACGGCGACCTGCATCCCGATCTGGTCGGGCGCATGGCGCACGAAGCCGCGAAGGCGGCCCGCCACGTGCTGCGCATGTGCCTGCGGGCGACGGACTACGTCCCTCCCCTGGACATCACCTTCGGCGACTTCCTCCGCGCGTTGATCACCGCGGACGTGGACCTGGTGCCGGACGACGACCGGCGCTACCGGGTCGCTTTCATCGAAGCCTTCCGCAAGTGGGGGATCTACCCGCTCGACGTGCGCACGCTCTCCGAGGAGACTCTGCGCTGGTCGCCGCCCACCGTGCAGAAGGTCCACCTCTTTCCGGACCTCGAGGAGGACGTACCGGAAGAGTCGCAGAAGGACCAGTCCAAGGCGATGCGGAAGGTGCGCCGGGCTCTGCTCAAATGGCAGCCGGGCGCCTCCCGGGAAGACATCTTCAACAAGCTGAAGGATGCCCAGAGGGAGCTCTGGACCTACTTCCGCGGGGGCGCGCTCGACCCGGCCACGAAACAGGCACTCCTCGGCGGGATCGACACGCAACGCAGCTTCCAGGTGACCAACCTGCGGCCCGCCCGCCGCATCGGCCCGCGGGGAGAGTTCCTCACCGAGATGGTGGTCGAGGTCCTCCAGAGCCAGGACGCCTTGCCCTATGACAAGCGGGAGCGCGACGCCGAGTCCGCGCGGCGGCGGAAAGTGCGGCAGGCGGCCAAGGACCGGGGGGACGCCGAGAGGGACCGCTTCCCGTTCCGGGGTGGAGTGACCCTGGTGGTGAGCCTGGACGACTACAGCGTGCGCTATGCCATTCAAAAGCGCGTCGACAGCGCCGCCCGCGAGGAACGCCAGCGCCGGTTCCGCGCCGCCGCCGGCGGACCGGACGCCGCGGAATATTCCTCTGACGGGCTGCCGCCGGGCTGGCTCAGCCAGGAGGCCGAGAAAGAAAAGTGGACGCAGGAGCGCAACAGCGATGTGGAGGCCCTGCGGGCCTCGTCGTGCTCCTGCCGCCGGACGTCGATGAAAGGCCAGCGCAAGGCCACACCCTTGAACGAACCCTTCGCCCTGCTGCACCGGGGCTGAGGCGCGAAAGGACGTTCACCATGCCGGGCGAATCCACAGGGAGGCTTCTCCCCCAGGCCGGGGAGATCAGGATGCGTCTCTACGGCCAGGGTCTGGGCGATTGCTTCCTGCTCGCCTTCCCGCGCAAGGACGACCCCGAAAACCCCTGCTATCTGGTGATCGACTGCGGGGTCGCGATGAGCACTCCCGGCAAAGCCGGGCGCATCAGGAAAGTGGTCGAGAACATCCGCACGGCGACGGGAGGCCACGTCGACGCCCTCGCCATCACCCACCCGCATTACGATCACGTCAGCGGTTTTCAAGACGCCTGGCTCGAATGGCAGAGGATCACGGTCGATGCCGTCTGGCTTCCCTGGACCGAGCGAGCCGCCGAGACCGGTGAGCACAAGAGCGCGCAATCCTTTCGCGACGCCCTCGACCGGGCGGCCAAGAAGGCGCTCGAAGAGGCGCATCAGGTGGGGCTCCTGCGCCACCCCGGCTTCCGCGCGCAGGCGGATTTCCTCGGCGTCGCGCTGGTCGAGAACGACAAGGACGAGACCGTCGCGGCAAAGCCGTCCGACATGGACGCGGCGATGGCCTTCGCCCGGGGCCTTTGTCCGCCCGGGAAGATCCAGTTTTTCGAGCCCGGCGACGTCGTCCGCCTCCCGGGGACGGAGGTGCACGCCTACGTCCTCGGTCCGCCGCTGCCGGACAACCAGAACGGGAAGGAGAAGAGGTATCTCGAGCTTCTGGTGGATGAAGAGGCGATGTACTCCCATGGCCCGCTCGGTCTGAAGGTGGACCCGGGCCTCCCCGGGGGAGAGAAGACCTTCGCCCTGAGCGACGACCAGACCTTGCCCGCGATGGTCTCGGCCCTTCTCGCGGCCGGGTCCCTGGACCGCGGCGGGGACGAGGGATTCTCTCCCTTCTCTCCGGAGATCCGCCTCGACTGGGATCTGGCCATGGGCACGCACTTCTTCCAGGAGCACTACGGCGCCGTGCCCGGGGAGGCCGGGAACGGCACCTGGCGGCGCATCGACTTCGACTGGCTCGCCGGAGCCGCGACGCTCGCCCTGCGCGCCGGGGACTACACGAACAACGTGAGCCTCGTGCTGGCCTTCGACCACCCCGAGTCCGACAAGATGCTGCTTTTCCCCGGCGACGCGCAGGTGGGCAACTGGCTCTCCTGGCACACCATCGACACCTGGCGTTTCCGCGCCGGCGCCGCTCCGGCCCGGCCGCCTGCCGCGAATGAGAAGCAGACTTTGATGGAAAACCTGCTGAGCCGGATCGCCTTCTACAAGGTCGGCCACCACGGCAGCCACAACGCCACCATCAAGGACAAGGGCCTGGAGGCGATGACCCGGAAGGACCTCGTGGCATTCGTCCCGGTCAGCGTTCCTGTCGCCCAGGACCTGATGGGGTATTGCCCGATGCCGTTCTACCCCGTCCTCCGCGCCCTGCAACGGAAGACGGATGGCCGCGTCTTCTTCCCCAACGGCCGGTCGGTCGGCCCGCTCCCCGCCGGCACGGCCAACGACGCCCTGCTGGCCGCCTCGGGCATCCAACCGTCCCCCGAAAAGCTGCCGGCCAAGAGGGGCAAGGACGGTAAGGTCCTGGAGGAGGAAGTCCCGCTTTATCTCGAAGTGACCATCGCCGGCTGAGTTGAGCCTGCTCGGCGGCCTCGGTTTCAGCATTCCGGCTTTCGTGGTTCTCAACTCTCCCACCGCGGCACGATGAGGATCTCCCAGACAGATTGACCGGGTGGCGCATCGTGAGCGCCACCCGGCGGGGTCGATCAGAGCGCTCGAAGGCTCAGGCCCCGTCATCCGAGCCGGCCGGGCTCAGGGGAAACAGAGGTGGCTGCAGTAGTAGGTGGTGCCACCGTCGCACTTGCAGCATGCGTAGCAATCGCTGGGATTTGCCGCGCAGGTGTTGCACCACTGGACCTGGGCGGCGGCCTTGGGCGCCGCCGAGACGATCGCCGCCACGACCAGGACGGACGCGGCCAGCAACTTGACCAGACGGCTCATCGGCTTCTTGCTCGGACCTTGACAGCTCGCTTCGGACATGAAGGTCTCCTTGATCTGTGCTTCGTTGCTCGATACCCGGGTCCGGCCGCGCGCTCCGGAGATCCGGGTCCCTGTCAGGAGATGCGCGAGCGCAAGGCGAAATCGGTCAAGTCCTCACGGCTCTCCCGTTGCTCTCCCCCAGAGCGGGATGCGGGCGTTGGCTGACGGGCGATACGTCACGGGGCCGGCGAAGTGATCGAGATCGAGCCCGGCATCGAGCAGGCTTTCGATCCCGGCCCGGGCGATGGCGAGGGCGAGCCTCTCCCCCGGGCAGGCGTGCGGGCCGATCCCGAAGGTGAACAGAGGGCCGCCGGTGCGGTGGACGTCGAACCGGTCCGGCTCCGCATGGACCGCCGGATCCCGGTTCGCCGCGGCGAGGAGGACCAGCACGGCGTCTCCCTGCCGCAGAGGGCACCCGGCCACCTCGCCGTCCTCGGCGAGGAAGCGGCGCGTGTTCTGGACGGGCGGATCGAAGCGCAGGACCTCCCGGAGCACCGCGGGGAGCAAAGCGGGATCGGCGGCCACCTGCCGGCGGAGGTCCGGCCGCTCGGCCAGGGCGCGCAGGCCGTTGCCGATCAGGCCGGCGGTGGCGTCGTAGGCCTGGGTGAGGAATCCGATACGGTTGGCGAGGAGCGCCTCGTCCGAGTCGTCCGGCGCGAGAGCCTCGAACAGGTCGAGGAGGCATCCCGCGGCCTCCTTGCCCCGCTCGACCGCCTCGGCAGGGCTGCCGGGCGCGAACGCCGCCGCGAGCTCTCCCGCCCAGCGGACCATCGCGTCCGACCGGTCCGCGGGCACGCCGAGCAGCTCGCCGAGCACGGCGGCCGGCAACCGGAACGCGAAATCGGCCACCCGCCGGGGATCGCCGGCCGGTGCCAGCTCCGCCGCGAGCCGGCGCGCCTGGTCCCGGCTGACCCCGGCGATCCGGGCCGGGTCGAACGCGGCGAGAGCCGACGACACGGCGGGCTTGAGCCGGGCCTGCCGGGGTCCGTCGTTCATGCGGACGAGGTGCTGGAAGATCCGCCCGGCGGGCGAGCCCAGAAGAGCGCGGGGCACCGGCTCCGCGGGTGGCCGCACCCGGCAGAGGCCGTTCGTCAGCACGGCGGTCACCGCCGCGGCGCGCGCCGCGACCCAGACGCCCAGCGTGCCGTCATAGGCCAGGGCCGGCCCGGCCAGAAGCTCGGCGTAGTATGGATAGGGATTCGCGTGCGTGACCGCCGCGACCGGATCGGACGGGCTCTGCCTCATGCCGGGGCTCCTCTCGTCGGGGGCGGGTCGGCCCGCCGGACGAGAGGATAGCCCGGCGCCGCAGCCGTTGCGTTCCGCCGGAGCGGCCCGGAGCGAGTAGAATAGGAAGAGTCGCCCGACCCAGGGAGGTGTGTCATGGCCGACGTCAAGATCATCGCCAGCCCGGATTTTCCCGAACAGACCGCCGAGGTCGTCACCCTCCAGGGGAGCGTGCTCCTGGGCATCCGCGGCAAAGGCGAGGCGGACTCCGAGAAGATCGACCTCAAGGACAGCCTCGACCGCGTCTCGGTCCAGACCGAGGACGAGATCCGGAGCCTGATCGGCGCCGCCGGCTGGGGGCTCGTCGGCTCTCTCCTGCTCGGCCCGACGGGGCTCGTCCTCGGCGCCCTCTGGGGCGCCCGGAAGCAGAAGGAGATCTGCTTCGACGCCCAGTTGAAGGACGGCCGCAAGTTCCTCGGGATCGCCGACGCTCCCACCTTCCAGAAGCTCAAGGCGGTCACCTACCGGTAGATCCGCCGGGGGTGAGGGCCGTTCTGGCCCCGGGGGCCGATCCGGTGTAGCATGCGCGCAGCGCGCGGCGGATGGCCGCTCCCGGAAGAACCCCCCGAATGCCCCAGAGTTACCTCATCCGCCTCGCCCGCGCAGGCTTCGAGTATCTGACGCGCAAGACCACGCTGAGCAGCGGTCCTCTGCGCCTCTGGGTGGAGCCCACCAACACCTGCAACCTCAAATGCCCCATGTGCCGCACGCCGCTGCTCGCGGAGTCGGTGCCCAAGGGGCTGATGTCGATCGACACCTTCACCCGGGTGATCGAGAAGACGAAGCCGTACGTGCGGGAGGTGTTCCTCTTTCTGGGCGGCGAGCCGCTGCTCAACAAGCGCCTCCCGGAGATGGTCTCCATCGCCTCCGCCGCGGGCATGCGCACCAAGCTGCACACCAACGCGACCCTGATGGATGAAACCTGGTCGCAGAAGCTGCTCGACGCCGGGCTCGATTTCATCTCGTTTTCGTTCGACGGCTGCGACGAGGCCACCTACAAGGAATTCCGCGTCGGCGGAGATTTCGCCAAGACCTGCGCGAACATCCGGCGTTTCGCCGAGCTCAAGCGCGAGATGGGGAAGAAGAACCCGGTGACCGTCGTCCAGCTCATCGAGCGGCCGGAGTGGAGCGCCGCGGAGAGGCGGCGGCAGAGAGACGGCATCCGCCAGCTCTTCGGCGGCGTCGGCATCAATCGCTTCAAGTTTGTTCAGCTCCACAATTTTGGTGGGCTGCTGCAAGACCCCGCCTTCCTCGCGGGGAGCGAGTTCTCTCCCTGCTCCTTCCTCTGGTACACCATGAACGTCGGTTTCGACGGGCTGGTGGTCCCCTGCTGCATGGACTACGACCGGCTGGTCCCCCTGGGGAGCCTGTTGACGAGCGACGTGATGGACGTCTGGAACGGCCCCGAGCTGGTCGCCATGCGGGAGAAGATGGTCGCTCGCCGCGTCGGCGAGATCGAGCTGTGCAAGGGGTGCGACGTGCCGTTCAAGAAGAAGGTCGCCGGCATCCCGCTGCGCAACCTGAGCGGCGCGCGCGAGCTCTTCGAAGCCGCCTTGCAGCGGCCCGAGCGGCGCCCGCGCTGACGCTCCCGGCTCCCCGTTATACGCAATGCGCTAGACTCTGCGTATAACCCGGGGGCTCGCGAGCCATGCCCTTCCAGCGCCTGTCCGAATCCGTCCAGACCCTCTACGCCGAGCTCCTCGAGCAGACGATCCACGCCGAGGCGGAGGCCGCCGTCCTGGGCGCTCCGCACGGATCGTTCGTCTCCAAAGTCATCAAAGGGGGGACCTATTGGTACCTCCAGCGCATGGAGGGAGACCGGAAGCGTCAGGCCTACCTGGGCAAGGAGTCGCCCTCCCTCCTCGCCTGGATGGAGGAGGTCCGGCAGGCGCGGACCCGGTCGGCGGCGGACGAGGCGCAAAGGGCCCGGCTCTGCAGCATGCTGGCCGCGGGGGGCGCTGCCGCGGAGAGCCCGGGTGTCGCCAAGGTGCTCCAGTTGCTCGCGGAGTCCGGTGTCTTCCGGATGGGGGGAGTCCTCGTCGGGACCCAGGCGTTCCTGGCCCACGGCAACATGCTGGGAGTCCGCTTCGATCAGCAGGCGATCCGCACCCAGGACGTCGACTTGGCGCAGGATCGGGCAATCGGCATCGCGCTCTCCGAAGAGACCGCGCCGGTGAACGTCGAGCGGACCTTGACGAGCTCAGGGCTCGGCTTCTTTCCGGTCCCGGCTCTCGACCCGCGGCAGCCGAGCACTTCGTTCAAGGTGCGGGGCCGCGAGATGCGGGTGGATTTTCTGACGCCCTTGACCGGGCCGGATTCGGTGAAGCCGGTGTTTCTCCCCTCCCTGGGGGTCTCCGCCCATCCGCTCCGCTTTCTCGACTACCTGATCGAGCGCCCGGCGCAGGCCGCCCTCCTCGCCGGGAGTGGAGTCCTCGTCAACGTTCCCGATCCGGCCCGTTTCGCGTTCCACAAGCTCTGGATCGCGAAACGCCGGCCGGTCTCGGAACAGGCGAAGGCCGCCAAAGATCTCCGGCAGGCGGGGGACCTCCTGGAAGTGCTGCTGGAAGACCGCCCGGGAGACCTGCTCGTCGCCTGGGAGGCTCTGAGCCGCCACCCGTCTCCACAGAAGGGTGTCGCCGCCGCATTGCGCGGGCTGAGCCCCGATCTGCAGGAGAGGTTGGCGGCGCGCTTGGCGATCTTGCGATAGGCCACCTATCGAATCGGATCGATCTCGATGCCGGAGAGCGCCCGGGTGCCGTCAAGGAGCTCTCGACGGAACGCGATCATGTCGAATGCGGCTTCGACGGTTTCGCGTTCGGTGGCGGTGCTCTCATGGGTTGGGAGGCGGCGCTCAGAGGCCTTGGAGTCGACGATTGCCATGCGGTCACCATACCAAGTCGTGCGTATGAGCTGCAAGGCCTCCAGTGAGCAGGTGTCGAGGCATTCGGTGGGGGTGGCCAGCGAGCTTGGCCGTAGAATCAGTGACCATGCACGCCGCCGACCGTGAAATCCTCAAACACTTCCGCCAGATTCGGAGACGGACGATCGACCTCCTGGAGCGCATTCCCGAGGAGATGCTGACCCGGCAGGCCGACGGCGAGGGGCTCCCCCTGGGCCGCCTCTTCAAGCACATCGCCGCCGTCGTCGATTCCTGGATGGATGAATTCCTGCAGGACGGCAAAGGCAGGATCCGCTACGCGGACGACAAGGCCGCCCTCCTGGCCGCCCTGGAGCTGACCGCCGGCCGCCTGGTCTCCTTCTTCGAGGCGGAGGACGGTGCGCGCATGGGAGAGGAGCACCCCACGACGCTCGACACCGACGGTTCTCCGGTGATCTGGACCGGCCGTGACCGCGTCCTCTACCTGACCGACCATGAGGTCCACCACCGCGGCAAGATCGTCCTCGCCCTGCGGCAGTGGGGATTCGCCGACATTCCCCCGATGCCGCTGGATTGGTAGGGTGGGCACCTCGATGCCGCCGTCTTCGGTACGAGGGTCGAGCCATGCCCCCTGGGACCGCCGCCCCGACTGCACCAAGGTGTCGGCGGCTCGACCGGAGTCAACCTCAACCTGACCGGAGTCAACCTCAACCTGACCGGAGTCAAGCTCAACCTGACCGGAGTCAACCTCAACCTGACCGGAGTCAAGCTCAACCTGACCGGAGTCAAGCTCAACCTGACCGGAGTCAAGCTCAACCTGACCGGAGTCAAGTTGAACCTGACCGGAGTCAAGCTCAACCTGACCGGAGTCAAGTTGAACCTGACCGAGGTCAGGCTCAACTCGACCGGAGTCAAGCTCAACTCGACCGAGGCCTTCATCAGGCCAGCTCCGGCCGTCTTCAAGTCGATTCAGGCCGGCGTCGAGCCGACTCGATCGGGATCATCTCTGCAAGGCGGCCGAGAGGCAAGGCCTACGGCAAGGTCACGGCTGCTGCGCTCCGGCTCTTGGGCCGGCGAGGCGCCGCCTTTGCGGCCCCCAACTCTTCGCGGACCACCTGCCGCACCGCCTCCAGCACGGTGTGCTGATGCAGGTAGGCTACGAGCGCATCGTTGATCAACGTCTGATAGTTGCCGCCGCCGGCTTGGTCGGCCAGCGTGCGAAAGGCATCGATCACCGACGTGTCCAGGCGGATGGAGATCTTGGTTTTGCCGGGCTCGGGCATGACCACGGGCCCACGCTTCGCCTGGGAGAAATCGATGTCCCGATAGGGCTCAGGAGCGGTTGTTTTCATAGTCCAACCTCTGCCGGCGGTTGGCCTTCCAGGCCGAGATGACCCGAAGGATGTCCGGCTCGCGATGCGTGTAGACGACGACCAGGAGATTTCCCGTGTCGCTGAGCCCGAGGGTCACGAACCTCTGCTCGCCCTCGGCCTGGGGATCCTCTCGCGTGAGAGCGAAAGCGTCGGAAAGAACCGTCGAGGCCTCGGAGAAGCTCACATGGTGCGCCTCGAGGTTGGCCGCCGCCTTGGCAGGATCCCATTCGTACCGCACCGATGGAAGTGTATAGACATTTGTCCTCCCCGGCAACTCCCGCGCTTCCTTTGCTGGTCGCGACGGAGGCCGCCACCGAGGTCTGGAGTGGTGGTAAGCTTTGGCCATGAGCGAGGCCGAAGTCGCCGAGATGCTGAAGCTTCCCGTCGAAGAGCGGCTCTGCCTCATCGAGCTGCCGTGGGAGAGCCTCTGCGCGAGCCCTTCCGCGGTTTCGTTGAGCGAGGCTCACCGCGCCGCGATCGACGGCGAGCTTGCCGAACATCGAAGCCATCCGGATGAAGTTCTGACCCTTGAACAGGTGCTCAGGCAGCCGCTCAGCCATCCCCATCCGGAGAGTCTCGAAATGGCCGAGGTCGGTTTCGCCACATGGGCCGAGGGGCTCCCCGATGACGCTTCGGACCTCATCGCACCGGGTGTCGGTGAGGGGGTGCGGTGGACCGCTGGCCGCGGATGGGTGGACACGGACGAGTGAAGTCCGGGAGGGAACGGGCGGCGCTCTTGCCTGGGTGATCGACGCGGCCGGCGGCTTTGGCGCTGGATCACAGTCGGCACCGATACGGCCGTTTTCGGCACGAGGGCTCGGTGCGCAAGCGAGGCTTCGTGCAGCGAGAGATTCGGCAAGCCCTTGACCTTTGGCAGGAAAAGCTGGAAGAAGACATATACCTGATTCCCGTGCGCTTTGATGATTGCGTGGTTCCGGCAGCTCTCGCTGGCTTCCAGTGGGTAGACGTCTTTGATTTCTCTGAAGAGGCTTTGCAGCGACTGCTTCACGCCCTACGCAAAGGGTTGATCGGGCAGGCTCCAAGAGGTCGACTGCCTGAGGCGAGGTCAACTCCTTCTGGTTCGATCGAGCCTACCGCATTGAGCATGGCGCGCCGTGTTCTTGAGATATTGGACCGGCAAGCCGCCGCATACACAAGTTTGACAATGCCTGCACATTTGATGATCGAGTTGGAAGATAAGCGTCGGGAAGTATCCGAATTGGAACGACGCTGGCGAGAGGATTGAGAATGGATCGCGAGACTCTGCACGCAACGCTTTCGACGGCTACGGCTGTTCTGAATACCTTGGAACAACAGGCCGCCAGTTACACAAGCCTGACAATTCCAGCACACCTGAAGGTTGAGCTTCATTGTAAGCGTGAAGAGGTGATCAGCCTAGAGGCACGGCTTGCTCAGTTGAATGGGCGGACGACGGCGATCTCGGACAATCTACCGGGCCGAGTTCCGATCTTCGTGGGGCGTGAGGCAGAAATCAAGCGGTGCCTTGACGCTCCGAGGAGCGTTTTGAGATCGGAGAGTTTTTACGCAGGCTGCCGGCTCCCAACAAGGCAATTGTTACCAGTCGCCGGCGCACCGGTGAAAGCGCTCTGACCATCCGATTGGATCAGCTTTCGGAAGCCGAAGCCTTCCAACTAATGAGGGAGTTCGGGAGGCGCCATATACAGGTAGCGGCGGAATTGGCGGGAGTTGGCGAGGGAAGGAGTAGAGAGCTCTACGAGCTTTCTGGGGGCAATCCGCTAGCCCTCCACTGGACACTAGGGCTGGTCGCCTCTAGGGGGCTTCGTCTTGTAGACGCAGTCCAGAGACTTAGCGATGCGGCGGAATCCAGGGATCTTCACAACTTTCTATTCGCCGATGCAGTTGAGGGGTTAACGGAGACGGATCGGAGAGTCATCTCTGCTCTTGCAGCTTTTCAAACACCCACTAGCGCGGATATATTGGCCGTCGCAACCGAGATTCATCCGGCTCAGGTCAATGCAGCTCTCGAGCGCCTTACAACGCTTTCCTTGGTCAACGGTGTCCAAGGCCATCGTTACGCACTTCATCCGTTAACGCGCAGCTTTGTTCATGGGGCCTTGGATCACAGCGGATTGGGAAAAATGAGTACCCCACGAAAAGTGAGCCTTGATTCCTCGGCTCACCGTAAGGTTCTCCTGTATTGGATCGACTATGCGAAGGGTTTTGGGGGCGTGCAGAAGAATGCTTATCAAACTTTTGACAAACTGGACACTGAGTGGCCTAATCTGGAGGGGGTTAGTACGAGCTTGAGGGATTTGGCCGGCATTCCTGGGCCCCTCAAGGATGAAATTGCGGCGCGTGGCCTCATAACCCTAGAGTACGCTCTTCATGAATTTTTGAGCTTCCGCGGCTACTGGGACGAAGGGTTGCTCCTGAATGAATGGGCGCACGAGGCCGCGACGCTCCTGGGGGCCTGGCAGGATGCGGGATCGCTTGCGAGGGGCTTGGCCTTTGGGTACTCCCGTCGAGGAAATTTAGAGCTGTCGAACCTCTGGACACAGAGGATGGCCGAGGCCTATACTCGCAGTGGTAGCGCTATTGACCGAGCCATGGTGCTCAGAATGAAAGGGATACTGGCGCGGGTCAAGGGAGAGCTCGATGAAGCTGAGCGTTTTTCCGCAGAAGCCTTGCTCAGCGTTCGATCTCTCGGAGACAAGAGGGCGGAAGCTCTTCTGCTCTCCGACTTGGGAGCATTGGAAAGTAGGCGAGCGAGGTATATTGAAGCTGAGCGCTACCTTTTGGATGCGCTGTCGATTTTCGAGCACGAATCTGAAAAGAGAGGTCAAACGCCAATCTTTGGAAGGCTTGGAGCACTTGCACTGGTGACGGGGCAGACCCAAAAGGCTCAAGACTGGTACGCAAGAGAGCTCAGTCTTGCCCGCGAGCTTGGTAACCAACTCCTCTTAGCTGATGCTCTGTCTGGGAGCGCTTCCGTGCTGGAAGCTCTGAATTGCCCCGATGAAGCGCTGCCACTCGCTCAAGAGGCATTGAAAATAAAGGAAAAGATCCGCTCAGCGGACCTAGGTGGAACGTCTGCACTTGTCTTGCGATTGCGGGATAAGGCGACGAAGGGCTCGTTTGCGTGAACGTCGAAAAGGGCTCGGCCTCCCCCTTCTCCGCCGAAAGTGCAAAGTGCCACCCTTGCCCAGGTGCGCTGCTCCTCGACGCCCTACAGAAGTGGTCCCGCCGCCCCCGCATACACCCCCCGCGCTCGCCGGAGCTCTTCGAGAACCGCCGCCTTCTCCGTCGCCGTGTTGTAGTCGTCCCGCGCCTCTGCGCTCTCGATCACGCGGTCGATCCAGCGCACGAAATAGGCGGCGTCTTGTGGGGCGGTCTGGGGTTTTCCTTCGACTTCGATCCATACCGGATTGGTGGTGGCGTAGGGGTAGAGATCCTGGACGAGGGGATTCGGCTCGGGGTTGACGGCGCGTACGAGGAGCCAGCCGCTGGTGGTGATGGGGATGGTTTGTTTCGCGTCACCGGTGGTGCCTCCGTCTTGCGGGGTGAGGCGCTCCAGGACCTTGCCGTTGAAGACGAGCTCCCAGCCTTTGATGGGGACGATGGAGCGCAGGGCGGTCTCCACGGTGACCGCTCCTCCCTTTGCGGGGAGCTCGATCGTCTCTCCCGGTCCTTGGCCGTTCACCAGGAGGCCTAGCAGTGGGCCATTGGTGGCGAAGCCGTTTCCGTTTCTTATGGCGGTTTTCAGGGATTCCGGGTCTCGGCTCTCTGTTCTCAAATACGTGCGGTTGAGCCCGACGGGACCTCGCAGGGAGGCGTAGTTGGTCATGGCGTCGGTGCCGGCGACTCCCGGCAAGTGGTACCCAAGGTTGAGCAGGTGGTACCAGACCTCGGCGGTGGAGACCGGATCGGCGAAGGAGACGATTTCCAGATAGTCCGTCCGGCCCAGCGCCACGTCGACGGGCAGGGCATGGGTGAGGCTCTTCTCCTTGTCGGGCACGATGGGCCAGTCGAACGGATGCACGTAGCCCACCAGTGCGCCTTGTTGATGGGCGAGGTCGGCGATCGTACCGTTCGTCGGTGAAGGTGAGGCCATGGCGGTGTGGCGGTAGGCGGCGAAGTCAGGGGTGAGGAGATGATCGTTGAGATGGAGCAGCCCGAGGTGGCCCCAGAAGCTGGTGTGGAATTCCTGCCCTTGGAAGATCGTGGTCGTGCCGATCGTCCGCGCCGACGTGCTGAATTCTTCCAGATCGGGGAGGCGCTGCTCCTTGTTCACGATCAGGTTGTAGACGACGTCGAGATCTTCGGCCTCGGCTTGCGCGGCGAGACCTTCCTGGCGTTGCCGGTAGGTGCCGCCATAGTTCATGTGGACGTGCAGGTCGGCGGAGAGGTGCGGGCCGTAGCGAGCAGGTAATCCGTTGGCGGGCAGGGTGAGGGACACGGCGGTTCCGGATGGCTCGACGCGTATCGTCTGGATTGCCGGTGTGTGGGCGAACCCGTGGAGCGCGGTAACGGTGACGCCACCGGGGGGGACGGTCACGGTGCAGCGGGCCGGGCAATGGAAATAACGGGTTTCCTGGTTCTGCCGGCTGCGGTCGAAGTTGTCGTCGCCGTGCATCCAGGCGTCGTCCGGCGCGTAGTAGCGGCCGTCGGCGGCGAGCACGCTGAGGCGGCCCGGCAGCGCGGTGCCTTTCTCATCCGCCAGAGAGAGCGTGAGCGGCGCCATCGGCTGTTTCCACCTGAGGGTCTTCGCGCGGATTTCGGATCGGGCGCCCCCGATGACGGTCTGCCACCAGAGCGTGGTGTTGCCCGTCTCGTTGCTGATGTAGAGGAGCCGTGCGTCATCCGGCGACCAGCGGGCGTTCTTGCGGTCGAAGTCGCCGAAGGTGAGCGGCAGTGGCGAGCGTCCCTCCGGTGTGGTCAACCAGAGCTGGTGCCATTGGCGGCCTTGATAGCTCGCGTAGAGCAGGCGTCTGCCGTCGTGCGCCAGCTCCGGGCGCGCGGCCCAGGTGGTCTCTTCGACGAGGACGCGCGTTTTGTCGGTGGGATCGTCCACCGCCACCGACCAGATGTCACCGGTGCCCCAGACGACCTCGGGATTGCCGACGTAGTAGATCCGCTTGCCGTCGGGCGACCAGCTCGGATTGATCGCGTGATCGAAGGGGGCGTAGTAATAGCGGTCGAGCGTGCTCACCCGGCCGGCCACCAGGGGGCGGACGTTGGCGAGCCCCGTCTCCCCGAGGTCGGCCAGGTAGAGATCGAAATGGCCGGTCTCCTGGCTGGAGACGAAGGCGATCCGCCGGCCGTCCGGGCTGATGCGTGGCTCGAGATGAACACCCGGCCCCTTGGTGAGCGCCTGCTCGCGGCCGGTCGCGAGATCGAGGCGAAGGATCTGGATCGCGTCGTCGTGGTGGCGCACAAAGAGGACGGTGCGGCCGTCCGGCGACACATCGGGCTGCGCGTCGTATCCGGGACCGTGGGTCAGCTCGACGGCTTCGTCCCCGCCGAGCGCCTGCCGCCAGAGCGAGCCTTTCATGGCATAGACGACCGAGGCGCCGTCCGGGCTCCAGGCGGCGGAGGAGGGGCCCGAGGTGAGCTGGGGGATGTACATCTCCCGCCAGTAGTAGCTGTGGGGGAGCTGGACCTGTTGGAGGACCGGCTCCCGGAGGGCCGCCAGCGCGAGGGACGCCGCGAGGAGGGCTTGGAGATTCATGCATCGCTCCCTGTGCACGCCGCGAGGACGCGGCCGAGCTTCTCGACACACTCTTCGATGTGCCGGTCTTCGACGATGTACGGGGGCGCCAGGAGGATGTGCGGGCCATAGCCCGCGGACGCGGGTCCGCCACCCGGATAGATGATCAGGC
>Ga0209682_10000173_pt1 | contig 21686 bp, 22 predicted proteins | sample DOMMetBare2Fresh_2_FD_187471 | JGI IMG/M metagenome (GOLD analysis project Ga0209682, IMG submission 187471) | Wetland sediment microbial communities from St. Louis River estuary, USA, under dissolved organic matter induced mercury methylation -... | ecosystem: Environmental > Aquatic >... | reverse complement strand
CGTGGCACGATCGCAATGGCGCGCACCAGTGTGCCGGACTCGGCGACGTCGCAGTTCTTCATCAACGTGGCAAAGAATGACCGCCTGAACTATCCGAGCCTCGATGGCCACGGTTACGCGGTGTTCGGCCGCGTGGTCGAGGGGCTGGACGTGGTCGACAAGATCAAAGGCGTAGCCACTGACGCTTCCGGCCCGCATCAGAACCTGCCGGTCAGGCCGATCCTCATCCGCGCGGCGAAGGTCGCGGGCAAATGAATTCCAACCCAGGAGCATCAATGGTCCGTTTGCACACCAATTACGGCGTCATCTCCCTTCAACTCGACGCCGCGAAAGCGCCGAAGACCGTTGCCAACTTCCTTGGCTATGTGAAATCCGGCCACTTTGATAACACGTTGTTCCATCGCGTGATCAACGGCTTCATGATCCAGGGCGGTGGTTTCGGGCCGGGCATGAAGCAGAAGTCGACTGCAGCGCCGGTGGAGAACGAGGCCAACAACGGATTGCGCAATGAGAAGTACACGGTTGCCATGGCGCGCACTTCGGATCCGCATTCGGCCACCGCGCAGTTCTTCATCAACGTCGCCGACAACCAGTTCCTCAATCACAGCGCGCCGACCGCGCAGGGCTGGGGCTACTGCGTGTTTGGCAAGGTGGCCGAGGGCGTGGACGTCGTGGAGAAGATCAAGAATGCGCGCACAACGCGATTCGGCATGCACCAGGACGTGCCCGAGGAGGACGTGATCATCGAGCGCGCCGAGGTTGTCGAGGCGTGATCTCGGCGGCCAGCCTGATCGATCCGGTGCCGGTCGATGCGCCGACAACGGCCCGGCTGACGCTGGCCGATCCGGTCTTCATTTCCGACCTGCACCTTGGTCCGGACTTGCCGCGCACGCTCGACGCCTTCCTGCGCTTTACGCGTGAGGTCGCGCCCAATCACCGAGAATTGCTGATCCTGGGCGATCTGTTCGAATACTGGGCTGGCGACGATGATCTTGCCGATCCGGTCGCACAGGTCGTGTGCGGCGCACTGATCGATCTTGCTCATCGCGGACTGCAGATCTATCTGATGCACGGCAACCGCGATCTGCTCCTGGGTCATGACTTCGCCCACCATGCCGGCGCGACGCTCATTGCCGATCCGACGCTGGCGACAATCGGCGACCTTGGCGTTCTGATCTCGCACGGCGATGCCTGGTGCACGCGGGATGGCGACTATCAGCGCTTTCGCGCGCAATCCCGCGGGGTTGAGCGGCAACGGGAATTCCTGTCACAGCCGCTGGCCGCCCGCAAGGCGTTCATCGGGCAGGCGCGCGCGGCGAGCGAAAAGGGCAAGCGAGTGAAGGCGGCGGACATCATGGACGTCACGCCGACCGCCGTCGCGGATTCACTGCGCCAGGCCGGCGTCACGCGCGTGATCCATGGACACACCCACCGGCCGGCACTGCACGAGTTCGTGCTCGATGGCGCGCCGGCATCTCGCTACGTGTTGTCCGACTGGGATTTCGACGTCACGCCGGTGCGCGGTGGGTATTTGCGCGTGGCAGGCGGCGAACTGATTGCCGAACCCTTCGACGTGTAGCAGCTTCCGCGCGGATGCGCGACTACTCGTCCACGAGTCTGTTCAGCTGCGTGGGATCAACTGTCGGTCGCTCGGCGGACACGTCGTCGATCGAAATGCCGTGCCGTTCAAGCGCAGCGGCCAGCCGCTCGATTTCGCGCTGTTGCGCGGCCGCATGGTCGATCAGGCCATGCAGCGCCTTGGCCAGCGGATCATCACCATCCTGTGAGATGCCGTACGCGGAGAACCCCATCCGATTTGCCGCCTGCTCACGCACCGCCTCGATTTCCTTGTGCAGAATTCGCGCCGGATTGCCGACCGCAGTTGCTCCCGGCGGCACCTCCTTGACGACCACGGCGTTCGATCCGACGCGGGCGCCGTCGCCGACGGTGAATCCGCCGAGCACCTTCGCGCCGGCGCCGACGATCACGCCACGCCCGAGCGTTGGGTGGCGTTTTGCGCCCTTGGCCAGCGACGTGCCACCCAGCGTGACGCCCTGATAGATCGTGCTTTCGTCGCCGACTTCTGCGGTCTCACCAATCACTATTCCCATGCCGTGATCGATGAACACGCGCCGACCGATCGTCGCGCCTGGATGGATCTCGATGCCGGTGAACCAGCGCGAGAGCTGCGAGATGAAACGCCCAAGCCAGCGCAATCCGCGCTGCCAGCACCAATGCGCCCAACGATGCAGCACAAGGGCATGCAGCCCCGGATAGCAGGTCAGCACTTCCCACGTCGAGCGCGCCGCGGGGTCGCGCTCGAGGATGCAGGCGATGTCTTCACGCAGGCGGCTGAACATTCGTGTCGGATGTTGACTGAATTGCGCCGATTCTATCGAGCATGCTTGCTGCCAATGCGTTCGGCCTTGCGCGTTATGATCGCCGCAGCAATGCCGCGCAGAATGTCGATCTCCTTCGCGCTCGGCTGCGCGCGGGTGATCAGACGCCGCAGGCGTGACATCAGCCGCTTGGGCTGCGCGGGATCGAGGTAGCCGAGGGCGACCAGGGCGTCTTCAAGATGCTGATGCATCGCCTCAACTGATTCGACTGACGCCGGCGGATCGTCATCGAAGCGCGAGGCAACGGTGCCAGCCTGCGCAAGCCCCAGCCGGCACTCGTAGGCCGTGACCTGCACCGCCTGGGCGAGATTCAGCGAACCGTAATCGGCATCGGCCGGTATCGCGCAGCACGCCTGGCAGCGCTCGACATCCTCGTTGCGCAATCCGTCGCGCTCGGTGCCGAACACGAAGGCCACGTCGCCAGCAACGGTGAGTGCATCGTGCGCCTCGACGACCGCCGCGCGCAAGTCAATCAACCTCGGCCCGAACTCGCGCGCGTAGCCGCTCATGGCGAACGCGAGACGCACCCCGCCCAGCGCATCGGCGAGCGTCGGGTGAACGGACGCGCCGCGCAGGACATCCGGCGCGTTGCTGGCAAAGGCGAGCGCAGCCTCATGCTCGCGAAACTCGGCCACCTTGGGTGCGACGACGGCCAGCCGATGCCAGCCCATCGTCTTCAGCGCGCGCGCCGCCGCGCCGATATTGCCGGGATGACTTGGCGCAACCAGAACGAACAGAATTCGATCAGCAATGGCAAGCGGCACGGGGCGCCAATCACGCGAAGCCCTTAGAATGTAGGTCAGTCTAACGGTGCGACTGGAACTTCCGCGCCGCCCCGTTCCTTCGACAACCCAGCCCCGATGCACCCAATGCTGAATACGGCCGTCAAGGCCGCCCGCAAGGCGGGCGCGATCATCAATCGCGCCAGTCTCGATCTTGATCTGGTGCGTGTATCGGCCAAGGGGCGCAGCGACTTCGTGACCGAAGTCGATCACGCGGCCGAAGCCGCGATCATTGAGACACTGAAGACCGCCTATCCGCAGCACGCGATCCTGGCCGAGGAGTCCGGTGCCACCCCTTCCGGAACCGGCGCCGATTACACCTGGATCATCGATCCGCTCGACGGCACCACCAATTTCATCCACGGCTTTCCGCAATACGCGGTATCGATCGCGCTTCAGCATGGGGGCCAGATCACGCAGGGCGTGGTGTACGACCCGACGCGCAACGAGCTGTTCACGGCGACGCGCGGGCGCGGCGCGTTCCTGAATGATCGTCGCCTGCGCGTGTCTAAGCGCGACAAGTTGCGCGAAGCGCTGATCGGCACCGGGTTCCCGTTTCGCCAACTCGATCACCTGGATGAGTACGTGCGCATGTTCAAACGCATCACCGAGGAAACCGCCGGCATTCGTCGCGCCGGTGCGGCCGCGCTTGACCTCGCCTACGTGGCCGCCAGTCGGCTCGATGGTTTCTGGGAGTTTGGCCTTTCTCCGTGGGACATGGCCGCCGGCAGCCTGCTGATCCTTGAATCGGGCGGCATGGTGGGCGATTTCGTCGGCGACAGGAACTACCTCGAATCCGGTCGCATCGTCTGCGGCGCGCCCAAGGTCTATGAGCAGTTGCTCAAGCTGGTGCAGCAGGTGCATCTGCAGGATGCGCAAGGCCGCGCGGTGGAAGCATGAATTCGATTCTTGCTCAGCTCCTCGGCACTCGGCGGCGCATCTGCGCTGCGGTGTTCATCGTGATCGCCGGCCTGCTTTCCGTGTCGCTCTATCTGCAGCATGTCGTTGGACTGGAACCTTGTCCCCTGTGCATCCTGCAACGGTATGCGTTCGTGCTCGTGGCCGCGTTTGCGCTGTTCGCCGCCCTGACCCCAGATCTCACGAGCAAGATCGCGCACGGCGCTGCGGTGCTTTTCGCGGTCGCCGGCGGCGGCGCCGCGGCGTGGCATGTCTGGCTGCAGATCAGTCCGCCGAAGGAGACTTCGTGCGGTCCAGGCCTCGAGTACATGTTGAGCGAATTGCCGTTGGCGCGTGCGTTGCCGCTCATCTTCAAGGGGGCGGGCGACTGCAGCGCGGTCGAGTGGACGTTCTTTGGACTGTCGATCGCGGCCTGGTCGCTGGTCTGGTTCACGATTCTCTCCGTCACGCTGATCGTCGCTTCACGCCCGCGCGCCTGAGACTCGTCAAATGTCCGCGCCGCGGCCGACGGACTTTGTCAATGTTCGATTGCTGCTCTGAGCAGGCGCTGCACCGCCTCCGGGCGCGGCAACGGCGCGACCGCCCCAAACGCGGTGGTGGTCAGTGCGGCAGCGGCGTTTGCATAGCGCGCAGCGTCCCAGATTGAATCGCCCGCGGCCAGGCGCGCAAGCGCAGCACCGCAGAAGCAGTCGCCTGCGCCAGTGGCATCGGCGACCTCGACCTGGAAGCCGGCAACGTGCTCGCGCCGTTTGCCGTCACTCGCGACGACGCCTTCGGCCCCGCGTTTGAGAAACACGACCTTGGCGCCGAGCCGATGCGCCCAGTCGACGATGGCATCGGATTCGTCCAGACCGCTCAATGCGCGAGCGTCATCGATGCTTGGAAAGAAGAAATCCGAGAGCCCGGCGGCGGCGGCGATCAGCGCACGCGCCCTCGCCAGCGGCCACAGCTTGAGCCGCAGGTTCGCATCAAAGGAGACCCGCACGCCGCTTGTGCGCGCGGCCTCGAACGCCGCCAGCACAGAATCAGCCGCCGACGCCGAGATCGCCATGCTGATGCCCGAGGCGTGCACATAGCGCGCCCTGCGGATCAGCGCGATCGGTAGTTCTTCCGGCCGCATGCGGCTCGCGGCCGACCCGGCGCGCAGGTAGCTGAACGCGTGGCCCTGGGGGCCGTGCTTCACGAAGTAAGCCGCCGTATGTGCGTGTGGATCGACCGACACGCCGCTCGTTTCGATGCCTTCGTTCGTCCACAGTTCCAGGAACATGCGCCCGAACTCGTCGTCGCCGACGCGAGTGACGTACGCGGCGCGGGCGCCTGAACGTGCGGCCGCAATGATCATGTTCGAAGAGTCGCCGCCAAATCCCTGTACATAGGTCGGCTCGGCGGGCCGGACCTGGTTGAACTCGATCATCGGCTCGCCGATCGCAACGATATCGATCGGGGTCATGACTGCAAGGCGCTGAAAGGCTGCATCTGCGGTCGCAACGGGCACAGGATGGACGAAATCAGTTTACGCGGCGCGTGCTCTGCCATCGACCGCGAGATCAGGCCGACGAAAAGGCGCGCCAGCGAAGCAAGCCGGCGGACGTAGATCGAAAGAGAAGACAGCCAACGCGTAATCCTGGCTCCGTCGACCACCGCCGCGCCGCGCGCCGCACGTACCGGCTCAGAGGGCATTCACGGGTCATGGCGGGCAGGCACCTAGAATCCCGCACTCAACTCTCGCTAACGATGCAAGACCTCGCCCACCACACGCCCATGATGCAGCAGTACCTGCGCATCAAGGCGCAGCACCCGTATGCGCTGCTCTTCTACCGGATGGGTGACTTTTATGAGCTGTTTTATGAGGACGCCGAGCGCGGCGCGCGCTTGCTCAATATCACCCTCACGAAGCGCGGCGCCTCGGCGGGCGCGCCGATCCCGATGGCAGGCGTTCCGGTTGTTTCGGTGGAGCAGTACCTCGCGCGACTCGTGAAGCTTGGCGAGTCGGTGGCCATCTGCGAGCAGATCGGCGACCCCGCCACCAGCAAGGGGCCGGTCGAACGCAAGGTGTTGCGCATCGTCACGCCCGGCACGATCACCGATACCGGGCTGCTGAACAGCAAAGCCGACGCGGCGCTCGCGGCGGTGCATTTCAACGGGCGGGAGGTGGGAATCGCCTGGCTTGTATTGTCCAGCGGCGATCTGCGCGCGACGGTCACAACGGCCTCGTCTCTTGCATCCGAGCTCGCCCGGATCGCGCCATCGGAGATTCTGCTGGCCGAACACTTGCGCGCTTCCCTGCCGACGGACGACATGGCAGTGCAGACCGTGCCGGACTGGCACTTCGACGCCGTGCGCGGAGCGCAGCAATTGCGCGACCTTTTTGGTGTCGCGACGCTGCAGGCATTTGGCGTCGAAGACCAGCCCACGCTGCTCGCCGCATGCGGTGCATTGCTGACTTATGCCCAGCAGACGCAAAGCGAGCGTCTGGCGCATGTAACAACGTTGCGCGTCGAGCGCGAATCCGAAATCATCGTGCTGGACGCAGCGACCCGCCGCAACCTCGAGCTGACCGAAGCGCTGCGCGGCAACGGCGGGCTGACGCTCTTTTCGACGCTTGACCATTGCGCCACGGGAATGGGCAGCCGTCGCCTGCGCCATTGGCTGCATAACCCACTGCGCGATGCCTCGATTGCGACTGCGCGCCATGCGGTCATCGAAGCCTTGCTGGCCGGCTCACGCCACAAGCAGGTGCACGAGGCCTTGCACAACGTCAACGATCTGGATCGCATCGCCACGCGCGTTGCACTCCGAAGCATCCGCCCGCGCGAACTGGCGGCTCTGCGCGATGCGCTGCCTCGCCTAGACGCGCTGCACCGAGTCGTCGCCGCGCTCGACTGCCCCCTTGCGCGTGACCTCGAGCAGCCACTCAGCCTGCCGCCGGAAATCGCCGAGCTCCTTGCGCGTGCGCTGCTGCCCGAGCCCGCCTCCTCGCCGCGTGATGGCGATGTGATCGCACCCGGGTATGACACCGAGCTCGACGAACTGCGCGCGCTGCGCGACAACGCCGGCAGTTTCCTGGTCGAACTCGAAGCGCGCGAACGTGCTCGCACCGGCATTGCCAACCTCCGCGTCGAATACAACCGGGTGCATGGCTTCTACATCGAAGTCACGCACGGGCAGACGGACAAGGTACCGGACGACTATCGCCGGCGCCAGACGATGAAGAACGCCGAGCGCTACATCACGCCGGAACTCAAGACCTTTGAGGACAAGGCGCTGTCAGCGCAGGAGCGCGCGCGCGCGCGCGAAAAGGAACTCTTTGACACCCTGCTGACGCTGCTGGCGCCGCACGTTGCAGCGCTGCTACGCGGCGCGGATGCGGTGGCGTCGACCGACGCCTTGGCGGCGCTGGCCGCGCATGCGGAGCAGGCGCGCTGGGTTCGTCCCGTGCTGACTTCGGACAGTGGCGTCGAGATCATCGGCGCACGCCACCCGGTTGTCGAGCGCGAACTCGAAGCCTTTGTGCCAAACGACGTTCGGCTTACTCCAACGCGCCGCCTGCTTATCGTCACCGGCCCCAACATGGGCGGCAAGTCGACCTACATGCGCTCAATCGCGCTCGCTGTGCTGCTCGCCTGGTGCGGCAGTTTCGTCCCGGCCAGCAGCGCCCGCATCGGCCCGATCGATCGCATTCTGACGCGCATCGGTGCCGCAGACGACCTGGCGCGCGGTGCATCGACCTTCATGGTCGAGATGACCGAGGCGGCCGCGATTCTCAACCACGCGACCGAGCTATCGCTGGTCCTGATGGACGAAATCGGCCGCGGCACATCAACGTTCGATGGACTCGCGCTCGCGGCCGCCATCGCGCGCGAACTGGCGGAGAGGAACCGCTGTTACACCCTGTTCGCAACGCATTACTTTGAGCTCACGCAGCTCGCAGAAACGATGCCAGACGTCGCCAACGTCCATGTCGCCGCCGCCGAGGTGCGCGGCAAGGTCGTCTTCCTGCACGAGGTGCGCGACGGACCGGCCAACCAGAGTTATGGGCTTGCCGTGGCGCAACTCGCCGGCGTGACGCCAGCAGTGGTGCGGCGCGCGCGCGCGATGCTGGCGCAACTTGAGGAGCGCGCGGCGGGCACGCGACCGCAGCTCGATCTGTTCAACGCTGTCATCCCCGAGCCCACGGTGATTGAACACGATCCGCTGCGCGATCGTCTGCGCGAGATCGAACCCGATGGGCTGTCACCGCGCGATGCGCTGCACTTGCTGTACGAACTGAAACTGATGGCGCGCGATCAATAGCGGCGCGGACCCATCAGTGGCGTTGTGAGCCCTCGCCGTGATGCAGATCATGCGGCGCGACCACGCGCAGGAAGTCCGGCACGTCGGGGGTCTCCGCCGCAACCAGTTCGTCTGGGGTGGCCGGCTGCACGGCAACGACCTCGACGTCGAATCGGAGGGTGCGGCCCGCAAGCGGATGATTGCCGTCAAGCACTACCATGCCCTCGGCGACATCGGTGACAAGATAAGTGCGGCCATCGGCCATTCCCGGCAGCCCCTCAAAGCGCATGCCGGCAGCCACAGCGCCGCCCAGTTTCGCAATCTGGACCAGATGCACCTGCTCGGCATCGAAATCGCCGAACGCCTCCTCCGGCTCGAGCATCAGCGTCGTACTGAAACCGGGCTCCTGTGCATTCAATGCCGCCTCGATGCGCGGGAAGATATCGCCTGCGCCGTGCAGATAGACCATCGGTGCGTCGGTTTCCTCCAGCAAGTTACCCTGGGCATCAAACATCCTGACGCTCAAGCTCACAAGGCACCCGTCTTCGATCTTCATGCTCTTTTTCCGCGCGTGCCGTTCACTGATCCGATAATCTGCGGCCGATTATGCGCCCGACATTTTCGACGCCGCTGACCCGCTTGGGTGCCCTTAGCGTTGGGGATTTCATGCGGAGCTACTGGCAGAAGCGACCGGTGCTGCTGCGTCAAGCGCTGCCGCAGCTTCTTCCATCGCTGTCGCGCGACAGCCTCCTTGCGCTGGCCGCCCGCAACGACGTCGAGTCACGCCTGGTGACCGCGTTCAATGGTCGCTGGCGCCTACGGCAGGGGCCGTTCCGCCCTGACGACTTGCCCGCGTTGTCACGCAAGCACTGGACGCTGCTGGTGCAAGGTGTTGATCAGCATGACCCGGCCGCGCATGCGCTGCTGTCACGCTTCCGCTTCGTGTCCGATGCACGCCTCGACGATCTGATGGTGAGTTATGCGACCGACGGTGGTGGCGTGGGTCCGCATATCGATTCCTACGACGTGTTCCTGATCCAGGCACAGGGGCGACGACGCTGGCGCATCAGCCGGCAGTGCGATCGAGCACTCGTCACCGGCCTGCCGGTGAAGATACTCGCTGACTTCGTGCCGACGCACGAATGGGTCCTCGAGCCAGGCGACGTCCTGTACCTGCCGCCTGGCGTCGCGCATGAAGGGGTTGCGCTCGACGAGTGCATCACGTGCTCGGTCGGCTTCCGCGCCCCGCGCTGGCAGGAGCTTGTCGCGCCGTGGCACGCATGGCTGGAGGAGTCGACGCGGATTCCCGGCGCCTACCGCGATCCTGGTCTGCAGCCGACGCGTACGCCGGCGCGACTGCCGATGACGATGGTAGATGCGTCATTTCGAATACTCGTGCAGCGGACTCCCAAGCGCAGCGACGCCGAGGCGATGCTGCTGTCCTTGCTATCGGAGCCGAAACCCAGCGTCGTTTTCACTCCGCCTGCTCGACGCCTGCCGCCACGAGAATTTGCGTTGAGCGCGCGCCAGCATGGCATCGCGCTCGATCTGCGTACCCGACTGCTGTACTCGCGCCGTCGTGGCGCGGTCAACGGCGAGTTGCTGCCCGTTCCAATCACCGCAGAGTTGCGACGCCTTGCAGACCATCGCATGATTATGGGTCGCGATGCGATTCGTCTTGTCGAAAGCCAAGGCAATCTGCTTTATGAATGGTATGTTTGCGGCTGGTTGCATCTGCTGCGCGCTCAGAGTCAGTCCGATGCTTGAGTTCGAAGCCTCTGTCGAGAAGACCACGCCCGAGCCCGGCGTGCCGGTCAAGATGCTGATCGGTTCGCGTGCGGAATTGGGTACCGCCGTACTGATGGCGCTCGGCGCTGCCCACCATACGGTGCGATGCGCGTCCGCCGATCTGTCGATCTTTGGTCTGGCGGAGCGCGCCCCAGTCGACATGCTGCGCACCATACTGCTGGCGAATCGTGTCAACTCCGTGCGGTTACTCGTCGATGACCCGACCTGGATCGAATCACATGGCGGGCGTCTCAAGCTCTTGCAGCGGGACTTCTCACACTCGCTGCAGATCCGTATCGCCGATCGCGAGGATGCCATCGGTGGCGATCGACTGATGCTCGCTGACGACTGTCACGCATTGCAGTTGCGTGATACCCCGATCATTCGCGGCGAGTTATGGCTGCATCACCGCCCCTATACACAGCCGCTGCTGACGGCCTTTGACCGGCGCTGGGATCGGGCCGCACACAACATCGCGGTCACCCCGCTCGGCCTGTAGTCCCCGCTGTGCATGCACGCGGGCCGACGAGCCTCCCCGGGTATAATTGCGGGCTGGGAAGATCAAGGCGAGTGCAAAGAAACGCCACTCAAGATGGCGGCATTCGAGACAGGCCTGATCAACTCGTCGCGATCCATTTCTAACAACTGTGAGGTCATTCGAATGAACAAAGCACTTCTCGCCGCATCAATTGCGGTGGCGCTTCTCGCCGCTTGCGGCAAACAGGCTCCTGCCCCCACTCCGGCGCCGGTCCAGTCGGCCGTCGACGCCGCCAAGGAAGCGGCCGCCAAAGCGGCCGACGCGACCAAGGAAGCGGCCAGCAAAGCCGCCGACGCCACCAAGGAAGCGGCCGACAAAGCCGCCGACGCGACCAAGGAAGCAGCCGGCAAAGCGGCCGATGCGGCCAAGGATGCCGCCGCCCAAGCCGTCGACAAGGCCAAGGAAATGGCCAAGGACGCCGCCAAGAAATAGGCTGGATTCTTCAGCACTGCAATGACAAAGGGCCGGTGAACCGGCCCTTTGTGTTTCTCCTCTCGGCCATCAAGCGGTGCGCCAGGCAAAACCTTCATCCTGGGCGGCGACCTCGATGTCTCCAGCGTCACAGCCAAGCGACGCCGCGATTGCTCGACGCGCCAGTTCAGGTCGATTATTGCGCTGACTCAAATGCGCAGCAGCGATAAAACCCAGGCGAGATCGATCGATCTGACCCAGCAGCGCCGCCGCCTGCGCATTGGACAGGTGACCGCGGTCACCGGCGATCCGCGCCTTCAGGAACGGCGGATAGGCGCCGGAGGCCAGCAACTCGGCATCGTGATTGCACTCCAAAATCAAGGCGTCCAGGCCATCGAGCATGCGTGCGACATCGTGATTTGGCGCGCCGATGTCCGTCAGCAGCCCGAGCCGCCGGTTGCCGTCGGAGAACACGAACTGCAGTGGCTCGGCCGCATCGTGCGGAACCACGTACGGCATGACGGTGACGCCGCCGATTGCGACCGATTCGCCTGAACGCAAGCAGCGCAAATCAGCGTCGTCGCCGATCTCCGCGGCGCGCGTGGTGCCGGCCGAGGCAAACACGGCAATGCGACGCTTCCTGACCAGTGCCCGCACACCGCCGATGTGATCGGAGTGTTCGTGCGTGATGACGACCGCGTCAAGATCGGCGATTGTCAGTTCCGCGCGCGTCAGGCGTCGCGCAAGTTCCCGCGGCCCGAATCCGTTGTCGATCAATATGCGCGTGACGGTAAGCCCGTCATGCGCCTCAACCACGAGCGCATTGCCCTCGCTGCCGGAGCCGAGACAGCAGAACCTCAGCACAGCCGCCGATCCGGCTACTTGAGCTGCTCGTTGATCTGGCCCAGGATCTTCTGTGCAGTTGCGCCGACGTCGGGCTTCCCGTCCTTGTCGAGCACGGTCACGTTGGTGTTTTCGCCCACCGCAGCGACCATCACGCGAAACTGCTGCGGATCGATCTTGGGCTCGCGCCCGAAGATGCGCGAGAAGAAGCCCTGGCTTTCGCGCTGCTTGGCCTCGAACTCGGGATCGAGATAGCGCACGAAGTACGTCCCCTTGGTGCGATCACGATCCTCGACCGTGAAGCCACCGCGATCAAGCGCCAATCCAACTCGTCGCCACGCGCGATCGAATGGCTCGTCGATGTCGACCCGCTGCGCTCGACCGTCGCCGCCGCGCACGATGCGCGCGACCTCGCGCGACGCTGTTGTCGTCGAAGCCGCGGTCGCCGCTGCAGGCGCCGCAGCGACCGTCGTTGTTGCCGGCGCGAATCGCAGCAGCATTCGCTGCAGCATCTCAGCTTCCAACTCGGGGTCTGCAGGTCTCGGTTGCCACTTGGTCTGGTCCTTGGACGCGCTCGTATAGACCTCGACCATGCCGCGATGACTGATGTAGATCTCGGCTGTGTTCTTCTGGGTGCGTTCGATGCGGGCGCGGAACTTGTCCTGCTCGCCGGTGGAATACAGGCCGTCGAACAAACGGCCAATGGTGCGGCGAATGATGTCCTGCGGCAGCTTGGCACGATTCTCCGCCCAGGTGGTCTCCACGATGCCAAGCTGTGCGTCCTCGCGCTCGATCGCCAAGCCGACACTGGTCCAGAATTCCTTGACGGCTGAGAATGCCTGTTCCGGCGTCACATCGACCGCAAGCCAACGCTCGGATCCGGCGCGTTCGATGCGAGCGCGCGAACTGGTGGGTGCAACGGTCTGCGCCGCAACGGCCGCCGTCGTGCGCGTCGCGCCCCCCGCGCTGGCTGAAGCAACGCCCGGTCGATCCGGCAGCGCATAACGATCGTCGCGCGGAATCTGCGACAGATCCGGCGGAACATCGAGCGGCCTGGTGGTCGCGACCGATTTGTAGTCGATCTTGTCGGTCGACAGGCCCACCGCGCTGCACCCCGCAATGATCACAGCCAGCACCAGGAGACCGGCGCAGCGCGCGGCCCGCATCGAATTCAGCATCAAACGTCTCCTTGGATTCCGGGCTATGCCACACCCGCTTCTGCGAGCGCCGCCGCGACCACCGGCTGATTCGCGGCCGACAGCGGAACCAGCGGCAACCGCACGGCAGCGCGGGTGCGTCCCAGCTTGAACAGCGCCCATTTCACCGGTCCCGGATTGGCTTCGACGAACAGCTTGAAATGCAGCGGCAGCAGGCGATTGTTGAGCGCGCGCGCCGTTGCCAGATCGCCGTCGAGCGCCGCGCGACACATCTCGCTCATCGCCTTCGGCGCCACATTAGCGGTCACCGAAATGACGCCATGGCCGCCCAGCAGCATCAGCGCAAGCGCACTGTCGTCATTGCCACTGTAGAGCGCAAACGACTTCGGCAGACGCCGCAGCAGATCAGCCGCACGCGCGAGATCGCCGGTGGCGTCTTTCAAGCCAACGATGCCCGGCACCTGTGCCAGCCGCAACGTGGTGTCATTGGCCAGATCCGCGACGGTACGACCCGGCACGTTGTAAAGGATCACCGGCAGATCGACCGTCTCCGCCACTTTGCGGAAGTGCTGGTACAGGCCTTCCTGGGTCGGTTTGTTGTAGTACGGCACGACCTGCAGCGTCGCGTCAGCACCGGCCCGCTTCGCGTGCTGAGTCAGGTCAATCGCTTCACTGGTCGAATTGCCGCCCGTGCCGGCGATCACCGGCACCCGCCTGCGCACCGTCTCGACCGCAACGCGGATCAGTTCGCAATGCTCGTCATGATCGACCGTCGGCGACTCGCCCGTCGTGCCGACCGCCACAATGCCTTTCGTGCCCTCGGCGATGTGCCACTCGATGAGGCGCCGGTATGCGTCGTAGTCGAGTGCGCCGTCGTCGCGCATCGGGCTGACGATGGCGACCAGACTGCCAGTGATCATGTCTACCTCTGCCGGATCGAACGGCGCGATTCTACAGGCGCATCGCGCGCGCCAACGTCGCCTCAGCGATCGGCATCGAGACGCAGAAACGCATCGCGCGCGCGCCCGGGACGCACCGCGGCGAGGCGCTGGATGCGCGCCGCGCGCGGCAGCCCGACCACGCCCTCCTCGTACGCAAGCACGTGCAGCGAGATGCCGAACACTTCGATCAGTTCGCGCGGCTTGAGCAGGAATGCCGCGTTGGTCGGCTTGCCGTACCGCTCGTTGCCCACGGCGAAGGTCTCATAGATCAACAGGCCACCGGGGGCGAGCGAATCGGCCAGAATCGGAAACAGCGCGCGGTGCAGGTAGTGGGTGACGACGATCGCGTCGAACTGCCGTCCCCGATACGGCCACGGGCCGTTTTCCAGGTCGGCACGCTTGAACGCGATCGATGGTTCGTTTTCGAAAGCCGTCGCGCAGGCCGCGTCAACATCGACCGCATCGACCATGCAGCCTTGCGCGGCAAACAGACGCGCGTGGCGGCCCTGGCCACAGGCAACGTCGAGCACGCGGCTCGCCGGTGGTACCAGCGCGGCAAAGCGCGCTATCCACGGCGACGGATCAGCAGTCGCACCATGCGCGCTCGTGCGACCACCGCTCGAGGATATTCCGCTGCTCGCGCGAGCACGCGTGCCGGGCATACGCAAGGTGAGAGGTCAGGTGTACGCGAGGCCCATCGCCTCGCGCACCTCGCGCATGGTTTCCTGCGCAGAGGCGCGTGCGCGGTCGCAGCCATCGGCAACGATCGAGCGCAGCAGCGACGGGTCATCCAGATAGGGCTGCGCGCGCTGCTTCCACGGTTCCTGCTCGCGCACCATTGCGTCGATCACCGGTTGCTTGCACTCCAGGCAGCCGATGCCAGCGCTGCGGCAGCCCTTCTGCGCCCAGGCGCGCGTCTCGTCGTTCGAGTAGACCTGATGCAGCTGCCACACGGGGCACTTGTCGGGATCGCCGGGATCAGTGCGGCGCACGCGTGCGGGATCGGTCGGCATGGTGCGAATCTTCTGCGCCAGGACCTTGGGGTCTTCCCGCATCAGCACTGCGTTGCCATAGCTCTTTGACATCTTCTGGCCATCGAGGCCGGGCAGCTTCGGGACTTCGGTCAGCAACGCGTCGGGCTCGGTGAGGATCACGCGGCGCGCGCCTTCAAGGTAGCCAAACAGCCGCTCGCGATCTCCCATGGACAGGCTCTGCGCCTCGGCCAGCAGCGCACGACCCGCTTCGAGTGCGTCTTCCTCGCCCTGCTCCTGATAGCGGCCGCGCAGTTCCTTGTACAGCTTGCCGCGCTTGGCGCCGAGCTTCTTGATCGCGGCCTTCGCCTTATCTTCGAACCCCGGCTCACTGCCGAACAGATGGTTGAAGCGACGTGCGATCTCGCGCGTCATCTCGATGTGCGGCACCTGGTCTTCGCCGACCGGCACCATGTTGGCGCGGTAGATCAGGATATCGGCCGCCTGCATCAGCGGATAACCGAGGAATCCATAGGTCGACAGGTCCCGCTCGCGCAGCCGCTCGATCTGGTCCTTGTACGTCGGCACGCGTTCGAGCCAACCGAGCGGCGTGGCCATCGCCAGCAGCAGGAACAACTCAGCGTGCTCGGGAACGCGCGACTGGATGAAGACGGTCGCTTTCTGCGGATCGATGCCGGCGGCAAACCAGTCGATCAGCATGTCCCATACGCTCTCTTCGAGCACTTCGGGTGACTCGTAGTGTGTCGTCAGCGCATGCCAGTCGGCAACGAAGAAGAAGCACGGGTGCTCATCCTGCAGCCTGACCCAGTTCTTCAGCGCGCCGTGATAGTGACCGATGTGCAGCGCCCCCGTGGGACGCATACCGGAGAGAACGCGATCAACGAACATGTTCAGAGAAAGAGTTCCACAATGGCTAGGCCGAGACGATAAAACGGCTCGAGAAAGAACCCCAGCGTGTTGGTCGCCAGCAACCCGAGCACGATGAAGAGGCCATACGGTTCGATTCGCGCAAACTGGTAAGCGAGGCGATGCGGCAGCAAGCCAACCGCGATGCGACCGCCGTCCAGCGGCGGCACCGGCAGCAGGTTCAACGCCATCAGACCGATGTTGACCAGGATGCCGGCCTTGGACATTTCGACGAAGAAAACCTCGTTGAATCCGAACGCAAACTGCATCTTCAGGAACAACGCCCAGCCTATCGCCATCAGCAAGTTGGAGCCCGGGCCGGCACCGGCAACCCACACCATGTCCTGCTTTGGATTACGGAGCCGCCCGAAATTGACCGGCACCGGCTTGGCCCAGCCAAACAAGAAGCCCGAACCACCTGCCAGTTTCGCGAGCAGCAGGATCGCCAGCGGAACTGCGATCGTGCCGACCAGGTCGATGTGCTTGAGCGGATTCAGCGTGACGCGCCCGGCCGCGTACGCCGTGGTGTCGCCGAACATGCGTGCGACGTAACCGTGCGCGGCTTCGTGCAGTGTGATCGCGAGCAGAACGGGGATTGCGTAGACCGTGATGGTCTGGATGAGGCCTTCCATCGCGGGCAAGTCTATCAGCGCAGCCCGAGCGCCTCGACCGGACCGCGGCCGCGCCGCACGATCACTGCTTCCTTGCCAGTCAAATCGACAACCGTTGTTGGTTCGATGCCGCACGCGCCCGCGTCAATCACGATGTCGACATCGTGGCCGATGCGCTCAAGTATCAACTGCGCATCATTGAGTGGCACTTCATCGCCCGGCAGCAGAAGTGTGGTCGAAATCAGCGGCTGCCCGAGCACATCGAGCAGGCCGAGCGCTACCGGATGCTCCGGCACACGAATGCCGATCGTCTTGCGCGACGGGTGCGACAGCCGGCGCGGCACTTCGCGCGTGGCTTCGAGGATGAACGTGTACGGCCCCGGCGTGACCAGCTTGAGCAACCGGTACTGCACGTTGTCGACCCTCGCGTAATTGGCAATCTCGGACAGATCGCGGCACAGCAGCGTCAGGTGATGGCGCTCATCGACGTGACGAATGCGCCGCAGCCGATCGGCGGCCGGCTTGTCATCGAGGTGGCACACCAGCGCGTACGACGAGTCGGTGGGAATCGCCGCTACCGCGCCGTGGTCAATCAACTGCGCGGCCTGTCGCAGCAGGCGCAGCTGCGGATTCTGCGGGTGAACCGAAAAGAGTTGCGCCATCGACGCAGTCAGGCGAATCGATGCCAGACCGGCACGAGCGATGAAGGCAGTCGATCGACGCGGCCGATCTCGACATCGGCATCGGTGGGGCTGTGGAAGTCGCTGCCGCGCGATGCTTCGAAGCCGAAGGCCTGCGCATGCCGCGCGAATCGCTTCGCCTCGTGGGCGCCGTGATTACTGGTCGCGACCTCGATTGCCGCTCCGCCCAGATCCTTGAACTCGGTCATCAACGCGTCGAGTTGCACCTCGTCGTACTTGTAGCGGCCTGGATGCGCAATCACGGCCGTGCCGCGCGCAACGACAATCCACCGCACGGCGTCGGACAACGTGGCCCAGCGATGCGCAACGTAACCGGGCTTTCCTTCGACCAGATAGCGGCGGAACACATCGCGCGTGTCGGAACAGAAACCCGTCTGCACCAGATAGCGGGCGAAGTGAGTGCGGGACAGCAGATCAGGATTGCCCGCGAGCGCCAACGCGCCTTCGAATGCACCGTCGATGCCGACCGCGGCGAGCTTGTCTCCCATTTCCTGCGCGCGCTGCAGCCTTCCGGAGCGCACGCTTTCGAGGCCTGAGCGCAGGGTCGCATCGTCAGGGTCAATGCCAAGCCCGAGGATGTGGACCGTCTGGCCCGCCCAGGTGACGGAAACTTCGACTCCGGCGACGAACTTTTGCCCGACTTCCGTTGCGGTGGCCTGCGCCTGCGCCAGGCCGTCGACCGCGTCGTGGTCGGTCAGTGCAAACAGGTCCACGCGCTGACGATGTGCGCGCAGGACGAGCTCGCGCGGGGAAAGCGTGCCATCCGAGATGGTCGAGTGCGAATGCAGGTCCGCGTTCAGTGAATGCAGTGTGTTCGACATGCTGCCATTGTAGGTGCCGCCTGAGTGACAACGGCTTGACAGGCTCGTGATCAGGATGGCAACGATTCGAAGAATTGCTCGATCAGTGCCGCAACGGCACGCGGCTGATCATGGTGCAGCATGTGACCAGCGTCCGGAACGACTGCGTGCCGAACGTCCAGAAGCGCGCGGCGGCGACGCTCCAGCTCGCCGGCGTCACCTGCCCATTGGTGAGCATCGGTCTGCGCCGCTTCCACCCACAAGACGGGACACGTAATGCGCGCCCAGCACGCCTCGACCTCAGAAAGGCGGTAAAGCACCGGATTGACAATCCGATGCGCAGGATCGCCGGCGATGCGAAAGCGTCCGTCCGGCGTCGGCTGCGACCAATGCTCCGCCAGAAACATCGCCGCGCCCGGAGACAAGCGCGGGTTGGTTTGGCGCAACCGCGATGCAACGTCGGACAAAGAACCATAGTCACGCAGTTTCCCCCCGGCCTTCAGCTCATCGAACCAGCGCGCATAGCGCCCCGGCGCGAGGTGCGGCGGCGCGTCCTTCAGCCCAAAGCCTTCGAGATTCACCACGCCCGCGACCTGCGCCGGGCGAATTCCGGCATACATCAGCGCAACGTTTCCACCCATGCTGTGCCCGACGAGCCGCAGACCCTGATCCGGCAACAGAGCGTCAGCCAGGAAATCAAGATCGGCCAGGTTGTCCGGAAACCAGTAGCAGTCGGACTCTGTCCATGCGGTCAGGCCGTAACCTCGCCAGTCCGGTGCCAGAACGCGCCACGCATGCGCCAGCGCATCGACAATAAACTGGAACGACGCCGAGACGTCCATCCAGCCGTGCAGCATCAGCAGCGCCGGGGCACTTTCCTGCCCCCACTCGCGGACGTGATAACGCAAGCCGCGAATATCGATGAAGCGCGAACGTGATGGTTTCATGGCGGATTGCCGCACCGGGCGACGCTGGAGGATGATGGATCCTGCGACGATAGCAACACAAGCGAGATCTCCAATGCCAGGCGACGATTACCGTGCGTTGTACGACAACTTCCGCTGGCACGTACCGCGCGAGTTCAACATCGCCGCGGTCTGTGCGCGACGCTGGGCGCAGGAAACCTCGCGGCTCGCGATCCACTACGAAGATGAGCGCGGCACGCGCGCCGCGTTCACGTACGCGGCGCTGCAGGCGGACGCCAATCGACTGTCAAACGCATTGGCCGAACTTGGCGTAGCGCGCGGCGATCGTGTTGCCATCCTTCTGCCGCAACGGCCGGAGACCGCGATTGCACACATCGCGATCTACCAGATGGGCGCCATCGCGATGCCGCTGTCGATTCTCTTCGGCCCCGATGCGCTCGAATATCGATTGCAGAACAGTGAGGCCGTGGTGGCGATCTGCGACGGCGCGGCGCTCGGTGCGCTGCAAGCCGTCCGCGCCGCATGCCCGCAGATGCGCCATGTAATCGTGGTCGACGTCGATGCGCCCGACGCGCATCGTTGGGGGGACTTGCTGTCAAGGGCTGCAGATCGCTTTGACCTCGTCCAGACCCTAGCCAGCGACCCGGCCGTGTTGATCTACACCAGCGGCACCACCGGCCCACCGAAAGGCGCGCTGATACCGCACAGTGCGTTGATCGGCAACCTTCCTGGCTTCGTCTGCTCGCAGGACTGGTTCCCGCAGGCAGGCGACGTGTTCTGGTCGCCGGCCGACTGGGCCTGGACCGGCGGGCTGATGGATGCCCTGTTACCCACGCTTTACTTCGGCTTTCCGATCGTCGGCTTCAATGGCCGCTTCACGCCCGAGCGCGCGCTTGAACTGATGCAGCGCTACCGGATCACCAACACTTTCCTGTTTCCGACCGCACTGAAGATGATGATGCGGTCAGCCGCATGGGCCGGCGTTCGCCGTTCGCTGGCATTGCGGTCGATCATGAGTGCAGGTGAATCCGTCGGCACCGCGGTATTCGAGTGGGCGCGGGATCAGCTCGGCGTCACCGTCAACGAGATGTTCGGCCAGACGGAGATGAATTACATCGTGGGCAACTCCCGGGCGCGCTGGCCCGCGCGGCCCGGCGCGATGGGCCGTGCGTATCCGGGGCATCGCGTGTCGATCATCGACGATGCTGGATGTGAGCTGCCGGAAGGCGCAACCGGCGAAGTCGCCGTGCATCGCCGCGACATTCACGGCCACCCCGACCCGGTCTTCTTCCTTGAGTACTGGAAGAATCCGGAAGCGACGAAGAGGAAGTTCACCGGATCGCCCGAGGACTCGTGGTGCCGCACCGGCGACCTCGCGTCGCGCGACAAACAGGGTTATCTCTGGTACCAGGGCCGGGCAGACGACATGTTCAAGGCGGCCGGCTATCGCATCGGGCCGAGCGAAATCGAGAACTGCCTGTTGAAGCATCCAGCGGTGGCAAACGTGGCCGTGGTGCCGAAGCCGGATGCCGAGCGTGGCGCGGTCGTCAAGGCGTTCGTCGTGCTTGCCGAGGGGTTCAGCGGCGATCAGAAGCTGGTTGCAGCGCTGCAGGATCACGTGCGCGGCAAGCTGGCGCCGTACGAATATCCGAAGGACATCGAATTCCTCGCCCAGTTGCCAATGACCACCACCGGCAAGGTTCAACGCCGCGTGCTGCGCGAACTCGAAATCGAGCGCGCCAGCCGCAGCGTCTGACAGCGCGGCCTTCGCACCACGCCGGCCGCTCGACTGCCGGATTCCACCGCCTGCGCGTTCACATCCGATCCAGAAACGCTAGGTCGTACGGACGATCAAGCGCTGCGGGTTCGCGCGGGACGTTTCATCCATTCGCTCGCTACAGGGTCGTTGCGATCGTCCGTAGCCTCAAGCACGGTAATCGCACTTCTACGCGCCACGTGCGCGATCGACTCTGGAGAAGGAAGTAATGTCAATCCGCATCGCAAGCCTCACACCCATCGCCGCCGCCATCGCTCTCATCCTTTCACCTGCTCTTGTCACAGCACACAACGGCTCGATCCAGCAAAAGGGGGTCGACTGGGCCAAAGTCGGCGACTCGCCGGTCGACGCAGCTACAGCCGCGCGCCTGGCGGCACTGAACAATCAGGTGATCGCCACCATTGCCGATTACCAGACCGCCGGCACGGCGAAACGCGGCCAGGTGGCGGCGCAGCTCAGGCAACTCGGGCAGGAGCGCAAGACGCTGCTGCGGTCAATGCTCGACGGACAGCCCGGTCTCGCATTGCGCTCAACGATTCCGACCGGGATGACGCAGAACCTGCCGCCGGAAGTCCGTCAGCAGCTTGAACAGGACGTGAAAGTCGAAGGCCAGGTCATCCTCGTTCATGGCGAAGACGCGCAGATGCGAAACGTCATGAACCGCTACTACGTCCAAACCCTGGACGCACAGGGACGTGCCGCGCAGTACCGGCTTCACGCAGCCGACCGGCCGGATCGTCCGGGCGTCGCACACCCGGCCGGCGAGTTTGTGGGCCAACGTGTGACCATGCGCGCGACCGCCATCGACGGCGAACTGCTGATCGCCGGCGCGCAATCGATCGAAGCTGGCTCGACGGAACGCACGCCGACGAGCGGATCGACCTCGATTGCAGGAGCTGCACTGGTTTCCGGCAATCAGAACAC
>Ga0209682_10000172_pt1 | contig 21712 bp, 24 predicted proteins | sample DOMMetBare2Fresh_2_FD_187471 | JGI IMG/M metagenome (GOLD analysis project Ga0209682, IMG submission 187471) | Wetland sediment microbial communities from St. Louis River estuary, USA, under dissolved organic matter induced mercury methylation -... | ecosystem: Environmental > Aquatic >... | reverse complement strand
GGCCAAGGGGTTCACCAGCGCGCTGGCCGGCCTGGCCGTGGCGCGCGGCGCGCTGCGCGAGGACGACTCCATCTGCCGCCACCTGCCGACCGCCGCACCCCACTGCGACGTCACCGTGCGCCACCTGCTCGAGTCGGCCTCGGGACTCGACTGGACCGAGACCTATGAGGGCGGCGCACCGCAGGGCTCGTCGGTCCTCGCCATGCTCTACGGGGCGGGCCGCCGCGACATGGCCGACTTCGTGCTGGCGCAAGGTCGGCGCGAGCCACCCGGCACGCGCTGGCGGTATTCCTCCGGGGACTCGCTCCTCCTCGCCGCCGTGGTCGACGCAGCGCTCGCTCCGGCGGCCGGACGGGGCCGCTCGCCGCGCCTCCTCCTCGACGCGCTCGGGACGACCGGTGCCGTGCTGGAGCAGGACGCCGCCGGCACGCCGGTCGGCTCCTCGCTGCTCCACGCGACGCCGCGCGACCTCGCCCGGCTCGGCCACCTGTACCTCTCCGACGGCTGCTGGCGCGGCGCCCGGCTCCTGCCGCCGGGCTGGGTGGCGCGCTCCACCGAGGTGGTGGCGCCGCTCCTCGCCGCCGGCCCCGAGCGCGAGCCCGGCGACGTGGCCGGGCGCGGCTGGTGGCTCAACCGGGAGGTGCCGGCGCTCGGCCAGCCGCCCCCCTGGCCCGGGGCGCCGCCCGACGCCTACGCCGCGCGGGGCCACTGGGGGCAGCTCGTGGCCGTGGTCCCGTCGCGCCAGCTGGTGGTGGTCCGCACCGGCGACGACCGGGTGCCGCCGGCGCTGGACGTGGGGCGGCTCCTCGCCCTGGCGGTGCACCTGGCCGAGGCGCGGGAGGCCGAGCGGTGAGCCGGCGCCGCTCGCTCGTCGCCGGCGGGCTGGCCGCCGCGCTGGCGCTCGCCGGCGCCGCCGCCCTCGGCCTGGTCCCCGGGCTGCTCGGCCCCTACCGGGTGCCCGCCCCGGCCCTGGCGGCCGCCTTCCGCGCCCGGGAGACCTGCGCCTGCGTCTTCGTGGAAGGGCGCGGCGAGGCCGAGTGCCTGGCCTGGACCCGCGTCTCGCCCGACGTGGCACGCGTGGAGATCGACCGGTCGGCGCGCGCCGTGGAGGCGCGGGCGCTGCTCCTCTGGCGCGCCCGGGCGCTGTGGGCCGGCCCGGAGCGGGGCTGCCACCTGGAGTGAGGCGCGCGGCCTCCGGACGGCCGGCCCATTGTGACATCTGCGCCCGGCGCCCCCGCGCGCCTGGCGCAAGGGTCCGCCATGCCATAGATCGCAGGTGACGAACGCGTGTCGACGCACCGCGCGACGCGTCGCCGCCGCCATGACCGCCCGATCCGCCACGCCCACCGCCGCCCTCACGCTCGACCGCACCCACCTGGCCGGGCGCGCCGCCGAGCTCGTGGCCGTCTTCGTCGGGCTCCCCCTGCTGGTCCGGTCGGGCCTGGTGCCCGCCCCGCGCCTGCTGCTGCTCGCCGCGGTCACCGGCGCCGCGGTGCTGGTGCTGGCGCGCCGACCGGGCTTCGAGCTCGACTCGCTCTGGTCCGGCCGGCTGCGGGGCGAATGGGGCGGGCTGCTGGCCCGCGCGGCGGTGGCGGCGCTGCTCATCTCGGCCCTGGTGGCCTGGCTCGAGCCTGGCCGCTTCCTCGCCGCGCCGCGGAGCACGCCCTGGCTCTGGGCGGCGGGGCTGCTGCTCTACCCGATCCTCTCGGCCTGGCCGCAGGAGATCCTCTACCGGGTCTTCTTCTTCGAGCGCTACGCGCCGCTCTTCCCCACGCCGGCGTCGATGACGGCCGCGAGCGGGGTGGCCTTCGCCTTGCTCCATCTCGTCTACCCGAACCTGGTGGCGCCCCTCCTCTCGCTGCCGGCCGGCCTGGTGCTGGCGTGGCGCTACCGGCGCACCGGCCGCATCGGCCCGGTCTGGGTGGAGCACGCCGTGTATGGGCTGCTGCTCTTCACGCTCGGACTGGGGCGCTTCTTCTACGACGGGCGGGGCTGAGCTCAGCGCGCCGCGCCGGCGGAGCCGCTGCGGCAGGCGTCGCGCGCCGCCAGCACCCGGTCGAAGAAGGCGGCGGGCACGGCCGCCCCGCGCAGCGCCGGCCAGCTCTTCTCCAGCGCCGGCCGCCAGGCCGCCGCGTCCACCGGCACGGTCTGCAGCCCTTGCTTCGCCATGGCCGCCAGGGCGTCGGCGTCGAGTCGCTGCACCTCCGCGTCGACCCGGGTCCCGAGCTGCCGCGCGATCTCGAGGAGGCGCGGCCGCACCTCGGCCGGGATGCGCTCCCAGGCGTCGCGCCGCACCACCGTGGCCGCGACCAGGTAGCCCCATGCCAGGTCCAGGCGGTAGCGCGCCTTCTCGTGGAGGCGCGCCGTGAGGACGTAGAGTGGCACGTTGCCGAGGCAGTCGATCATGCCGGTCTGGAGCGCCGGCACGAGGTCGGTGGAGGAGAGCACCACCGGCCGGAAGCCGGAGGCGCGCCAGGCCTCCACCGTGGCGGGGTCGCCCTCCCAGGCGAAGAGGCGGGCCCCCGCCATCTCGGCCGGCGTCCGGTGGGGCCTGGTGCAGTAGAACGAGACCGCGCCGATCTGGCTCCACTGGGCCACCACCAGCCCCTTCTCCAGGAAGGCCGCGTCGAGCGCCCCGCGGACCCGCTCGAAGGCGCAGCCCATCTCGGCCTGGTCGCGGAAGAGGAGCGGCACCGAGAGGGCCTGGGGCTCGGCCACCACGTCGTGCAGCCCCACGTTGGTGACGGCCGCTGCCTGGAGCTGGCCGATGGCCAGCTTGCGCAGCATCTCGCCCTCGCTGCCCTGGGTGCCGCCGGCGTAGACCTTCACCTTCACCTGGCCGCCCGAGGCCGCCTCCCAGCGCTGCCCCAGCTCGCGCAGCAGGTCGTGCCAGGCCGAGCCGGCCGGCGCCATGGTGGCGAGCTTCAGGGTCACCTGGGCCCGGGCGGGGAGCGGGGCGAAGAGGGCCAGAGCGGCGAGCGCGGCCGCGAGCGGCGCGGCGGTGCGGGCGTGGTGGCGAATCATGCCGCCATGGTGGTGCGGCGGCGCCGCGGGCCGGTGGCGCCCGGGTGACGCTTCGGCGTCGCCGCGCGCTCAGTGCGGGCGTCGCCGCGCGGCGCGGAGGTCGTGCACCAGGAGTCCGAGCAGCACCGAGAAGGTGCCCCAGACCAGGATGGCCAGCAGCAGCAACCCCCGCGCCTCGTGGCTCGCGTCCATGGGACAGGCGTAGCGCGGGGCCGTGGGCGAGCCGGGGGCAGTTGCGTGACGACTGGGTGACCGGGAGCCCCCCGGGCAGGGATGACGGGGTGCCGCTACTCGGCGGTGCGGCTGCGCGGGTGCCGCACGTCCGTCCCGCGCACCATGAAGATGACCATCTCGGCCAGGTTGGTGGCGTGGTCGCCGAAGCGCTCCAGGTGCTTGGCCACGAACATGAGCGAGGTGGCGCGCCGGATGGAGCGCGGGTCCTCCATCATGAGCGTGAGCAGCTCGTTGAAGATCTTGAGGTAGAGGGCGTCGAGGTGGTCGTCACCCCGCATGACCGCCTCGGCCTGCACGGCGTCGCCGGTGACGAAGGCGTCGAGGGCCAGCTTGAGCTGGGCCTCCGAGAGCTGGGCCAGCCGGCCGAGGTCGTGCAGTGGGCCGAGCGTCGGGGCCTGCGCCAGGTCGAGGGCCCGCTCGGCGATGTTGACTGCCAGGTCGCCCATGCGCTCCAGGTCGGTGACGATCTTCAAGGCGGTGGTGATGAAGCGCAGGTCGCTGGCGGCCGGCTGGCGCAGCGCCAGCACGCGGCGGCACGACTGGTCGATGGCCACCTCCATGCGGTTGATCTGCCGGTCGCGGTCCTTGACCTGCTCCGCCAGCGTGGCGTCGCGCTCCACCACGGCGCGCACGCTGGCGGCGATGGCGGTCTCGACGAGGCCGCCCATCTCCAGGAGCTGCTCGCGCAGCGTCCGGAGCTCGGCCTCGTAGGACTTGTCGGTGTGGGCTTTGGCCATGGGGGGATGGGTCACGCGGGCAAGCCTACCCGAACTTCCCGGTGACGTAGTCCTCGGTGCGCGACTGCTGCGGGTTGGTGAAGATCTGCTCGGTGGGGCCGACCTCGACCAGCTCGCCCATGTAGAAGAAGGCCGTCTGGTCGGAGACCCGGGCGGCCTGCTGCATGTTGTGGGTCACGATGGCGATGGTGTAGCGCTCCTTGAGCTCGTGGATGAGGTCCTCGATCTTGGCGGTGGCGATGGGGTCGAGGGCGCTGGCCGGCTCGTCCATGAGCAGCACCTCCGGCTCGATGGCCAGGGCGCGGGCGATGCACAGGCGCTGCTGCTGCCCGCCGGAGAGCCCCAGGGCGCTCTCGTGCAGCCGGTCCTTCACCTCGTCCCACAGCGCCGCGCCCTGGAGCGAGCGCGTGACCCGCTCCTCGAGCAGGGGCTTGCTCTTCTGGCCCGCCACGCGCAGGCCGTAGGCCACGTTCTCGAAGACCGACTTGGGGAAGGGGTTGGACTTCTGGAAGACCATGCCGACGCGCCGGCGCAGCTCCACCACGTCGAGCCGGCCGTCGAGCACGCTCTCGCCGTCGAGCAGCACCTCGCCCCGCGCGATGGCGCCGGGGATGAGGTCGTTCATGCGGTTCAAGGCCCGCAGGAAGGTGGACTTGCCGCAGCCCGAGGGGCCGATGAGGGCGGTCACCTGCTTCTCGGGCAGCCTGAGGTCCACGCCCTTCACGGCGACCTTGTCGCCGTAGGAGATCTCCAGCTTGCGCGCCTCCATCTTGGGGCGCGGCTCGGGCCGGAGCTGGGCGGCGGTGGCGGCGTCGGGGGACATGGCGTTCCGGCTCAGTGGGCCGCGGCGGCCCGGCGGGTCCGCATGCGCAGCACGATGGCGACGAGGTTGAGGAGGAAGGTGAGGGAGAGCAGCACCAGCACGGTGGCGTAGAGCAGCGGCTTGGCCGCCTCCACGTCGGGCGACTGGGTGGCCAGCACGTAGACGTGGTACCCGAGGTGCATGAACTGGGAGAGGGCGCTGGTGGGCAGCTGCGGCAGGAAGTAGGCCACCCCGGTGAAGAGGATGGGGGCCACCTCGCCGGCCCCGCGGGCCACCGCCAGGATGGCGCCGGTGAGGATGCCCGGCACGGCGCTCGGCAGGATGACCCGCGCCAGCGTCTGCGAGCGGGTGGCCCCCAGCGCCAGCGAGGCGTCGCGCCACTCGCGCGGCACGGCCCGCAGCGCCTCCTCGGTGGAGACGATGACCACCGGCAGCGTCAGCACCGCCAGGGTGAGCGAGGCCCAGAGCAGGGACGGCTGCCCGTAGCGGAGCACCCCCTCCGGCGAGAGGGCGCGGTCCAGGCCGCGCCCCACGAACTGGATGAAGAAGCCCAGGCCGAAGAGGCCGAAGACGATGGAGGGGACGCCGGCCAGGTTCTGCACCGCGATGCGCACCAGCGTGGCCAGGCGCGAGCCCCGGCCGGAGGCGGGCGCGTACTCGTGGAGGTAGACGGCGGTGATGACGCCGACCGGCATGACCGCCACCGTCATGAGCAGCGTCAGGATGGCGGTGCCGTAGATGGCCGGGAAGATGCCGCCCGCGGTCATGCCCTCGGTGGGCGCCTGGGTGACGAACTCCAGGGAGAGGCGGGCCCAGCCGCCGGCCACCACGTCCCAGAGGATGAAGCCGAGCATGACCACGATCAGCAGGGCGGCCGCCCCGGTCACGCCGGTCAGCCCGGCACCCACGGCCTTGCGGGATGCCAGGCTCACGCCGCCGCCCCCGACATGCGCCGCACCAGCCGGCGCACCACCACCGCCGCCAGGCTGTTGAGGACGAAGGTGAAGAGGAAGAGCTCGACGCCGAGGAAGAAGAGCACCGCGTAGTGCCCGCCGCCGAAGACCACCTCGCCCATCTCGGCGGCGATGGTGGCGGGCAGGGTGCGCACCGAGTCGCCGAAGGACCAGGTGGTGGTGGCGGCGTTGCCCGAGGCCATGAGGACGATCATGGTCTCGCCGATGGCGCGGCCGAAGCCGAGCACCACCGCGGCCAGCACGCCCGGGGCGGCCGCCGGGAGCACCACGCGGAAGGCCGTCTCCCACCTGGTGGCGCCGAGCGCCAGCGAGGCCTCGCGGAAGGCGCGTGGCACGGCGGTCAGCGCGTCCTCGCTGACGGTGTAGACCACCGGGATGATGGTGAGGGCCAGCGCCAGCCCGGCCCCCACCGCGTTGAGGCGGGAGGTGAAGCCGAAGGCGTCCTGCAGCCAGGTGGCCAGCACCACCAGGGCGAAGAAGCCGAGCACCACCGAGGGGATGCCGGCCAGGAGCTCGATGACCGGCTTCAGCACCTCGCGCAGGCGCGGCGGCGCGAACTCGGAGGAGAAGACCGCCGCCGCGATGCCGACCGGCACCGCCACCAGCATGGCCACCGCCGTCACCTTGAGGGTGCCGACGAAGAGCGGGATCATCGAGTACTTGGGGATGTTGCCGACCGGCTGCCAGGTGAACGAGGCCGGGCGGCCGGCACGCCAGACCTGCGGCAGGAACATGCGGCCGAGGTCGGTCTCCTTGGCGATCTCCGGGCTGCTGAACAGCGGCAGCGCCTCCTTGGCCACGAAGACGAAGATGAGCACGACGGCGGCGATCCCGGTGAGCGCCACGAGCGTGATGCCGAGCTCGATGGCGCCCTCCCGGAGCTGCCGCCGCCGGGCCGGCGAGAACGGGGAGGCCTCGCCGTGCAGGGTCTTGGTCATGGTCGTCACTGGCCCGGATCTCTCACCCGGCGGTGGCGAGCCCGTGGCGGCCAGGTGACGGGCGTGTGACGCCGTCACTTCACGGGGAAGTAGCCCACCTGGGTGACGATGGCCTGCCCCTCGGCGGAGAGGCAGAAGTCGATGAAGTCCTTGGCGTCGCCGCCCGCCTTGCCGCGCGTGTACATGAAGAGCGGGCGGGACAGCGGGTAGGTGCCGGCCTTCACGTTCTCGGCGCTCGGCAGGGAGCCCTGGCCGTCCGGGCCGACCACCTTGACCTCCTTCACGCCCTTGGCGTAGGCGGCGCCGCCGTAGCCGATGCCGTTCTTCTCCTTGGAGACGGCGTTCACCACCGCCGCCGTGCCGGGGAGGGTCTGGGCCGCGGCCGCGAAGTCGTCACCCTTGAGGACGTGCTCCTTGAAGAAGACGTAGGTGCCGGAGGAGTTCTCGCGGGAGTAGAGGACGATGGGCGCGTCGGCGCCGCCCACCTGCTTCCAGTTGGTGACGTCGCCGGCGTAGATGGCGTGGAGCTGGTCGACGGTGAGCTGGGAGACGCCGTTGGCCTCGTTGACGTAGAGGGCCACGCCGTCCTTGGCCACCGCGACCTCGGCCGGCAGCACGTTGAAGCGATCGCGGACCTTGGCCGACTCGTCGCCCTTGATGGCGCGCGAGGAGGTGGCGATGTCGGTGGTGCCGTTGACGAGCGCGGCGATGCCGGTGCCCGAGCCGCCGCCGGTCACCTGGACTTTCTTGCCGGCGTTCTTCTGCATGTAGGTCTCGGCCCAGCGCTGGGCCAGGATCACCATGGTGTCCGAGCCCTTGACGGTGACGGCGGCGGTGGCGGCGACCGGCCCGGCGGCCAGGGTGGCGGCGACGGCCACGGCTGCGATGTTGAGGCGCTTCATGTCTCTCTCCTTGGCGTGTGGTGCGTGGATGGTGGGAGCGGGGCGTGACGGGTCCACGGCGTTCGCGTGACGAACGCGTGAAGACGTCACGTGGGAGCGCGCGCCGCCCCCGCCGGAAGGAGCCCGGCGGGGGTGGCGCGGCGGGACCTAGAACTTGGCCTGCGCCTGGACGATGAACTGGTCGGTCTTCGGGTCCGACGCCGCCGCGCCGCCCTTCTCCCCGTTCATGGGGTGGTACCAGGCGGCCGAGAGCTTGGTGTTCCCGCCGAGGTAGGTGTGCAGGGCGAGCTGCACCTCCTGCTGGACCTTCACGGTGGTGCTGGCGGCCGAGACGTCGGCGGTGTGGTTGGCCGTGTACTGCTCGTACTTGGCCGCCACCTGGTACCGGTCGCCCAGGTTCTGCACCAGCGTGGCGTACCAGCCGGAGCCGGTCGGCACGGGGGCGTTGGAGGTCAGGCCGGGCAGGTTGGCGCCGGCGCCCAGGTTGGAGGTGGCGTTGCTGCCGGCCGTGCCGATGGTGGTGTGGCCCCACAGGTACTCGCCCTTGAGGGAGGTGCCGCCGAGGGGGAGCAGGTCGAGGAAGATCTGGACGTCGGCCCCGACGCGGTTCCGGTCGTAGGACTTGTCGTCGGCGCGGGCGTAGTTGATGGTCTTGCCGTACCAGCCGGAGAGGCCGGCCGTGACCATGCCGAGGTCGACCCAGGCGCGGCCGATGACGTCCTTGAGCTGGTCGTTGTCGCGGCCGACCTGGCCCGAGTCGACGCCGTTGCCGTTGAAGAGGCCGACCTTGAAGTTGACCAGCTGCACCTTGCCGCGCAGGGCCACGCCGAGATCGTACTCCCCGGCGAGGAAGCGGCGGGTCACCTGGGCGCGCTCCAGCGTGTCCAGGTCGGAGGAGGAGCGGCCATGGACCTCGTAGCCGAAGGGGAAGAGCTGCAGGCCGGCGTCGAGGGCCAGGCCGTAGGGCAGCTTGATGGTGGCGTAGCCCTCCTTCATCGACAGGCCGGCCGGGATGACGTCGATCTGCACCACGTACTGCGACCAGTCGGCGTCGTAGGTGGCCTTGAGCCGGCCGCGGCGGATGAAGAAGCCGACCTGGTTCGGCGTGGTGCCGGCCGCGGTGCCACCGCTGGTCGGGGCGGACGAGGTGTTGTAGCTGGCCGCCTCCTGCCAGGCCCAGCGGGCCTGGAGGTAGCCGGAGAGCTTCAGCTTCTGCAGCGAGGCCACGGCCGCCTTGGTCTCCGCGTGCTGCGCGGCGAGGGCGTCGACCTTGCCCTCGAGGGCGGCCGTGTCGACCTGGGCGGCGGCCCCCTCCTCGGCGAGTGCGGCGGCGGGAACGAGTGCCAGCGCGGCGAGCGCGGCGACGAGACGCTTGGACATGACGTGACGGCCCCTTCGTTGAAGTGGAACGAGCGGTAGCTCGGTGTGGGGCCGTTCTACGAACGGGGGATGGCGCGGTCGCGGCGTCGGCGTGACGAGTCGGTGACCCCGTCACTCCGCCGCGTGGCGCGCCGGGCCGGGCTCCGCGGCGGACCGGGCCTGCGCCAGCCGGACGCGGAAGGTGGTCCCGGCGGCGCCGCTCTGCACCGTGATCTCGCCCGCCATGCCCTGGACGAGGTGCTTCGCGATGGCGAGGCCGAGCCCGGTGCCGCCGGCCTCCCGCGCCCGGCCCGGATCGACCCGGTAGAAGCGCTCGAAGATGCGGGCCAGGTGGTGGGGCTCGATCCCCGGGCCGCTGTCGGCCACCGTGACCACGGCGTCCTCGCCGTCGGCGAAGGCGCTCACCGTCACGCCCCCCGCGCCGGTGTACTTGACGGCGTTGTCCACCAGGTTGACGAGCACCTGTTCCAGGGCGCGCCCGTCGGCCCGCACCAGCAGCCCCTCGGGCACGGCGCCGGTGAGGGCCAGCCCCTTCTTCTGCGCCCCCGGCGCGTGCAGCTCGATGACGCCACGCACCAGCGCCGAGAGGTCGACCGACCCGAGCTCGAAGCGGACCTGGCGCGACTCGAGCCGCGACAGGTCGAGCAGGTCCTGCGTCAGCCGGGCCAGCCGCTCGGCCTGGCGGTGGACGATCTCCACGAAGCCGCGCGCCGCGGCGGGATCGGCCAGCGCGCCGTCGAGCAGCGTCTCGGCGGCGCCGCGGATGGCCGCCACCGGGGTGCGCAGCTCGTGCGAGGCGTTGGCCACGAAGTCGCGGCGCGTGGCGGCGGCCCGCTTCTCCTCGGTGACGTCGCGGCAGAGCAGCAGCACCTCGCCGCGCAGCATCGGCGTGAGCTGCACCGCCAGGGCGCGGCGCGGCAGCTCCACCTCCATGCGGCGGGCCGTCCCCTCCAGGGCCCGCTTCACCGCCTCGGAGAGCTCGGCGTTGCGCGTCACCTCGAGCGGCGTCATGCCGGCGGCCCGGCCCCCGGCGGCCAGGGCGTCGAAGGCGGCGTTGCAGACGCGCACCCGCCCGTCCTTGGCCACGATGGCGGCGGCGTCGGGCAGCCCCGAGAGCAGCTCCTGCTCGGCCGGATCGCGCACGTCGGAGAAGCGGCGCAGCTCCCGCTCCAGCAGCAGGGAGGCCAGCTCGGCCACGTCGCGCCCCAGGTCGGCGCGGGGCCCGCCCGCGAGCTCGGTGCGGAGGGCCTGGACCGCGCCGGACACCGGCGTGCGCCCCAGCGTGGACACGGTCAGCCCCGATCCTGGTCGGCCGGATCGACCAGCCGGTAGCCGACGCCGCGCACCGTCTCCAGCAGGTCACGCCCCGACCCCAGCTTCTCGCGCAGCCGCTTCACGTGGGTGTCCACCGTGCGGGTCTCCACCTCGGGCGACATCTCCCAGACGTCCTCGAGGAGCTGCTCGCGCGACTGGACGCGCCCGAGGCGCGCCATGAAGGTGCTGAGCAGCCGGAACTCCAGCGGCGTGAGGGTGGCCTCGGCCCCGTCCACGAAGACGCGGTGGGCGTCCACGTCGACGCGGATGGGCCCGACCTGCTCGCGCGGCAGCTCGACCGGGCGGCCGCCGCCGGCGCGGCGCAGCACCGCCTTGAGCCGCAGCACCAGCTCGCGGACGCTGAAGGGCTTGGTCACGTAGTCGTCGGCCCCCAGCTCGAAGCCCACCACCCGGTCCACCTCCTCCCCCTTGGCGGTGAGCATCACCACCGGCACGTGGCGGGTGCGGGCGTCGGCCTTGATGCGCCGGCACACCTCGGTGCCCGGCAGGTCGGGCAGCATGAGGTCGAGGAGGACGAGGTCCGGCACGCGGCGCTTGAGCGCCAGCAGCGCCTCCTCGCCCCGGGTGGCGAGGATGGTGTCGAAGCCGGCGGCGCGCAGGTTGAAGTCGAGCACGGAGAGCAGGTCGCGCTCGTCGTCGACGAGGAGGACGGTGGTCACGGGATGCATCTTCGGCACGCCACCGTGACAGGGACGCGGAGGCTCCGCAACGGAACGGTGACGGTGTCACCAGCGCGGGTCCCCAGACGGGTCCCCCGGGGACCGCGAGCCGGGGTAGCATCGGTCCCATGCGCCGCATCGCTCCGCTCCTGCTGGCCTCGCTGCTCGGCTGCGCCGCCGTCCGGGCCCCGGTCGCCCCGGAGGCCACCGGGGGCGGCGAGGTGCTGCGCGAGGCCGAGCTGGCGCGCGTCCGCTGCCTGCTGGTCACCCCCTTCGACAACGCCTCCGACGTGCCGCTGGCGGCGGGCGCCGCCACCCGCGCCATCCTGGAGTCCATCCCCGCCGACCGGACCGAGGTGCTGCCGGTGGAGCAGCTGCGGGCCCTCTTCGCCGACACGCCGCTCGAGCTGCCGGAGGGCGTGGGCGGGGCCACGGCGGTGGAGCTGTCCGAGCTGCTCGGCGCCGACGCCGCCCTCTACGGCGCCGTCGAGGGGCGGCTCCGCGAGCGAAGCCCCACCCTGCTGGTGTCGGTGCGGCTGGTCCTGGCGGGGCAGCGCGACCTCCTCTTCGCCACCACCGGGGCGGTGATGCCGCTGCCGGACGAGCCGCTCGACGCGGCGGTCCGCCGCACCGTCCTCGAGCGGGCGGGGCCGCTGTTCGAGCGGCTGGGCGCGCCGACCCGCCGCCGCTGCTTCGTCCAGGAGCGCCGGGACGCGCTGCGAGCCGCAGCCGTCGGCCTGCACGCCCCACCGCTGCCGCCAGCGCCGCCCACCGTCAAGCCGGTGCCGGTCACGCCGCGCGCCGCCCTGCGAACGCCGCGCCAGAAGGACTGGGCCCGCCGGCTGGCCGAGCGCGGGCGGCTGGTGCTCGACGACGTGGCCTTCACCGGCCGGACCGCCGAGCTGGCGCGCGAGGGTGGGCTGGCCGACCTGGCGGTGGTGCTGGCGGCCGCGCCGGGGCTGCACGTCGTCTTGGAGGGCTTCGTCGACACCACCGGCGATCCGGCCTCCGACGCCCGGCTCTCCTCCGCCATGGCGCGGACCGCGGTCCAGCGGCTGGTCGACCTGGGTGTCGACGCGGCGCGGCTCGGCGCCGCGGGGCGGGGCGGGGACGCGCCCATCCTCCCCAACTTCACGGCCCGCGGGCGTGCCGCCAACCGGCGCATCGAGGTCGTCGCTCCGCGCTGATCGGCGCTTGACAGCCTACATCCCGTTGTCGTGTCTGGAGAGATCCAGCTCCCCGTGACCGCCTCACCGCCAGACCGGCCCGCCGCCCCCGTGCTCACACCACCCCCTGCCCCCACGCCGGCCACCCGGCTGGAGAGCGGCGGAGTGCTGTCGCGCCTCGGCGTGCTGCTCATCTCGCTGGGGATGATCCTCTGCGTGGCGGTGGGCGACGCGCTCACCGGCACCGAGGTCCACTTCACGCTGCTCTACCTCGCCCCCATCGCCTTCGGCACCTGGCTGGCCGGGCTGGGCGCGGGGGTGAGCCTCTCGATCTCGGCGGCCATCCTCTCCATCAGCGCCGACCTGTGGGCGCGCCAGGGCGCGCCGCCGGCCACGGCGGTGACGGCCTGGAACCTGCTCGTCCAGCTCGGCGTGTACCTGGCGGTGGTGCTGCTCCTCACCGGCTTCCGCTCGCGCCTGGAGGGGGAGCAGCTGCTGGCCCGCACCGACGCGCTCACCGGCGTGGCCAACCGGCGCGCCTTCTTCGAGGCGGCCGAGCTCGAGCTGGAGCGGACGCGCCGTCACGGCCGGCCCCTCACGCTGGCCTACGTCGACGCCGACGACTTCAAGTACGTCAACGACGCGCTGGGCCACGCCGAGGGGGACGCCCTGCTCATGGTGGTGGCCCAGACCCTGCGAGGCTCCACCCGGGCCGTCGACGCGGTGGCGCGGCTCGGCGGCGACGAGTTCGGCCTGCTCCTGCCCGAGACCGACGGCCCCACCGCCCAGGCGCTGCTGGGCCGCCTGCGCGCCACCCTGGGCGAGGCCATGACCCGCCACGGCTGGCGGGTCGGCTTCTCGGTGGGGGCGGCCACCTTCGTCGAGCCGGCCATCTCGGTGGACCAGATGATGGCGCGGGCCGACGAGCTCATGTACGAGGCCAAGAAGACCTCCAAGGGCACGCTGAAGCTGCTGGTGGTGGGCTCGCCCCCGCCGCCGCCGCCGGCCGTCACGCCGTCGCCCGGCCCCTACGGCGGCGCCTGATGCGCTTCTTCGCCACCTGCTCCAAGGGGACCGAAGGGGCGCTGCGGGCCGAATTGGCCGCCCTGAAGCTCCCGGCGCTGCGCGGCGGGCGCGGCGGGGTCCACTTCGAGGGGCGGCTCGAGCACGGCGCCAAGGCCTGCCTCTGGTCGCGCACCGCCATGCGCGTGCTCCTCGAGCTGGCCACCTTCCCGGTGGAGGGGGCCGAGTCGCTCTACGAGGGGGCGCGCGGCGTCGACTGGAGCCTCTGGCTCACCGCCCGGACCACCCTGGCGGTCGAGGCCACCGGCACGGCCCCCGGCCTGGCCCACACCGGCTTCGCGGCCCTCAAGGTGAAGGACGCCGTGGTGGACGTGCTGCGCGAGAAGCTGGGGGCCCGCCCCGACGTCGACACCAAGGCGCCGGACGTGCCCATCGTGCTCCACCTCGACGGCGGGCAGGCCACGCTCTCGCTCGACCTGGCCGGCGAGCCGCTGCACCGGCGCGGCTGGCGCACCACCACCACGGTGGCGCCGCTCAAGGAGACGCTGGCGGCGGCGGTGCTCCTGCTCGGCCGCGTCGAGCCGGACCGCCCCTTCGTCGACCCCATGTGCGGCTCGGGCACGCTGGCCATCGAGCACGTGCTGCGCGCCCGGCACATCGCGCCCGGGGTGGACCGGGCCTTCGCCTTCCAGCGCTGGCCCTCCTACCGCACCGACCTGCAGTCGCGCTGGGACAAGCTGAAGGCCCAGGCCCGCGCCGAGGCCCTGCCCGCCGCGCCCGCCCCGGTGCTGGCCGCCGACCTCCACCCCAAGGCCATCGACGCCTGCCGCCGCAACGCCCACCTGGCCGGCGTGGCCGGGGACCTGGTGATCGAGCAGGCCGACGCCCGCCAGCTCGTCCCGCGCTTCGACCCCGGCACCCTCTGCCTCAACCCGCCCTATGGCGAGCGGCTCCTCGGCGAGGAGGCGACCACCGACCGCGCCGCCCTGCGGACGCAGGAGCGCAAGCAGGAGGGGTTCTACCGGGGGGTGGCCGAGATGCTGGCACGCCACGCCGGCTGGAACGCGGTGATCCTCTCCGGCAACCCGCTGCTCCAGAAGGCCATCGGCAGGAAGGCCGAGATCGACCACCGGCTCTGGAACGGGCCGCTCGAGGTCCACCTGCTGCGCTACCGGCTGTAGCGCGCCCGCTCAGTCACCGCCCGGCGCCGCGCGGCCCCACTCGGCGAGCAGGTTCCTCGCCCGCGTCAGCTGGCCGCGCGGCCGCACCGCCTCGGGGAGCACGTCGCCGAAGGCGATGGCGTAGGAGAGCGTGGCCCGCGCCGCCTCGACGTCGCCGAGCGCCTGCTGCGCCTGCGCCTGGGTGATGAGGACGCGCACCTTGCGCGGCCCCTCGGCCAGCGCCACCGCCCGGCGGGCCACCTCCAGCGCCTCGGCCGGCCGGCCGACCTCGAGGTACCCGAGCGCCAGGTACCCCTGGGCGAAGGAGGCCTCGGGCAGGGCCTTGGCGGAGGCCTCCAGCGCCGGGAGCTGGGACGCGACCTCGCCGAGCGCCGTGGCGGCGGTGAGCCGGGCCCCGTCGAAGGCGGAGCGGGCCAGCGGCGAGGGGGCCTTGCGGGCCTCGTCCTGCACGAAGGCCAGCCACTCGCGCGCCACGCGGTGGGCGCCCGCCTCGTCGCCCAGCGCCCGGCGGGCCGAGAAGAGCTGGTCGTAGAGCCCGCTCCGGTCGTCGGCCAGCAGGTCCGGCAGGCCGAGCGCCCGCCGCGCGTAGGGCTCCACGGCCCGGATGGCCGGCTCGCGCGAGGGGTCGTGCTCCAGGGCGGCGGCGCAGCCCAGGCCGGCGGCGGCCACGCGGGCGAAGGCCGGGCCCCGCTCCATGCCAGGCAGGAGCTCGGCGGCGGTGCCGGCGCAGACGCGGTCGTCCCCGGCCGAGGCGAGCGCCTGCAGCAGGGCGTCGGCGGCGGCGGCCCGCTCGGCCCAGCGGGGCCCACCGGCGGCCAAGGCGTCGTTGAAGGCCAGGGCCGCCTCGGCGTGCTTGCGCTCCCCCGCCAGGGCCCGGCCGCGCGCCATGGCGGCGCCGGCCGCGTCGGCGGCGGCCTCCGTCTGGGCCTGGCGCAGCGTCTGCTCGGCGCCGAGGAGCAGCCGCTCCAGCTCCTCGGCGGTGGCCGTGCCCATCCAGCGCAGCAGCACCTTCTCGCTGGCGGGATCGATGACCAGCACGGTGGGCCAGGCCTCGATGGGATACTGCTCCACGAAGGCGTAGCTGCGGGGCTGCTCGGTGTCGAGGTCGAGCCAGGCAAACTGCCCGGCGAGCTTCAGCAGGCGCGCGTCGGTGAGGACGGTGGCCCGCATGAAGCGGCAGGTGGGTCACCAGGGGGCCCAGACGTCCACCACCAGCGGCACGTTCCGGGCGCGCGCGTCGGCCAGCGCCGCGGCGTAGTCGCCGTCGACGAAGGGCAGCCTGGGCGAGGCCTTCTTCTTCTCCGGCTTGGCGGGCCTGGCGGGCGCCTTGGCGGCCGCGCCCTTGGCCACGGCGCCCTTGGCGGGCGCGGCCTTCGCCGGGCTCGCCTTGGTGGAGGCGGCCGGCCGGGCGAGGCCCGCGGCGAGGGCGGCCGCGACGGCCAGGGCGGCGAGGGCGGTCATGGGCGCTCCGGCGCGGCACGGCCGAGCGCGCTGCGCACGCGCTCGAAGGAGGGGAGGTCGAGGTAGATCTCCAGGGCGCCGTCGGGGAGCACCAGGCGCGCCGGCTTGCGGAAGCCCGCGCGCGGCGGCTCGGGCGGCACGAGCTCGCCCACGGCGCCGGCCGGCACGGTGATGGCGGCCCGCCCGTCGCGCCGCGCCACCTCCAGCTCGGCGCCGGTGAGCGGTCGGGCCAGGAGGGCGCGCCGCCGGGGGCCGAGCGTGACCCAGTAGAAGACCTGCAGGGCGAGGGCCACCACCAGCACCTCGAGCCGCTGCCAGCTCACGGCGTTCCAGAGCACCAGCAGCACCGAGCCGGCCAGGGCCGCCAGCGCGGCGCGGTGGAGCCAGGCCTCGCGGGGCGCCGGCCGCAGCACCACCACCTGCTCGGCCGAGACGTAGAGCTGCCCCTTCACGGCGCTCCGCTCCACCACCCGCCCCTCGCGATCGGTGAGCGAGGCCAGCACCGTCCCGATCGCCTGCGACTCCGCCATCGCGCCCGTCCGCCTCCGTGGTCCGCCGCCGAGGTGGGCGAGTCTACCGCCGACCGCGCCGGCGCGACAGCCGGACCGGGCGCGCGGGGGGGGCCGGGCCGGCCCGGGCGAGCGGCCGCCGACGGCCTCCGCCCTCGGCCGGCGCTCAGCCGCGCCGCTTGAGCGACAGCCCCAGCGTGAAGCGGGCCACCGGCTCGTCGCCGTACTTGTCCGGCACCGTGGCCACCACGTGCACCGGGACGGTGACCCGCTCGCCGGTGGCGTCGGCCTGGCGCACCGCCGCCGCCACGGCGTACCCGTCGTCACAGGTGAAGAGCACGTCGCCGTCGGCGCGCTTCAGGAACTCGCCCTTCACGTCGGCGAAGACCACGCTGACCTTCTTGAACTTGTCCCAGATGAGCCGGGCCGCCGGCAGCCCGCCGGCCAGATCGGCGCCGGCGCAGAGCGCCCCGAAGTACATGGAGCCCACGTGGTTGCGCGAGCGCCAGCCGAAGGGGATGCGGACGCTGCAGCCCTTCTCGTCGAGCCGCTCCACCACCGGCCCGAGGAAGAGCAGGACCGGGATCTTGAGGCCGAGCCGGCGGACGGCGATGGTTTCCCAGAGGAGCATGCGTCGCCTCGCGCGGCGTGGCAGGTTCGTGCCGCGCCGCATCATAGACGCGCGGGCGCGAACGGGCATCGGAACCGTCGTTCCGGGTGGGTCGGGGCGCAGCGCCGCGCTGGCAGCGCTGCCGCTCGGCGCGGCGCGACCGCCGACCGGGAATCAGCGGACCGCGCCGGCCGAGCCGGCAGATTCGACCGTGACGGAGGTGCCGCCCCCGCCCGCGGGCGAGGCGGGTGGGACCACCGAGTACGAGACGCGGCGGGGCGCCCGCTCGACGACCTCCACCTGGGGCACCACCGAGAAGCGGCCCCCCTGCGGCGAGGCGCAGCCGGCCAGCGCGACGAACGACAGGGCGGCGAGGAGCGTGCGCAGCATGGCGGGGCCTCCAGCGGGGTGGAGCAAGGCGGAAGCCATTCCACACCCATCCCGCACGCCCGTCGCGCCCGTGTTCGCGTGACGGGGAAAGGTGGGCGCGCCTGAGCGGGGCGCAGGTGCGACGCCCGCGGCGCAGGTGGGCGTGCGGCGCCGGCCCGAGCGCCGGCTAGGCCGGACCCGCCGCCGGCTTCGGCTCGCCGGCCTGCGCGGCCGGCCGGTAGCGCCAGGCCACCAGCGCGAAGAGCACGGCCGCCCCGGCCATGAGCACGGTGAAGAAGTGGTAGTAGGCCACGCCCTGGAAGCGGTTCCACTGGGCCACCAGGGCGGTCACCAGCGAGCCGATCGAGATGGTCAGGTACCACATTCCCATCACCAGGCTCTTCAGCCGCGCCGGCGCCTGCGTGTAGGCGAACTCCAGCGCCGTCACCGAGACCAGCACCTCGCCGAAGCCCATGAGCAGGTACTGGGGGAGCTGCCAGGCCACGTGGGGCCGGGCGCCCGCCTGCATCCACCCCTCCACCACCGCCGCCGCCAGGAAGGAGCCGATGGTGAGGAACATGCCGGTGGCCATCTTGCGCAGCGGCGTGACCCGCACGCCGGCGCGCTCCACCGCCGGGTAGACGAGCAGCGTCATGACCGGGATGAGCGCCAGGATGAGCAGGGCGTTCAAGGTCTGCACCTGCCCGGTGGAGATGGTGAAGCCGCCCACCGCGCGGTCCATCTTGTCGGCCTGCAGCGTCCAGGCCGAGCCATACTGGAAGTAAAGGGCCCAGAAGGCCACCACCGGCGCGAAGATGAGGGCGATGCCGCCCAGGGCGCGGGCCGTGGCGGCGGTGGCGAGCGGGGGGCTGGCCGCCTCGACCGGCCCGGCGCGCAGCAGGGGCGGGCGCCGCTGGTAGCGCCGTCGGCCCGCCCAGAAGACCACCAGCGCCAGCGCCATGGCGATGCCGGGCACGCCGAAGGCCACCCGCGGGCCGAAGGCGTCGAAGAGCCAGGGGATCGACATGGTCGAGACGAGCGACCCGAGGTTGATCATCCAGTAGTAGAGGTTGTAGACGCGCTCCACCTGCCGCCCCTCGCCCTCCACCACCTGGTCGGCGGCGAAGGCCGAGGCGCAGGGCTTGATGCCGCCGGCGCCGAGGGCGATGAGCGCCAGCCCCGCCACGAGCCCCCACGGCCCCTCCCAGGCGGCCAGCGTGGCGTGCCCCGCCACGTAGCCGAAGGAGAGCCAGAGGATGGTCTGGTAGCGCCCCAGCAGCACGTCGGAGACGAGGGCGCCGAGGAGCGGCGTGAGGTACACGGCGAAGACGAAGAACTGGTAGCCGCTGATGGCCTGGTGCTCCGGCAGCCGCAGGTTCCTCGTCATGTGGAGCGTCAGGATGGAGGTCATCCCGTAGTACGAGTAGCGCTCGGCCGCCTCGTTCCAGGCGAGGAACCAGACCGCGGCGGGGAGGCGGGACGGCGTGGCGGCGGTGGGCATGCGGGCGCCATGCTGCCATGGGTCGGAGCGGCCCGCCCCCGTCAGAACGCCTCGTTGGCCGCCAGGTAGAAGGCCGGCGCCTGGCCCGGCGCCCAGGCCACGTCGAAGGCCAGCCGCGCCCGCGAGGCGCTGGAGAGGAGCGCGCGCACGCCCGCCACCGCGGCCGGGTGGACCCGCTCGAAGTGCGGCCGCGGCCCCTCCGGCCCGCGGTCGCTCACCGAGGTGAGGTTGACGGCCAGGGCGCCGCTCAGGAACTGCCAGAGGTGGAAGCGCCACTCGGCCTCGACGTAGAGCAGGTCCTTGCCGGTGTAGCGCCCCTCCACCTGGCCGCGCCCGGTGCGGTGGTCGGGATCGGCGCCGATGGAGGGGAGGAGCAGGTAGGGCGGCCGCCCGAAGGCCGACCAGGCCACGGCCCAGAGCGCCAGCACGCCGTGCCGGCCGGGGGCGGGCAGGTAGGTGCGGGCGTCGAGGTAGAGCGAGCGCCACACCTCGTCGGTGCCGAGCAGGTCATGCGAGGCGCGGAAGCGGGCCATGAAGTAGCTGCCGCGCGTCGGCGCCGCCGGGTAGTCGCGGCCGTCCCACAGCAGGTGGAGCGCGCCCGAGGAGGTCATGGAGCGGCCGCTCGTGCCCACCGGGTAGGGCACGCCCGCCGGGCTGGCGATGGGCTGGTCCGAGGCGATGTCGATGAAGTCGTCGAAGGCGTAGCCGAAGCCGGCGTAGAACCGGCCAGTGAGGCGGCGGTAGAGGGTCTCGTGCAGCGTGACCTGGGTGCGGTGGACGATGGTGCGGGCCGAGTCGGGGGTCTCACCGCCGAGCCCCCAGGCCGGGTTGGGGAAGGTGCCGAGGCCCAGGTCGCCCACCAGGATCCAGGCGTCGTCCGGGAAGCGGATGTCGGAGCGGACGGCCACGCCGCGCTGGCCCTTGGCGGTGAGGAAGCCGCTCGCCTCCAGGCTGGAGAAGGAGGTCGTCTCCCGCGGGCCGAGCCGCAGTCCGACGATGGTGGCGGCCCCGCCGCCGGCGCCCATGAGGGGGTTGAGCACCACGAAGGGGAGGAGCGTCCAGTGGAAGCGCTCGTCGGGGCGGTGGCTGGGCTCGGGTGGCTGGGGGGGCCCGATGGCACGGCCGAGGTAGTCGGGCAGCGACAGGTCGCCGGGCGGCTCCGGGGGCGTGAGCGGGGCCGGCTCGGCCGGCGCCGCGAGCGGCCCGTCGCCCGCGACCGCGCGCGGCGGCAGGGCGAGGGCGGCGAGCAGGAGGAGGAGGGCGCGCGGGCACATCGCGGACAGGGCGGGCACCTTAGCCCCTCCCGCCCGAACCTGGCCAACTTCCGGGGGTGTGCGAGAGTACGGGCAGCGCCGCAGGCCGTCGCCCGACGGCCCACTCCCCGGCGCACCCGCACCGACCCGATGCCCGCCCCGACGCCCCGCCCCACCATCCTCGTCGTGGACGACGACGTCACCATCGCGGGGCTGGTGGCCGCCGTCTTCCGCCGCGAGGGGTTCGAGCCGGTGGTGCTGCGCGACGGCCGCGCCGCCCTCGACCACGTGGCGGCCAACCCGCCCGCGCTGGCGGCGGTGGTGGACGTCATGCTGCCCTACGTCGACGGCTTCGCGGTCGTGGCCGCCATGCGCGCCGATCCGCGCTGGAGCGCGGTCCCGGTGGTCATGCTCACGGCGCGCTCCCTGTCGTCCGATGCCGAGCGCGCTCGCGCCATGGGCGCGGGGGAGTACCTCGTGAAGCCCTTCCATCCCCAGGGGCTGGTGGCGGCGGTCCGTGGGCTGCTCGGCGCCGGGGGTGGATGACCGCCGCCCCGCCCGGCTCCGACCTCATCGTCCAGGTGGCGGTGGCCACCGGCCTGGTCAGCCTGGCCCTGACGGTGGGGCTGGTGCTGCAGGTGCTCTGGATGCGACGGCTGCGGCGGCGGCGGCAGGCGCGCGCCGACTCCGTCCTGGAGGCGTGGCGGCCCATCGTCTACGGCGCGGCCCTCGACGGCGCGCTGGAGGTGCGCCCGCTCGAGGCGGACGACGAGGTCACCGTGCTGCTCCTGTGGAACCAGGTGCAGGACGGGCTGCGCGGGCCGCCGCGCGAGGGGCTCAACCAGCTGGCCCGGGCCATCGGCGCCCGCGCCATGGCGGTGCGCCGGCTCAGGGGCGGCTCGGCGCTGGAGCGGCTCCTCTCCTTGCGCACCCTCGGCTACCTGGGCGAGCCGCAGGACTTCGACCGGATCCTGCCCTGGCTCGACGAGCCGCGCGTCCCGCTCTCCGTCGCGGCGGCGCGCGCCCTCACCCAGATCGACCCGCGGCGCGCCACCGACGCCATCTGGGACCGGCTGCGGCTCCGCCTCGACTGGCCCCTCTCGCAGCTCGCCTCGGTGCTGCGCGGCGGCGACCTGCGCCGGCTGGCGGCGGCCTTCATCGCCGCCGCCCCGGACCTCGGGCCGGCGGAGCTGCAGCGGCTCCTGCCGCTGCTGGCGGTGCTCGACCCCACCTCGTCGGACCAGGTGGTGGCGAGCCTCCTCGACCGCTCCCGCGACCCCGACGTGCTCACCGGCGCGCTGCGCCACGTGCACAGCGCCGCGCTGCTGCCGAGCGTGCTGCGCCTCACCACCCACGACGCCTGGCCGGTGCGGACGCAGGCGGCGGCGGCGCTGGGGCGCGTGGGCGGGCTGGCCCACCTCGACCGGGTGCTCATCCTGCTCTCCGATCCGCAGTGGTGGGTGCGCTACCGGGCGGCCCAGGCGCTGCTGGCCGGCCGCTTCGGCGGGCGCCGGGAGCTGGCGGCGCGGGCCCGCGAGCTGCCCGACCGGTTCGCGCGCGACATGGTCGCCCACGTCCTCGCCGAGGCCCGCCCGTGACCCCGGCCGACCTGGTCCTGGCGGCGCAGTGGGCC
>Ga0209682_10000171_pt1 | contig 21714 bp, 19 predicted proteins | sample DOMMetBare2Fresh_2_FD_187471 | JGI IMG/M metagenome (GOLD analysis project Ga0209682, IMG submission 187471) | Wetland sediment microbial communities from St. Louis River estuary, USA, under dissolved organic matter induced mercury methylation -... | ecosystem: Environmental > Aquatic >... | reverse complement strand
GATCGAGCAGAAGGTGCAGCCGCCGAAGCAGCCGCGCATGATGTTCACACTGAAGCGGATCATCTCCCAGGCCGGGATCTTGGTCGGCCCGTCGTGGCTGCCGGTCTCGTCGGCGTAGCTCGGGTGCGGGCTGCGCGCATACGGCAGGTCGAAGACATGGTCGATCTCGCCGGTGCTCAGCGGGATCGGCGGCGGGTTGATCCAGACATCGCGCTCGCCATGTCGCTGCACCAGGGCGCGGGCGTTGCCCGGGTTGGTTTCCAGGTGCAGAACGCGGTTGGCGTGGGCGTAGAGGACGGCGTCGCTCCTGACCTGCTCGTAGCTTGGCAGGCGGATCACCGTGTGCGCGCGCGCAGGCATCACGATGCGGCCGGTCTTGCGCGTGGCGGGCATCGCGATCACGCTGGCCGCCGGCGCGGCGTCGGCTCCGTCGTCCTTGAGGCAGCTCTGCCCCTGTGCGGCCGCCGCTTCGCTGGTCGTGTGGTAGGGGTGGATGTGCTCGTCGATGCGGCCCGGCTGGTCGACCTCGCTTGCATCGAGTTCGAACCAGTCGCCGGCCGTCGCGTCGTCGGTGCGGCGCATGAAGGCGGTGCCGCGCACGTCGGTGATGGCCTCCACCGGCTCGCGCCGTGCCAGGCGGTGCGCGACCTCGATGATCGCGCGCTCGGCATTGCCGTACAGCAACAGGTCGGCCTTGCTGTCGACCAGGATCGAGCGCCGGACCTTGTCCTGCCAGTAGTCGTAGTGCGCAATGCGGCGCAGGCTGGCCTCGATGCCGCCAATGATCACCGGCACGTCGTTCCAGGCTTCCTTGCAGCGCTGGGTGTAGACCAGCGTCGCGCGGTCGGGCCGCCTGCCGCCGAGGCCGCCGGGCGTGTAGGCGTCGTCGGAGCGGATCTTGCGGTCCGCGGTGTAGCGGTTGATCATCGAGTCCATGTTGCCGGCCGCGACGCCGAAGAACAGGTTGGGCTTGCCCAGCGCCTTGAAGGCGTCGGCGCTGTGCCAGTCGGGCTGGGCGATGATGCCGACACGGAAGCCCTGCGCCTCCAGCGTGCGTCCGATCACCGCCATGCCGAAGCTGGGGTGGTCGACGTAGGCATCGCCGGTGACGATGACGATGTCGCACGCGTCCCAGCCGAGCTGGTCCATCTCGGCACGGCTCATCGGCAGGAAAGGGGCGGGGCCGAAGCGCTTGGCCCAGAAGGGCTTCCAGCTGGTCAGCGGCTTTGCGCTCGGCGGCGCGGACAGGGTGGCGGTCGACACGGGCGGTATTGTCCGCTGCCCACCCCGGCCCGCGGTGGCGTGGGGGTTCCGCTCGCCGATCGCACCGACGCGGCCCAGGGCGTAGGCATCTGCGCTAGTCTCGCGCCATGGTGAAGCCCGGCTGCTTGCGCATCGGCCGTCGTTACCGCGAGGAGCGGCTGAACGGCCGCTATGACGCGCTGGTCATCGGCTCCGGGATGGGCGGCCTGGCAGCGGCCGCGCTGCTGTCCGAACTGGGTCAACGCGTGGCCGTCCTCGAGCAGCACTACACGGCCGGCGGCGCGACGCACAGCTACGAGCGCGCCGGCTACGAGTGGGACGTCGGCGTGCACTACATCGGCGAGATGGGCGCCAGGACCGGCGTGCGCCGGATGATGGATTTCCTCACGCAGGGCCGGCTCGAGTGGGCGCCGATGGATGCCCATTACGACCGATTCTTCATCGGCGACCGGATCTACGACGCCGTCGCCGGCCGGGCCGAATTCCGCGACAACCTGGTCGCGCACTTCCCGCGCGAGGCACACGCGATCGACCGCTACATCGAGCTCGTCGACGAGGTGGCGCGCAGCATGCGCGCGTATTCGCTCGAACGCACCTTGCCCCCGTGGGCGGCCGCCATCGCCGGCCCCTGGCTGCGCCGGCGGCTGCCGCCGAGCTTCGCGCGCACGACCTGGGAGGTGCTGTCGGAACTGACCGACGACCAGGAACTGATCGCAGTGCTCACCGGGCAGTGGGGCGACATCGGGCTGCCGCCGCGTCGATCGGCCTTCGCCATCCAGGCGCTGATCGCCCGCCACTATCTGCACGGCGGCTTCTATCCGGTGGGCGGTGCCTGGCGCATTGCCGACCACATCCTTCCGCGCATCCGCGCCGCCGGCGGCGAGGTCTTCACCTATGCGCGCGTCGAGCAGATCCTGCTGCGCGACGGCCATGTGCGCGGTGTGCGCATGGCCGACGGCCACGAGATCGAGTGCCGCTGCGTGATCTCCGACGCCGGGGCCGCCAATACCTTCGGCCGGCTGCTGCCGGCCGAGGCCGCGCACCAGCACGGCTACGACCGCCTGCTGTCCGGCCTGAAGTCGAGCCTGGGCCACATCGGCGTCTACATCGGCTTGCTCGCCAGCGCGGCCGAGCTGGGCTTGCCCAAGACCAATTACTGGATCTATCCCGACAACGACTCCGATGCCGCCCTCGACCGCTACCTGGCCGACCCGACGTCGGAGTTTCCGGTTGTCTACCTGTCGTTCCCTTCGGCCAAGGATCCCGACTTCGAGCGCCGTCACCCTGGCAAGTCCACGATCGAGATCGTCGCGCCGGTGCCGTACGAGACCTTCGCACCTTGGGCCGGGACGACCTGGGGCCAGCGCGGTGCGGACTACGAGACGCTCAAGAATGCGTTCGGCGAGCGAATGCTGGCGCATCTGTACGCCAAGCTCCCGCAGGTTCGCGGGCGCATCGACCACTGGGAGGTCTCGACGCCGCTGTCGATGCAGTGGTTCTGCGGCTGGCCGCGCGGCGAGCTGTACGGGCTCGACCACGACCCGGCGCGGATGCAGGCGCGCTGGTTGCGCCCGCGCACGAAAGTGCCAGGGCTCTGGCTCACGGGGCAGGACATCATGTCGTGCGGCGTCAGCGGCGCCATGATGGGCGGCATGACCTGCGCCACCTCGGTGGTCGGCGTACGGCGCATGATGCCGGTGATGAAACGCATCTTCGGCTGAGCACGCCGGCCTGGCCGCGAACGAATCGGGCGCCGCTCCAATGCGTCCGCGATCGGTGCGCGAATCGGCTGCTGCGGTCGGCCGCTCGCCCTCGATGCAGTCGAACAGCAGGTAGGCGCCGTCGCGCAGGAGTCCGCGCGCATGGGTTCCGGCGGGTGGTGACCTGGTTCTGGTCGTCCAGCGTGCGCTGCACGAGGCGGCGGCCATGCACGCGCCCGCCGGCGTCGACAGCATCGAGGTGGAGCTTGGTGCCCTCGAGCATGGCCAAGCCACAGGGGTTCATGCCGCCCTACAACGTGATTGTCTGGTCGATGACGATCTCGTGCCGGCCTGATTTCACGTCGTGGCGGCGTGGCGCGGTGGTCGTCAGTCCGCGGCGAGGCTGGCGGGCACCGCCTCTTCGTCGCCCTCCTCGCCCAGGAAGCCACCACTCTGGTGCGCCCACAGGCGCGCGTACAGGCCGCCATGCGCCAGCAGTTGCGCGTGTGTGCCCTCCTCGACGACGCGCCCCTGGTCCATCACGATCAGCCGGTCCATCGCCGCGATCGTGCTCAGCCGGTGCGCGATCGCGACCACGGTCTTGCCTTCCATCAGGCGATAGAGGCTCTGCTGGATTGCCGCCTCGACCTCGGAGTCGAGCGCGCTGGTGGCTTCGTCGAGCAGCAGGATCGGCGCATCCTTGAGCATCACGCGCGCGATCGCGATGCGCTGGCGCTGGCCGCCGCTCAACTTGACGCCGCGTTCGCCGACATGGGCTTCGTAGCCGCTGCGCCCCTTGGGGTCGACCAGCGACTGAACGAACTCGTGCGCCTCGGCGCGCTCGGCTGCACGCCGCATCTGCGCGTCGTCGGCGTCGGGCCGGCCATAGACGATGTTCTCGCGCACCGAACGGTGCAGCAGCGAAGTGTCCTGCGTGACCATGCCGATGTTCTGGCGCAGCGAGTTCTGCGTCACCGCGGCGATGTCCTGGCCGTCGATCAGGATGCGGCCCTGCGCCACGTCGTGGAAGCGCAGCAGGAGGTTGACCACCGTGCTCTTGCCGGCGCCGGAGCGGCCGACCAGGCCGATCTTCTCGCCCGGGCGGATGTGCAGCGTGAGGTCGTCGATCACGACGCGCGGGCCTCCGTAGGCGAAGGTCACGTGCTCGAAACGGATCTCGCCGCGCGCGACGGCCAGCGGCCTCGCATCGGCGCGGTCGATCACCGTGTGCGGGCGCGACAGCGTCGCGATGCCGTCCTGCACCGTGCCGATGTGCTCGAACAGCGCCGCCATCTCCCACATCACCCAGTGCGAGATGCCGTTCAGCCGCAGCGCCATCGCCGTCGACGCGGCGACCGCGCCGATGCCGACCTGGCCCCGCATCCACAGCCACAGCGTCAGGCCGGCGGTGCTGCCGATCAGCACGACCGACAACGCCTGGTTGACGACCTCGAAACCCGATACCAGCCGCATCTGGCGGTAGACCGTGGAGAGAAACTCCTGCATCGCGCTGCGTGCGTAGCCGGCCTCGCGCTGCGAGTGCGAGAACAGCTTGACGGTGGCGATGTTGGTGTAGGCATCGGTGATGCGCCCGGTCATCAGCGAGCGCGCGTCGGCCTGCTGCTGCGCCACCTGGCCCAGTCGCGGCACGAAGTAGGTCATCGCGATCAGGTACAGCCCGAGCCAGAGCGCGAACGGCGCGAGCATCCACGGATCGAAGCTGCCGAGCACCGCCGACATGGTCACGAAATAGATGATCACGTAGACCATGATGTCGGCCAGGATCATCCAGACGTCGCGCACCGCCAGTGCCGATTGCATCACCTTGGTCGCGATGCGGCCGGCGAATTCGTCCTGGTAGAAGCTCATGCTCTGCGCGAGCATCAGGCGGTGGAAGTTCCAGCGCAGCCGCATCGGCACGTTGCCCGACAGCGACTGGTGCTTGATCGTCGTCTGCAGTGCCGCCAGCACGATGCTGCTGACCAGCACGCCGGCCAGCAGCATGAGCGAGTCGCCCTCGCGCACCCACAGCTGCGACGGCGCGACGGCGCCGAGCCAGTCGACGATGCGCCCCATCATCGCGAACAGCAGCGCCTCGAACGCGCCGATGGCGGCCGTGAAGAACGTCATCACCGCGATATAGCGCCTCGTGCCGTCGACACTGGCCCACAGGAAGGGGAACAGCCCCTGGGGCGGTGGCCGGGGGGCCTCGTCGGGATAGGGGTCGACGAGCTTCTCGAAGAAGGCAAACACGGCTTGGTGCCTCGGCGGAACAAGGCCGCGCAGTGTAGTCAACGGCCAGTCGCAGGCACACTATGGGCCAATCCCCGGCCTGCCCAGGCGCGACCCCATGAAGCTTTCCGTCCTCGACCAATCCGTCTCGCTCGCCGGCAGTTCCGAAGATGCGGCGATCCGCGAGTCGGTCGCGCTCGCCGAATACTGCGAGGCGCTCGGCTACCACCGCTACTGGGTCAGCGAACACCACGCACTGCCGACCATCGTCGGCACCGCGCCCGAGGTGCTGCTGGCCGCGATCGCCGCACGCACCCGTCGCATCCGCCTGGGCAGCGCCGGGGTGATGCTGCCGCACTACTCGGCGTTCAAGGTCGCCGAGGTCTTCCGCGTCTTGGACGCGCTGGCGCCGGGACGTATCGACCTCGGCGTCGGCCGCGCGCCCGGTGGCGACCGCCGCACGGCCCAGGCCCTGAACCCTCATGTCAACGGCATGGCGGAGGATTTCCCGGAGCAGGTCGCCGACCTTGCGGCCTGGGTCGGCGGGTCGCCACATCGGGGGGTGACGGCACATCCGCGCGCGCCGGCCGGCGATGCGGCACGCACGCCCGACCTGTGGATGCTCGGCAGCTCGGACTACGGCGCGCAGTTGGCAGCCCACCTGGGGCTGCCCTATGCGTTCGCCTATTTCTTCATGGACGGGGCCGGCGTCGAAGAGGCGCTGCACCTGTACCGCACGTTGTACCGGCCGAGCGCACGCCACCCGCTGGCGCAGGCCACGATCTGCGTCTGGGCGCTGGTGGCCGGCAGCGACGACGAAGCGCAGCATCTCGCGCTCAGCCGCGATCGCTGGCGGCTGGACCGCGCGCGTGGTGTGCTCGGCCCGCTGCGCGCGCCCGAGGAGATCGCCCGCGCCGCCTTCACGGCCGAGGAAACGGCGTCGCTCACCCCGATGCGGCGCCGTGCCTTCGTCGGCAGCGCGTCCACGGTCGGCGCCAAGCTGCGTGCGCTGGCGGCGCAGTTGCGGCTCGACGAGTTGGTCGTCAATACCTGGGCGCACGATCCGGCCGCGCGTCGACGCTCGTACGAGTTGCTGGCGCGCGAGTTCTCTCCCCTGGCCTGAATCTGACCGTCGCCTTTGGAGTGCGCGCTCCAGAAGCCCGCCCCTAAGATGAGCCGCGAAGCGGCGCCGGGTAGAGCGCCCCAAGGAGATCAGAGCTTGTACGACTACATCGTTGTGGGTGCCGGTTCGGCCGGCTCGGTGCTTGCCGGCCGCCTGAGCGAGGATCCTGCAATCAACGTATGCCTGCTCGAGGCCGGCCCGCCGGACAGCAGCACGTTGATCCATTGCCCGGCCGGGCTGGCACTGCTGACGCAGTTGGGCGGCAAGATCAACTGGGCCTTCGAGACGGTGCCGCAACCCGGCCTGAACGGCCGGCGCGGCTACCAGCCGCGCGGCAAGACGCTCGGCGGCTCGAGTTCGATCAACGCGATGATCTATACCCGCGGCCACCGATCGGACTACGACCACTGGGCTGCCGAGGGCAACCCGGGCTGGGCCTTCGACGACCTGCTGCCCTACTTCAAGCGGGCCGAGAACAACGAGCGCGGCGCGAACGACTTTCACGGTGCCGGCGGCCCGCTCAACGTGATGGACCTTCGCAGCCCGAACCGCCATGCCGCGGACTTCGTCCAGGCTGGCGTGCAGGCCGGGTACCGCGAGAACCGCGACTTCAATGGCGCCGATTTCGAAGGCGTCGGCATGTACCAGGTCACCCACCGCAACGGTGAACGCTTCAGTGCCTCCAAGGCCTATGTCACGCCGAACCTGAACCGCCCCAACCTCACGGTGCTGACCAATGCCCAGGTCGCACGCGTGCGCCTCGATGGCCGGCGCGCCGTCGGCGTGGACGTGCGCATGAACGGCACCCTGGTGCAACTCGACTGCCGGCGCGAGGTGCTGCTGTGCGCCGGAGCGCTGCAGTCGCCCCAGATCCTGATGCTGTCGGGCATCGGCCCGGCTGCGCATCTGCAGCAGTTCGGGATTCCGGTCGCATGCGACCTGCCCGGCGTGGGCCAGCAACTGCACGACCACGTCGACGTCGTCCAGGTCCATGATGCCCCGGCCATGAAGGACCTGTTCGGCATCAGCTGGTCCACCGTGCTGCGCGCGCTGCCGGCCGTCCTCGAATGGAGGTCCAGACGCAGCGGCATGCTGACGACCAACTTTGCCGAGGCTGGCGGCTTCGTGCGCAGCGCGCCCGACGAGACCTTGCCCGATATCCAGTTCCACTTCGTGATCGCCAAGCTGGTCGACCATGGCCGCAAGACGGTGCTGGGCAATGGTTACTCGTGCCACGTCTGCATCTTGCGCCCGAAGAGCCGGGGCAGCCTCCGACTCGCCAGCGCCGACCCGTTTGCCGCGCCGCTGATCGACCCGGCCTTCCTGGCCGAGCGCGACGACGTCGACCGCCTCGTGCGCGGCTTCAAGGTGATGCGCAGGATCCTGCAGCAAGCGCCGCTCGCGCGCCTGGGTGGGCGCGAATCGGCCCGCTCGGCGGGCGCGGTGAGCGACCTCGATATCGAACAGTTCGTGCGCGACCACGCCGATACCGTCTATCACCCGGTTGGCACCTGCCGGATGGGGCCGGGCCCGATGGATGTGGTCGATGCCAGGCTGCGCGTGCGTGGTGTCGAAGGCCTGCGAGTGGTCGACGCGTCGATCATGCCGCGCATCGTGAGCGGCAATACGAACGCGCCGGTGATCATGATCGGCGAGAAGGCGGCCGACCTGATCCGTTCCGGAGCCTGAAACGACAAACCCCCGCGACCTTGCGGTTCGCGGGGGCGGGTGGCTGTGGCCACCTTTCGGGGCTCCGGAGGTAATAAGTCCGGGGCCCCTGACGCGCACCAAGTGCACCGTCGTTGGTTACCTGCTCAGCAGGCCTGTGTACGGTAGTCCAAACACCTGCGTTTCGCAAGCGGCAGGCACGCGCAGAAACAATGTTGCTGCGACCGGTTCAGCCTCGGCCCAGCAGGCGTTGAACGATTGGCGCGACATGTTCGCGAATGGCGGGATCCATCGCGATCGACCGCCCCCACTCGCGCGCCGTCTCGCCCGGCCACTTGTGGGTGGCATCGAGTCCCATCTTGCCGCCCAGCCCGCTGACCGGCGACGCGAAATCGAGATAGTCGATCGGCGTGGACTCCACCAGCGTCGCATCGCGCACCGGGTCCATGCGTGTCGTGATGGCCCAGATCACTTCCTTCCAGTCACGGATGTCGACATCGTCGTCGGTCACGATGATGAACTTGGTGTACATGAACTGGCGCAGGAAGCTCCAGAGGCCGAACATCACCCGCTTGGCGTGGCCCGGGTAGGACTTGCGGATCGAGATCACCGCCAGGCGATAGCTGCAGCCCTCGGGCGGCAGGTAGAAGTCGACGATTTCAGGAAACTGCTTCTGCAGGATCGGCACGAAGACCTCATTCAAGGCCACGCCCAGGATCGCTGGTTCGTCCGGTGGCTTGCCGGTGTAGGTCGAGTGGTAGATCGGGTCCGGTCGGTGGGTGATCCGGTCGATCCGGAAGACCGGGAACCAATCCTGCTCGTTGTAGTAGCCGGTATGGTCGCCGAAAGGCCCTTCGAGCGCGTGCAGATAGCCGCCCTTCTCCTTCAGCGGCACGCCGGCCTCGCTGGTTCCCGAGTAGCCGGCCTCAGCGGCCGGGACATGGCCCTCGAGCACGATCTCGGCACTCGCCGGCACCTGCAGTCTCCACTCGCCCTCGCCCACGCCGGTATCGACGACCTCGGTGCGGCTGCCACGCAGCAGGCCGGCAAACTGGTACTCCGACAGGCTGTCGGGAACCGGCGTCACCGCGCCGAGGATGGTCGCTGGGTCGGCGCCAAGCGCCACCGCGATGGGAAACGGCGTGCCAGGATTGGCGCGCCCGAATTCGCGGAAGTCCAGTGCGCCGCCGCGATGGGCGAGCCAGCGCATGATGACCTCGCGCTTGCCGATCACCTGCTGGCGATAGATGCCCAGGTTCTGGCGCCGCCGCGGTTGCGCCACGCCCTGCGGGCCCCGCGTGACAACCAGGCCCCAGGTGATCAAAGGGCCGGCATCGCCCGGCCAGCAGGTCTGCACGGGCAGGCGCTGGAGGTCGACCGCATTGCCTTCGAGCACCACCTCCTGGCAGGGCGCGCGGCGCACGGTCGAGGGTTTCATGTCCCAAAGCGCCTTGGCCATATGTAACAGCCTGCCCGCATCTTTGAGCCCGCGCGGCGGTTCCGGCTCCTTCAGGCTGGCGAGCAGCCGGCCGACATCGCGCAGTTCTTCTGCCGAGGCGGCGCCCATCCCCAAGGCCACCCGCCCCGGAGTGCCGAACAGGTTCGTCAGGCATGGAATGTTGTAACCGTGCGGCCGCTCGAAAAGCAGCGCCGGCCCGCCGGAGCGCAGCACGGAATCCCCGATTGCCGTCATTTCCAGCTTCACCGAGACGCTTTCAGGCACTCTTTTGAGCTCGCCGCGGCTCTCGAGCTGACCGATGAAGTCCCGCAGGTCGCGGTACTTCATAACCAAAATGAATTAGAAATCAACTTCATATCATTGACCGCGTATAGGTCGCTTCCTAGAATCCGGCCGAAATCTGCATTTCGAGGGTTAACCCTCGTCCCCGAGATCTTTCGGGATGGCGCACCCAGCAGGGCCACCCTGGCACCTGTGCCGCATCGATGGCAGGTGCCGATCGATTATGACTGTCGAGCTGCGTCGCGCCTGCCCCCTGGGCATGCCTGTGACGTCGCCGGCAGCGAAAGGATGAAGATGAAAGTGATCAACAAGCTGCGAGAACTGGGCGCTGCCGCGCGAATATCGGCAACGGTCTTCGCGCGCGACGTCGGACATGGCCTGCTGGAGATCAGCCACAACTCGCTGGCCGCGGTCGGCCTGGTGGTGGTGGCGCTGGCCCTGTTCTTCTCGGGCCACGGCGAGATCCGGTACGACGTGGAGGTCCGTGTGCTCGACTGGCTGCAGCAGCGCCATGCGAGCCGCAACGACGCCGAGGACAGCCTGCTGGCAGATATCAACGAGCCCGACGCCGTCGCGCGCGCAACCGCCGTCAACCCGGCATCCCTGTCGCGCCAGCAGGCTGCGGTCGCGCAATGGATCTCGCGCCGCTATCGCGTGGCGCCCGAACCGGTCTCGCGCCTGGTGCAGGAGTCCTGGGCCATCGGCCAGAAGGCTGGGCTGGATCCGACATTGATCCTGGCCATCATCGCGATCGAGTCCAGTTTCAACCCGTTTGCCCAGAGCCCGGTCGGCGCCCAGGGCCTGATGCAGGTGATGACCGCGGTGCACAACGACAAGTACGAGCCTTTCGGTGGCCGGCACGCGGCGTTCGACCCGCTGACCAACCTGCGCGTGGGGGTGCAGGTGCTGAAGGAATGCATCGCCCGTGCCGGCGGCTTGGCCGAGGGACTGAAGTTCTACGTCGGCGCCGCCAACCTGCCTGACGACATGGGCTATGCCGGCCGCGTGCTGGCCGAGCAGTCCTACCTCAAGAGCGTGGCCGAGGGGCGCAGCGTTCCGGTGATGGCACCGAGCTTCCGCCCGACGGCGCCCGCGCCGTCGATCGCCGTCGCCGTACCGGTCGCGGCCAGTGCCGCCCTGCCGAACTCGATCGAGGGCCCGACGGCGCCTGCCGCCGATCCGGTGACCGCACCCGAGGATCGCCCGGCCGATGGCCGTGTCGCGCTGCTGACGCATTGACCCTCCGCTACACTGGCGGCCTGCGCAACTGGCGATAGGAGCCGCCCGGCTCCGAGGTGGTCGACCACCGGGAAGCGCAGGCCGGTTGCACCGAGGCGACCGGTGCCCGCCGTTCGCCTGGGCAGCCCTCGACCGTCACCGCCGCGTGACGGCGCTCGAAGGCCCTTCATTCCTGAAGAGGACTGCCAGCCATGTTCGACCGTACCCGCTCCACCATTGCCAACGTCGACCCCGAGGTCTGGTCCGCGATCGAGGCCGAGAACCGCCGCCAGGAAGAGCATATCGAGCTCATCGCGTCGGAAAACTACACCTCGCCCGCCGTCATGGAGGCGCAGGGGTGCCAGATGACCAACAAGTACGCCGAGGGCTACCCCGGCAAGCGGTACTACGGTGGCTGTGAGAACGTCGACATCGTGGAGCAATTGGCGATCGAGCGCGTGAAGCAGCTCTTCGGCGCCGGTTTCGCCAACGTCCAGGCCAATTCGGGCTCGCAGGCCAACCAGGCGGTCTTCTTCGGCCTGCTGCAGCCGGGCGACACCATCATGGGCATGAGCCTGGCCGAAGGCGGCCACCTCACGCACGGCATGGCGCTCAACATGAGCGGCAAGTGGTTCAGGGTTGTCAGCTACGGTCTGGATGCGCAGGAAGCGATCGACTACGACGCGATGGAGCGACTGGCGCACGAACACCGCCCCAAGCTGATCATCGCCGGCGCCTCCGCCTACAGCCTGCGCATCGACTTCGAGCGCTTTGCCCGCGTGGCCAAGGGCGTCGGCGCTCACCTGATGGTGGACATGGCGCACTATGCCGGCCTGATCGCCGCGGGCGTCTACCCCAACCCGATGCCGCATGCCGATGTCGTGACCAGCACCACGCACAAGAGCCTGCGCGGCCCGCGCGGCGGCATCGTGCTGACGAACAACGAGGACGTCGCCAAGAAGATCAACAGCGCAATCTTCCCCGGGCTGCAGGGCGGCCCGCTGATGCACGTGATCGCCGGCAAGGCCGTGGCGTTCAAGGAAGCGCTGGCACCCGAGTTCAAGACCTATCAACAGCAGGTCGTGGTCAATGCGCGCGTGCTCGCCGAGACCCTGATTGAACGCGGCCTGCGCATCGTCTCCGGCCGCACCGAGAGCCACGTGATGCTGGTCGACCTGCGACCCAAGGGCCTGACCGGCAAGGACGCGGAGGCGCTGCTCGGCCGCGCACACATGACCTGCAACAAGAACGGCATCCCCAACGACCCGCAGAAGCCGATGGTCACCAGCGGCATCCGCCTTGGCACACCGGCGATGACCACGCGTGGTTTCAAGGAAGAACAGGCGCGGCTGACTGCGCACCTGATCGCCGATGTGCTGGACAAGCCGGCGGACGAGGCCAACGTCGCTGCCGTGCGCGCCAAGGTCGCCGCGCTCACGCGCGACTTTCCTGTCTACCGCTGAGGCAACGACACCGGCATGCGCTGCCCCTACTGCGGCCACGAAGAGACCCAGGTTGCGGAGACCCGCGACTCCGAAGAGGGCTTTGTCCGACGCCGCCGACGCTGCCTGAAGTGTGACCGTCGCTTCACGACGTACGAGCGCCCCGAGATCGCGATGCCGGCCGTCGTCAAGCGCGACGGTGGGCGTGCCGAGTTCGACCCCGCCAAGCTGCGTGCTTCGATGATGCTGGCGCTGCGCAAGCGCCCGGTGAGCGTCGAGCAGGTCGACGCCGCGATCGAACGCATCCAGGAAAAGCTGTTGTCCAGCCCGGTGCGCGAAGTACCCACCACGCGCCTGGGCGAGTTGGTCATGCGCGAGTTGAAGCGGATCGACAAGGTGGCCTATGTGCGCTTTGCCAGCGTCTACCGCAGCTTCGAGGATGTGGACGAGTTCCGCCAACTGATCCGGGACATCTGAGCCCTCCCCCACCCCCTCCCCCCGACCGGGGGCCCCTGCCGGGACGCCTCCGCCAAACCCACTGGCAGGCGATGCGCCGAGCGCGGTGGATTCCTAGAGTGACGCCATGCCGTTCACCCCAGGAGCCCGCGCCATGGACACCCCCCACACTCCCCGCCCCACCCCTCGCCGGCAGCGCGGCGTCACGCTGATCGAGAGCGCCGTCGCGACCGCCGTGGTCGCGGTGGCCGCCGGCAGCGTGGTCCCCGGACTGACCAAGCTGCGCGCCCACCAGGCGGTCGCCGGCGCCGCGGCGGAGTTCGAGACCGATGTCCAGCACGCCCGCTCGCTCGCCGTGTCCACCGGCACGACATGGCGCATCAGCTTCGAAAACGGCGATGCCGGCAGCTGCTACGTGATCCATACGGGCGCGGCCGGCAGCTGCCCTTGCCTGACCGCGGGCTCCACAATGTGCGCCGACGGCACGCAGGCCCTGAAGTCGGCACGATTCGGCAGCGGCGCCAACGTGGCCCTGACGTCCAATGTCCCATCGATGGCCTTTGATTCCATCAAGGGCACCAGCACGCCGACCGGCACGGTCAAGGTGGCGGCGCGCGACGGCGCTGCCGTGCACCAGATCGTCAATGTCATGGGCCGGGTGCGCTCCTGCTCGCCGGGCCTGAGCATCACCGGCTACAAGGCCTGCTGACCCGACAGGTGGCGCGCGCAAGCCGACGAACGGCACCGGCGAGTGCCCCTCGACGGCGCGGCGGGTCGAATAATGCGGCCATGTTTGCGGCCCGCCGACGCCCCACCCCGCTTCCCGGTCCACGGGCGAGCAGCGGCTACACGCTGATCGAGATCATGATCGCGCTGGCGATCATCGCGATCCTGGCGTCGGTGGCGATGCCTTCCTTCTTCGACTCGATCCGCAAGAGCCGGCGCAGCGAGGCCATGGCCGCATTGACGGCCGTCCAGCAGGCTCAGGAACGCCGCCGGGCCAATGTCGCCAGTTACACGACCGACCTGGCCCTCCTGGGCGCGAGCAGCCGGTCGCCCGGCGGCTACTACGACATCGCGATCGACGCAGCGACAGCCTCCGGATACACCGTGACGGCCACCGCCGCCGGCAGCCAGGCCAAGGACACCCTGTGCGGCTCGATGCGGGTGCAGGTCGCCGGCGGCAACATCATGTACGGCTCGGCCTGCAACACCTGCACGATGACGACACCACCGACCGACCCGAACCGCTGCTGGAGCCGGCAGTGAAGGCGCGCGGCATCACGCTGATCGAACTGGCCGTGACGGTCGCGATCGTCGCGATCGTCGCGGTGCTGGTCGGGCCGTCGGTGCAACAGCTGCTGAATGCGCAACGTGTGCGCAGCATCAGTGCCGAGCTCGTCAACGATGTCCAATACGCGCGGTCCGAGGCAGTCCGGCGCAATGTGCCGCTGCTCGTGCGCTTTCAATCCGACACCCAGATGACCTGTTATGTCATCTATGCCGAGATCGGCATCGGACGCTGCAGCTGCCTGCGCGGGCCGGGTGTGGCCTGCAGCGGTACTTTCGAGGAGGTCAAGACAGTGCAGATCCCGCGCGACCTCAAGGTCGCGCTGGCAGCCTCGAGCTCGATGGACACCCTGGTCACATTCCAGCCGCAGGCCGGCACGAGTCGCCCGGGCGACTTTCGTGTCGATGTCGCCGGTTCGATCCGCGGCCTGTTGCGCACCGAGATCAATGCCACGGGGCGCCCGTCGGTCTGTTCGCCCGACGGATCGGTCACGCAGGTCCCGCAATGTCGATGAGCGCCGCTCGCCGCCCCCTGGCCCATCGCCGCCAGCGCGGCCTGTCGATCGTCGAGATGCTCGTCGGCGTGGCGATCGGCCTGATCGTCGTTGCGGCCGCCACGATCATGGTTGCGGCTCAACTGGCGGACAACCGGCGCCTGCTGCTGGAGACCCAGATCCAGCAGGATCTGCGCACGACCGCGGACCTGATCTCGCGCGACCTTCGGCGCGCAGGCTTCTGGCACGACGCCGCGCGCGGCACGGCCGCCGGCGGCGCCGCGCTCGGCATGATCGGCAACCCCTATGCGACGGTGACGCCGGCCGCCAATGCAGCGTCCGCGTCCACGGTGACCTACACCTACGCCTATCCGACACGCGCGCTCGACGACAACGTCGTCAATGACGATGAGGTCTACGGCTTCCGCCTGCGCAACGGCGTCATCGAGAGCCAGCTCGGACGCGGCAACTGGCAGGCGCTGACCGATGGCGCCGCACTGCAGGTCACGCGCTTCGACGTGACCGCCAATCACCAGGCCGTACCGCTGGCCTGCTTCCGCGCCTGCAGCCCCGGCGCGACGCCCTGCCCGCCGGTGCAGACAGTGCGCGCCTACACGATCGAAATCGAGGGCAGGGCCGTCAGCGACGTCACCGTCGCACGTTCGGTGCGCAGCCTGGTCCGTCTGCGCAACGACCTCGTGGTCGGCGAATGCAGGGATTGACCATGGACAGCGCCACGGCCCGCCGCTTCACGCTGCGCCATCCGCGCCGCCAACAGGGCGTGGCGACCTTGATGGTCGTGATGGCACTGTTCTTCGTGGTCTCGCTGGTGGCCGCCTATGCGAGCCGCAACCTGATCTTCGAGCAGCGCACGTCGGCCAACCAGTACCGATCCACCCAGGCCCTCGAGGCCGCCGAGGCGGGGGTCGAATGGGCCTTGGGCCAGCTCAACGGCGGTCGCATCGACGCGACCTGCCTGCCGACGGTCGATCCGGCGCTCGACAGCTTTCGCACCCGCTACCTGGGCATCGACCCGGCGACCGGAGCCATCACCAGAAAGACCTGGATCGACGCTGGCGTGACGCGGTCATTGACCGCGAGCTGCATACGCACGGGCGCGGGCTGGGCCTGCAGTTGCCCTGGCGTCGGGCTGCCGACACCCGCCATGCCCGGCGGCGAAGGCATGTTCCCGGCGTTCCTCGTCGAGTTGATTCCCAGTGGCGTGGCCGGCCAGGTCCAGATCCGCAGCACCGGCTGCAGTTCGCCGAGCACGGCGTGCCTGAATTCGCGCCGTGGAACTGCCGGCGATGCGGCGGCGTCGATCCTCGCCACGGTCGCGCTGGCGTCGGCGATGCCGAGCTCGCCGGCCGCGCCGCTCACCGTGCGCGGCAACCTGAACCTCGGCGGCTTCGCGCTGCACGTGGCCAACACCGACCCGGCGACCAACGGCATCACGATCCACGCCGGCGGCACGGTCACGACCGACCCGTCTGCGGTGCTGGAGTCGTCCCCCGGTGCGCCCGGCGGCAGCCGCACGGTTGTCGACAACGATGCTGGGCTCGCCGGCTGGACGGCCGACCGCATGTTCACCGCATTCTTCGGCGTCGAGCGCAGCACCTACAAGCGCGCGCCGACCACGGTGGTGCTCGATTGCGCCGCCGGCTGCGCCAATGCCCTGCGCGACGCCGTCGAGCGCAATCCGGGCCGCCCGATCTGGATCAACGGCGATCTGTCGATCGACAGCGATGTCGCGATCGGCAGCGCAGGCGCTCCAGTTCTGATCGTCGTCGAGGGCACGGTCGCCCTCAACTCGCCGGGCACGGTCATCACCGGGGTCGTCTACAGCCAGGCGGCCGATTGGGTCAGCACCGGCACTGGCACGGTGCAGGGCGCCGTGGTTTCCGAGGGCAACCTGACCGGCGCCAGTGCGATGGCGGTCGCCTTCGACGCCAACGTGGTCAACCAGGTACGCCTGACCCAGGGCCCGATCGTCCGGGTGCCCGGCGGCTGGAGGGACTTCTGATGCGCCGCTCCGCTCGGGGGGTCTCGCTCGTCGAAGCACTGGTCGCGCTGGCCGTGATGGCCTTCGGCATGCTGGCGATCGTGGGGATCCAGTCGTCCATGCGTCTGAGTTCCGACATCGCCAAGCAGCGATCGGAGGCCGTGCGCATCGCGCAGGAGGCGATCGAGCAGGCCCGCGCCTATTCGGTGCTCGATGTGGCGGCCGGCCGGGCCGCCTTTGCCGATATCACCGATCTCGAGGATACCGAGGTCGCGGGCTACACGACGAACACCACGTTCAAGCTGCAACGCCGTGTGATCGACCTCGCGGCGCAGAACCAGAAGGCCCTGCAGGTGCGAGTCACCTGGTATGACCGCGCCAGCGACGAAGGGCGCGGCGACCTGCCGCAGACCGTCATGCTGCACAGCGTGATCTCGCTCGCCGACCCTGCGATCGGCGCGGTGCTGGTGACCCCGCCGGCTGGCAGCCCGAACCTGCGTCCGCGCAGTCGGCATTCCGCGATCCCGTGGCAGGCCCGCGACATGGGCAACGGCAAGAGCGCGTTTGCGCCGCCCGCCCCCGGTGGCGGCACTACCGTCTGGATCTTCAACAATGTGAGCGGGCTGATCACCGGCCTGTGCACGATCGCTGCCGGCACGACGATCGACAGCCTGACCGCGGCCGACATCTCCAGTTGCAGCGACAACACGCTGGCGCAGCTGCTCAGCGGTTTTGTGCGCTTTTCGACCGGCCTGACACAGCCGACCGCGGCCGATGCCGAGGCACCGACCAGCAACGCACGCAATCTCGACATCGCGCTGACGCTCACGAGCTCGGGCCATCCCGCCAGCCCGAGCTGCTTCGACGATGCGCCGACGACGACCACGGCGTCGAGCTTGCAGGTTGCCGTGGCCTATTACTGTGCAATCCCGGCCAACAGCACCCGCAGCTGGTCGGGGTACTCGACCATCGTGCCGCGCCAGTTCAGCGACGACCCGGCCTCGAGCTGGACCATCCCGACCTCGTCCGACCCGAGCGCCTCGCACCAGCTCTGCCGCTACACGCCGGCCCTCAGCGACACGTCCTGGGTGCCCAATTGGCTGCATCCGCGTCTGTACCGTGTCGAGTACGCGGACCCCGCGCGCCAACTGCAGCCGCTGCCGATGCCGCCACTGGTGAACCAGAACTTCCTCGTGATCCTCGGCGGATTCAACTGCCCTGGCGACACGCCGGCCGATCCCGCCAACGGCGACTTCGTCAACGCCAACACGCTGGTGCACCGCCCCCTGCCCTGAGTCGACACCGGCTCGAGGACTAGACTCGCGCACATGTCCGTGCTCAGCCCGCTCGACCGCCAACGCCTGCAGGACGCCCTGGCGCTCGCGCAGGGCTCGATCGGTCTGAGCGAACCGAATCCGCGCGTGGGCTGCGTCATCGGCCATGCCGACGGTCGCGTGCTGGCCCAGGGTTTCACCCAGGAAGCCGGCGGCCCGCATGCCGAGGCTGCGGCCCTGCAGGACGCGCGCCTGGCCGGCATCGACCTGCGCGGCGCCACCGCCTGGGTCACGCTCGAGCCCTGCGCCCACCAAGGCCGCACCCCGCCTTGCTGCGACGCGCTGATCGCGGCCGGGCTGGCGCGCGTGGTCATCGGTATCCCCGACCCCTTCCACCTCGTGGCCGGGCGCGGCATCGAGCGGCTGCGCGCCGCCGGCATCGTGGTCGACCTCGCCGACGACACCTTCGCGCAGGCCTGCCGCGAATTCAACATCGGATTCCACTCGCGCATCGAGCGCGGCCGGCCCTGGGTGCGCATGAAGATCGCGGCCTCGCTCGACGGCCGCACCGCGCTGCCCGACGGCACGAGCCAGTGGATCACCGGCGCGCCCGCGCGCGCCGATGGCCATGCCTGGCGCAGGCGCGCCGGCGCCGTGCTCAGCGGCATCGGCACGGTGCTGGAGGACGACCCGCGGCTGGACGTGCGGCTGGTGAGCACGCCCCGCCAGCCGCTGCGCGTGGTCGTCGATTCGCACCTGATGACACCGCTCAATGCCCGACTGCTCGCGCCGCCGGGCCAGGTGCTGATCTACGGCGCGGCCGACGAACCCGAGCGCGCCCAGGCGCTGCGCGGCCACGGCGCCGAGGTCACACTGCTGCCGGGCGCGCATGGCAAGGTAGACCTGCGGGCGATGGTGGCCGATCTCGCGCAGCGCGGCATCAACGAGCTTCACGTCGAGGCCGGGCACAAGCTCAATGCCTCGCTGCTGCGCGAGGACCTCGTCGACGAGCTGCTGGTCTACCTGGCCCCGTTGATGCTGGGCGACGGCCGCGAGATGGCGGCGCTCGGCACGCTCGCCACGCTCGCCGACGCGCGCCGCTGGGCGTTCACCGACGTGCAGTCCGTCGGCGCCGACCTGCGCCTGATGGCGCGCCCGCTGGCGCCGACCTGATTCTGATTGGCGTTCGATTGCTGGGATCGACGGACGCCCGCCGGCGCCGCGCGGCGGCCCGGTCTCCCCGCCGCGATGGCGGCATTCGGCCTCCACGCGATCCCTGCGCGCGCAACTCGCTGGCCGCGCCGCCATCGCCGCCATCGCCGCGATAGACCGGATCGGCCCGCAATCGACCGGACAACGGTTCGGCCACTGAACACCCAGGCGCAAAGTCGCCCTTGCGACCGGAGCCGGGAGACCCCGCCACCTACAATCATGCGATGGCGATTTCCCCCATTCCCGAGCTGGTGACCGAGCTGGCCGCCGGCCGCATGATCGTCCTCGTCGACGAGGAAGACCGCGAGAACGAGGGCGACCTTGTGGTCGCGGCCGATCACATCACGCCCGAAGCGATCAATTTCATGGCCAGGCATGCGCGCGGCCTGATCTGCCTGACGCTCACCCGCGAACGCTGCGAGTACCTGCAGCTGCCACCGATGGCCAGCCGCAACGGCACCCGGCACGGGACTGCATTCACGGTCTCGATCGAAGCCGCAGAGGGCGTGACCACCGGCATCTCGGCCGCCGATCGCGCCCGGACGGTGCAGGTCGCGGTAGCACGCGAGGCGCGCGCGAGCGACCTGGTCCAGCCCGGACACATCTTTCCGCTGCAGGCTCAGGACGGCGGCGTGCTGATGCGCGCCGGCCACACCGAGGCCGGCTGCGACCTGGCCGGCATGGCCGGGCTCACGCCCGCGGCCGTGATCTGCGAGGTCATGAAGGACGACGGCACGATGGCACGCCTGCCGGACCTGGAGATCTTCGCGCGCGAACATGGCCTGAAGATCGGCACCATCGCCGACCTGATCAGCTTCCGCAGCCACAACGAATCGCTGGTCGAGCGTGTCGGGCAGCGCGTGCTGGTCACGCCCGCCGGCGAGTTCGAGTGCTCCGCCTTCCGCGACCGCAGTGGCGGCCTGCACCTGGCGCTGGTGCACGGCCACTGGGCGCCCGGCGACGAAGTGACCGTACGCGTGCACGAGCCGTTCACCGCGATCGACCTGCTGGACGTCGGCCAGACGCGCCACGCCTGGCCCCTGCCGCGCGCCCTGGCGGCGCTGCGCAAGGAAAGCGCGGGCGTCGCCGTGTTGCTCAACTGCGTCCAGGGCGCCGACGCACTCATCCCGCAGTTGCTGCCGGCCGCGCAGCGTGACAATGCCCCGCGCGCGCAGATGGATCTGCGCACCTACGGTGTCGGCGCGCAGATCCTGCGCGAATTGGGAGTCACCCGCATGAAGCTCCTGGGCAATCCGCGCAAGATGCCCAGCATGACGGGCTACGGGCTCGAAGTGACCGGCTTCGTTCCGCCCTCGAACTGAAGCGACAAGGACGCCTCATGCAAGGATCCGACAAGGGCACCAGCGGCGAACTCACCGGCGAAGGGCTGGCGATCGGCATCGTGCGCGCCCGTTTCAACGATCCGGTCACCGCCAAGCTCGCCCAGGCCTGCATCGCCGAACTGCTGGCGCTCGGCGTGCGCGAGCGCGAGATCAGGCACGTGAGCGTGCCGGGTGCGCTCGAGATTGCGGTCGCGCTCAAGGTCATGGCCGACAGCGGCGACTTCGATGCGCTCGTCGCACTGGGCTGCATCATCCGCGGCGAGACCTACCACTTCGAGCTCGTCGCCAACGAGAGCGGCGCCGGCGTGACGCGGGTATCGCTCGACCACCAGATCCCGATCGCCAACGCGATCCTCACGGTCGAGAACGAGGCCCAGGCCTGGGCCCGCGCCGATGACAAAGGGCGCGACGCTGCGCGGGTGGCGGTGGAAATGGCCAACCTGATGGAAGACCTCTCGTGACCGAATCGCCCCCCCAGCCACCCGCCGCAGCCAGGAATGCAGCGGGCGCACGCCGTCCGGGCGCCAAGTCCACCCGCCGCCGTTCGCGCGAGTTCGCGCTGCAGGGCCTCTACGAATGGCTGCTTTCGGGTACCGACGCCGGGGTGATCGACGCCCACATGCGCGAGCAGGATGACTTCGCCAAATGCGACAGCGCGCACTTCGACGCTCTGCTGCACGGCTGCATCCGCGATGCCGCCGAGCTCGACGTCGTGCTGGCACGCCATGTCGACCGCAAGACCAGTTCGCTATCGCCGGTCGAGCACGGCGTGCTCCTCATTGGCGCCTGGGAACTGCTGCATTGCCTGGAGATCCCCTACCGGGTCGCCATCAACGAGGCGGTCGAGCTTGCCAAGAGCTTCGGCGGCACCGACGGCCACAAGTATGTCAACGGCGTGCTCGACAAGGCCGCGGGCGACCTGCGCGCGGCCGAGGTCGGCGCCGCGCGCGCGCAACGCCGCCCGCCCCCCCAGTGAGCCTGCGCCTGGCCTCGCGGCTCGATGCGATCGAGCCGTTCTACGTGATGGAGATCGCCAAGACGGCACGCGAGATCGCAGCAGCCGGCGGCGACCGCATGATCTACCTGAACATCGGCGAGCCGGACTTCACGGCCAGCGCGCCGGTGGTCGCGGCTGCCGAGGCCTGCCTGCGCGCCGGCCGCACGCAGTACACGCCGGCCGCCGGCATCCTGTCGCTGCGCCAGGCGCTGAGCCGCTGGTACCGCGAGCACTGGGCGCTCGACATCGACCCGGCGCG
>Ga0209682_10000169_pt1 | contig 21779 bp, 18 predicted proteins | sample DOMMetBare2Fresh_2_FD_187471 | JGI IMG/M metagenome (GOLD analysis project Ga0209682, IMG submission 187471) | Wetland sediment microbial communities from St. Louis River estuary, USA, under dissolved organic matter induced mercury methylation -... | ecosystem: Environmental > Aquatic >... | reverse complement strand
CGGAGGAGAGCGCGAGGAAGGTCATCGAGGAGATGATGGTGGGGAAGATGGCCAGGCCGTCCAGCCCGTCGGTCAGGTTGACGGCGTTGGAGGTGGCCACCACCACGAAGACCATGAAGGGCAGGTAGAACCAGCCGAGGTCCGGCGAGAGGATGCGGGTGGGGATGAACGGGAAGGTGAGGTGGGTGTCGAGGCGGGTGCCCACGAAGGCCCAGGGGAACCGGCCGTCCAGGTGGAGGTTCCAGTCGGTGAGCAGCCCGTAGTAGACGGCCAGCACCACCAGGACCTGGAAGAGCAGCTTCTTCTTGCCGGCCAGCCCCTTGGAGTTGCGCTTGGAGAGCTTGAGCCAGTCGTCGGCGAAGCCGATGGCGCCGTAGCCGAGGGTGACCAGCAGCGCCGCCCAGACCAGGCGGTTCCTGAGATCCGCGAAGAGCAGGGTGGAGCAGGTCAGCGAGAAGAGGATGAGGGCCCCGCCCATGGACGGCGTGCCGGCCTTCTTCTTGTGGCCGTCCGGGGTGTCCTCCCGGACGTTGCTGGCGCCGTACTGGATGACCCGCATCCGCTCGATGAAGGTCGGGCCGAAGAGGAGCCCCAGCACCATGGCGGTGAGCCCGGCCGCCACGATGCGGAAGGACGGGTAGCGGAGGACGTTGAGGACCGTGAGCTTCCCGGCCAGGGGGTAGAGGAGCAGGTAGAGCATTCAGTTCCTGAGGGCCTCGACGAGCCGCTCCAGCCTCATGCCGCGGCTGGCCTTGACGAGGAGCACGTCGCGCGGGGCCAGCGTGGCCCGCACCTGGGCCGCCAGGGCCTCCAGGTCCTCGGAGTGGGTGATGGCCTCGGCCGGCCGGCCGGCCCGGCGCGCGCCCTCGGCCAGCGCGGCCGCGCGCGGCCCGAAGGCCCAGAGCCGGTCCAGCCCGGCCCGGCCCGCCGCCTCGCCGACCTCCCGGTGGAGCGCCGCCTCGCCGGGGCCGAGCTCCAGCATGTCGCCGAGCACCGCCAGCGCCCGGCCGCCCTCGGCGCGGGCCATGGCCTGGAGGGTGGCCAGGGCCGCCGTCATGGAGAGCGGGTTGGCGTTGTAGCAGTCGTCCACCAGCAGGGCGCCGCCGGGGAGCCGCTCCAGCCGGAGCCGCCGCCCCACCGGCCGGACCTCGGCCAGGCCCCGCACGATCTCGCGGTCGGTGCAGCCGAGCGCCACCGCGGCGCAGGCGGCCGCCGCGGCGTTGGCGGCGTTGTGGACGCCGACCAGCGGCAGGGCCACCTCGAGCTCGCGCTGGCCCACGCCCAGCACGAAGCGCAGGCCGGCGGCGTCCTGGCCCAGCACCTCCAGCACCACCACGTCGCCGCGCTGCGAGCCGGCCATGGCGAAGGTCAGGACGCGGCGCCCCGAGGCGAGGGCCCGGCGGAGCATGCGCGGGTCGTCGGCGTTGGCGATCGCCACGCCCCCTTCCGGCAGCCCCTGGTAGAGCTCGGCCTTGGCGTCGGCCACCCCGTCCACCGTGCCGAGCCCCTCCAGGTGGGCCGGCGCGGCGTTGGTGACCAGCCCGACCTGCGGCAGGGCGATGGCGGCCAGCCGGGCGATCTCGCCGGGGCGGCTCATCCCCATCTCGATCACCGCGGCCTGGTGTCCGGGCCCCAGGCCGAGGAGCGTGAGCGGCACGCCCACCTCGTTGTTGAGGTTCCCCTCGGTCTTCAGGACCGGGCCGCGGGTGGCCAGGATGGCGGCCACCATCTCGCGGGTGGTGGTCTTGCCGTTGGAGCCGGTCACCGCCACCACCGGCAGGTCGAAGCGGCGGCGGTGGTGGCGCGCCACCGCGCCGAGCGCGGCCAGGGTGTCGGCCACCAGCAGGCGCGGCAGGCCGCCGGAGGGGGCGGCGGCGTCGGAGATCACCGCGGCGGCCGCGCCGGCCCGGGCGGCGGCGGGCAGGAAGGCGTGGGCGTCGAAGCGCTCGCCGCGCAGCGCCACGAAGAGGGCGCCGGGCGCCGGGGCGCGGGTGTCGGTGGCCACCCCGGCCAGCGCGGGCGGCGGCGGCTCGAGCCAGCGGCCGCCGGTGGCCGCGGCGAGCTCGTCGGCGGTGAAGGCCGGCCCGCTCATGCGTCCACCCCCAGGGCCCGCCGCGCTTCCTCGCGGTCGTCGAACCGGCGCCGCTCGGCGCCGGTGGTCTGGGTGGTCTCGTGCCCCTTGCCGGCCAGCAGGACGGCGTCCCCCTCGTGGGCGCAGGCCACCGCCAGCTCGATGGCGGCGCGGCGATCCGGCTCCACCAGGTAGCCGGCGGCGCCGGCCCGGGCGGCCGCCTCGTCGAGGCGGGCGCGGCCGGTGCGGGCCAGGCCGACCAGGACCTCGTCGATGATGGCGAGCGGGTCCTCGCTGCGCGGGTTGTCGCTGGTCACCACGGTGAGCTCGCTGCGCAGCCCGGCCACCTCGCCCATGAGCGGGCGCTTGCCGCGGTCGCGGTCGCCGCCGCAGCCGAAGACGGTGACGAGGCGGCGCGGGCGCAGCGCCCGCAGCGCGTCGAGGGCCCGGCCCAGCGCGTCGTCGGTGTGGGCGTAGTCCACGAAGACGGTGAGGCCGCGCCCCTCGATCCGCTCGAGCCGCCCCGGCGCGCCGTGGCTGGCGCCCAGGCCGCGCTCCACCGCCTCGGCCGGGACGCCCAGCGCCAGCGCCATCCCGGCGGCGCAGAGCAGGTTCTCCACGTTGTGGGCCCCCACCAGCGGCGAGTGGACCGCCACCGTGCCGCGCGGCGAGCGGATGACGCCGAAGATGCCGTCCAGGCTCAGGGCCGGCTCCTCCATGGCCACCGCGTCGTCGGCGCGGGTGCCGTAGCGCCAGACCGTGCGGGCCGGCCCGAGCTGGTCGGCCAGCCTGGCGCCCCAGGGGTCGCGGGCGTTCACCACCGCCACGCCGTCCGGGGCCAGGAGCTCGGTGAAGAGCCGGCGCTTGGCGGCGAAGTAGGTCTCCATGTCGCCGTGGTAGTCGAGGTGGTCGCGGGTCAGGTTGGTGAAGCCGGCCGCGGCGAAGCGGAGCCCCGCCGCCCGCTCCTGCGCCAGGGCGTGGGAGGAGACCTCCAGCACCGCCAGCCGGGCGCCGGCGCCGCGCATCTCGTCGAGGAGCGCCTGGATCTCGGTCGACTCGGGCGTGGTGTGCGAGGCGGGGCGCTCCACGCCGGGATAGCGGTGGGTGATGGTGCCGATGACCCCGGTCGGCAGGCCGGCGGCGCGGGCGCAGGCCTCGACGAGGTAGCTCACGGTGGTCTTGCCGTTGGTGCCGGTGATGCCGGCCAGCGCGAGGTCGCGCCCCGGGTGCTCGTGGAAGGCGGCGGCCGCCAGGGCCATGGCCCGCCGCGCCGAGGGGACCTCGACCAGCAGCGCCGGGGCGCAGTCCACCGGCCGCTCGGCCACCACCGCCGCCGCGCCGCGCCGCGCCGCCTCGGCGGCGAAGTCGCCGCCGTCGCGCACCGCGCCCGGCAGCGCGAAGAAGAGCGCGCCCGGGATCACCTGGCGCGAGTCGCAGGTGACGAGCGTGATATCGGGGTCGCCGGCGAGGTCGCCGCGCGCGCCGGTGCCGAAGAGGAGGGCGGACAGCCGCATCGTGCCCAGGATCTCATGCACGGGGCGAACCGGCCAGTTTCCGCCGTGCGGGCGGGAGGTTGCGCCCGGGCGTGGCCAGCGGGACACGGCCGGGCGTGGATCGTGGGCAAACGCCCACACCGGGAGGGCGGCCGGGGCCCGCCCAGGCGGACGATCCCGCGGGATATCGCCGGGCGCGCCCGTGCGGCGGTCCGGTTCCCGAGGCCGGGCCCGGGCCCGCGCCCTCGGCCGGAGTGCCGAGGTGCAGACGGGGCGGCCGCAGGTCTCGCTGGCCGGCCGCCGCGCCCCGGTCCACAATGCGCCCATGAACGACTGCCTGGCCGTGATCCTGGGCGGCGGACGCGGGAGCCGCCTCTTCCCCCTCACGCAGAAGCGTTCCAAGCCGGCGGTGCCGCTGGCTGGCAAGTACCGGCTCATCGACATCCCCATCAGCGCCTGCATCACCTCGGGGCTGCGGCGCATCTTCGTGCTGACCCAGTACAACTCCGAGAGCCTCAACAAGCACGTCAACCAGGCCTACAAGTTCGACCACTTCTCCGACGCCTTCGTCGCCATCCTGGCCGCCGAGCAGACCGAGGAGAACCCCTCCTGGTTCCAGGGCACCGCCGACGCCGTCCGCCAGAGCCTGCACCACCTGCGCGGCCACCGGGCCAAGGAGGTGCTGATCCTCTCCGGCGACCAGCTCTTCCAGATGGACTTCCGCACCCTGCGCGACACCCACCGCGCCGCCCAGGCCGACGCCACCGTGGCGGTCATCCCGGTGCCGCGGGAGCAGACCGCCGGCTTCGGCATCGTCAAGCTCGACTCGACCGGCCGCATCGTCCACTTCGAGGAGAAGCCGGCCCCGGAGCGGCTGCCCCACCTCGAGTCGGAGCTGCCCGGGGTCGGCAAGTGCTTCCTGGCCTCCATGGGCATCTACCTGTTCGGGCGCCAGACGCTGGAGCGGGCCATCGCCGACGACAAGCAGGTCGACTTCGGCCGCCACGTCATCCCGACCGCCATCCACGAGCTGCGGGTGCAGGCCCACCTCTTCAACGGCTACTGGGAGGACGTGGGGACCATCGGCTCCTACTTCCAGGCCAACATGGCGTTGACCGGGCGCATGCCGCCCTTCGACTTCTACGACGCCACCCGGCCCATCTACACCGACGCCCGCTTCCTGCCGGCCACCAAGGTGGAGGGCTGCACGGTCCGCGCCTCGCTCCTCTCGGAGGGCTGCATCCTCATGGCCGCCGAGATCGAGCGCTCGGTCATCGGCATCCGCAGCCGGGTGGGCCAGGGGGCCAAGCTGCGCGACACCCTCATGCTGGGGGCCGACTTCTACGAGTCGCTGGAGGACATCGAGGCGGCCCAGGCCCGCGGCGTGCCGCCGGTCGGCATCGGCGAGGGGTCGGTCATCGAGCGGGCCATCGTCGACAAGAACGCCCGGGTCGGCCGCGGCGTGCGCATCCTGGACCGCGAGCGGCCCGCCGAGGCCGACGGCTTCGGCCACTTCATCCGCGACGGGATCGTCATCGTGCCGAAGGGCGGGGTCATCCCGGACGGCACGGTGATCTGAGGGAGGCCCCGGCCACCCACCGGGCGTGGGCGGGCCGGTGGCCCCGGGCGGTGGGGCGCGCCGGCTACCTGGCCGCGGCCGGCCCGATGTGCGACCGGATCCAGCCGAACACCTCGTCGTGGAACGCCTTGGCGTTCCGCGGCTTCAGGATGTGGTGCCCCTCGTCCGGGAAGACCAGCAGGCGGGAGGGCACGCCGCGCCGCTGCAGCGCGGTGAAGGTGGAGAAGCCCTGGTTGACCGCCACCCGGAAGTCGAGCTCGCCGTGGGTCACCAGGGTGGGCGTCTTCCACCGGCCCGCGGAGGTGGAGGGGGAGAGCTTGCGGTAGAGCGCCTCGTTCTCGAAGGGGGTGCCCTTCATCTCCCACTCGGGGAACCAGAGCTCCTCGGTGTCGAAGTAGGCCGAGAAGAGGTCGAAGTCCCCGGCGTGGGCCACCAGGCACTTGAACCGGTCGGTGTGGCCGTTGATCCAGTTCACCAGGTAGCCGCCGTAGCTGGCGCCGGCGGCGCACATCCGCTCGCCGTCCGCCTCGCCGCTCTTCACCGCCATGTCGGCGAAGGCCATGACGTCGCCGAAGGGGCCGTCGCCCCAGTTGCCGCGGATGGCGTCCTGCCAGGCCATGCCGTAGCTCGAGGAGCCGCGGAAGTTCGGGATCACCACCGTCCAGCCCTGGCTGGCCCAGAGCATGGTGTTCCACCGGTAGTGCCAGTCGTCGATCCAGGCGCCCTGCGGCCCGCCGTGGATCAGCACCACCGCCGGGTGGCGCTGGCCGGGCTGTTGGCCGGGCGGGGTGACGATGAAGCCGGGCACGGTGGCGCCGTCCGGGGCCCTGGCGGTGGCGCGGCGGGCCTGGCCGAGCGCCAGCCTCGAGACCGCCGCGTCGGTGAAGTGGGTGAGCGGGCGGACCTTCCCGCCCTCCACCACCACCACCTCGGGCGGGTGGTCGAAGGTGTCGAGCACCGCCGCCACCCGTCGGCCGTCGCGCGAGGGCGAGAGGCCGTGGAGCTGGCCGCCGTGCCAGAGCTTCTCGAGGGCGCCACCCCGGGCCGCCACCTGGTAGAGCGTGGTCCCGCCGTCCTCCTCGGTGACCAGGAGCAGCCGGTCCGGGCCGGCCCAGGCCGCCTCGCGCACCGAGCCGTCGTAGCCGGCGGTGAGGTCCTTCGGGTCGGCGCCGTCGGGGCCGGAGATGAGCAGGCGCCGCTTGTCCGACTCGTACCCGGCGCGCGGCTGGGAGAGCCAGGCGAGGCGCTTGCCGTCGGGCGAGAAGCGCGGGCTCGAATCGAAGCCGGGGCTGGTGGTGAGCCGGCGCGGGGCGGCCGCCGGGTCGGCCAGCGGCACGGTGAAGAGGTCGCCGTTGGTCGAGGCGGCCTCCAGCGGGTCGGTCACCGCCACGAAGAGGAGCGAGCGGCCGTCGGGGGTCACGGCGAGGTCGCCGGCGTCGCCGCGCTGGGCCGGGGGCACGTCGCGGTCGCCCGGGGTGAGGTCCACCGCCGCGCCGCCGGCCGCCGGCACCAGCAGCACGTGCGAGCGCTTCCGCTCGCGCCACTCGTTCCAGTGGCGGAAGAGGAGCCGGTCGGAGCGGTGCGGCCGCCCCTCGGCCTCGGCGTCCTTCCGCTCGTTGCAGGCCGGGTCGGCGCCGCAGGCCGGGTCCACGTCGGAGAGCACCAGCAGCGCGCGGCCGTCCGGGGCCCAGAGGAAGCCGCCGGCCTCGGTCGGCAGGCTGGTGAGCTGCGCCGCCTCGCCGCCGGCGAGGTCGAGCGCGTGGACCTGGGTCTTGCCCGAACGGCTGGAGAGGAAGGCCAGCCGCTTGCCGTCCGGCGAGAAGCGGGGCGAGGAGACCCGCTCCTTGGCCGTGGTGAGGCGGCGCGGCTCGCCGCCGGCGGCCGGGACCACCCAGAGCGCCGAGCCGTAGCCGGACCGGTCCGGCTTGAGCTCGGCCACGGTGAAGGCCACCAGCGCGCCGTCGGGCGAGAGGGCCGGCTCGGCCACCCGCGGCATGGCGAGCAGCTCGTCGATGGTGAAGGGCTGGGCGGCCGGGGCGGGCGCAGCGGCGGGGGCGCCGGCCAGGGCCAGCGCCAGGAGGATGGGGGCGATCATGCGCCGCCTCTTACCACGACCGCGGCGGCCCGGCCGCTCCGCGACCGCGCGGGGCGAGGGGCTGCCGGACCAGTGTGGCGAGGGGCCCCGGCCCCGCCGCTACCCGGCCGGCGCGAGCGTCAGCTTGACCCGCACGCCGCGCTCCACCACCCGGCCCGGCGGCGGCGACTGGCCGGTGACGCGCCCGGTGCCCCTCAGCTCCACCCCGAGGTCGAGCGCCTCGAGGGTCCGGACGGCGGCGCGCATGGGGAGCCCGCCCAGGGCCGGCACGGCCACGCCCCCGGCCCGGTCGGAGGTGCGCCGGGTGGCCACCTCGACGGCCGGGGTCTCGGCGTCGCGGTCGCCGTCGGCGGCCGGCGCGGCGGGGCGGGCGGCCGGGGCGGGGGCGGGGAGTCGGGCGGCCAGGCGGCGCCCCGGGGGCGGCGGCGCGGCGACCGCGGCGGCCGCCGGCATGGCTGGGGCGGCGGCCACCGGATCCTGCGGCGGGACGCCGAGCATCTTGAGCGCGTAGGAGGCGATCTCGCGGAAGGGCGGGGCGGCCACCTCCCCGCCGAAGGTCTCCCCCTTCGGCTCGTCGATGAAGACGCCGATGACCACCCGCGGCGCCTCGGCCGGCGCGAAGCCTACGAAGGAGCTGAAGTTCCGGTCGGCCGAGTAGCCGCCGGTGACCGGGTCGGCCTTCTGCGCCGTGCCGGTCTTGCCGGCCACCCGCCAGCCGTCGGGGCGGGCGCGCTTGCCGGTGCCGAGCGGGTCCTCGACCACGCCGACCAGCCAGCGGGCCACCAGCGCGGCGGTGGCCGGAGAGACGGCCTGGCGCACCACCACCGGCCGGCTCTCGTCGAGGATGGTCCCGTCGGCCGGGTCGCGCACCCGCAGCACCAGCCGCGGCTGCATGAGCTTGCCGCCGTTGGCGATGGCCGCCATGGCGGTGACCACCTGGAGGGCGCTGGCGGTCATCCCCTGCCCGAAGCTCTGGGTGGCCAGCGCGATGTCGGCGCGGGGGAAGGGGAGGAGCCCCTTGCGCTCGCCCGGCAGGTCCACCCCGGTGCGCTGGCCGAAGCCGAAGGAGGCCAGCACGTCGCTGAGCCCCTGCTTGCCGAGCCGCGCCCCGATGCGGGCCGCGCCGACGTTGGACGAGGCGGCCAGCACCTTGGCCGGCGGGGCCCAGCCGAGCGCGTGGTGGTCGTGGATGACGTGGCCGCCCACCGTGTAGCCGGCGCTGCAGTCGATGGCGTCGACGGCCCGGAGCACGCCGCGATCCAGCGCCCCGGCGACGGTGAAGGCCTTGATGGTGGAGCCCGGCTCGAAGGCGTCGGAGACCACCCGGTTGCGCGGCTCGTCGCCGCGCTTGAGGGCGTTCGGGTCCACCGGCGGCCAGCTCGCCATGGCGAGCACCTCGCCGGTGGCCGGGTCCATGGCCACCGCCATGCCGGCCAGGGCCCTGGAGCTCCGCACCGCCGCGTCGAGCGCCTGCTCGGCGACGTGCTGCAGCCCCTGATCGAGGCTGAGCTCGACCCGGGCCCCCTCGCGCCGGTCGGCCACGCCGTCGGCCTCCTGGAGGAGGACCCGCCCCTTGCCGTCGCGCAGCGAGGCCACCCGGCCCCGCTCGCCGCGCAGGAGGTCGTCGAGCTGGAGCTCCAGCCCCTCCAGGCCGTTCCCCTCCTCGCCGGTGAGCCCCACCACCTGGGCCGCCAGGGTGGACTTGGGGTAGTAGCGGCGGGTCTCCGGCAGGAGCTGCACGCCCGGCAGGCCGAGGTTGCGGACCGCCGCCGCCTCGGCCGCCGAGACCCGGCGCTTCACCCAGACGAAGCGCGCCCCGCCCCGCTCCACCCGCTGGCGCAGCGCGGCCCGGTCGAGATCCAGGATGCGGGCCAGCTGGCCGAGCGCCAGCGCGGGGACGGTGCGCTTCTCCATCTCCTCGGGATCGACGAAGACCGACTCGGCGTCGCCGCTCTGGGCCAGGAGCTGGCCGGCCCGATCCACGATGACGCCGCGCCTGGGCTGCATGACCATCTGGCGCACGTACTGGTCGCGGGCCTCGGCCGAGAGCCGGTCGCGCTGCACCACCTGGAGCTTGACGGCCCGCCAGGCCACCGCGCCGAAGGCGCCCACGAAGAGCAGCGCCACCAGCCCGATGCGGACCGCCACCCGGCGGGAGCTCTTGGGATCCGGCCCCGGGCGCACCGTCACTCCACCCGCGCCGCCCGCGACGGGCCCCGGGAAGCGAGCCGCTCCCCGGAGTCCGCCGCGCCCCGCGCCGCGCCGACCGGCGCTGCCGGGGCACCCGCCGCCCGTCCAGACAGCGGCCCCGCCGGCGAGGGTGGGTGACCAACCCCATCCACGCCCGCCCGTCCCGCGTTGCTCCGCGGGCCTGCCGCCAACACCGCACCCGGCGCCGGCGGGGCCATCCCGAGATTCACCCTGGCCCAGCCGTCCAGCGCGCCGGGGGACCGGAGGGTCTCCACCTCGAGCTGGAGCTGGCTGCGCATGGAGGAGAGCCGATCGTGCTGCTTCTTCTGCTCGGCCAGGTCGTAGGCCGCGTCGAGGGCCTGGGTCCGGGTCCAGATGAAGAGGACCGCCAGGCCGGCGCAGGCCAGCACCGGCAGGGCCACCCGGAGGACCGGCCCGACCACCCGGGGGCCGCGCGCGCGAGGGAAGCGGCTCACCGGAGCTTCTCCACCACCCGGAGCCGGGCGCTGCGGGCGCGGGGGTTCCTGGCCACCTCGTCGTCGGCGGCCACCACCGCCTTCCTGCTCACCGCCTTGAAGGAGGCGGAGGCGCCGCAGCCGCACACCGGCATGCCGGGCGGGCAGGTGCAGGCCTGGCAGAGGGCGCGGAAGCGCTCCTTGACCATCCGGTCCTCCAGGCTGTGGAAGCTGATGGCGCCGGCGCGGCCGCCCGGCAGGACCAGCGCCGGGAGCGCCTCCAGCCAGCGGGCCAGCGCGCCGAGCTCGTCGTTGACGGCGATGCGGAGCGCCTGGAAGGTCTTGGTGGCCGGGTGGATGCGGTTCGGCCAGGCCTTGCGCGGGATGGCCGAGGCCACCACCTCGGCCAGCGCCGCGGTGTCGGGGAGGGCCTCCGCCTCCACCGCCCGCTTGATGGCGCGGGCCACCGGGCGGGCGTAGGCCTCCTCGCCGTAGGTCTTGATGAGGCGCGCCAGCTCGCGCTCGTCGGTCCCCTGCAGGAGCTCGCGGAGGGTCTGCCCCTCCGGCCCCATCCGCATGTCGAGCGGGCCGCCCTCGCGGAAGGAGAAGCCGCGCGAGGGGTCGTCGAGCTGCGGCGAGGAGACGCCCAGGTCCACCAGGGCGCCGTCCACGCCGTCGAGGCCGAGGGCCTTGAGCACCGCGGGGGCGTCGCGGAAGTCCCCCCGCACGGCGCGGAAGGCCTCGCCGTAGCGGGCCAGGCGGGCGGAGGCCGCGGCCAGGGCGCGGGGGTCCTTGTCCATGCCGATCACCTGCGCACCGGCGGCGAGGAAGAGGCCGGCGTGCCCGCCGCCGCCCAGGGTGCCATCCAGGAAGACCCGCCCCGGACCGGGCAGCAGCAGCTCCACGACCTCTCGCGCCAGCACCGGCTCATGGACGAACCCCTCGCTCACGCGGCCCTGATGGCTTCGTCGACGTCGGCGAACATCTCGAGGTGGCCGCCCGCCCCGCCGGCGCAGACCAGGTCCCGCACGTAGCGGGTGGCCCCGGCGGCGCGCAGCCCCGGGATGGCCTTGAGCAGCGTGGCGCCGGCGTAGTGGAGGTGGGTGACCCGCTTCAGATCGATGACCGCCATGCGCCCCTCGCGGCGCGCCCTGGCGGCGGCGCCCGCCACCCCGGCCAGCTCGTCGCGGGAGAGCTCCCCGACGCAGCGGATGACCGTCACCGTCTCCTCGTGCCTGGTCTCGTACATGCAAAGCCTCCCTCGCCCGTCGCCCTGTACCCGTGCTGCCCGAAGCTGCGTCCCGCTACGTCCGGCCCTTGAAGAAGTCCCAGCGCTCCTCGGGCGGCACGTCGCGCTCCATCTCCGCCTCGAAGGTGGCCTGGTCGAAGAGGATGACGTGCGGCCCCATGCCGGCCCAGACCACGTCCCGCTGCAGGCCGGCCCAGGTGCGCAGGTCCGGCGGCACCAGGAGGCGGCCGCTCTGGTCGAGGTCCACCGGGTGGGCCGAGGCGACGTACTTGAGGACGTTGCGCTGGGCGACCGCGTCGAAGGGGGACGAGGCCATGACGTTCTCGGTGACCTTGGTCCAGGCCGACTGGGGCAGGGCCAGGATCGAGCGCGACAGCGAGTTGCGCATGAGGACCAGGCGCGGCTCGTCGGCGGCGGCCAGGGCCTCGCGCAGCTTCACCGGGAGGGCGGTGCGCCCCTTGGCGTCGATGGTGTGGGTGTAGGTCCCGAAGAACACGGCGTCCGCGATCCTGCCCGGGCGATCCACTTTCTGCCACTTTCTGCCCTGGGCCCGGCGGATCTACGAGGATCGCGGTCGCGAAGTCAACGGAGGAGGAAGAAGGCCCGATCTCGGGCCTGGGGATCCGTTCAGGAGAGGTCTACCGGTTGGTGTAGGTGTATGCGCACACACAGGTCTGGCGGCCAAGGCGGCGGGCCATGCCCTATCATGCGACGCCGGTGGCATCGGGTGCTGGGCCCACGGCGGGTCCCAGCCGACGCCGCGAGGCGTCGGGAGCGTTCGATGGATCTGGCCCAGTGGCTCAAGCGGTTCAAGGCGCTCCACCAGCAGGCCCGCAAGGGCGGCCTGTCGCCGATCGAGACCCGGGAGTACCAGCTGGCCCGGGAGGAGCTGGCGCGGGCCCTCCTGGCGGCGCAGCGGCTCAACCTGCAGCCGGGGCAGACGCCGCGCCAGGCGCTGCGGGTGGCTCGGGCGCTCCAGGTGGAGCTGGAGAGCCCGGTGCGCAAGGACCGGCTCACCACCTTCGACCTCTCGCTGGGCGGCTTCTCGGCGCTGGTCAGCAAGGCCCCGGCCGCCGACGAGCGGCTCACCGCCACCCTCCGGCTGCCCGACCTGCAGCCGGTGGTGAGCGAGGTGGCCCTGGTCGGCCAGTCGATGCACGCCGGCAGCGTGCGCGCCTCCTTCGCCTTCCGCGCCATGGAGACGGCGGCGCAGGATCGGCTGGAGCTGGCGGTCTTCGACGCGGTGCTGGTCCAGCTCGGCCAGTAGGGCGCCCCTCGAGCGCCCAGGCCTTGCCGCGGCGATGCGGGGTCGCGGCGATGCTAGGCTCCGGCCATGCGCCGCCGCCTCGCCCTCGCCGCCGCCCTCGCCCTCTGCCCGCTGGCCGCCCGCCCGGAAGCGACCGGGGCCTGCCACTGCTACCAGGATCGGGTCTTCGATCCGGACCGCCCCGCCGCCGCCGATCCGTACATCCTGGCCACCGCGCGCAGCTCGCTCGTCTCGGCCGCCTTCGGCGTGCCGAAGCGCGACCTGGTCGGCGCGGTCATGACCGGCACCGCGGCCGACGACCTCCTCCTGGCCCACTGGGCCGGGGCGCGGCTCGGCAAGCCGGCCGGCGCGCTCCTCGCCGAGCGGAAGCTGCGCCCCTGGAAGGAGGTCCTGGCCGGCGCGGCGGGGCTGCCGAAGCCGATCGAGGCGGCGCTGCGCATCGGGGCCACCGAGGCCGAGCTGGCCCGCCTGGTGGTGGAGGAGCTGCTCGGTGGGCGGGCGGGGGCCTCGCGGGTCGAGCTGGCGGAGCTGCGGGCCGCCGGGGCGGCCACCAACGAGGTGATCCTGGCGGTGGCGCTGGCCAGGCGGGCGGGCACGGCGCCGGCCGGGCTGGTGGCGCCGGTGCGCGGCGGCAAGGCGACCTGGGGCGGGCTGCTGCGCTCCTTCGGCCTGGAGGCCAAGGGCGTGGACGGGCTGGTCCGCGCGGCCGTCGGCGGTTGACGGATCGTGAAGCGACCACCTCCGGCCACCGCCCCCCTGGAACGACGACGCCCCCGCCGCGCGGTGCGCGACGGGGGCGAGGTGGGGCTCCCGGGGGAGCCGGTGCGGCTACTGGATGGTGAACTCGACGCGGCGGTTCTGCTCGCGGCCCGCGGCGGTCTTGTTGTCGGCGATGGGCTTCTCGGGGCCGAAGCCGGCGGCGTCGAGCCGCTCGGCCTTGACGCCCTTGGAGACCAGGTAGGCCTTCACGGCCTCGGCGCGGTCGGCCGAGAGCTTCTTGTTGAAGGCGGCGGCGCCCAGGCTGTCGGTGTGCCCCTCGACCAGGACCTTGCTGACCTCCGGGTGATCGTTCAGCACCCGGGCGACCTCGTCCAGCAGCGGCAGCGAGCGGGCCTGGATGGTCGACTTGGAGGTGTCGAAGTAGACCTTCTCCAGGATGTCGATCTTCTTGGTGGCCGCGTTGATGGCCGCCTTGGGCGGGGGGCAGCCCTGGTGCTCGGCCACGCCGGCCACCTCGGGGCACTTGTCGGCGTAGTCGAAGATGCCGTCCTTGTCGGTGTCGACGGCCGGGCAGCCCTCGGCCTCCTTGACGCCGGGGACGGCCGGGCACTTGTCGAGGCGATCCACGATGCCGTCGCCGTCGGTGTCCTTGTCGGGGCAGCCCTTCAGCTCGGCCACGCCGGCCACCAGCGGGCAGGCGTCATCGGCGTTCACGACGCCGTCCTTGTCGTCGTCCAGCGCCGGGCACTGCTCGGGGGTGTGGACCGCGCCGGCGGCGCAGGGGTCGACCTTGACGGGCGGCGGGGCGACGGCCGCGATCGGGGCGGCGGCCTTGGGGGCGCCCGTGTAGGCCACGCCGAGCACGCCGCGCCACATCGGCGTGCCGGGCTCCTTGAAGAAGCCGGGGCCGCCGAGGGCGAAGGCCTCGAAGTGGCTGCAGAACTGGTAGCGGACGCCGACCAGCGCCTCGAGCGACTGCTCGAGCTTGCGCTCGGCGATGTTGCCGCGCAGCGAGCCCTCGAAGCGGAGCGGCCGGCCGGTGGTGACGGCCACCACGCCCCAGGTCAGCTCCGAGCCGATGGTGTCGTTGTTGATGCGGATGGGCGAGTTGCGGATCAGCGCGCCGAACTGGCCGCCGAGCACCCAGCCGCTGAAATGGTGGCCGACCTCGAGGCGGGGGGTGAAGGTCCAGAACTTGCTCGTGCCGAAGGCCTCGTCGGCGCCGAGGCCCGGGCCGACCTCGCCGGCCGCGGCCACGTTGACGCCCAGCTCGTCCTGGCGGCCGAGGACGTAGCGGAGGCCGAGGGTCGGGCTGCCCATGCCGGAGCGCGGCAGCTTGGGGCTGGCCGTCGGCGTGCCGCGCTGCCAGGCGATGACCGGCACCGACAGGCTGACCTCGAAGTTCTTGGTCAGCGAGACGGCCCCGCCGACGTGGATGGTGGCGCGGTCGGCCACCACGTTGCGCTGCCAGTCCTTCTCGCCGCCGAGGATGCCGTTGCCCCAGGCGGTGCCGTCCTTGAGGACGAGCGGCGTGTTCTCCCAGTGGCCGGCCAGCGACAGCCGGGCGGTCCCCTCGGGGGCGATCTCGCCCGTTCCGACGACCATCGAGTTGACGGCCGCAGGATCGAGCCAGAGCCGCTCCAGGCCGAAGCCGGCGTCCGCAGCCAGCGCCGAGCTGGCCGCCAGGAGCAGCGCGCTGGCGAGTGCCACCTTCAAGTTGGTGATCATTCCGTTCTCCTCCACCGAGCAGGCCGGTGGGTGACGAGTCCCCTCGGGGTCATCCCGAGTGTTCGGATCGAGTCGCCTTTATGGCCCACTTTTCCGGGACAGGTTCGGCCCGAATGGGTAGCCTCAGGGCGCTGGGTGCGGCTTCCTTAGCGTGAATTCAACGCACAGCCAAGTCGCTGATCACCCTGCCGGGGGAGTGGGACCCGGGCAGGAAACGAAACGGCCCACCCTGGCTCGAGGGGTGGGCCGGTGGGGGGGGACGGTCCGGCCGGGGCCTACAGGCCGAACTGCTTGGCCAGCGCGGTGAGGCTGGAGCCCAGGTCGCCCGCCTGCGGGACCTGCCCGTTGGGCGTGACGTGGTTGACCAGGTCCGGGAGCATCTTGGCCAGCACGCCGCTCACCGCCTCGGTCGACACGCCGTGCTGCTGCGCCATCTGCTGCACCGCCGGCCCGAGCGCCTGCTGGACCTGGCCGGGGGAGATGGGGAGATTGGCCCCGGTGGAGATCCAGCTCTGGACCAGGTTGCCCAGCCCGGCGCCCTCGAGGGTCTTGACGAGGCCGCTCAGCCCACCGAGCGCCCCGAGCGCGCCCGCCGCGCCGCTGCCGCCGCTGCCGCCGCCGAGCATGTCGATCGCCGCCTTGGCCAGGCCGGCGTTCAGCCCGCCGCCCTGGGTGTTGCCGCCCTGCCCGCCCAGCATCGAGCCGAGGGCCGAGCCGAGCACGCCGTCCAGAAGTCCCATGTGCTACCTCCCGTGGAGTGGTGAGGCCCCATCTCCTACACGGGCGCAGGGTCCTGGGCCAGCCTTTCAGCGCGGGCCGAGCCGGGCCCTGGCGCGCTCGAGGAGATCGAGCCGGACCCAGTCGGCGGCGCGGGGGGGCGTGGTCAGGCCTCCCAGGCCGAAGTTGACCATGAGGTCGGTGGTGACCTGGACGTGCTCGGCCGTCACCTCCGGGCCGAGCGGGGCGTTGGCCATGGCCTCGGCGAGGTCGCGCGGCGCCGGCTGCCCCCGGAGGACCTGCTCGCGGAGCCAGCGCTCCACCAGCGCCGGCTCCCGCTGGTAGTGCCGGGTCGCCTCCAGGAGACACTCCAGCACCCGCGCCGCCGCCGCCGGGCGCTCGGCCCGGAGCCGCTCGGTCATGACCAGCACCCGCACCGGCTCGCCCAGCCGCGTGTCGTACGGGTACTGCAGCTCGGTGCCGAAGCCGGCGTCCAGCGCCTGGGTGGCCTGGGGCTCCGCCTGGCACATGGCGTCGATCTCCTTGCGCTGGAGCGCCAGGTTGAGCTCGGCGGCCGGCAGGTCGACGATCTGGACGTCGAGCCCTGGCCGCTCCGACCAGGTGAGGCGGGCCCGGTAGAGCTCGGCGAGGAGCAGGAGCTCGGCCGCGTCGCCGCGGGTCACGCCGACGCGGTGGCCCTTGAGGTCCCCCACCGCCCGGAGCGGGAGATCGGTGCGGCCGACCAGCCGCGCCCCGCCCCGGCCGAGGCCGGCCACCACCAGGATGCGGCCGCCGTGGGCGCGCTCGGCGATGGCCGCCGTGGCCGGCGAGGCGGCCAGGTCGAGCTCGCCCTTCGACATGGACCAGAAGAGGTCGGCCGGCGTGGCGAAGACCCGCTCCCGCACCTCCAGGCCGAAGCGGCGGCAGCGCTCCTGCATGGCGGCGACGGCGACGTGGTGGGCCTGCCGGAGGTTGCCGAGCCGCACCACCTCCGCCGCCTGGGCGGAGCCGGCCGTCAGGGCCAGGAGCAGGGCGAGGAGTCGCGGCATCTCGGCGGCGGCGCTGCCGTCGGGGGCTAGAGCGCCGGCACCTGGGGCAGGTGGCGCAGCGACTCCTTCACCTTCTCGGCCGGGTACTCGAAATCCTCCAGCTTGCCGGCGAAGTAGTCGTCGTAGGCCGTCATGTCGACGTGGCCGTGGCCGGACAGGTTGAAGAGGATGGTGCGCGCCTTCCCCTCGGCCTTGGCGGCCAGCGCCTCGTCGATGGCGCCGCGGATGGCGTGGCTCGACTCGGGGGCCGGGATGATGGCCTCGCTGCGGGCGAACATGACGGCCGCCTCGAAGCAGGCGAGCTGGCCCACCGCGCGGGCCTCCACCAGGCCGTGGTGGACCACCTGGGAGACCAGCGGCGAGGCGCCGTGGTAGCGCAGGCCGCCGGCGTGGATGCCGGGCGGCATGAAGTCGTGGCCCAGGGTGTACATCTTGGCCACCGGCGCCATCCTGGCGGTGTCGCCGAAGTCGAACTCGTAGACGCCCTTGGTGAGCGTCGGGCAGGAGGAGGGCTCCATGGCGAGCACCCGCACCTGCTTGCCGGCCGCCTTGTCGGCCAGGAAGGGGAAGGCGATGCCGGCGAAGTTGGAGCCGCCGCCGTGGCAGCCGATGACCACGTCCGGGTAGTCCCCGGCCAGCTTGAGCTGCTCCTTCGCCTCCAGGCCGATGATGGTCTGGTGCAGGCAGACGTGGTTGAGCACCGAGCCGAGCGCGTAGCGGGTGTCGTCGTGGGTGGCGGCGTCCTCCACCGCCTCCGAGATGGCGATGCCGAGCGACCCCTGGTTCTGCGGGTCGCGCGCCAGGATCTCGCGGCCGGCGTTGGTGCGCGGGCTGGGGGAGGCCAGCACCTCGGCGCCCCAGAGCTGCATCATCGACTTCCGGTAGGGCTTCTGCCCGTAGGAGACCTTGACCATGTAGACGGTGCACTCCAGGCCGAACATCTGGCAGGCCAGGGCGATGGAGGAGCCCCACTGCCCGGCCCCGGTCTCGGAGGCGATGCGCTTGGTGCCGGCCAGCTTGTTGTAGTAGGCCTGCGGCACCGCGGTGTTCGGCTTGTGGGAGCCGGCCGGCGAGACCCCCTCGTACTTGAAGTAGATCTTGGCGGGCGTGCCGAGGAGCTTCTCCAGCCGGTGCGCCCGGATGAGCGGGCTGGGGCGCCACAGCCGGTAGATCTCCCGGACCTCGTCCGGGATCTTGATCCAGCGCTCGGCCGACATCTCCTGCTCCAGCAGGCCGGGCGGGAAGAGCGGCAGCATGTCGGCCGGGGTGACCGGCTTCAGGGTGCCGGGGTGGAGCACCGGCGCCGGGGGCGCGGGCAGGTCGGCGATGAGGTTGTACCAGTGGGTGGGGATCTGGTTCTCGCCGAGCAGGAACTTGGTCTGCATGGATTCCTCGGGTGGCCCGCGGAGCGCGGGGCGTGGATGGGTGCGAGGGAGGGGGACGATTAGGGCCGGATCGGCCGGCCCGCGTCAAGGTCGGCGGCGCGCCCGGCCCGCCCGGCGGGCCCGAAACTCGCTTCCTGGCCGCCCTGCGCCATAATCCCGCCACGACGGACGGGGCGCCGCGCAGGACCGTCGGGCCCGCGGGGCCCGGCTGGCGAGGAGAGGGCATGTCGAAGGAGCGCCGCACCAACCCGAGGTTCCCGCTGGTCCTCACGGTCCAGTACTCCGACGCGGCGGCGGTCCTCGACTACACGGAGAACCTCTCGGCCGGCGGCCTCTTCATCCGGACCGAGCGCATCTTCGCCCCCGGTGACCGGGCCACCCTGGTCGTCGCCTTCCCGCAGCTCCTCGAGCCGGTGGAGCTCACCGTGGAGGTGGTGCGGCAGCGCCGCGGCGACGCCTCGACCCCGGCCGGCGTGGCGGTGCGGGTGCCGGACGACCTGCCGGATCACCGCGCCAAGCTCGCCGAGGTGGCCCGCCGCATCGCCAACGCGGCCCGCCAGCCGGAGCCCGGCTACCGCATCCTGCTGGTGGAGGACAACTCGCTGGTGGCCCAGATGTACGCCGCCGCCCTGCGGCGCCTCTCCGAGACCGACAGGATCGCCAGCCTGGGCGTCGAGGTCTGCCACGACGGCGCCACCGCCTGGGAGCGGCTGGTCAAGAAGCCCCAGATCGATCTCCTCATCACCGACGTCTTCATGCCCATCCTCTCGGGGATCGAGCTCATCACCCGGGTGCGGGCCGAGCCGCCGCTGGAGAACCTGCCGGTGGTGGTCATCACCTCCGGCGGCGACAAGGAGCGGGAGGCGCTCCACCGGCTGGGGGTGACCCTCTTCCTGCACAAGCCGGTGAAGTACCCGGACCTGGCCGACACGGTGCGCTTCCTCATGAAGGCCAGCCAGGGCAAGGTGACCTCGCCGCCCCGCGCCGCGGTGGTCCCGCCGCCGGGCGCCAACCCGAAGGCCCTGACCGACGAGCCGCAGCGCCCCGGCGCCCTGCCCCCCCGGCGGCCGGCGCCCCACCGGTGAGCGCCGTGGAGCGCGGCCCGGGCCGGCGCCTCCTCTGCGAGGACCGCGGGGCGGTGCGGATCCTCACCATCGAGAACCGGGACAAGCGCAACGCCCTGGACTTCCAGGCGCTCGACGAGCTCGAGGCGGAGTGCCGGGCGGCGGTGCAGGACGGGGTGCGCTGCCTGGTGCTGCGCGGCGCCGGCGAGGAGGCCTTCTCCGCCGGCTTCGACCTCGCCGAGATGGGCCAGGTCAACGGCCGGGGCGAGCGCCCCGACGAGGCGGTGGAGCGGGCGGCCGAGGCGCTGGAGGCGGTGACCTGCCCGACCGTCGCCTTCCTGAACGGCTCGGCCTACGGCGGCGGCTTCGAGCTGGCCGCCACCTGCGACCTCCGGGTGGCGCGCCAGGGCATCTCGCTCGGCATGCCGCCGTCCCGCCTCGGGGTGGTCTACCCGGAGGGCGGCCTGCGGCGCTTCCTGCTCCTGGTGGGCGGGGCCCGCACCCGCGACCTCTTCTTCTCCGGACGGCCCATCGACGGCCACGCCGCCCAGGCCTGGGGGCTGGTCAACCGGCTGGTGCCGCCCGAGGGGGCCGAGGCCGCGGCGCTGGGGCTGGCCGAGGAGATCGCCCGCAACGCCCCGCTGGCGGTGCAGGGGATGAAGCGGATCGTGCGGTTGCTGGAGGCCACCCACGAGCGGGGCCTCTCGGCGGCGGAGCGCGAGGAGATCGCCGGCCTGCGCCGCCGCGCCTTCGAGAGCGAGGACATCCTGGAGGGGCGGCGCGCCTTCGCCGAGCGCCGCCCGCCCCGCTTCCAGGGGCGGTAGCCGTCAGCGGGCCAGGCGGGCCAGCAGGAAGCCGACCAGCAGCGCGCCCACCAGCGCCAGCGCCGCCAGCGCCGCGGTGCGCCGGAGCCCGTCCGCGGGCGGCGCCGGCCCGGCCGGCCTGGCGCGCTCGGCCGGCGCCTCGGCGGCGACCGGCAGCGGAGGCGGCGCGGCCCCGTCCAGCTCCAGCCCGTCGGCCGCCACCACCAGGTCGTAGCCGGCGATCTCGATGAGGTCGCCGGCCCGCACCCGGCGCCGCCCGGAGATCCGCTCGCCGTTGAGCCAGGTGCCGGTCCGGCTGCCCAGGTCCTCCACGAAGACCGCGCCGCTGGAGCGGGTCAGGCGGGCGTGCCGGCGGGAGACGTTGCGCGCCGGCAGGCGCCAGGCGGTGGCCTCGCGCCCGCGCCCCAGGGTGAGCTCCTCGGCGGTGAAGGGCACCACGGTGCGGGTGCCGGCCTCGTCCTCGATGACGAGCTTCATCCGCCCGCCTCCTACCTGGCCTTGCGCGGCGGCAGGATGGCGGTGAGGGTCCGGTGCACCTTGGCGCCGTCCTTCTCCGGCAGGATCATGACCTGGTCCATCTCGTAGCCGGGGAGCCTGAGGTCGATGCGGTGGCGCTCGTCGAGCCGGACCCGCGGCACCGAGACCGGGGTGGCCCCGACCAGCTTCTCGTCGAGCAGCACCTCGGCGCCGGGCGGGTCGCTCTCCACGGTGAGCGTCCCCAGGGTGGTGTGGAGCGTGGCGTGGACCCGGGCCACCAGCCCGCCCGGCGGCGCCTGGACCGGCACCGTGGCGCTGCGCAGCGCCGTGCCGCTGAAGGTGAGCTGGTGGGGGCGCGTCAGGTTGACCTGGTCGAGCACCGCCGGGGTCCGCTGGCCGGTCGGCGCGCCGTCGAGCGCCACCTCCACCCCGGCCGGCTCGCTGGTCGCCACCACCGTGCCGGTGCGCAGCCAGGGCGCCGCCAGCCAGGCGCCCGCGGCGCCCACCGCCAGCCCGAGCCCGGCCGCCAGCGCGAGCGCCAGGGCCGAGGTGCGGCGCGCCGGCGCCACGGCGATGGCGCGCGAGGCGCGCGAGGCGGAGGGGGCCGGCCGGGCCTCCGCGGAGGCCAGCCCGGACTGGGCCAGCGGCTCGAGCTCGACCGGATCGGAGCTGCGGGTGGCGGGCTGGCCCGGCAGCGCCGGCGCGACCTCGGGCGGCCGGTCGGCGATGTTGGAGAGCACCTTCATGATCAGGGCGTCGTGCGCCCTGGCCTGCCGCTGCTTGGCGATGCGGTCGGCGAAGACCTGGTGCATCTGCTTGTTGAGCAGGTCCTGGACCGAGGAGTGCGGCGTGGGGAAGAGCACGTCCACCAGCGCCTCGGCGAAGGCGCGGGCCTCGCCGTAGCGGCGCGACGGGTCGTAGGCGAGCGCCCGGGCCAGGATCTGGTCCAGCTCCTTGGGCAGGCGCGGGTCGAGGGTGCTGGGCGGCACCACCTTGGCCTTGCGCGAGGCGACCAGGGTCTCGACGTCGGTGGCCTTGGGGAAGGGCTTCTGCTTGGTGAGGAGCTCGTAGAGGATGATGCCGGAGGCGAAGATGTCGACCCGGTGGTCCCAGCGGGTCTCCAGCGAGGCCTGCTCGGGCGCCACGTACCCGAGCTTCCCCATGAGCATCCCCTCCTTGTAGTTGGAGAGGCTGGTGGCGGCGCGGGCGATGCCGAAGTCGAGCAGCTTGACCTCGCCCTCGAAGGAGACCAGGCAGTTGTCCGGCGAGACGTCGCAGTGGACCACCTGGAGCGGTTTGCCCTGGGCGTCGGTCTTGCGGTGGGCGTAGTCGAGCCCCTGCAGGAGCTGCAGCACCATGAAGATGGCCTGCTCCGGCGAGATGGTGGCGCCGGCCCGCGCGAAGGCGTGCATGACC
>Ga0209682_10000168_pt1 | contig 21823 bp, 14 predicted proteins | sample DOMMetBare2Fresh_2_FD_187471 | JGI IMG/M metagenome (GOLD analysis project Ga0209682, IMG submission 187471) | Wetland sediment microbial communities from St. Louis River estuary, USA, under dissolved organic matter induced mercury methylation -... | ecosystem: Environmental > Aquatic >... | reverse complement strand
TCGTGCAGACCGACATGAAGCGGCTGGTGGCCTACTCCTCGGTGTCGCACCTCGGCTTCGTCATGCTCGGCCTGGCCGCCTTCTCGCCCGAGGCCATGACCGGCGCCGTCTACCAGATGCTCAACCACGGCGTCTCCACCGGCGCCCTGTTCCTCCTGGTGGGCATGCTCTACGAGCGGCGCCACACCCGGGCCATCTCCGAGTACGGCGGCCTGGCCAAGCAGGTGCCCTGGCTGGCCACCGCCTTCGTGGTGGTGACGCTCTCCTCCATCGGCCTGCCCGGCACCAACGGCTTCGTCGGCGAGTTCCTCATCCTCTCCGGGACCTTCCTCTCGCGGCTGGCCGGCTCGACCACCTTCGCCACGGTGGCCTCGGTGGGCGTCATCCTGGGCGCGGTCTACATGCTGCTGCTGGTCGAGAAGGTCTTCTTCGGGCCCAACGCCAACCCGGCCAACCACCGCCTGCGGGACCTCTCGGTCCGCGAGGGGCTGGTGCTGGCCCCCATGCTGGCGGCCATCGCCATCATGGGGCTGGCGCCCGGGCCGTTCCTGGCCCCGGCGCGGCCGGCCGTCGATCGCCTGGTGCAGCGCTTCCAGCAGGTGGAGCAGCGCCAGGGCCTGCCCGTGAGCGTGGGCACGGTGGACACCGCGGTGGCCGCGCGCCCCGCCCCGCTGCCCGGGAGGGCGAACTGACATGAACACCCTGCCCGTTCGCGACCTGGCCGCCCTGGCCCCCGTGGCCGTGCTGGCCAGCGGGGCGCTGGTCCTCCTCATGTCGGAGGTCTTCCTGAAGGGCGGCCGCCGCGTCTACCAGGCGGTGGTCTGCGGCGCCTCCGCCACCCTGGCGGCGGTGGTGGCCGTGGTGGTGCCGCCGGCGGGCGTCATCTTCGGCGGCCAGGCCACCGTCGACGCCTTCAGCGTCTTCGTCACCGTGCTCATCTGCCTGGCGGTGGTCCTCTCCTCGCTGGTGGCGGCCGGCTGGCTCCACGTCCGCGAGGTGGAGCGCGGCGAGTTCCACGCCCTGGTGCTCTTCTCGGCCTCCGGCATGGTGCTCCTGGGGATGGCCTCCGACCTCCTGGTGGCCTTCGTGGCCATCGAGATCATGAGCCTCTCCACCTACGCCCTCTCCGCCTACCTGCGGCGCGGCCACCGCCCCTCCGAGGCGGCCTTCAAGTACATGATCCTGGGGGCCATCTCCTCGGCGCTCCTGCTCTACGGGTCCTCGCTCATCTACGGCGCCACCGGCACCACCCTCTTCACCGGCATGCGCCACGGCACCGGCGGCTCGATGCTGCTGCTGGCCGGGCTGGCGCTGGTCACCTCCGGCATCGCCTTCAAGGTGGCGGCGGTGCCGTTCCACGCCTGGACCCCCGAGGTCTACGAGGGCGCCCCCACGCCGGTGACGGCCTTCATGGCGGCCGGCGTCAAGACGGCCGGCTTCGCGCTCCTGGCGCGGCTCTTCCTCTCGGCCCAGGGGCCGGGCACGGCCGGCGGCTCCTTCGGCAGCATCCTCTCGGTGCTGGCGGTCCTCACCGTGGCCTTCGGCAACCTGGCGGCGCTGCCCCAGCGGAGCGTCAAGCGGATGCTGGCCTACTCCTCCATCGCCCACGCCGGCTACCTGCTCATCGGCGTGCTGGCGGCCAAGGTGGACGTGGTCCGCGGCCAGGCGCTCTCGGGCCTGCTCTTCTACCTGGCCGCCTACACCGCCACCGCCATCGGCGCCTTCGGCGTGGTGGCCGCCATCGAGAAGAACACCCGCGGCGAGGACGAGCCGCAGGACGCCTGGGACCTGTCGCGCTTCGCCGGCCTGGGGCGGCGCAGCCCGCCGCTGGCCTTCGCCATGGCGGTCTTCATGCTCAGCCTGGCCGGCGTGCCCGGCACGGCCGGCTTCATGGCCAAGCTCTACCTGTTCCGGGCGGCCATCGGGGCGCAGCTCTACGGCCTGGCGCTGGTCGGCATCCTGACCAGCATCCTCGGCGCCTACTACTACCTGCGCGTCATCGTCTACATGTACATGAAGCCGGCCGAGGGGGACGAGGACGCGGCCATCTCCTCGCCCAGCATGGCGGTTGCGCTGACCGGGGCGGTGGTGCTGGTCGCCATCCTGGGGCTCTGGGGCGATCCGATCTTCCGGCTGGCGCAGGCCGCCGGGGCGGCCATCCTCTAGCCGGCTGCCCTCCGGCCGGCCCGGCCCCGGGCTCGAGAAGCGCCGACGGCGCCTTCCGCGATCTCGCGGAGGCGCCGTTCGCACGTCCGGCCCGGGACCACCGGGCCCGAAAAGAAGTGAAGCGCTGAACGCAGCTGAAGTGGCGGGGGGGGACCGACATCAACAGGCGGCTCAGCGCTTCGCTTGAAGCAAGTAGCAATCCAGGTGCCAACGTAGGACCAGATCCTCGCCTGCGATACAACTGGCGATATCCGGCCACTTGCCCGACAGGGACTAATTTTGCTGCGCACAGTGTGTACGTTTCTCACGCACCGCGCCATGCAGAATTGAAATGGCATTGCAGAAATGAAATCGTCGCCGACGTCCCGGGGTCAGCCGAGGGATGACCGGGCGGTGAGGCCGAGACGGCGCATCTTGCGCCACAGGGTCGTCCCGGAGATGCCCAGGTCGCGGGCCACGCGCCCCAGGTCCGACTGGCAACGCCCCAGGGCCGCCTCGATGGCGCGCCGCTCGGCCTCCTCCACCGCCGCGGCCAGGGTGCGCCCCTCGCCCTCCTCCAGGAGCGGCGGCTGGAACGGCCCCTCCTCCAGGGCGATGTCGTCCGGGCCGATCTCGGCGCCGGTGGAGAGCGCGGCGGTCTGCTCGATCATGTTCTCCAGCTCGCGCACGTTGCCCGGCCAGGGCTGGTCGGTCAGCTTCTGGATGGCCGCCGGGGTGAGCGTCTTCTGGGCCCCGGTCCGGCCGTTGTAGCGGGCCAGGAAGTGGGCCGTCAGGAGCGGGATGTCCTCGCGCCGCTCGCGGAGCGGCGGGATGCGGATCGGCACCACGTTGAGCCGGTAGAAGAGGTCCTCGCGGAACCGCTTCTCGGCGATGGCCCGCCGCAGATCCTGGTTGGTGGCCGCGATGATCCGTACGTCCACCTGGACGGGCGCCGACTCGCCGACCCGTCGGATCTCGCCGTCCTGCAGCGCGCGCAGGAGCTTGGCCTGGAAGCCCGGGGCGGTCTCGCCGATCTCGTCCACGAACAGGGTGCCGCCGCTGGCCTCCTCGAAGAGGCCGCGGCGGGCCCGGGTTGCGCCGGTGAAGGCGCCGCGGGCATGGCCGAACAGCTCGGACTCGAGCAGCGTCTCGGTGATGGCGGCGCAGTTGACCGGCACGAAGGGCTTGTCGCCCCGGCGGCTGGTGACGTGGAGCGCCCGGGCCACGATCTCCTTGCCGGTGCCCGACTCGCCGGTGATGAGCACCGTGGCGTCGCTGGCGGTCACCCGCATGACCCGCTCCAGCACGTCGCGCATGGCGGCGGAGCGCCCGATGATGTGGTCGAGCCCCCAGCGCTTGCGGAACTCGCTGGCCAGCAGGTGGACCTCGCCCACCAGGCGCCGCTTCTCGACCGCCTTGGCCACCCGCAGGAGGAGCTCGCTCTCCTTGAAGGGCTTGGAGAGGAAGTCGTGGGCGCCGCTCCGGATGGCCTCCACCGCCGACTCGATGGTGCCGTAGCCGGTCATGACGATGACCTCGGTCTCCGGGGCCACCTGGCGGGAGGCGCGGAGCACCTCCATGCCGTCCATGCCGGGCATGCGCAGGTCGGTGAGCAGCACGTCGAAGCTCTCGGCCTGCAGCCGCTGCAGCGCGCCCGCGCCGTCCTCCGCCTCCTCCACGGTGTGGCCGGCCTGGCGCAGCATCATGGCGGTGGTGGCCCGCATGTTGCGCTGGTCGTCGACCACCAGGATCCGCCCGCCGGGCGGCGGGCGCGGCTCGGGCCAGGCGGGGCGGCCTCCGCCGTCGCTGCCGCCGTCGGGGCTGGGGAGGTCGGCCATGGGCTCCGATCTCAGCCGATGCGGCGGCCCATTTCAACTGGCTCGCCCGCGGTGAGCGGGAAGCGCACCGTCACGGCGGTGCCCTGGCCCGCCCGGCTCTCGAAGGCGATGGTGGCGCCGTGGCCGTCCAGGAGCCGCTTCACCACCGCCAGGCCGAGCCCGGTGCCGGCCGCCCGGGTGGTGAAGAACGGCTCGAAGATGCGCGCCTGGACCTCGGCCGGGATGCCCGGCCCGGTGTCCTCCAGCACCAGCACCGCCTGCTCCCCCTCCACCCGGGTCCGCAGCACCAGCCGCCCGCCCCGCGGCATGGCCTGCAGGGCGTTGGTGACCAGGTTGACCACCACCTGGCGTGCCTGGCGGGCGTCGAGCGGCACCAGCGGCATGGCCGGGGCGTAGTGGCGGATCACCTCGACCGGGGTGGCCGGCGGGGCCAGCGAGCCGCCTGGCGGGGACGGCGGCCCGTGGTGCGGCCGCGACAGGGCCACCGCCAGGGCGTCGTCGACCACCCGCTCGAGCGGCTCGGGCTGCGGCTCCGGCGCGCTGGGCCGGGCGAAGTCGAGCAGCTCGTCCACCATGCGGTCGAGCCGGTCGGCCTCCTCGGCCACCATGTCGAGGAGCAGCCGGGCGTCCCCTTCCGGCTGCAGCAGGCGGCGCAGCGCGCCGACCGAGTTGAAGATGACGCCGAGCGGGTTGCGGACCTCATGGGCCACCACCGCCGAGAGCTCACCCAGCGCCGCCAGCCGCTCCTGGTCGACCAGGCGGGCCTGGGCGTGCTGCAGGTCGCCCAGGGCCGAGAGCGCCCGGGCGTGGGCGCGCGCGTTGTCCACCGCCACCGCGAGCTGGTTGGCCACCGCGGAGGCCCGCTGCACCTCCTGGGGGGAGAAGCGGCGGCGCCGCCCGTGCTCGGCGATGAAGACCGCGCCGATGGCGGCGTCCCGCACCAGGAGCGGCACCACCAGGGCGGAGCGGGCGCCGGTGACCTGGAGGAGCGCGCGCACCCGGCGCGGATCGGCGGCGGCGTCCTCCAGCTGGATGGGCTCCCGCGCGACCATGGCGGCGGCGGCCAGGCTGCGGGCCGGGTCGAAGGGCAGCTCCAGCCCCTTGGCCTCGGGGTGGGGGCCGGCCACCGCGGCGATGCGCAGCCGCAGGCCGTCCGGCTCGAGCAGGGCCAGGTAGGCGGCCGGCGCGTCCACGATGCGGGCCAGGTTGGCCACCCCGGAGTCCAGCACCGCCTGCGGCTCCAGCGAGGCCACCAGGGTGCGCCCCACGTCGTGCAGCAGCGCCAGCTCCTCGGCGCGGCGCCCGGCCTCGTCGTGGTGCTCCAGGTTCTGCAGCGCCATGGCGAGCCCGCCGCCCATGGCCATGGCCAGGGTCCGGTCGGCCCGGGCGAAGCGGCGCTGGCCGCCGTGCCGGAGGACCAGGAGCCCCCACCGGCGGGCCCGCGAGGCGACCGGGACCAGGAGGAGCGAGCGGGCCGCGCCACCGGCGCCCGGATCCTCGCCGGCCACCGGCGCGCCAAGGGCCAGCGCCCGCTCGGCCAGCGGCCAGCTGGAGAGGAGGGCCGGGGCGGGGAGCGGCGCGTCGGCCCCGTGCCAGGCCGCCGGCCGGAGCATCCGGGTCGCCTCGTCGAGGAGGAGGAGCCCGGCCTCATCGACCTCGAAGGTGCGTGCCACGATGGCGCAGGCGGCCTGGAGCCGGCGGGGCGCGCCGGCGTCCGGCTCGTCGAGGAAGCTGAGGGCCAGGCCGGTGACCGCCTCCAGCTCGGCGTTGCGCCGCGCCAGGACCGCCATGGCGTCGGCCGCGTCGAGCGCCGCCGCCACCTGCGCGCCGAAGAGCCGCAGGGCCGGCAGGTCGGCCCGCCGCAGCCAGGTGCCGAGCAGGATCACCAGGCCGCTGCCTTCGGCGCGCCGGTCGATGCGCACCGCGGCGACCCGCAGCGGCCCCTCCGCCGCCAGGGCCGCGCCCAGCCGCTCCGCCAGCGCCGGCCCGAGCGCGTCGCCCACCGGCCCCTGCCAGTCGTCGCCGAAGGCCAGCCCCTCCGACCAGGTCACCGCGCCGAGCGTGGTGGCCGGGCAGGTGAACCCGGCGAGCGGGGCGCCGAGCTCGGCCTCCACCGCCCGCCGGAGCGGCTCGCCGAGCACCGACCAGACCACCTGGTGGGCCTCCCCCTCGCGCCGCAGGAAGAGGCCGATGAGCCGCTGATCCAGCAGGAGCTGGCGCACCCGGCCCAGGATGGCCGAAGGGTCGGGCTCGCCCTGGATGGCCATGCCGGCGGCGGCCAGCGCCGCCAGCCGCTCCCGCCGCTCGGCCTGGTCCGAGAGGTCGCGCACCCGGACCACCACCTCCTGGCCGGCGTCGAGCGTGGCCTGGAGCTCCACCAGCCGCGGCCGCCCGTCGGCGCCCGTCACGGTGAGCTCGTACTCGCTCGGGACCGGCTCGCCGCGCAGGCGGCGCCGTTGGCGCTCCAGCAGCAGCGCCCGGTCCTCGGGCCGCAGGAGCTCCTGGAGGGGCCGGCCAACCAGCGCGGCGCCCGGGATCCCGAGGACGGCGGCCACCCCGGCGGAGGCGAAGGCGATCCGCTCCTGCCGGATGACCAGCAGGCCGTCGCCCAGCGGCGCCCCGCCGCTCACCTCGGCTCCCCGCGGAGCTGGCGCAGCTCGCCGACCCGCAGCGTCACCTTATCGCGGTCGAAGTACTCGGCCAGCGGGATGACGTGCTTGCGGGTGGCCCCCACCAGCTCCTTGAAGTCGGCGGTGCTGATGGTGCGCTTCTCCCGCAGCCAGGCCCGCAGCCGCTCCGCCAGGACGGCCACCGCGGCGGCGTCGAAGTAGAGGTCGGGGGCGACCCGCACCACCGTCCCGTCGGCGAGGAGGAGCTTCAGCACCGCCGCCGACTCGTCGGCGCCGATCCCGGCCAGCCCGGGCAGCTCCTGGATGCGCGGCGGGGTGAGGCCGGCCGCCTGGAGCACCGCCGCCACCTTGGCCTTGCCGGCGCTCCCGGCGCCGCCGGCCGCCGCCGCCCGGTGCCCGGCGCGGCGCACCAGGTCGCCCTCGGCCACCAGCGTGCCGGCCTCGCCGAGGCGGGCCAGGAGCCGGGTGAAGAGCCGCACGTCGGCCACCGGCGGGAGGACGCCGCGCAGCGCCTCGCGCCCCATGCCGGCCGCCAGCGGCTCGCGGGCGTGGTGGGCCTCCACCGCCGCCACCAGCCGCGCCGAGAGCTCGGCCGCCACCGCGCCCGAGACCCAGGTGCGCCGCTCCCGGTCGGTCAGGAGCGAGGCGCCGCGGGCGCCGAGCCGCTGCAGCGCCTCCTCCACGGCCCGGGGCGGCAGCGCCATCCGGCCGGCCAGCGCCTCCACCGGGAGCCCCGCCGGGCCGGCCATGGCCAGCACCGCCTCGAGCCGGGCCGGCAGGTCCCCGCCGGCCAGCGCGGCGAGCTGGGCCGCCGTCTCGGGCCGCCCGCGGCGGCGGCGCGGCGAGGCGATGGAGAGGACCCGGCCGCCGGCCAGGGTGGTGCCGCGCCCGTCGAGCTTGGCGAAGCCGCGCAGGATGAAGCGCTGGCCGGGCAGGGTGGCCACCGGCGCGCCGAGCCGGAGCTGGGCCATGGCGGTGGCGCCCGGCAGGAGCTCGGCCCGGTCGAGCAGGGCCACCGCCGCCTGGACCTGGGTGGTGCCGACGTGGAGCAGGAGCCGGGTGCGGTGCTTGAGCGGCCGGTCGGCGGCGGCCAGCAGCGAGACCTCGACGTCGAGCCGGGTGGAGGAGGGCACCACCCCGGCCTGCACCAGCGCCTGGCCGCGCCGGATGGCGGACGGCTCCACCCCCGGGAGGTTGATGGCGGTCCGCTGCCCGGCCAGGGCCCGCGGCACCGCGGCGCCGTGGACCTGGACCGAGCGGACCCGCAGCGCCTCCACGCCGGCGGAGGGCGGGCCGAGCGCCACCGTCTCGCCCTCGCCGACCGACCCGGAGAGGAGCGTGCCGGTGACCACCGTGCCGAAGCCGCGGAGCGAGAAGGCCCGGTCGATGGGGAGGAGCAGCGGCCCGTCGGCCGGGCGGGGCGGGGCCTCGGCGGCCAGCCGCGCCAGGGTGGCGAGCAGCTCCGGCAGCCCCTCGCCGCTGCGCGACGAGCAGGGGACGATGGGGGCCTCCGCCAGGAAGGTGCCCTCCACCGCGGCGCGGATCTCCTCCTCGAGGAGCGGCAGCCAGTCGGGGCCGAGCTCCGGGAGGAGATCCGACTTGGTGACGGCGATGACCCCGCGCGGCACGCCGAGCAGGCGGCAGATGTCGAGGTGCTCGCGGGTCTGCGGCATGACGCCCTCGTCGGCCGCCACCACCAGCACCACCAGGTCGAGCCCGCCGGCGCCGGCCGCCATGGAGCGGACGAAGCGCTCGTGGCCCGGCACGTCCACCACGCCGGCCACCGCCCCGCCCGGCAGGGTGAGGTGGGCGAAGCCGAGCTCGATGGTGATGCCGCGTCGCCGCTCCTCCTGGAGCCGGTCGGTGTCGGTGCCGGTCAGCGCCTTGACGAGGGCCGTCTTGCCGTGATCGACGTGGCCGGCGGTGCCGATGACCACCCGCATGCCGGCCTCGCGCGGGCGTTAGACGCCCACCTCGCCAGGGTCGGCCGCGCCGCTGCCGGCCGCGTCGAGCTGGTAGTCCCACCCGAAGAGGATGAGCTCCTCGGTCTCGAGCGCGTGGAAGTCCGGCCGGGCGCCGCCCGGGCGCTTCACCAGCACCGCGGTGCGGACCTGGCGGGCGCCCGCCTTGCGGGTCAGGGCGCGGGCCCTGGCGAGCGTCGAGCCGGTGGAGGCCACGTCGTCCACCACCAGCACGCGGCGGCCGGTCAGGTCGGGGAGCTGCGAGGCCACCTCGGGCCCGGCGTGGGTGTCGCGGCTCCGGGTCTCGATGCGGACCGGCAGGAACTCCGCCTGGAGCGCGGCCGCCAGGGCGCCGCCGACGAAGACGCCACCCTTGGCGATGCCGACCACCACGTCGGGGCGGAAGCCCTCGCCGATGGTGGCGGCCAGGGTGCGGACCACCTCGCCGAAGGCGGCCCAGCCGAGCTCCCGCACCGCCTTCCTGGGCCGGCGGGCCAGGCGCGCCGGGGCCTTGAGCCGCTTCAGGGCGAAGCCGTCGGCCACGCCCATGCCGAGGGGCTGCTCGGACCGGCCGGACCGTGCTGCTGCGGCCCTTCGGGCCGTTGCCTTGGGGCGGCGCGGGGCCGGCTTCTTCTTCGGGGTGGCGATGACGGGCCTCCGGGTGCGGCCGGCGGTCCCCGGCACGAGCCCCAAAGATACCATGTGCCCAGCCGGGTAGGGGCCGCCGCGTCGCCTCGTCCGGCGCCGGCCCGGCCCAGGCCCCGGCTCAGTCCCGCGCCGCCCGCAGCGCCGCCTCGATCGCCTCCAGCGCGGCCCGGTCGAGCCGGTAGCTGGCGTGGCAGAACTCGCAGGTCACCTCGGCGAAGCCGTCGGTGGCCAGCACCTCGGCCACGCCGTCGGCGCCGAGGGCGGAGACCGCCACCCGGGCCCGCTCCGGGCCGCAGCCGCAGCGGTAGGCGATCTCGCCGTCGGCCAGGAGCTCGAAGCCCGGCCCCGCCACCGCCGTCAGCACCTCCTGGGCCGAGCCCCCCGCCCGCAGGGCCGCCGCCAGCGCGCCGTCGGCCAGCCGCCGGCGCACCGCCTCGACGGCCGCCGCGTCGCCGTCCGGCAGCCGCTGCACCAGCACGGCGGCCACGTCCCCCAGCGGCTCCTCGCCCCGCGGCACCACCGCCAGGTCGAAGGCGGTCTCCACCTGCTCGCTGGTGGCGAACCAGCGGCGCACCACCCCCGGGAGGCCGTCCTCGGTGAGCTGGACCGAGCTCCGGTAGAAGCGGCCGCCGCCCAGGTCGCGGATCACCGAGAGGTAGCCGGTGGTGCCGAGCGCGGCCCGGGCCGCCACCTCCGGCTCGCCCGGGAAGCTCACCTCGGGGGCGCGCACGTAGCCGCGCACGTTCCCCTCCGGGTCGGCGTCCACGAACAGGCCGCGCAGCGGGCCGTCCACCTCGAGCTGGAGGTTGACCCGCCCGCTGGTGTCCTTCTGGAGGGCGCCCAGCAGCGCGCCGGCCGCCAGCGCCTCGCCGAAGATCCAGGCGGCGGTCGGCCCCAGGCCGTGGAGCATGCGGGTCATGCGGGCGGTGTCGCCGGCGCGCACCAGGAGGGCGCGCAGGCCGTGGGCGGGGTAGAGGCCGCGGATGAGACGATCGACCATGCGGGTGCGCATCCTCGACCGGCCGGGGGGGTCGGCACAAGGGGCGGGCCGGCCCTGGCGCCCTAGCGGTCCTGCGCCGGCAGGAAGAGCCACTCCGGGATCGAGAGCGAGCGCCGCTGGAAGGCCGGCGAGGTCCCGAACTCCCCCTCGAACTGCGAGGCGTAGGCCCGGGCCACCTCCAGCTTCCGGTGGACGTCCGGCTCGATCGCCAGCCGGTCCAGGGACCGGCCGGTCAGGGCCTCCAGCCGGTGGGCCACGCCGGCCGGCGAGTCGGACCAGAGGTAGGGGAGCTCCGCGTAGTAGCCGACCGTCAGGCCGGCCAGGGCCAGGGGGCCGCGAAGCCCGTCGCGAACCCACTCGTGCTCGCCGTGGGCCCCGCAGCCGGGAGGCTTCCGCAGGAGGCGCCTCAGGAGCCGCCACGGAGCCCCGCGCAGCAGCCCGGCGCCCGCCGGCAGCAGCACCAGCCCCTGGCCGGGCGCCTGCCCGGCGGCGGCCTGGCCCTCGACGAGGAGCTGCGCGACCTCGGCGGCGGCCGCTGGTGTGAACGCGCCGGGCACCGCGCCCGCGTGGACGAACGGGACGCCGAGGTGCGCCATGGCCCCGACGTCCTCGCGCCGCCTGGCGGCATACTCCTCCATGGCGGAGGCGAAGCCCATGGCGCGCGCGTGACGGTCGTCGGATCCGGCGTGGGCGGCGGTGAAGACCGTCACCACCCGGCGCGGCGGCAGCGCCGGGCTGGAGAGGAGGGTGGCCAGCGAGAAGCCGGCGTCGTCGAGGTGGGCCGAGACCACCTGGACCTGCCCGAGATCGCGGTGGTGGAGCCAGGCGCGCAGGCGCTCGAGGCCGGTCACGGCGCGTGCCCCTCCCGGCCCGGGCTGCGGGTGGTCTGGCGGCGAGGTGGCGCGCAGCTCGGACGCATGGGCCGGGCATTCTAGGGCCAGCCCCGCCGGGGCGCAGCCCCTGATTCACGGGTCCGGGCCGGCGCCGCGGGCCGACCCACGGTAGATTCTCCGCATGGCCACCCTCCGCTTCCTCGGCGCCGCCGGCACCGTCACCGGCTCCCGCTACCTCGTGGACACCGGGAAGGCCCGCGTCCTGGTGGACGCCGGGCTCTTCCAGGGCCAGAAGGAGCTCCGGCTCCGCAACTGGGCCCCCTGGGCGGTCGAGCCGTCCTCCATCGACGCGGTGGTGCTGACCCACGCCCACATCGACCACTCCGGCGCGCTGCCCCAGCTGGTCCGGAGCGGCTTCCAGGGGCCAGTCCACGTCACGCCGGCCACCCGCGACCTCCTCGGCCTCATGCTGCCCGACTCGGGGCGGCTCCAGGAGGAGGAGGCCCGCTACGCCAACAAGAAGGGCTACTCCAAGCACGCGCCGGCGGCCCGGCCGCTCTACACCGAGGCCGACGCGGTGGCGGCGCTGCAGCGCCTGGCGCCGCTCCGCTACGGCGAGCCGCGCCTGGTGGCGCCCGGCGTCACCCTGACCTACCACCGGGCCGGCCACATCCTCGGCAGCGCCAACGTGCTCCTCGAGCTGGCCGGGCCGCCGCGGCTCCGCATCCTCTTCAGCGGCGACGTGGGGCGCTACGGCGTGCCCATCCTGCCCGACCCGGAGAGCGGCCCGGCCGTGGACGTCCTCCTGGTCGAGAGCACCTACGGCGGCAGGAGCCACGGCGACGCCGATCCGGCCGCGGCGCTGCGCGACGAGGTCCGCCAGGCGGCGGCCCGCGGCGGGGCGCTCATCATCCCGGCGTTCGCCATCGGCCGCACCCAGGAGGTGCTCTTCGCCCTGCGCGACCTGGAGGCGCGCGGCGAGATCCCGGAGCTGCCGGTCTTCGTGGACTCGCCCATGGCGGTGGACGCCACCCCCATCCACCTGGCGCACCGGGAGGACCTGGACGACGAGATGGTCCGGCTGCTCGCCTCCGGCGTCGAGCCGCTGCGCCCGCGCCGGCTCACCTTCGCCCGCAGCCCGGAGCAGTCGAAGGCCATCAACAAGGTGGAGGGGCCCTTCATCCTCATCTCGGCCTCCGGCATGGCCACCGGCGGGCGCATCCTCCACCACCTGGCCCGGCGGCTGCCGGACGAGCGGACCACCGTCCTCCTGGTCGGCTTCCAGGCCCAGGGGACCCGCGGCTGGAGGCTGCAGAACGCCGCCGAGACGCTGCGCATCCACGGCGAGGAGGTCCCGGTGCGCGCCCACGTCGCCTCCGTGACCGGCTTCTCGGCCCACGCCGACGAGGCCGAGCTCTGCCGGTGGCTCTCCGGCCTGCCCTCGCCGCCGCGGCTCACCTTCCTGGTCCACGGCGAGGCCACCGCGCTGGAGGCGGCGCGCCAGCGCATGGAGAAGCTCGGGTGGCGGAGCGAGGTGCCGCAGCACCTCCAGGCCTTCGACCTCACGGCCTAGCGGTGACCGGCGGCCGCGGTGGGCCGCTACCCGAGCACGCTGCGGATGGTCTCGCGGAGCGTGAAGCGCGGCGCCCAGCCCCACTCGCGCGCCGCCCGGGTGCCGTCCACCACGCAGAGGAACTGGAGGTGGTCGAGCTCGGCGGCCGGGAAGCCCACCAGGCCGGCCCGGAAGAGCCGCCGCATGGCCGGGCGCAGGAGGAAGTGGGGCACCGGGACCGGCTCGCGCCCGAGCTCGCGCAGCACCGCCGAGAGCGGCACCTCGCCGGGCCCGGTCACGTTGTAGACGCCCCGGATCCCCGGCTTGAGCGCCAGGACCAGCGCCCGCGCCGCGTCCACCTCGTGGAGGAGCTGGAGCATCGGGTCGAAGCCCATGGCGGTGACCGGCCGCGCCAGCCGGAGGTAGTTGGACGGGGCGTTGCGCACCGTGGGCCCCACGATGTTGACCGGCCGCAGGACCACCGTCTCGATCTCCGGGTGGCGCCAGACGAAGGACTGCGCGTACATGTCGAGCTCGACCAGGTCCCGCACGTCGCTGTCGCGGTCGGCCGCCAGGAGCGGCGCCTCCTCGGTCAGGAAGTTGGAGTTGTCGGGGCGCGGCCCGTAGGCGTTGGCGCTGGAGAGCACCACCACCTTGCGGACGCCGTGGCGCACGCACAGGTCGAGGATCTTCTGGGTGCCGAGGAGGTTGAAGCTGTGGGCCTCGGAGAAGGGGACCCGCGGGTCGTGCATGATACCGAGGTGGATGACGGCGTCCACCTGGCGGCGCCGGAAGGCCTCCTCGACCCGCGCCTTGCGCAGGTCCACCTGGAGGTGCTCCACGTCCTTGGGCCGGTCGCGGAGCGGGCGCCGGTCGATGCCGACCACCCGGGCCTCCACGTGGAGCAGCTTGGCGACGGCGCGCCCCAGGTTGCCGGAGATCCCGGTGACCACCACGGTGCTGGGCGTGCCCGGCGTCTCGCTCATGGCCGAAAGCCCCTAGGTGAAGACGCCGCTCCGCTCGGCCAGCCCCTGGTCGAGCAGCCCCTGCACCGCCGCCTGGACCTCGCCCACCTTGCGCTCCAGCACCGCGTCCTCGTCGTCCGGCGGCCCGGTGAAGCGGAGCGGCGCGCCGAAGTGGATGTGGTAGCGGACCGGCAGCGGGAAGGGGAAGAGGGTGGGCGTCACCGGGAAGGCCGGCATGGAGAGGAGCCGGGCCAGCGGCTTCAGGTCGAAGAGCGCCGGCGCCTGCTCCTCCGCCCCCACCACGCCCACCGGGACGATGGGGGCCCCGGCCTCCAGCGCCAGGCGCATGAAGCCGTGGCCGAAGGGGCGCAGCCGGTAGCGCTCGCGGAAGGGCTTGTTGAGGCCCCGCACCCCCTCCGGGAAGACCATCAGCGCCTCGCCGGCCGCCAGGAGCCGCCGGCAGTTCTCCGGCGTCCCGACCACCTGGCCGAGCCGGGCGTAGAAGGAGGAGACGAAGGGGAGGGTGGCCACCCACTTCTCGGTGAGGGCCCGCGCCACGCGCGGTGGATCCTTCTCGATGAGCAGCGCCACCGCCAGCATGGCGGCGTCGAGCGGGAGCTGGCCGGAGTGGTTGGAGACCAGCAGCACCTTGCCGTCGGCCGGGACGTGCTCCAGCCCGTGGAGCTGGACGCGGAAGTAGTTCCGGTAGAGCCAGACGAAGGGCGCGGCGGCCGCCACCGCGTAGTCGACGTCCATGCCGTAGGGGTCGACGCCGTACTCGTTGCGCGGCGGGGTGAGCTTCTCCAGCCGGGCCTGGGACCCCGGACCGGCGAGGTCGAAGGTCCAGGCGCGGAGCCGCTCACGCATGCGCTGGCCGAGCTCGCCCATCCCCCGATGATCTAGCACGCGCTCCTGCAGTGCGAGCCCGCGGTGGCCGGTCGCTTCCTTGTGAGGTGGCTCGACCGGGTGTAGCCTCCCGGATCTGCAAGGTTTTCCGTGGGGCCTCGGGCCTTCACCTACCCGAAGGGAACGCCGCCATGAAGGTCGTCTGTCCGAGCTGCAGCGCCGCCTACAACATCGACGACCAGCGCGTCCCGGCTTCGGGCCTCAAGGTGCGGTGTCCCAAGTGCAAGCACACCTTCCCGGTCTGGCGCCCCGGAAGCGAGCCGGTCACCGCCGTGCCGCTCCCGCCGCCGGCCGCGGCCGCGCCCCCGCCGCCGCCTCCTCCTCCGGCCCCGGCCGCCTGGCCGCCGCCCGCGCCGGCGTTCGGCGGCGGCTCGATCCCGCTGCCGGCGCCCGCCGCGCCGACGCCTGCTCCGGCCGCCTGGCCCCCGCCCGCGCCAGCCTTCGGCGGCGGCTCGATCCCGCTGCCGGCGCCCGCCGCGCCGACGCCTGCTCCGGCCGCCTGGCCCCCGCCCGTGCCAGCCTTCGGCAGCGGCTCGATCCCGCTGCCGGCGCCCGCTGCGCCGACACCGCTGCCGGCCGCCTGGCCTCCGCCCGCGACCGAGGGCGCCGTGCCGCTCCCGCCCGCCGCGCCGCCGGCCTTCGTCACGCCGCCCAATCCGTTCGGGGAGCCCGGGGCCCGCGCGCCCGTGCGCCTCCCGCCCCCGCTCCCGGAGGCGCCGCCCGCCGAGGATGACGTCCCCTTCGCGGAGGCCGAGCCGGATCCGGGCGAGGGCGCGGCCGACGAGTCGCCCTTCGCCGCCGGGCCGCTGCAGCTCCCCACCCCCGCGCCCGCGCCGGCCATGTCGGCCGATCCGTTCGGCGCCTCGGCCGATCCCTTCGCCGCCGCGGCGGCGCCGCCGGCCTACCCGCCCCAGGAGCCGCTCCCCGCCGCGCCGGAGCCGGCGCCGCTCGGCTTCGGCGAGGTTGAGATGGGCGGCCCGGCCTCGCGCGGCGGCGCCGATCCCTTCTCCCGCTCCGGCGGGCCGGACCTCTTCGGCGACCTGGGCTCGTCGTCGCCGCCGCCGCCCGCGCCGCCGAGGGCCGGCCCGGCCGCTCCGGCCGAGGAGCTCGAGTCGCTGCTCGGTGACGCTCCGCCACCGGCCCCGCCCCCCGCGGCGGGCGGCGGCGGTTACAAGGTGCGGCGTCGCTCCGGCAAGGTCTTCGGGCCGTTCCCCGGGGATCAGGTCGTGGACATGCTCGGCAAGGGCGAGCTCCTCGGGAACGAGGACGTGACCGACGACGGGGGCGCCACCTGGGCGCCCATCGGCACGGTGATGGCCTTCGCCGAGGCGATGCGGGCCCTCACCGCCACGCCGGAGGAGCTGGCCGCGCCAATGGCCGGCCGCCCTGCGGCGCCGCAGACCGAGGGGATCCCGTTCGGCGACCGGATGGCGGCCGCCAGGGTGACCGAGAGCGAGGAGCCGAAGCCCTCGCCGCTGGCGGGGCTGGGCCGCATCTCCCGCCGGACCCGGCTGGTGGCCGCGGCCGCGGCGCTGGTCGTGGTGCTCGGGGTGGGCGCCGGCGGCGCGCTGACCCGCTACGGCTGGTTCTTCCACAAGGCGCTCCGCAGCGGCGGCGATCGGACCCGCGCCGCCGGGCTGGTGACCCGCGCCCGCACCGCGCTGGCGGTGGACGACTTCGCCTCCCGCCGGGACGCGGCCACCGCGGCCGGCCAGGGCGCCCAGCTCGACGACCTCTCCGCCGAGGCGCAGGCCGTCATGGCCTGCTCGGTGGAGGCGCTGGCCCGCTCCCATGCGGCCGGCCCGGATCAGCTCGCCCGCGCCCGCACCGCGGCCGCCCGGCTCACCTCCGACGCCGAGGGGGACGCCTACACCTTGCTGGCCCAGGCCGCGGTGGCCGGGCTGGAGGGCAGCGCCAGTGCCGCGGCCGACGGGGCGCTGGAGCGCGCCCGCTGGAAGGCCGGCCAGGAGCCCGAGGCGCTCGCCCTGCTCGGCGCGCACGCCCTCGAGGCCGGCGACGGGGCCAAGGCCGCCGGGATCTACCAGAAGCTCGAGGCCGCGCAGCCCAACACGCCGCGCGCCGCGATCGGGCTGGGCCGCGCCGCCGCGCTGCGCGGCGACCCGAAGGCCGCCCGGGCCGAGCTCGAGAAGGCCCTGGCCCGCTCCCCGGGCCACCCGGTGGCCCGCCTCGAGCTGGCGGCGCTGGACGAGCGGAGCGGCGCCCTGGAGGCGGCCCGCACCCAGGTGGACGAGCTGCTCGGCGCGGCCATGGAGGGGCGCCTGGCGCCCCGCGAGCGCGCCCGCGCCCTGGTGCTCTCGGCCGGCCTCCACGCCCGCAGGGCCGCCGAGGCCAACAAGGCCGAGGAGGCCTACCTGGCGGCGGTGGCCGCCGATCCCAAGCTGGTGGAGGCCCGCCTGGCCCTGGCCGCCCACCACCTGCGCCGCAGCGATCCGGCGCGGGCGGTCGCCGCCCTGGAGCCGCTGCAGGCCGGCGCCGCCGCCGACCCCGCGGTGGCCCACCTGCTCATCCGCGCCCTGGCCGGCGCCGGGCGCGCGCTGGACGCCAACACCCTGGCCGAGGCCGCCCAGGCCAAGAGCCCGAACGACGTGCGGCTCCTGATGGCCCGGGCCGCGGCCAAGGAGCAGGCCGGCGAGCGCGACCAGGCCGCCAGCTACTACCGCAAGGCGCTGGAGCGCTCGCCGGGAGAGGCCCCGCCACGGGTGGCCCTGGCCCGCATGGCGCTCGACGCCCGGCAGCTCGACCAGGCGGCCACCGAGGTGGCCGCCGCCGTGGAGAAGGCCCCCGGCGACGCCGCGGTGCAGGCGGTGCTGGGCGACCTCAAGCGGGCCCAGGGCCAGACCGCCGAGGCCCGCCAGGCCTACCGGGCGGCGCTCCAGCTCCAGCCGGAGCTGGCCTCCGCCGAGCTCGGGCTGGCCCGGCTGGCCGCCGCCGAGGGCGACACCGAGGCGGCGCGCGACGGGCTGGTCCGCGCGCTGGCCGTCGAGCCGCGCAACGCCCGGGCCCACCTCGAGCTGGGCACGCTGCTCTGGAAGGCCGGCGACCTGCCGGCGGCCGAGCGCTCGCTGGCCACCGCGGTGACGCTGGCCCCCAACGAGGCCCTGGCCCACGTCCGGCTGGGGGCCGTCAAGCTCCAGGCCGGCGACGCGGCCGGCGCGAAGGAGATCGAGACCGGCTCCAACCTGGCGCCGGATCTCGCCGAGGGGCACCACTGGCTCGGGCGGGCCCTCCTGTCCCGCGGCGAGACGCCTGGCGCGCTGGCCCAGCTCAAGCGGTCGGTGACCATGGAGCCCGGCAACGCCGTCTACCTCATGCACCTCGCCATCGCCGAGGAGCGCGCCAACTCGCTGGTGGACGCGGTGGAGAGCTACAAGGCGGCCATCGCCGCCGACCCGGCGCTGCTGGAGGCGCAGGAGCGGTTCGGCCAGCTCTACGCCGGCAACGATCGCTGCGACCTGGCGGCCCCCATCTTCGAGAAGGCCCTCAAGCTGGCCCCGCAGGCGGCCCGGCTCAAGCTGGCGCTGGCCGACTGCCGGCAGCGGACCCGCCGCCTCGGCGACGCGGTCCGGCTCTACAAGGAGGTGGCGGCGGCCGAGCCGGACCTGGCCACCGTCCCCTACCGCCTGGCCCGCGCCCTCCACGAGCAGCAGGGGATGGCGGCGGCGATGCCCTGGTACGAGAAGGCCGCCGTGGCGGAGAAGGACAACCCCATGCCGCACCTCTACCTCGGCTACGCCTACAAGGAGCGCGGCGCCAAGGCCCGCGCCCTCCAGGCGTTCAAGACCTACCTGGCCGTCAAGCCGGACGCCGAGGACCGCGTCGACGTGGAGCGCGAGATCGAGTACCTGGGCGGGAAGCCCTGATCGGGCGGCCCTGCCCGGTCCCGTCGCGGCCTTGACAGGCCCCGGGGGGCGGGACTAGGGATGCTCCGCAATGCGGAGCATTTCCCGTCCCGGGCGGAGCGCCCTCGCCGACGCCCGGCGCCTCCACGCCCTCCTGGTGGCCAACATGAGGCGCCGCTCGCTGCGCGACCCCATCGCGGCCGCCTGCGCCGAGCACGACCTCTCCGCCCCCCAGGTCCACACCCTGCTGGCGCTGGGCGCCGACGGCGACCTCACCATGGGCGACCTGGCCAGGCGCGTGGCGGTGACCGAGAAGACCGTCACCGGCCTGGTGGACCGGCTGGAGCGCGACGGCCTGCTGGCCCGCCGCCGCGACCAGGTCGACCGGCGCATCGTCCACGTGGCCCTCACGGCGGCCGGCCGGGCCCTGCACCGGCGGCTCGACTCGGGGCTGCTGCGCGCCCTGGCCCTGCTGCTGGGCCGCCTCGACCCGGCCGATCGCCGGGATCTCTTCAGGATCGTCGGGAAGCTCTCTTCATCCGCGGTGGAGGAATCATGAACACGCTCTTGGCGGCCCTGGCCGCCCTCACGGTGGCCCAGGCCGCCCCGGCCGCGGCGCCCGCCCCGGCCACCACGGCCCCTGCCCCGGCGATCGCGCCGGTGGCCGGCCCCACCCTGACGCTCGACGCCGCGCTGCGCCGCGCCGGCGAGGCCAACCAGGACCTCAAGGTGGCCCAGGCTCGCCTCGATCAGGCCCGCGCCGGCGTCTGGAAGGCCTGGAGCTACCACCTGCCGCAGGTGACCGCCGGGGCCTCGTACACCCGCAACAACGAGGAGGCCAAGCTGGCGCTCCCGGTCGCATTCACGGTGCGTGAACGGGCCGGCTCGCCGGGCACCGATGGCAACCCGACCGAGCCGCCCAGCCTGCCGGGCCTGCCCACCAACTACTTCGCCACCCCCACCACCACGGTGAGCGCCACCATCCAGGCGCTGGAGCAGCTCGGGGCCCAGGTGCAGGTCAACCAGGCGCTCTTCGCCCCGCAGCTCTGGTTCGCCATCCGGGCCGCCCACCAGGGCGCCGGCGTTGCCGAGCAGAGCGTCGAGCAGGCCCGCCGCGACATCCTCTTCGGGGTGGCGCAGACCTACTACGCGGTGGCCTCGCTCCGGAAGGCGGTGCGCATCTCCGAGGAGCTGCTCGGCATCGCCGAGCGGCAGGAGAAGGACGCCAGGATCCGGCTGGAGGCCGGGACCATCCCCAAGGTGGGCGCGCTGCGCGGCCAGATCGAGCGGACCCGCGCCGAGCAGGACCTGCTCCGGTCGCGCAACGGCTACGAGTCGGCCCGCATCGGCCTGGCCGCGCTGCTGGACCGCGACGCCGCCTTCGAGGTCGAGGAGCCGGCCGAGCCGGCCCTGCCGGAGTCGCTGGACGGCCTGGAGGACAGGGCGCTCCAGCTCCGGCCCGACCTCCAGGCGGCCCGCTACGCCGAGGGGGCGGCCACCAACCTGCGCCGCGCCACCGCCTCGCAGTACCTGCCGACCATCGGCGCCTTCGGCCGCTACCAGCTCTCCAACGTGGGCGGCTTCACCGGCAAGGACTACGCCTGGGCGGTCGGCGTGGCGGCCACCTGGAACGTCTTCGACGGCGGGCTCCGCGAGGCGACCCTGCGCGAGAACGGCGCCAAGCTCGCCGAGGCCGAGGCGTCGCGGCGCGGCCTGGAGCTCAAGGCCTCCGCCGAGGTCCGGCAGGCGCTCCTCGACCTCGAGTCGGCCAGGGCCAACGCGGTCAAGTCGAAGGAGCAGGCGCGCCTGGCGCAGGAGAACCAGCGGCTGGTGGACATCTCCTTCAAGGCCGGCGCGGCCACCGCGGTGGAGCAGGCCGACGCCACCGCGCAGCTCCGGGCCGCCTCCTTCGGCGCCACCGCCGACGAGCTCACCGCCCGGCTGGCGGCGCTCAAGCTCCTCAAGGTGGCCGGGGCCTTCGACCCGGCCCGCGCCATCGCGCGCTGACGGCGCCCGCCGCAGGCGGCTCGCCCTGGGCGAGGTCCTAGCTGCCGGCGGGGAAGGCCCCGCAGGTGGTGGTCACCGTGGCGCTGAGCTGCCGGGTCGCGCCCGCCGTGAGCGAGGCGCTGGCCGGCGTCAGCGCCACCGAGAGCACCTTGGTGGCCACGGCGACCGCGGCGGAGGCGGTGCGCGAGCCGTCGGCCGCGCTGGTCGCCACCACGTGGTAGGTGCCGGCGGCCCGGGGCGCGGTGTAGACGCCGCCAGCCGAGACCGTGCCGCCGCTCGCCCCCTCCAGCACCGACCAGGTCACCGCGGTGTTGGTCGCGCCGGTCACGGTGGCGGCGAAGGTGGCCGTCTGGCAGCCGCTGACGCTGGCCGTGGCCGGCGAGACGGCCACCGCCACCGTGGACGGCGCGGCCGTCACCGTCACCGTGGCGGCGGCGCTCTTGGTCGGGTCGGCCACCGAGGTGGCCACCACGTGGTAGGTGCCCAGCGTGGCCGGGGCGGTGAAGAGCCCCGCGGCGCTCACCGAGCCGGTGCCCTCGCGGATGGTCCAGGTCACCGCCGTGTCGGCGGTGCCGGTCACCGCGGCGGCGAAGACGACCTGCCCGGCCGGCCCGACGCTCGTCTCGGTCGGCGTCACCGCGACGCCGACCTGCTGGCCGGCCGCCTCGACTGGCGTCGAGGTGGTCACGCCGCCGGTGCCGCAGGCGGCCAGCAGGAAGGAGAGGATGAGGGCCGACTGGAGGCCTGGCCGGATGAAGGTGCGGGGTGGCATGGCGCGGATCGTCATTCTGGGGCTCCCTGGAGCAAGCGTCACTCGCTCCGGGGACATACCGGACAGGGCCTGTAGGCCTCAAGGCGCGCCTGGATCACACCGGCGCCAGGCCTGAATTGGCCTGCTAGAGCCAGCCCTTGCGCCGGAAGAAGAGGAACATGGTCACCGGCAGCACCAGCACCACCGCCAGCACGAGCGGGATGGCGGTGCGGGCCGGCAGGATCTCCAGGTTCATCCCGAAGAAGCCGGCCAGGAAGTTGAGCGGCAGGAAGATGGTCGAGATGAGCGTGAGACGGGTGGTGACGTGGGCCAGCCGGTTGTTGGTGCCGGAGAGCCAGGTCTCCATGGCCGAGGCGAGCAGGTCCCGCCCCATGTCCACCTCCTCGGTGATGCGCACCACGTGGTCCACCACGTCGCGGAAGTAGACCGCGGTCTGCTCGCGCACCAGCCCCTGCCCGGGCCGGGCCAGCGCCGCGAAGACCTCGCGCTGGGGCGAGAGCCGGCGCCTGAGCACCGCGTGCTTGCGCCGCGCCAGCGCGATCTGCTCGGCCACCGGCGAGTTGGCGTTGGCCACCAGCGTCTCGGCGGCGATGCTCTCCACCTCCTCGCTGAGCTCGTCCACCAGCGCGAAGTGCAGGTCGGTGAGGGCGTCGTGGAGGAGGTAGAGCGCGAAGTCCGGTCCGCGCCGCAGGAGCTCGGGCTCGGC